>PDWI01000633.1_pt1 | contig 56580 bp, 48 predicted proteins | sample 1430891 | NCBI WGS metagenome assembly PDWI01 (sample SAMN01162508, study PRJNA174530) | Oral metagenome, whole genome shotgun sequencing project. | biome: Marine environment; feature: Marine mammal; material: Swab sample of the gingival sulcus; isolation source: swab sample of gingival sulcus... | reverse complement strand
ATGGCTATTCTGCTACAGGTAAAAGTACTATTGCTGAATTATTAGCTCAAAAACTTGCTTATACTTATATAAATACAGGCTTGTTTTATAGATATGTAACTTATGTTTTGATAGAGAATGATATTACAGGGTTAAATGATGAAGCAAAAATCAAGGACTTGATAGATACGATAGAGTTTGATGAAGAACTATTTTCTGCAATTAATCTTAAAACAAGTGAAATAAATAGATTCGGACCTCAAATTGCTAAATGTGATTTTGTTAGGATAAGTATTAATCGAAAAATTTATTCGATTATCACTCAAAAATCGAATCTAGTTATTGAGGGACGGGATATTGGAACTGAACTATTTCCAAATGCTGAAAAAAAGTTTTTCTTTATTGCAGATCTAGATATCCGTGCTATGAGGTTATTGAAGGACAGACCTGATACTACTTTAGAAATTCTAAAAAAAGAATTAGTAGATAGGGATAATATTGATGAAACTAGAAGTATAGCACCTCTTAGAGCGAGTAATGATGCGATAATTATTGATACAACAAATTGTTCTATTGAAGAATTAGTCCTAAAATTAGAAACTTATATTTATGGAGAATAAGCTTGTAATATATTTACAGCCTCCAGGTTTGTCTAAGCGTTTTACACGTTCAGGTTCTATTTATCCTCCATTAGGCTTATTGCAATTAGCTGCGATGGATTCTGATAATCTTGTAGAAGTTCTAGATGCTGAGGGCTTAAAGCTTACTGATGATGAAACTAAGGAGTTACTTCGACGTAAAAGACCTAAAATTATTGGTTTGACGATAACTTCTTTTACAATAGAGATAATTGAATATTGGGCTGGATTTGGGAAAGAACTTGGGGCGACTATTCTTGTTGGAGGACCTCACGCAAGTTTAGCTCCTGAAGATGTCTTGATTAAATGTCCAAGCGTAGATATTGTTGTAAGAGGAGAGGCTGAGGAGATTATTAATGAGCTTAATTATTCTGTTTTAAGGGGGAAGGATATTTCTAAGATAAAAGGAGTTTGTTTTAGAAAAGAAGATGGAGACTTTTATATTAGTAATGAGATTTTGAAGGTTAAAGATTTTAAGTCTCTACCATTTCCTGATTTTAGTCTTCTTCCTCTTCAGAATTATTGGTGTCCAGATGCTAGGAAAAGACCAATGGTTACGATGCAGACTTCTCGTGGCTGTCCTTTTGCTTGTAAGTTTTGTAGTAGTTCTATTTTAGTTGGGAAAAAGATTAGAGGTTGGGCTGTACCTGAGGTTATCCTTGCTCTAAAAAAAATAGTAGGGCAAGGAGTTCAAGAAATTTCTTTTGTTGATGATGAATTTATTCTAAATAAAAAAAGAGTGCGAACTCTATGTCAAGAGATTATAGATAATGGTATCAAAATAAGTTGGTTCTGTAATGCAAGAGCTGATCAAATTGATTATAAAACAGCAAAGTTGATGAAGTTAGCAGGCTGTCATCAAATTTATCTTGGAGTGGAAAGTGGATCAGAGAAGATTTTGGAAGAAGTTGGTAAAAAATCTAGTGTGGATAAAATGATTAGTGGGGCGGAAATTCTAAAGGAGGTTGGAATAGATCGTAGTGTTGGCTTTATTATCGGGCTTCCTAATGAAACTAATTTTACGGTTGAGCAGAGTATTAGTTTAGCAAAGATTATTAAACCTGAACGTTTGCAGTTTACTCGCTTTACACCTCTAATAGGAACTGAGTTGTATGTTGAGAAAGAAGTTCGAGGCTTTCATCGAAAGGACAATGACAAGGTTGGGAAGTGGATGGAGTATGCTTATGAATCAATAAAAGATGAAGAGTGGGGGAAAGCTAGCCTTTAATTTGTTGATTATAAGAGAAAAATCCCCGAAATTTTTCAGCCTTATGGGAAAAGAGGATAAAAGATTTGCATAAGTAAATCTTTTTTTTTCTTTGTAAGGTTAGTTCTGTATGAGGGACTTAACATCTTTTTTATAAGGTTTAACTAAAATAATTTTAACTATGAGAAAATTTTTACTCTCAGCATGTATTCTATTAGGCTTGAGTTTGAGCCTTAATGCCCAAAAGCAGGTTCAATCTTCCCTGAAAAAAGGAGATATCTTGGTCAATGGAAATGTTGCTTTCGGTATTGGAGGTTTCTTTTATGGGACGTCTGCGGATTATGTTCTTTTGGATCATTTGGGAGGAGCTACAGCTTCATTGACTACAGGTGCGTATGCTATTTATAATAGCTTCATTGGGTTCTCTACTGGGGCTGAGGCAGATTATCATTACCAGTTTCTCAATGATTTGGATACTTATGCTGGTTTACAACTTGGCTATCGTTTTGGTGCAACTACTCAACTAGGTTCTTCTAAGTCTAGGAAGCTTGATCCTTCTGTTAGTAAGGCTTTGAATAAATTGAGCGAAGGACTTAATATGAAAACGAAGGGCGGTTTTGCTTATAATATACATGTTGGAGCAAGGTATTTCTTCATACCTCAACTAGCCGCTACTGTGGAATTAGGTTTTGGTAACATTGGGCTTGTCCGTGCGCGGCTAAGTTATAAGTTCTAGAAGCTCCAAAGCAAAGGATCGTTTACTGATTGTGGACGGCATTGACTTCAAGAGAAGTTGATGCCGTCCCTTCTTTTTATATATTCGCTCAAAAAAACTTTTTGTTGAGAGTTAGTGGTCTTAATTTTGAAGCCTATTATTAAAAATGTTTATCTTTATAGCAGAAATAATTAAGTGAATATTATATTTTTATGTCTGAAGGAAATAAAATTACTGTCATAGGGGTTGCTGGAGGGACAGCTTCTGGTAAGACAACCTTAGTTAAACGCTTGCAGGAGGCTTTCGTCGAAGAAGATGTCATTACCCTCTGTCATGATTTCTATTACAAAGCACATGACGAACTGCCACTTGAAGAGCGTGCGAAGTTGAACTACGATCATCCAAATGCTTTTGATACGGATATGATGATCAAGCATATCAAACTTCTAAAGGAAGGTAAGAGTATACAGCGTCCAGTCTATTCTTTTTCGGAGCATAACCGACTAGAGTATACGATTGAGCTTAAGCCTGCGAAAGTTATCATCTTAGATGGTATCTTGATTTTCGAGAATAAGGAACTTCGTGAGCTTATGGATATGATGATCTACGTAAATACGGACGATGATGTCCGTTTGGCTCGTCGATTAGTTCGTGATGTTCAGGAGCGTGGACGAGACATGGATTCGGTTTTGAGGCAATATTTCTCTACGGTTAAGCCTATGCACCGAGATTTTGTTGAGCCAAGTAAACGCTATGCAGACATCATTATTCCAGAGGGAGGCTTTAATTCGGTGGCTCTGTCCCTTTTGATTGAGAATATTCATGCTTTGATTAAGAAGAATGCTCCTCTAGAAGAATAGCTTTTAAGCGATTCTTTTTTAGTTGTTTAGCTTTATTTTTTTGTTTTGTTAAAAGAGTTAGAGATTTCTTCCCAATGGTTTTATTGAATTGTTGGGAACGATTGAAAATTTCTTCCCAAGGATTTGAAAATATGTTCCCAAGGAAATAAATAGTCTTTCCGAAGGAGCTAAATTTGTTCTTCTTTTATTCTTTCCTGTGAATTGTGTATCTTTGCTTTAATGTTATCTAGGAACATATTTGCTCCTAGGTTGAGGTCTAAATGATTAAGAAGAAGATGAAAAATAAAGATTATGCATTTCGCCTAGAAATGAAGGTGAGAGATTACGAATGTGATCTTCAAGGAGTGGTTAATAATGCGAACTATCAGCATTATATGGAGCATTGTCGCCATGAGTTTTGGGAAAGCCTTGGAGCAAATTTTGGGGATATGCACGATCAAGGTTTAGATGCTTTTGTCTATAAAGTGAGTATCACTTACAAAAAATCGTTGAAGAGTGGGGATCATTTCGTCGCTGCCCTTCGCTGTAAGATGAGGGGGGCAAAGCTAATTTTTGAGCAAGATATTCTTTTCAAGGACGGCACTGTTGCAGCCTTTGGAGAGGTTGAGGTCGTAGCCGTTCAGGACGGTGTCGTTACTCGTGGGGAATATTTTTCTGAGCTTTTGAAGAACTTCCTTTAAGCTAAAATAAAAAGCTTATTATTTCGTTTAATAAGCATCAAAACTCCAGGCATAGCAAGGTTTAAGAACGAGCTGAAAAGTCAAGCCTTTTGAACAATAAGAATCAAAAAAACTCTAAATAATGGCAAAAAAAGCAGTTGAAACTCCATTGATGAAACAGTACTATCAAATCAAGGATAAGCATCCTGATGCGATATTACTCTTTCGTGTGGGCGATTTCTACGAAACTTTTGCCGAAGATGCAGTTGCAACTGCGGGGATTCTGGGTATAACGCTGACGCGTCGTGCCAATGGTTCTGCCCAGTTTGTCGAGCTTGCAGGCTTTCCTCACCATGCTTTAGATAATTACTTGCCCAAGCTTGTACGAGCAGGTAGGCGAGTGGCAATCTGTGATCAGCTTGAAGACCCTAAGAAGACTAAGAAGCTTGTTAAGAGAGGTATCACAGAACTTGTAACTCCAGGGGTCGTAATGGGTGATAATGTCCTACGCAATAAGGAGAATAATTACTTGGCCTCGATGATTCTATCTTCAGATATGAAACAGGCTGGGCTAGCTTTGTTGGATATTTCGACTGGGGAGTTTCTTTGTTCTGAGGGGACTTTTGATCATGTTGAGAAACTTCTTGAAAGCTATCAGCCTAAGGAACTACTCCTTGAGAGGCAACAGCGTTATAAAGTGGAGAAAATGCTTAAATTTTCCAGCTTTATCTTCGATCTAGATGATTGGGCATTCTCTTATGAAAATAACCGAACACGCCTTTTGAAGCATTTTGGTGTACAGAGCTTAAAAGGCTTTGGTTTGGAGCATTTATCCTTTGGTATCTCGGCTTCTGGGGCTATTCTTAATTATTTGGAGCTGACAAGCCATACGAAGCTTGGGCATGTTACGGCTCTTAAATGCTTGGATCGTAGTCAGTTTATGCGTTTAGATACCTTTACCCTTCGTAGTCTTGAGCTGATTCAGTCCATGAATCCGCATGAGGGTAAGAGCTTACTTGATATTATTGATCACACGCAGACGGCAATGGGTGGGCGACAACTTCGCCATTGGTTAGTATTCCCTCTACTGGATCTGAGCTTGATTCAAGATAGACAGCAGGTCGTACAGGCTCTATGTGAAGACTCGGAGCTACATCAAGACTTGCGACTAAGCCTTTCAACTATTGGGGACTTAGAACGTTTAGCTTCGAAGCTTGCTGTCGGACGTATTGCTCCTCGCGAGATGAATCAGCTACAGACTTCGCTAGCTAATCTGGAGGAAATGAAAAAGCGTGTGCGAGAGCTTGGTAATTCTGTCCTCGAGAAGCTTGTCGCTCAAGCGAGTGATCTATCGGCTGTCTGTCAGTTGATAGAACGAACTTTGCTCGCAGATGCTCCTATTGCCCTAGGGCGTGGCGATGTTATTGCTCGTGGTGTGAGCCAAGAACTTGATGACTTGCGAGACCTTGCTCATGGAGATAAAAAATATCTTAGTCAGATCCAAGAACGTGAAAGTGAAGCTACAGGTATTCCTAGTCTAAAAATTGCCTTTAACAACGTATTTGGCTATTATCTTGAAGTTCGAAATACCCATAAAGATCGAGTCCCTGAGCATTGGATTAGGAAACAAACCTTGGTAAATGCAGAACGCTATATTATCCCTGAACTCAAGGAGTATGAGGAAAAGATCCTCGGAGCTGAGGAGCGAATCTCCATGATTGAGTTTGAGCTATTCAACCAATTGGTTGAGGCTGTAGCTAAGCATATTCATGAGATCCAACGTTCTAGCCAGATGGTTGCTACGCTGGACTGTTTGTCAGCTTTTGCCGAAGGAGCTATTCGCTATCATTATGTCTGCCCAAAGCTTAATAATGGGAATACAATCCAAATAAAAGCAGGACGTCATCCTGTAATCGAACAGCAACTTCCTTTGGGTGAAAGCTATGTCCCCAACGATGTCTTACTTGATAATGATGGAGTGCAAATAATGGTCATTACGGGGCCGAATATGAGTGGTAAGTCTGCTTTACTTCGACAGACAGCTTTGATTATGTTGCTGGCTCAAATTGGGGCATTCGTCCCTGCAGATGAGGCAGAGTTGGGACTAGTTGATGCAATTTTTACTCGTGTTGGAGCATCTGATAACATCTCTCGTGGAGAATCAACCTTTATGGTGGAAATGCAGGAGGCTTCAAGTATCTTGAATAACCTAACGCCTCGCAGTCTGATCCTCTTTGATGAGCTAGGTCGTGGAACAAGTACCTACGATGGTATCTCAATTGCATGGAGTATCATCGAATACTTACATAATAATAGGCATGCACATGCCAAAACTCTCTTTGCAACGCACTATCACGAGCTGAATGATTTAGAGACGCGTTTGGAACGTGTGAAGAATTTTAACGTCTCGGCTCAAGAAGTTGATGGACAGATGCTTTTCTTACGTAAGCTTGTAGAGGGGGGCAGTGAGCATAGTTTTGGTATTCAGGTGGCTCGTTTGGGCGGAATGCCAATGCCAATCGTTCAGCGTGCTAGCTCAATCTTACAACAGCTCGAGCAAGCTCATGGTGGAGCAAACTCTGAAGTCGAAGCAATTGCAGACAAGATTCAAGCCTCACGTAAGGATCTTGTGCCAGAACATAGCCCTTCTTCAGAGAGTGATACCTATCAATTAAGTCTCTTTCAGCTTGACGATCCTGTGCTTTCTCAGATTCGAGATCTAGTCTTGGAGCTAGATGTCAATAATCTAACGCCTTTAGAGGCTCTAAATAAGCTAAATGATATTCAGTCTGTCCTAAAAACACCTGAAAGTTTATAATGAATAATTTAATAACTCTTAAATAATTAAACGTATGAATACTCCAAAATTTTTCAAATTAGCCTTAGTCTTCCTATTGGCTATGTTTAGTCTTGCTTCTTGTGAGAAAGACGATAAAAATCCTACGCCTCAGGGCAAACACTATGTCCAGACAATCAAAGAGGGCAAATCCAGCATTGAGACAGATCTCTTCTTCAAAGATGATCGAGTACTCGTTGTAACTCTTAAAGATGATCAGGAATATAAGGAGCTTGGAAAACTAAACTCTGAAATGTCTGAGCTTGTCAAGGAACAGATTGGTAATGAATTTCCAATTGATTTGATCTATATCTATTCTCCTAAGACACAAAAGATTCGTCTATCTTCAACGGAAAACTCTGTTGAGAAGATTACAACGAAGATTAAAGAGCTTGTACCTTTTGTGATTGAATCTGAGATGAAGGATAAGTCTAACATCGAAAAAGCTCTCTTTACTACAGCGATAAATATTCAAATTGATAAGTATGTAAAGGGAAAGCTTGACGAATTCCTAAATTCAATCAAAGCAATGACTTATAAACCTGAGAAGGACGAAATAATCCTTGCTTTCAAAGGATCTGAAGAGAACTCTGTCGAACAAATCCTAACTTTTAAGAAGAAGTAGAGGGATTTAAGGCTTCGCTCAAAAATGATGAGCATACCTCTTTCTAAGTTTTTGGCTTAGTTCTACAATAAATAGGTAATAGGGCGGTGTAATCTAGATTACACCGCCCTATTTGTTGGATGATATTTTGTTCTTATTGGCTTGGTTTATTCTGTTACATCCCAATAAGCTTCAGATTCAATAAGATCATTGAAGCAACGTTGAGCTTTCTTTTTTTTGACTTCTTCAATTTGTTGTGTAACAGCTTCGTCATAAGTTATTTCCTCTACATCTCGGATTACGCCGAGTGCTATGGGCAAATTGCCACTCATCATGGCAAGCATGTTATGAAGTGTCGGATCAGGCTCTTTGGCATCATGCACCAAAATATCTTCTAGTTCGTAACCATCTTCTCCAAGCGTTACAACTTTTAGTTTGAGCCCATCTAAAACAAGTCCCTTGTTCTTCTCTTTGCCGAAGAGCATCTTCTCTCCATGCTCTAAGGTTATCGTACGCTCGTCGCGAACTTCTCGCTGAGCATAGCCTTTGTGTATCCCGTCATTGAAAATAACACAATTGACAAGTACTTCAAGGACTGCCGTTCCTTTATGATTAGCTGAGGCAGAGATGCAGGCTTCTAACACCTTCATGTCAATATCAAGTGAGCGAGCAAAGAAGCGTCCTCTTGCTCCAAGGCAAAGTTCTGCTGGGATGAAAGGATCTTCCACTGTTCCATAGGGCGAACTCTTTGATATGAAACCTCGATCACTTGTTGGCGAATATTGTCCTTTGGTTAATCCGTAGATTCGGTTGTTAAAGAGGATGATGTTGATGTCTACGTTGCGACGAACGGCATGAATGAAGTGGTTACCTCCAATCGCTAGACTGTCGCCATCCCCCGAAGCAAGCCAAACACTCAAATTTGGATTTGCAACCTTTACACCAGTTGCTATGGCTGCACCTCTTCCGTGTATGGTATGAAAGCCATAGGTATTCATATAATATGGAAGTCGTGATGAGCAACCAATCCCTGAGATGACAGCAATGTTGTGCGGAGCGACACCTATCCCTGCCATAGCTTTTTGCAAGATTGTTAATACTCCGTGGTCTCCACATCCAGGACACCAGCGGACATCTTGATCACTTTTATAGTCCTTTGCTTTTGGCTTGTAGCTTAGTGTCTTTTTATCTATTGCTTCCATTTATTCCTTTATTAGCTTTGTGAATACTTCTACCAGCTCAGAAACGGAGAAAGGCTGACCTGTAACTCGATTATATTGTTCCGCCTCAAACCACGGAAATTGCCCATGGATATATTGAGCGAATTGACCAAGATTTTGTTCTACAATGATAGCTTTTGGGTACTTCTTGAAAAGATCTGCCGTATTCTTTGGAAGAGGGTTGATGAATTGAAAGTGAAGTAGGGCAACTTTGAAGCCTTGTTCGATCATTTCATGCAGAGCTTCATACAAATGCCCATATGTGCCTCCCCAACCTATAACCAACAAGTCTGCATCTTCAACCCCTTCAATTTTTGCTTCTGGAAGGTCATTGCTGATGAATGCAACCTTGTTTGCTCGTGTTTGTACCATCTTTTCATGGTTTGCTGGGCTAGTACTGATAGCACTAGTGTGATAATTCTTCTCAAGTCCACCTAGTTGATGCTGAAACCCTTCCTCTCCAGGGATTGCCCAGTAGCGAACAAGATTTCCTTTTTCGCTACGTTCGTAAGGTTTCCATTCCTGCTCCTGCTCAGGTCTATTGCTCATGTAGTTGGGTTGGATTGGAGGAAGCTCTTCAATGTTTGGCACAGCCCAAGCAGTCGAACCGTTAGCAATGAACGAGTCTGTCAATAAAATGACAGGAGTCATATGCTCAACTGCAATCTTTGCTGCCCAATAAGCAGAATAGAAGCAGTCAGTAGGTGTCGTCGCGGCAAGGACAGGCATGGGACTTTCTCCATTACGCCCATAGAGTGCTTGCAAGAGGTCTGTTTGTTCGCTCTTAGTAGGCAAGCCAGTTGATGGACCACCTCGTTGGACATTTATGACGACAAGGGGCAGTTCTGCCATGACGGCAAGACCTAGAGCCTCACTTTTCAGAGCAAGTCCTGGACCAGATGTTGAAGTTACGGCTAAGTTCCCCGCGAATGAAGCTCCAATAGCTGTACAGATCCCTGCGATCTCATCTTCTGCCTGGACAGTCTTGACTCCTAGAGCCTTGTGCTTCGCTAGTTCGTGTAGAATATCTGTAGCAGGTGTAATAGGATAACTACCAAGGAAGAGCTTTAAGTCTGAGCGTTCGGAGGCTGCAATGAGTCCAAAGGCTGTAGCTTTGTTTCCATTTAAGTCGATGTATCTGCCCGCTCTAGGCTTTTGGTCTTCTATTCTATACTGGGTTGTCGAGGCATGTGTGTTCGCACCGAAATTAAAGCCGTCATTAAGTGCTTTGATATTTGCTTCGCGGATTAATTCTTTCTTTGCAAACTTTCGTCTTAGGAAGTCTTCCGCCTGTTTGAGTGGTCGGTCAAAGAGCCAGCAGAGTAGCCCCAAGGCAAACATGTTCTTGCATCGAACAGCATTTTTGCTGTCAAGGTCAAATTCAGCCAAGCCTTCTTTAACCATACTTGATATTGGGGCAGAAATGATTTGTTGGGTTGTTAGTCCCAGTTCGACGAAGGGTTCGTCTGTTTCGTAGTTGGCTTTTTTGAGGTCTTTCTTCGCAAAGGAATCTTCGTCTATGATGATTAGAGATTCTCTTTTGAGATGTGAAATATTTACTTTGAGGGCTGCAGCATTCATTGCCACAAGGACGTCGGCTTGATCCCCCGGAGCTTTGACATCTTCCGAACCGATATGTACTTGATAGCCAGAAACACCACTAAGTGAGCCTTGAGGGGCTCGAATCTCTGCAGGGAAATCTGGGAATGTAGAGATTGTATTCCCCAACATTGCCGATAGGTCTGAGAATATTGTACCAGTCAATTGCATACCATCTCCTGAGTCTCCAGAGAAACGTACGACAATGTTGTTTATATGCTTGACTACTGTCGTTTTATCCATTCATCGAATAAGTTATAATCCTAACTAAGGCTTCGTTTATTTTATTGGTAGAGCCTTTGTCTTTGAGCCATAAATAATTTGGCATTGCTCCTACAAAACTAAATAATTCTGCTGTGCAATACAAGTATTTAAGGGAAAACTTCTATTTATTTGGCAAAAGAAGGTGAACCTTCTTTGGTTCACCTTCTGAATCTTTCAAGAATAATGCTCTAATTCTCGGCTTTAATGAGATCAAATCCGGTGTAAGCTTGTAGGGCTTTAGGGATACGAATACCTTCTTCACACTGATTGTTTTCTAATAGGGCTGCAAGGATTCGAGGTAAGGCTAGGGCACTTCCGTTGAGTGTATGCACAAGCTGAGTCTTCTTGTCTTCATCTTTGAAGCGACAATGTAGACGATTCGCTTGATAGCTCTCAAAGTTTGAAACAGAGCTAACTTCAAGCCAACGCTCTTGTGCTGCAGAATAAACTTCGAAATCGTAAGTTAATGCACTAGTGAAGCTCATATCTCCACCACATAAACGGAGGATACGCCAAGGTAGTTCGAGCTTTTCAACCAGTGTCTGCACATAGTTTACCATTTCGTCCAAGCGTTGATAGCTTCTCTCTGCTTTATCCAAACAAACGATCTCAACCTTATCAAACTGATGTAGGCGGTTTAATCCTCGTACATCCTTACCATATGATCCTGCTTCACGACGGAAGCATGCACTATAGGCTACGTTCTTGATTGGGAGTTCGCTCTCTTGAAGCAGAACATCACGATAAATATTTGTAACAGGAACTTCGGCCGTAGGGATTAGATAGAGATTGTCGGCTGTAACGTGGTACATCTGTCCCTCTTTGTCAGGAAGTTGTCCTGTGCCGTAGCCTGAATCTTCATTGACTACATAGGGAGGCTGAACCTCTATGAAGCCTGCTTCGATAGCTTGGTCAAGGAAGAAATTAATTAAGGCTCTCTGCAGTCTTGCCCCTTTACCTTTGTATACAGGGAATCCAGCCCCAGAAATTTTTACACCTAACTCAAAGTCTATTAGATCATAAGCCTTGGCTAACTCCCAGTGTGGTAGAGCTTCTCCCTTAAATTTAGGCATAGAACCTCCACTCTTAACCTCAATATTATCTTCTGCATGCTTTCCTTCAGGTACTATGTCTGCAGGAAGGTTTGGAATTTGAAGGAGTAGTTCTCTAAGCTCTTGCTCAGTTTTGCTTTGTTCCTCTTCAAGAGTTTTACTCTCTTGTTTGAGCGTTGCTACTTCTTCTCGGAGCGTTGTTGCTTCATCTTTCTTACCCTCTTTCATAAGTCCACCTATGAGGCGAGCTTTTTGATTCTGTTGAGCAAGAATATTATCTAGTTCTTGCTGTCCACTGCGACGTTTATCGTCAAGGGCTATAACCTGATGTATGATTTCTTCTGCTGGAAAATGTTTTTTAGCCAATCGCTTGATGACGCCAGCGGTATCCTCTCTAAGTTGTTTGAGTGTAAGCATATTTGCGTATTTATATAATAATAAGAGGTTGCACTCTAAGGATTAAATCCTTACGAGGCAACCTCTAAAACTACTAATCCAAGCCTTCATCTACACCTTTGTGTGCTGTAGATGCTAGCTTTATCAAGAGGCTTTATGCCTCAGCTTTGATAGAAACGTATGAACGATCGTTACGCTTGCGAGTAAATACTACTGTACCATCAACAAGTGCATACAAGGTATGATCTTTTCCCATCCCTACATTTGCTCCAGGGTGGTGTTGAGTTCCGCGTTGACGTACTAGGATATTACCAGCTTTAGCCTCCTGTCCACCAAATAGCTTAACACCTAAGCGTTTACTTGCCGATTCACGTCCGTTCTTCGAGCTACCTACACCTTTCTTATGTGCCATGTTCTTTTTACTTTTTCAGGTTAATAAAATTAAGCGATAACTTCCTTTACAAGGATTTCTGTGAACTGCTGTCTGTGACCGTTGAGTTTACGATATCCTTTTCTTCTCTTCTTGTGGAATACAAGAACCTTATCACCTTTGACAAGTTCGCTAAGAACTTCACAAACAACCTTAGCACCCTCTACTGTTGGAGTACCAACAACAACGTCTCCGTCCTTGTCTGCTAGTAAAACCTTGTCAAACTCTACCTTTGCACCACCTTCGATTCCTTTGATGTGAGGGATGAATAGACGGCGTCCTTCTTCTACCTTGAACTGTTGTCCTTGGATTTCTGCAATTACGTACATTATTTTTTATACTAATTAAAATTAGCCCCGTAAGGTGTGTCCCAGTCCTGAGAGCATCTTATCCTCAAACCTTACATAGGAAATCACGCAAAGGTAAGTATTTCTTCTTAATAAAACAAATCTTTCCCCCTTGGGATATTTGATTTTAAGCTTATGATCTGTAGGTTTTAAGCTCTTCTTTGTGAACTTGTTGCAAGCTTATTGAGAAGTCTTAGAAGCTTTATTAGAAGGGTAAACTACAGGCTGAAAAAATCGTTGGGAAGATTTTTTTATTTCGTCCCAACGATTTCAATAAACGTTCCCTTAGAAATAAAAATTTCTTCCTAACAAATTTTTGAACTCTTTGTGATGCTTGATTTAGGGTGTTTTGATGTTGCTTTTCTCTTTGAGGCTTGGTCTTTAGCTTTTGAGGGCTTTCTTGAGCTGAAATTAACTCTGTTTCAGTTCAAAACTGAAGAATAATGTTTATCTTTGCTTGCTTAATTTATTAATATTGTAGAGAGCAGAGAGTTTAATGTTTGAAAAGTGGCAATTAAGTCGTCGTACGATACGCTGGATTCAACGGATTTTAATTCCCGTTGCTATCGGCTTTTTTTTATACTTTTTGCCAGCTCTCTTCTTTCAGCTTGAATTGGGGCATCGCGGAGGTGCTTCGTACCTCTGTACGCAGTTGGAAAAAGTCCTAGGTACGGAGGTATATATTGATGAGGTTGTTGCATCTTCTCTAGGGGATATTCAGATTGAGGGCGTTACAATTATGGATCTAGAGGAGGATACGCTCCTTCAAGCACAGGGCCTTCGTCTGGGTGTTTCATATCTTTCTTTGTGGAACTTGATTCGAGGGGGAGATATCGATTTGACACATATTCGGCTTTTCCGTCCTCACTTGAAGCTGAGGCAGGATAGTTCGGGGCAAACAAACCTCTCAGTTCTTTTGGATAAACTTCAGGGGCAGAGCCAAAGTAATTCTGAAGTTCACTTCTCAAGTAATAATATTCTTCTACGTGATGGGCAGATCTCTTACTATAAGGGAGATAGTCTGTTCTTTGCTCTTGGAAAACTAGACGCAAAGATTGATAGTCTTTCTTTAGGGGATTCCTTGAGGCAGTCTATGGAGGTTTTGGAGATGACCTTTGCTTTAGCTAATGGATTTGAAGTAAAGGATTTGACAGGAGTGTTGGCTTATTCGAATAATGAGCTAATCTTAGAGGACTTCGACCTAATGTTTGGTTCAAGTCAGATAAACATTCCTTATTTTAGAGGCTTCATTGATGAGCATGCACGCTTCATGTGTCGGGATTTAGACCTCGCGAGCCTGAATATTTTGCTTCGTGATTTAGAGCCTTTTCACTCGGGGTTTAGTCCTTTTAGCTCTAAACGTATTAATGCACGAGCTAAGTTGTCGTCTAAAGGTCAGAATCTTCGCATGGACTATCTTAATCTAGATTTTTCAGACCTACTAAGACTTAATGCTGTTGCTTCTCTGAATGCAAAAGATTTCTTTCGTGTCAAAAGAGCTTTCTTTGGCATTAAGGAATTATCTGTGAAGAAGAGTTTATATCCCCTCTTGAAAGAGTTGGATATTTATTCTCTTGGGGAAGATGTTATACAAGACTTAGCTCTCATGGGAAATCTCCAAGCAAAGAGTACAGCTTATTGGTCTGCGAAAAAAGGTCTGAGCCTAGATGTGGAGCTCTCTTCAGATTTAGGAGAGGGACGTGTTGAGGCAAATGGTCTGTTTAATGCCGATGGATTATTTGATGGAAGGGCTTCACTTGACTGGAAGAAGCTCAGACTTAAATCCTATCGGACGAAGAATTTAAACTTATCAATCCCTCAGATTTCTGGAAATCTCTTGATTCGTCAAGAAAAATCTGGCTCATGGCAGGTTGATTCTAAGTTCAAATTGCCAGAGTTGAGCTATCTAGATAAATATTTCGAGGCTGTAAGCTTTAAGCTTAATTATGGAAAAGTTCTGACGATGAACTTAAATGTTGATGATCCAATGCAAGGGATTCATCTGGCTTTCTCTGGCTTAAATCGAGAGCAAGGCTTGAGTGATTGTCAGCTAAGTATGAAGGCTAAACATTTAGATCTGAAAACTTTTGGTTTAGACCTGTATCCTGAACGTAAGTTTGACTGTGATATGCTTCTGTCTATGGATCAGCTTTCACAAGACTTCCGATCGCTTCGCTTGGATATAGAGCAGTTGGAGAGCTTTTCATCTCAAGGAGTCGATACGCTTAATCTGAATAATATGCAGGTTCGTCTAGACCAGCTAGAGACTTCTTACAATCTAGAAAGTCAAGCTGATTGGGGTACGATTCGACTCAAGGGCATAGATCAAGACTTTTCTATTAAGAAGCGTTTCGAGAGTTTCCTCTATAAGTCATTTCCAGTGCTGAGTACCTTAGCTTCTGCTCAAGATGAACCGTCGGGTCATCAGCCTATAAGCCTTGATCTTGATCTGAAGGAGATCCCTTCTTTGTTTAATGAACTTTTTGACCTAGAGCTTACTTCTAAAAAGCCTGTGCATGCCAATTTAGTTCTTGGTCAGCAGAACAAAGATTTGTCGTTTGATCTAAAAGCTGATGATTTGCTCTTATTTGGAACAAAATATCGGAATCTAAGTCTGACTTATCATGGAGGCCAGTTTGATGCTCAAGGAGATTGTTCGTCTCCTGCTTGGGGTGACTTTTATGGTTTGAAACTGAACTTAAAGCATTGGTCAGACAGTTTAGGCTTGAATGTAGACTTTGGTCTCAACGAAAAACAAGAACAACGTGGACAGCTCAAGTTGAAGACTGAACTATCTGCTCCTTATGGGAATCTACAATCGTGGAAAGATTTGCATGTAGCCCTAGCTCTGGATTCGTCAAGCCTTCGCATACATAATCTAGAGTGGAAGCTAGACCCTACTAAGATTCATTTGTCGAAAGACAGGCTTGTTCTGAACGGCTTTCGAACTTATGCGGGGGAGCATAAGCTTTTCCTTGATGGAGTGCTGAGTAATGAGACAACAGATTCATTGACTGTAAGGGCAGAGCATTTAAGCCTCTTGTATATCTTGAAGGCTTGTGATGTGAACTTCGATATGCTTGAGACGGATCTCTCTGGTGATGCGGTCGCTTACATGCGAAATAATGTATTCTACGTTGGGGGAGAAGTGTCAAGTGAACATTTTTATGTAGAGGGGTATGATGCTTATGCTCCTAAGCTCAAGCTAAATTGGGATAGTGCTGAAAAGATTTTAGGTATTAGTGGGCGTTTGGCAAAGTCTAAGCAAGCTTATGCTTTGGTTAATGGAGGTATTGATCTGGGAGATTACAAAGGAATTGACCTTTTGTTCTCAGGACATGATTTTCCTCTTCACTTCGTTCAGGCTTTTACAGACTCGTTTTTTAATAAGTTAGAAGGACGAGCTAATGGGAATGTTCGCCTCTTTGGTCTCTTTCGTGACGGCGTTACGATAGAGGGTGAGCCAAGGGTTGATGATGCGGTTGTAGGGATTAGTAGTATTGGTACAGAGTATCATTTTGGGGGGGAGCTTGTTTTTTATCCGACTATTATGAAGTTCCCAAGCCTTACAGTCTACGATGATGAGGGGCATACGGCACTTTTTGATGGAGCTATTAGTCATAACCTTTTTGATGATTTGGATCTTCAGCTGAACTTCTCGAAGATGAAGAACTTTAAGGTGTTGACGAATGAAGATTTACGTCACTTACCCTTGAAAGGTTCTGCCTATTGTACGGGTAAAGCTGACCTCGTAGGCCCAACCTCGAAGCTCTTGCTCTCTGTCGAAGGTCTCATGAATGCTCCGACAGACTTGGCTCTAGATATGAATGCTCTTAGTTCGGAAACGAAGGACCAGAGCTTGATTCGTTTTGTGTCTTTACGTTCTAGTCCACTAGCTCTTGGGAAGGCTGAAGTACAGGCTTTCAGAGAGGAAAATAGCCATTTAGATATGAAGTTTAAGCTGAAGCTAACGCCTGAGACGAAGCTTGCGATACGTCTCAGTTCCGAACGTGGAGATGAGATTCAAACACGTGCTAAGGGTTTTGTGGATATTTCGATTCCTCATATTGGTTCACCTATGATTTATGGAGATGTGAAGCTTCAGTCTGGTAGTTATACCCTTCGTTTGGAGAATGTGATGAATAAAAAGTTCCGAATTCGTGAGGGGGGAGGAATTAATTTTAGGGGAGATCCATCTAAGGCTAGACTGGATATTCAGACCGTTTATAGCTTAACTGCAAATATCTCAGACCTAGACAAAGCTCTAGTCTATAGTACACAGCGGACGAATATGCCTGTAGATTGTATCGTGAAGTTGGCTGGGGATTTACTTCGTCCTAGGATTAACTTTGATGTTGCCTTGCCTAAAGCAAGTGCAGAGGTTGAGAGGCGTGTTCGCTCTTTATTGCCTACTCAGGAGGCTGTCATGCAACAAGCTCTCTACTTAATAGGTTTGGGTACGTTTCATGATACGCAATACACTGCAAATGCTTATGAATCATCAAATAATTGGTCTGCTGTCGTAACTTCGACACTTTCGGATCAGATTTCAGCTCTTCTTGGTTCGCTTGGAGAGAAGATTCAGTTGGGGACGAATATCAAGACCAGAGAAAGCTACTATACTGATACAGATATTGAACTACTTTATTCTGGGCAATTTTTAGATAATCGCTTAGTTCTTTCGGGGAACGTGGGTTATCATGATAATCTCTTTATGAAGAATACATACATTGGAGAGTTTGATTTGGAATATAAGTTGAATAAATCGGGAAGCTTGAGACTTAAAACGTTTAATCACTACAATAATCGCTACCAATATCTGAGACGAGGTATTATGACGCAAGGCTTCGGGATTCTGTATCGTCAGAAATTTGATAGTTTCTCCGAGCTATTTACTCGAAAAGATGAAGAGATAGACTTTGGGACGTCAAAGAAAAAGTCAAAGTAATTCGTCCCTTAGATTTGATTCCTGTTTGCCCTATATATAATATGGTATAGGCGACGCCTATTCCCCTTTTGAGCTATTAGCTTGTGAGAGTGAAGAATAAATTGTACCTTTGTCGTCGGTAAAATTTTATAAACTTAAAAACAAGATTGTTCAATGGCAACTAAGATTAGATTGCAAAGACACGGTCGTAAAAGCTATGCTTTTTATAAGATCGTTGTAGCGGACACAAGAGCACCACGAGATGGTAAGTTCATTGAGAAGTTAGGTACGTATAACCCTAACACAAACCCAGCAACAGTTGACTTAAACTTTGAGCGTGCATTGCACTGGCTTAACACTGGGGCTCAGCCAACTGATACGGCTCGTAGTATCCTTTCTAAGGAAGGTGTCCTGATGATGAAACACCTACAAGGTGGTATTAAGAAGGGTGCTTTCGATGAAAAGAAAGCTCAGGAGCAGTTTGAAGCTTGGTCAAAGAAGCGTCAAGAAGCTGAAGGAAAGATTAAAGATGAGCTAAATGCTAAGAAGGCAGAGGCTGCAAAGGCTCTTTTTGAAGCTGAAGTTGCATACAACAAGGCTAAGGCTGAAGCAATTGCTAAAAAGCAGGCCGAATTAGCTAAGGAAGAAGCTGAAGCGGAAGCAGAAGAAACTACTGAAGAAGTAGCAGAAACTCCAGCTGAAGAGTCTGCAGAATAGAACTGAAGGCTTAGAATCTTTCTATTATATATAAGGAGAGGTTTCGTCCAATGGGACGAAATCTCTCTCTTTTTTAGCTTCTTTTTCTTTGCTTTTAGCTATTTGTTTGTTTTGGCGTTGGATAACTCAAAATATTATAGTACCTTGCAGGCTGTTATGCCTTTGGCTTAAGTCCTTAGGATATAAGTAAATATTTTAATAAATTTAAGTTAGTATGATTTACGATATTGCTGTTATTGGGGGAGGACCTGGCGGTGCAGATGCTGCAGAGTTTGCTGCTAAGAAAGGTCTTTCTGTCGTTCTTTTTGAGAAAAATAAGCTTGGGGGTGTTTGTCTTAACGAAGGATGTGTGCCAACCAAGGCTTTGTTGCACTCGGCTCATCTCTATGCTCATGCTTCTGAAGGGAAGAAGTATGCTATTTCTGCTAGTGACGTTGACTTGGACGTTAAGAAGCTTATGAGCAGAAAGAAGAAGATTTTGAAAAAACTTGGCGGAGGAATTAAGCTAGGTCTTACAAATCATGGTGTAGAGATTGTGGAAGGAGAGGCTCAACTTCAAGCTAAAGATGGCGAGCTTTTTACGATATTGGCAAATGAAACAAGCTATCAAGCTAAGAAGGTGGTACTAGCGACAGGTTCTGAAGCTTTCGTTCCTCCAATTGAAGGTTTGAAAGAATTTGGCTATTGGACAGCTCGTGAAGCATTGGAGATTGAAGAGCTTCCTAAAAGTTTGATCGTAATCGGTGCAGGTGTTATCGGTATGGAGTTTGTTTCTTTTTTCTCAACTTTAGGTATTCCTGTTACAGTCGTGGAAATGCTTGATAAGGTGCTTGGTCCAATTGATCGTGAAGTTGCTCTTGAAGTTCAGAAAGCTTTTGAGAAAAAAGGAGTTAAATTCCATCTCTCAACACGTGTAACTGCCGTGAAAGATGGTCGCCTTCAAGTGGAAGCTGAGGATGGGGCTTTTGAATTAGAAGCAGAGAAAATTTTAGTCAGTGTTGGGCGTCGTGCTGTAACTCAGGGATTAGGTCTTGAAAATCTTGCAGTCGAATTAGAACGTGGAGCCGTTAAGACGAATAGTTTTATGCAAACAAACGTTGAAGGACTTTATGCTGTTGGAGATTTGACAGGGCAATCAATGCTTGCTCATACTGCAGCACGTGAAGGAATTATCGCGGTAAATCATATTCTTGGAACTAATGAAGAAATGTCTTATAAGGCGATTCCAGGGATTGTGTACTGTGACCCTGAAGTGGCAAGCGTTGGTTTAACGGAAGAGGAGGCTCAAGCTAAAGGGCTTGCTTATGAAGTAAAAAAAGTTCCTATGACAATGTCTGGACGTTTCGTTATTGAAAATGAAATGGTTTCAGGTTTGTGTAAAATTATTGTAGATGAGGCTGGTGTTATTTTGGGCGTTCATATGGTTGGAAATACGTCTTCAGAGATCCTTGTTCCTGCAGTTATAGCTGTCGAAGATGGCTTAACACTTGAGCAACTTTGTCGCTATGTATTCCCTCATCCTACGATTGCAGAGATTCTTCGGTCAGCTGCAATGAGCTAGTTTATCCTCTTAAATTGATCTATAAAAAGCCGAAACTACTTGTAGTTCGGCTTTTTATGTGTATCTTTGCAGAGCTAATTTTATCAAAGTAGTACTAAGAAGAGAGTGTCTGTGTGCTTAAGATTTTCTTAATCAATCGATTAAGTTGATTTTTCTTGTCCCTGTGTGTCCAAAGAAATAGGGCTTGATTAGAAGTAGAGGATGCAGACATTTCTATTCGTCTATGTAAATTAATTAAAAACAAAAAGAAAAGAAATGGACACTTTAAGTTTTAAGACCGTTTCTGCTAACAAGGCAACTGTCAACAAAGAATGGGTTGTAGTTGATGCGGCGAACCAACCACTAGGACGTGTTTGTTCTATAGTGGCAAAGTTCCTTCGTGGAAAGTACAAGCCTAACTTCACACCACACGTGGATTGTGGGGACAATGTTATTGTGATCAATGCAGATAAGGTTACTCTCACAGGAAAAAAGTGGGACAATCGAGTTTATCTTAAGTACACTGGTTACCCAGGTGGACAAAGAGCTTTCAGTCCTCGTACGCTACAAGCTAAAGGATCTGATCGTTTATTCCGTAAAGTTGTAAAAGGTATGCTTCCAAAGAATCGTCTAGGAGCAAAGATTCTTGACAACTTGTACGTATATGATGGTGCAGAACATAAGCAGGAAGCACAGCAACCTCGCTTAGTTGATATTAACACACTTAAATAAATTGAAGGATTATGGAACAGATTAATGCAATCGGTCGTCGTAAAGCTGCAGTTGCTCGTGTGTATGTGTCTGCTGGTTCTGGTAAGATCATCATTAACAAGCGTGAAATCGCTCAGTATTTCCCATCGTCAATCTTGCAATATATCGTAACTCAGCCATTGGCTAAGCTAGAAGTACAAGATAAGTACGATATTAAAATTAATCTTCGAGGTGGAGGTTTCAAAGGACAAAGTGAAGCAGCTCGTCTAGCTATTGCTCGTGCTTTGGTTAAGATTAACCCAGAAGATAAAGCAACTCTTCGTGCAGAAGGATTTGTTACACGTGACTCACGTACAGTTGAACGTAAGAAACCTGGACAACCTAAGGCTCGTAAACGCTTCCAATTCAGCAAACGTTAGTATTTTTATCCTTAAAGGAGAAATACTATTCGTGTTTAGTATCTAAATCGTTTAGATTGTGTCTTTTGGACATACTACTGAAACGGTTGAAAGTATTTCATTACATTTATAGAACGTAAACGAAAAAATAATATGTCAAAAGTAAGTTTTGAACAACTATTAGAGTCGGGTGCTCACTTTGGTCACCTAACTCGCAAATGGAATGCTGCAATGGCTCCATATATTTTTATGGAACGCAATGGCATTCATATCATTGATCTACACAAGACAGTAGCTAAAATAGACGAAGTGTCAGAGATCGCTAAGACTTTCGCTAAGAGCGGACGTCAGATCCTCTTCGTAGCAACAAAGAAACAGCTCAAAGAAACTGTATCTGAACTTGCTAAAAGTGTTGGTATGCCATACGTTACAGAACGTTGGCCTGGAGGAATGCTTACAAACTTTCCTACCATTCGTAAGGCAGTGTCTAAGATGACACAGATCGATAAGATGACCAACGATGGTACATTTGATAACCTATCAAAGCGTGAAAAGCTTCAGATCACTCGTCAGCGTGCTAAACTAGAAAAAACTCTAGGTTCTATCGCAGACATGAAACGCCTACCTTCTGCTCTATTCGTTGTTGACGTTATGAAGGAGCATATTGCGGTAGCAGAAGCTAATCGCCTTGGTATTCCTGTATTTGCTATTGTGGACACCAATAGCGATCCAAGCAATGTCGATCATGTAATCCCTTCAAACGATGATTCAGCTCCAGCAATCGAATTGATTCTTGGTGCGGTATGTTCATCTATTGCTGAAGGCTTGCAAGAACGTAAAGCTGAGGGTAAGTCTCCTGAAAAGTCTTCTGAAAACGAAGATGAGCCACGTCGCATTGAACGACGTCGTCGCTCTCGTAAGGAAAACAAGGAGGCAGAAACTACAGAAGTAGAAGCGTAGTCACAATTTTATTATTGGATAAGGCAGAGGGGCTTGTGCTAGAGTTTTAGCTCCAAGCTCCTCTATCTTTTTTACTTATTAGGACATATCTTTTTTGCATAAGGGAATACCTATTGACCTCAATGGGAGAACCTTTTGAAAATTAAGGACAAGCCTGTAGATAAAAGAGAAATATCAGAGCTTTATTTCAATAAAACAAGAGAATATTAACCACAAACATATAATAAACAATGGCAGTATCAATTCAAGATATTAAGAAGTTACGCACACTTACAGGTGCGGGTATGATGGACGTTAAGAAAGCTTTGGAAGAAGCTGGGGGCGACCATGATAAAGCTATTGAACTAATCCGTAAGCGTGGGCAAGCAATTGCAGCTAAGCGTTCTGACCGTGAGGCAGAAGAAGGCTGTGTTCTTGCGGCTCATGAGGGTGGATTTGCGGCAGTTGTTGCTGTAAAGTGTGAAACAGACTTCGTCGCAAAGAATGAAGACTTTGTAAATCTTACAAAGGCTGTTCTAGAAGTTGCAATGAAGAATCAAGGTATTTCTACTGAAGAGCTTCTTGCATCTCCAATGGCTGATGGCAGATCTGTACAAGATCACATCACAGAACGTAGTGGTGTTACAGGTGAGAAGATGGAGCTTGGTCTTTACAGCTTTGTGAAGGGTGAGGCTGCAATGTCTTACATTCACCCTGGGAACATGCTTGCTACAATCGTAGCTTTCAACGAAGGTTTGGAATATCAAGTTGGACGTGATGTTGCAATGCAAATCGCTGCAATGAACCCTGTTGGTATCACTGAGGCAGATGTTCCTCAAGATATTAAGGATAGAGAGCTTGCTCTTGCAATGGATAAGGCTCGTGAAGCAGGAAAACCTGAAAATCTTCTAGAACGTATCGCTCAAGGTGCTTTGCAAAAGTATTTCAAGGAAAACACATTGCTTGATCAAGCATTTGTAAAGGATAATAAGCAATCAATTGCTGATTACTTGAAGAGCCAAAGCAAAACGCTTACAGTTTCTGCTTTCTATCGCGGAACTCTTTCTGCTGAATAATTTAATCCTGAGTTAAGGATTAGTTAATTCATTACTTGGTCGCCTAGAACTTTAGAGTTCTAGGCGACTTTTTTATGCCTTCTTCTGTCTTGTTTAGAGGATAGATTTTTAGCTTTTTAAGGACTGCTCTATAGTCTGTAGAGTAAAGAATTAGGCATTTTAGGGAAATATCTTGTGGTATTAAGGGGAGACTTATTTCATTGTTGTGCTGATTGTTTATTTATTCTGAAGGCAAGGTTTGTTATTTTATGGATTTAGTTTGTTCGATAAAAAAGAGATGCTGTATCATTTGATACAGCATCTCCTTCATTTATTTTGTGAAGTCTAATCTAGTTCTTGGCTAAAGGCAAACCTTTTACAAGATAAAACCTATACAAGTTGGCTAGACTTCAGTGCCTAGTCCGATTAAGGACGGAAGATTACAGGAATAGAGTATGTAGATGTAACTGCTTTTCCTTGGCTTAGAGCTGGTTCCCATTTAGGCATAGCCTTCACGACACGAAGTACTTCGTTGTCTAGCTCTTCATGTTTGGTACTTTTATTAATGACGAAGTTAGAAGTCTTTCCTTCTTTGTCAACAATAAATGTAACAACCATAACACCTCCGATTTTCTTTGAGTAGAATTTCTTTGGATACTTGACACGAGCTTTTAGATAAGCCTTAAGCATTTGCATACCACCAGGGAAGCTTGCGAATTGTTCTGGAGTTGTGAGCTTCTTCTCTACTGGAGCTTCTTCTTTAACCTCTTCTTTAAGAGCTTGAGGTGTTTCTTCGCATGTAGCTTTCTTTACTGCTTGACATGTAGCAGGCTTAGCTTCTTTCTTTTCACTTATTGGGCGAAGGATTACTTCAATCTTGTTATTTTGGCTAAGAATCTGAGCAAGGAATTGTTGTACTTCTTCCATCTTAATGCTCTTGACTAGCTCTTCATAACCTGTAACGTAGTCTTCTCCATATGTGTCTTCAGCATAGAAAGTAGCAAGTTTAGACAACCAGTAGCCGTTTTCTTTTAACTTTTCGTTATGACGCTTGATGATACTCTTTACAGCCTTGCTAAAGTATTCACTATTTACACCCTTCTTCACGATGTCTTCTAGCTCTTTATGGATAAGACCATTGAGGTATTCTGCCTTACTTGGTTCTGTTTGGAAGATAATCTGTAGCCCAAGAGCTCCGAAAGGATCACGTTCGACGTTTGCATTCACATGTACGCCATAAGTACCTCCTTCCTTCTCACGGATAGAAGCTGTATATGTTTGGTCAAGAACTTCGTTCAAGATGTATGCAACCATTAGGTTACGGCGATTGTATTCAGTCTTACCAGAATATAGGTCAAAGACAAGACCCATTGGAGTTGTAAGCTTCTTTTCGTAATGTTTAACGTGAACACCTTCTCTTACGCTGTCGAATTTGTTAAACTCAACCTTTGGACGCTTTGTTCCCTCTGGAAGAGAAGCTAGATAGCTCTCAACAAGTGGACGAAGTTTTGCTTCATCGATATTTCCTACGAAGACAAAAGTAAATCCATTAACACCATCGAAACACTTATTAGCAAGCTTCATGCTGTGGAGGTAATCAATCTGTTGTACATCTTCAATGCTCAAAGATTGTACATACTTATTGTTAGGCATCGCCAATTGATTGATTGTATCTCCGATTCCGTGCATTGGGTTTGCTTGGGCTGCTTTGAGCTGGTTGATCATTGTTTCTTGAGCTGTCTTGAAAGCAGTCTCATCGTTACGACGAGCTGTTACTTCGAGGTAAACAAGCTGAAGCATTGTTTCAAGGTCATCTCCCACACAAGAGCCGTTAATGTTGTCTGTCGATTCGCCAAAGCTTGTATAGACATGAGCAATGTGTCCTGTAAGTACTTTGCTTAGAGCTGTCTTGTCAAACTTGCTTAAGCCTCCAAGGTTCATAACCTTGTTAAGAGTCTTTAAGGTTGCAGGACTTTCTTTGCCACGCATAGGGAATAGTCCACCGAGGCGTGAAGCAGAAAGGCGGATTTCATCCTCTTTGTATTTCGTTGGTTTGATGACAACCTTTGCTCCGTTGCTTAGAGTCCATACTTTTGAACCGAAATGACCTGCTTCTTCTTTGACGATCTTACCAGCTTTAGGTGTTGTTTCCATAAGTTTAGTGTCGCTTACTTCTTCTTTGTAGGCTTCAACCTTTTGAGAGAAAGCATCGTCAAACATCTTTTTGAACTCAGCCTTTGTTGGAGTGTGCACTCCATCTTTCTTAGGACCAGAGTAAGCTAGAATATTGTTTTTCTCACTAAGCAAACCTTTGACCATAACGTTTACTTGTTCCAACTTAATATTTTGTTCAAGTTGTTGAGTCAATTGATATTCTGTTTCTGGGGCAATAAGATATCCTCCTCCTTTTGTGAAGTATTGTACGCAAGCATGAGCCAAGTTGCGGTTCTTTCTTGTTTTACGCTCAGTATATCTTTTCTTTGCTCCGACCATGTAGTCCTTCTTAGCTCGCTCAAACTCTGAAGCTGTGAAGCCATAGTCTCTAGCACGTTTGATCTCACGTACGAGAGCATCTAGCCCTGCTTTGGTATTGTTATCCTTGATGTCTGCAGAGAACATACCTCCATATAGATTGTATGCGACCATTGCATATGGACTCATTCCGAAAGAAGCTCCAAGGAATGGAGGATTAGGTTTCTGCATGATTTCCGATAGACGTTCGTTGAGCATCTGAGAAATCAATCCGAATGCATAGTCAAGTGAGAAATCAATAACCGTACCTCTTAAACCTTCAGGCAGAGCATCCATACGATACTGTACATAGACTTCGGTCTTTCCAACCTCAGGGTCTGTAGCTATAGCCACAGTTGTTTCGTTAGTCTTCTCAACCTTTTGATAAGTACGTTCTGCAGGATTAACAGGTTTTGGGATATCTGCAAAGATACGTTTGATTGTTTCCTCTGTTTTATTGACATCAAGGTCTCCAACGATGATTACGGCTTGAAGATCTGGACGATACCATTTCTTATAGTAATCCCTAAGCTCTTTGTACTTGAAGTTACGTACCACATCCATGCTTCCGATAGGGAAACGCTTTCCATACTGAGTGCTTGGAAGAGCTTGGTTGATCATTGAGAACATGGTACGTAGGTTACCATTATCACGACTACGCCATTCTTCTTGAATCACGCCACGTTCGGCATCAATCTCTTTATCAGCTAAAGTGATTGCACTGCTCCAGTCATGAAGGATAAGCACACAAGAGTCTATGATAGTCTGACGCTCTACTGGTACTTTCATGAGCGTATAAACTGTTTCATCAAAAGCTGTGTAGGCGTTGATGTTCGAACCGAAAGAAACCCCAATAGATTCTAGCCAGCTAAGTAGCTTCTTTTCAGGGAAGTTCTTCGTTCCGTTGAATGCCATATGCTCAAGGAAGTGAGCCAGTCCTTGCTGACTATCCTTCTCAAGGATTGAACCAACTTTTTGAGCGATGTAGAAGTCTGCACGACCTTTAGGCTCTTCATTGTGTTGGATGAAGTAAGTTAGCCCATTTTCTAGCTGTCCTGTACGGATTGCTGGGTCAAGGGGCAACTTCGGCATCTGAGCTTCTGCCCGATGAGCAGAAAGCAATGCAGTACTTGCAAGCCCAAGAGCGAGGGCATGACGCATTGATTTGAATAAATTCATAGTGTTGTTAATTATTATTATACCTTAATTGTTTTTATAACTTAGAAGCAAATATACAATTTAATTAGCAAAAAAAGGCTCTCCGACCCTAGGGACATTTATTAAGTTGCCTAAAAGTAAGTTTGCTTGATGGAAAATGGGGCGTATTTTTTAGGTATAGCCTGTTCTATTTGTTCGTCTGACAAGAATCTCCTCTCCTTTATGGGCTAATCCTCTTTTGGAAGTAAATGTGAAATTCCTTGGGAAAACTTTTTCGAATCGTAGGGAACATTTTTTTGAATCTTAGGGACGAAATAAAAAAGTCTTCCCCACAAAGTAAAAGGATTTAGGCTCAGTGTTTTAGGTCTGAGCCTAAGTCCGTGTTTGTCTAAGGGGGGATTCCAAACTTTCTTTGCTCAGGCTATGGCAGTTCGATTGAGCCTCCTGTTGAAGTCTTTTGCTTGAGAGTCTTGTGGTGTAGGTTGTCGAAAATGAAGCTTCCCGAAGTTGTCGCCTTAATGTCTAGATCTTTAATGTAACCTGAGATGAGGGCTTCGGAAGATGTACTCAAGCGGAATACTGCTGTCTCGGCAAAGATCTTACTCTTCATGCTTCCCGATGTGCTGGCTTTTACTTGAATACTTTTTGTTTTGATGTCTCCGTAGTATTCACCCGATGTAGAGATCTCAATATTTGCTTCCTTGACTTGGCTATCTCCTGTTATGACAGCAGATGTACCGATCTCAACGTCTAACTTGTCTGTCTGCAGGAGTCCCTCCCATTCGATTGCTCCACTTGTCTTACAGATGAGGCGGAGCTTAGTACTTGGGAGCTTGCGTTCCCAATAAACCTTTCCACTTCTTACGGTCTTGATCTCTTCAATGTTTTTCACGTAAACCTTAACGTAGAGGTTTGTATTGAAGACGATGTCGCCTAGTTGGATACGGTTGTTTGTTTTCTTGTAATTGTGCTTGCCAACTTTGTCTTTGCCATACTTGGCTTCAAGCTTCGCCCAGTCGTAGTCGATCCTTAGGCATTGATCCTTTACTTCAAGGAGTACGAAGGGTTTCAGCTCATCGCTACAGGTCAGCTCCACACCTTCTGTTGCTCTGGCTACTAACTGTACGTCAGAGCTTGACTGGTTGTTGATCTTTGTGTAGTTCGATACTGCCACTTCGTTGCTTGTTTGAGCGAGGGCAAGGCTTGTAGAGGCTACAAGGCAGGTGATTAGTGTTGTGATTTTTTTCATAACTAATTCTTGTTTATTTGTTTAGTTTTATTGATTAAACGGTTAAACTTCTGAGATTCTTGTTGATGCGATAGCCAAGGAATAGGTCAATGGCTAAGAAAAATAAGATGGGGATATATAAAATGTCTGCGAGTTCAAGATTGTTGTTTTCTATAATCTCCTGAATAATTTCCTCAATAACCCTTTTAGAGTCAAGTGCCTCTATGATATTTGTAGCGATGACAATCAAAAGGAATGTGAAAAGAACGTATATAAACGTCCCAATAAACAAGGATTTGACAAGGCTCTTATACTGGATGAGTGCGTTGAACATGCAGAGCGGGAAGCTGATAACCATGAGCATACTCGCAAAGCAAGCTAGGGCTTCTTGCCAAGAAGAGATTTTGAACCAGTATGGGATTGCAAAACTAATACTTAGGTTCACTCGGCTTGGTGCTAAGATTCCATCTATAAGGATACTTGCGTAACAAGAAATCCATGCTGTAACCATGATGCAGATGACCCCAGAGATAAGCGAAAGTACCTTCTCAAAGAGATTACTTGGTAGGAGGACGAAGGCAATCCCTTGGGCATGCTGTACACGTCTGTTGATATAATAGGCATAGATGATCAAGAGAGGAATGCCAATGAGAGAGAACCTTGCCCAGACATTCATCGTAAGGAAGGTACTTGTCGTTAAATCAAATTCGAAGAACGAACCCAAACGCCCAATGAGGTTGAAGAAGAGTAGGATAAGACCAATGCAGATAAGTCCGCCTCTTTTATAGATGTGGAAGTCCATCTTCAGCATAAGCCAGATGCGTCCCAGCCATGATTGATTATATTCGTTTACTTGATTCATAGTGATTCCTTTATTTAATATTTTTAATGAGAGCCAATACTTCCTCTGTCTTTAAGCCAAGGACGTAGCATTTACGTACTACGCGTGGTAGCTCCACTTCCTCTAACTCTTTGAGGCGTATCTTACGAACCTTTTCCTTCGCCCCTGAGCGGACGAAGAATCCTAGTCCGCGTTGGGTATAGATTAGCTCAGCGATGTCGAGCTTCTCGTAAGCTCTGACGATGGTGTTAGGGCTAACCTCAAGCACTTCTGCCATTTCTCTGACCGAAGGGATCTTCTCTTCTTCTGGGTATTCACCTAGGAGGATACGATCGATTACCAAATCGACAATCTGAGAGAAGCCTAGATAGTTTTGTTTCTTGTAGACCATATTAGTTTTCTATCTTTTTGACTTGTTGAGCTGATGCCCAGAATAATCCGAGGTTAAGCAAAGCTAAGACAATTGTAAGGCTTGTTTTTAGGGTATCATCGTTGACACCTTCTAGAACTTGATGTAGCCATTCCCAGTTTTTAACCATATTCACAGAGAAAATGAGTAGTGCAATCCATAGACTTGTCGAGATCCAGTAGCCTTTCCAAAACTTCTTTACGCGTATAGCGAAGAACGAAGCCGTCATAAAAAAGCTCAAGAAGAGCAGAGCGGAAAGGAGTAAATCCTTCAAGTTTTGGACGATAAAGAGGTCGTTGAGGACAATCTTTGTTTGCTCCGAGAGAACAAGGCTTGAATATTCAGGATTGATAAGCCAGTCGATCACATTCGTTAGATAGGACATTGAGAAGAGTGCTATGCAGAGTGCGAATAAGTGTAGGAAGATAGCCGTGATCTTCTCGTAAACTCGTGCGGGAATGAGGGAGAAGCTAATTCCTTGACCGTTACGAATGTTGCGATTCAACATCATCGGTATATAGACAAAGCTTCCGCTTAATATCCAAGACCAGCGTAGCATGTAGTCTGAACTCTCAAAGACAGATCGGTGCCAGTCCGCCTCTCCAACGTTGAAGAAGTGCATGATGCGACCAAAGAGCAAGAAGCAGATTGGCACAGTTATGACAAACCAGAAGTTCGTCATGCGATACCTTCTCTCAAGCACTCGGCTCATTAGTAGGATACGCCCTAGAGATGTTTTGTGTAGTTTGTTTGTATTCATGGCGTCCTAAATATTATTGATGTCCTTAATCTGTTCGAGAAGCATCGGAGCATTCGATACCATGGCATTGAAGAATAGTTCCATTGAAAACTCACTTTCGCTCATGCCGTCCTCCGAGGCAAATACACCGTACTCAGCACCGATGGCTTGCTCAGCGTAAATCAGCTTAGATCTGTCTGAGTATTGGTCGATCGCTAGGAAGTCCAGCTTCTCGCTTAGGTCAAGAAGGCTAGCGTTACAGATGATCTTATTCTGATCCAGTAGGAGAATATGATCGATGAGTTGCTCCAAGTCTCTTACTTGGTGCGTAGAGATGATTACAGTTTGTTCTTCATTGCTAAGGCGTGCAAGCTGACGGCGGAAGACAGACTTCGAAGGAATATCTAAACCGTTAGTTGGCTCATCCATGAGGAGTAGGGGAGTACGTAGAGCAAGGGCAAGGACGATTGCTGCCTTTTTTTTCTGCCCCAGAGACATAGCCTTGAGATTCATGTCTAGCTTGATGCCGAAGATTTCAACGAGTTCATGGGAGAGGGCTTCGTCATAAGTTGGATAAAACGAGCCGAAGACATTGAGGTATTTGCCAACCTTCATGTTGGGAAGTTCTAGCTCTTCGGGTAAGATGTAAACTTTCTGTAGGAATTCTGCTTCACGTTTATTGGCAAGATGTCCAAGAGTTTGCACTTGACCTTGCTTAGCGATGAGCTGACCTATAATAAGTTTCATCAGCGTTGATTTACCTTCTCCGTTACGTCCGAGAAGTCCTACGATTTTACCTTTTTCAAGCTTTAGGTTAAGTCCTTCGAAGAGACGCTGACTGCTCTTGTAGCTGAACTTGATGTCTGTTAAGTTGATCATTTTGTTTTGTTTTTAGTGTTTGATGTTTTTGTTTTGTTTGTCTTATAGACTGTTTATTGTTTTGGTGCTCCAGTTTTGTGGTACACTGCAAAAGTAGGACAAGTTTTTGGAAGAAACAAATTTTCTGCTTACAAATTTTTATTGAATTTATCTGATTAAGCTATTAAATTCCTTTGTTGCGTCTTGTAAGTTGCTGTGCAAAAGTTGTTTATTTGCTTTTGACGCTTTTTCTTTTTTGAGTTGATTTTTTGTGGAAATATTCCAGTGAAGCTATAAATTGTTTGCTGATGCTTATACCTTGCCAAGCTTCTGTTGGTCTCAATTGCCCCATCAAGAGGAGGACTTCTAGCTGTGGGATCAACTATGTGTTGACTAAAAACTTAAAAATCTTAGGGAAGACTTTTTTGAATCGTTGGGAAGAGTTAAATAAATCGTAGGGAAGAAATAAAAAACTGTTCCCAACGATTTTCTGAGAAGTTAGCTCTGTTTTGGGACGTTCTTCTTGGGATTAGTCCTGCTTTTTTAGTATTTTTGAGGAAAATAAGCCTATGGCTCATCTCTTTGAGCGATGGTTACATACTAAGAACAATAAAGATTATTTAATTATGAGTGAAGATTTTCTAGGTTATGACGACAGTGCTTCGGTAGCCTTTATAAGAAATCATATTCCACAAGAGCTAAAAGAAAAATGTTCTGACGATGATATCGTCTATATCGTGGATCTAATCTATGAGTTTTACGAGAGTAGAGGTTTGATTAGTGATGACGAGGATGCAGACTTTGAGTTCGATGAAGAAGAATTGCTTGAGTTTGTCGTGAAGAATGCTTTGAGAGATCAGGTTGGGAAGTTCGATAAAGAAGAAATCCGCTTCGTAGTGCAGGGCGAACTTGCTTACTGCGATACCCTAGGTGTATTCCAAAACTAAGATTAATGGCAAAGAACAAACTGGCGAAGTTTGCGGAAATGGAGAATTTCTCGCACGTATTCCAATATCCATGGGCTAGGATCTCTCAAGAGACTTTTCCCCTGAAAGGCAAGTGGCGAAAGGATTTTTTTAAGAATGATCAGCCTATCGTCTTGGAACTTGGTTGCGGAAAGGGAGAGTACTCCGTGGGCTTAGGACAGCGTTTCCCTGAGAAGAATTTTATTGGTATTGACATCAAGGGAGCAAGAATGTGGACTGGAGCAAAGGAATGTTTAGACTTAGGCTTGACGAATGTAGCCTTCTTGCGTACAGAGATTGAGCTACTGAGCCATTTCTTTGAGACTGGAGAGGTTGATGAGATTTGGATTACTTTCCCAGACCCTCAGATGAAGAAGGTCAATAAGCGTCTAACGTCTTCACGTTTCATTGCTAAATATCTCTCAATTCTTGCACCGAATGGACGGATTCATCTCAAGACGGATAGCCCTTTTCTCTACACTTATACCAAGGCATTCTTGGAGTTGAACGAGCAAGAGGTTATAGTTGATACGTCAGATCTTTATGCAGGGGAGATTGTTAGCGAGATTTTAGATATTAAGACCTATTACGAGCGTCAATGGTTAAGCAGGGGGCTAACGATTAAATACTTACAGTTTATTCCTCGTGAGCCAGAGAACTCTTGGCAAGAACCTGATATTGAGATCGAACCAGACAGCTATCGTAGTTTTAGTCGCAATAGACGTAGCCAGTAGACGAGAAGAATGAGTGAATTGAAGTTATATCCTAAACTAATCTTAGAAGCCCTTGAGAAAGTTCGTTACCCAGGTACGGGGAAAGACTTGGTTGCTTCTGGAATGGTGGAAGATGATATTCGTATAGAGGGACGCAAGGTTTCCTTCTCTTTAGTCTTCGATCGGAGTAATACAGCCTTTGTGAAGTCTGTCGTTAAGGCAGCGGAGACGGCAATCCTAACTTATGTTAGTCCAGATGTAGAGATACAAGGGAATATTTCTGTTAAATATCCTGAGCCAGTTGAGGTAGAAGTTCAACCTATTCTGCCAAAGGTGAAAAATACGCTGGCTATTTTTTCAGGAAAAGGTGGCGTAGGTAAGAGTACAATCTCGGCTAACCTTGCCGTAGCTCTTGCTCAGCAGGGCTTCAAGGTTGGGCTACTTGATGCGGATATATTTGGACCATCATTGCCAAAGATGTTTAAGCTTGAAGATGCTCGTCCTATCCTTGAAGAGGTTAATGGTGTGGAGCTAATTAAACCTGAGGAAGCCTACGGCGTGAAGCTCCTATCTATTGGATTCTTTGTTAACGCAGATAAGCCTGTCCTTTGGCGAGGAAGTATGGCAAGTAATGCTCTGAAGCAGTTGATTACAGAGGCGAATTGGGGCGAACTTGACTACCTCTTGATAGACTTGCCCCCAGGAACGAGTGATATTCATTTAACTTTAGTGCAGACTTTAGGACTAACGGGGACTCTGGTCGTAACCACTCCGCAAGATGTAGCTTTGGCCGATGCGGTTAAAGGGATTGCCATGTTTCAAGAGGAGCAAATCAATGTGCCAATTCTTGGATTGGTGGAGAATATGTCTTGGTTCACTCCAGAGGAATTGCCCAATAATCGCTATTATATCTTTGGACAAGATGGTGGTAAGAAGCTTGCCGAACTGTATGATATTCCTTTCCTTGGGCATATCCCTTTGGTACAAGGTATTCGAGAGCAGGGTGATAAAGGTTGTCCAATAGCCTATGACTCTGAGCATATAACACATAAGTATTTTGTCTCTTTAGCTGAGCATGTACACCGTCAGGTGGAGAAAAGAAATAAGTCCAAGCAAAAGACGAAAGCCGTCGAAGTGAAGTAGTTCTGAATCCCTTATTTGTATAGGAGAGGAACTTTCCTTAAATTTGTACTAGCTGTACTTGATCCTTGAGGCTTGATTACAGAATATTTAGGATAGAGAAACGGTCTGTCGCGGAATTAGTTCTCTAATTTCGAGGAATGTCCGGGCAACGTAGAGCACCATACTTCTTAACGGGAAGCTAGCTGTGAGGTTAGAGTAGCGTAACAGAAAAGAACAGCCCCTCAGTCCTGAGGTGGTGATGGTGAAAAGGTGGGGTAAGAGCCTACCGGACGTTACAGCAATGTTGCGTGCCGTACGCCTTATGGGTTGCAAGATCATGTAAACCGACGCTTTGGAGGGTTGCTCGCCCAATGTCGGAGGGTAGATTGCTAGATCTGAGGTGTGAGCCTTAGGCCAGATAAATGACAGACACCAAAACCTTGATTTGGTACAGAACCCGGCTTATAGTTTCTCTATCCTTTATCTTTTTATTGAATAGACAGAATTAATCCCCAGCGAGAGGAAAAATGAAAAAAAGCAATGGCGAGCTAAGACAACACTCTATTATGTTGAAGCTTAATGATCGGGAAATGAAAGCAATCCAAGATCATTGTAAGAGATACCGAATAGAAAATCGCTCTCGTTGGATCCGACAGATGATTATTGAGGAAATCTTGTGCTGTGCCGAGCGAGATATTCCTTTACTTTTCCCTGAGGAAGAGATGCGTTAATCCTAGACAATGGAGCGAGTAAGAGATGAGGTCTTTATGCGTCTTGCCTTAGATCAGGCAAGACTAGCCTTTGATGAAGGCGAAGTCCCTATCGGTGCAGTCATTGTTTCCCAAGGACGAGTCATCGCTCGTGCATATAATCAAGTAGAGCGTCTTAAAGACCCTACAGCTCATGCCGAAGTGCTTGCTATTACTTCAGCATGCAATCTTCTAGGCTCTAAGTATCTACCACAATGTCAACTCTACGTTAGTGTTGAGCCTTGCCCTATGTGTGCAGGTGCAATCCGATGGTCGCGTATAAGTGAGCTGATTTATGCGACAGGTGAGCCTAAGTTCGGTTACTCCGTTTATAATGAAAAGATCTTACCTCGCTCGTGTCAAATCCGATCTTCCGTCTTGAAAGACGAAGCAGAAGCTCTGATGCGAAGCTTTTTTGCCTCAAAGCGTTAATTGTATAGTTTCAAATGTCTGACTTCAAAGTTCATATTCTCGGCTGTGGTTCGGCACTTCCTACGCTTCAGCACCTACCCTCTTGTCAGGTCGTTGAGTTGAGAGGGAAATTGTTCATGCTGGATTGTGGCGAGTCTGCCCAAAGACAGTTTCGACTTCAAAGACTAAATTTCCAACGCTTAGTAGCAATTTTTATTTCTCATCTTCATGGTGATCATTGTTTTGGCTTACCTGGATTGCTTTCAACTTTGGGACTTCTTGGTCGTACGGGAGATTTGGAAATTTATGGTCCTCGTGGTCTAAAGGATTTTCTTGATCCAATTGCCGATCAGTTCCTTCAAAAGCTTCCGTATAAGCTGATTGTTCGAGAGCTTGATCACAAGCAAAGTGAAGAGATTTACGAAGACCGCTCCGTAAGTATTCGTACAATTCCACTCAGTCATAAGATGCCAACACTTGGTTTTATCCTCAAAGAAAAACGAGCTGAGCTTCATCTTGATAAGGCTGCTGCTGATTTTTACCAGCTTCCTCGCTCAGCTTATCCCAAGGTTCTTCAAGGGGAAGATTATCTTAATTCTGAGGGTGAAGTGATTCCTAATGAACGCTTGACTAAAAAAGGAGCAAAGGCTAAGTCATATGCTTACTTGTCTGATACAGCTTTTATGCCAAAGAAGGCCGAACTCCTAGAGGGCGTTTCTCTGCTTTATCATGAGGCTACTTTTCTCTCTAAGGATCAAAGCCGAGCCAAGGCAACTGGGCATAGTACAGCTGCTCAGGCTGGACAGATGGCTTCTTTAGCAGGAGTCGATAGGTTGCTTATTGGACATTATTCGGCTCGTTACAAGGATTTCAAAGACTTGTTACTTGAAGCTCAAGCAGTCTTCCCTCATACGGAAGCGGCTCAAGAGGGACAAACGATTGACTTGTAGCTTTAGTTTTATCTTTTTTTTTTGAGAATAAAGGGAACTCTATTAATACAATGAAGAAAGGGCATGGAAATTATTCCATGCCCTTTCTGATAAATCGTGCGAGTTAGATGCTCTGCTCTGATGTTTTATCTCGAAGAGATGAACTCTTTGAGCTTCTGGTGGATCTCTTCGACGCAAGAGTCTAGTTCATCATTGACGAAGACTAAGTCAAACTGATTGCTGTGGCTAATCTCTTCTTCGGCTTTGTTCAAGCGTTCTTGAATGATCTCTTGGCTGTCTGTTCCTCTTGATTCGAGGCGCTTCTTGAGACTTTCCAAAAGAGGAGGTTTGATGAAAAGGGCAAGTGCTTGCTCGCCGTAAATCTTTTTTAAGTTCAAACCGCCGACATAGTCAATATCAAAAATAACATTTGCCCCAGAGGATAGAATCCTATCGACCTCAGACTTTAGCGTACCGTAGTACTTGTCTGTATAAACTTCTTCCCACTCAAGGAAGTCTCCTTGCTCAATGTGTTGGCGAAACTCAGCAGGGGAGAAAAAATAGTATTCCCTACCATGCTCTTCTCCTTGCCTAAGCTCTCGGCTTGTGGCAGAGATGGAGAACTGGAGGTTGAGGTCTCCTCTTTTCTGTAGCTCTCGAATGATCGTACTTTTCCCAGTTCCTGATGGAGCAGAGATGATGATTAATTTAGCCATTTTGAGGGGAGGAGCTTACTCTTTGTTGAGAATCTTTGCTGTAACTTTTTGCGCAATTTCTTCAGCTAGTTCTGGGTTATCTTGGAGTGTCACCTTAGCATTTTCACGCCCTTGCCCAAGCTTCGTCTCTCCGTAGCTATACCATGAACCACTCTTCTTAATGATGTCAAGGTTTGCTCCTTGGTCGATGATTTCCCCAAGGCGAGAGATTCCTTCACCGTACATGATGTCAAATTCAGCTCTACGGAATGGAGGGGCGACCTTGTTCTTCACAACCTTTACTTTTGTTAGGTTACCAAGCGTTTCTTCTCCGTCTTTAATCGCTGAACTCTTGCGAATATCCAAGCGGATTGAGGCGTAGAACTTAAGGGCATTACCCCCAGTTGTTGTTTCAGGACTTCCATAACTTACACCAATTTTATCTCTTAGCTGGTTGATAAATATGCAAGTAGTGTTTGATTTATTTACTGCTCCTGTCATCTTTCTTAGTGCCTGAGACATTAGTCGAGCGTGAAGCCCAACTTTGTTTTCCCCCATGTCGCCTTCGATTTCAGACTTGGGAGTAAGAGCTGCTACTGAGTCAATCACGACTAGATCGACAGCAGATGAGCGAATCAATTGCTCGGCAATGTCAAGTGCTTGCTCTCCATTGTCAGGTTGTGAGATCCAAAGAGCGTCAATGTCCACACCAAGTGCTTCAGCATAGCTAGGGTCAAATGCATGTTCAGCATCAATAATTGCAGCTATTCCTCCAGATTTTTGAACTTCTGCGATTGCGTGAATTGCAAGTGTGGTTTTACCTGAAGATTCGGGACCGAAGATTTCAACGATTCGTCCCCTAGGATATCCTCCAACTCCAAGTGCAATGTCAAGTCCTAATGAGCCAGAAGGGATTACTTGTATCGCTTCGGTCGTTCGACCTCCAAGACTCATTATTGAACCTTTTCCGTGAACTTTCTCAATATTTGCCATTGCGGCCTTAAGAGCTTTTTGCTTCTGTTCGTCTATGCTGTTGCCAGCAGTTTTTGCTTTCTTTTCGTCAGCCATAATAAATTCTGTCTTTAATACAATATTAATATACTTTGTTTTGATTAATCTTCAAGGATCTGTTTGCAGTGTTCTTTGGTATTAACTGCACGCCCCTTAATGATCTTTTCTATGATTCCTTGCTCGTTGATAATAAATGTTGTGCGTTCCGTACCCATATACTTACGCCCATACATTGATTTTTCTTTCCATACACCGAACTTCTGATTTAGCTCAGTTTCCGTATCAGCAATGAGACGAAATGGAAGACAGTTCTTCTCGATGAAGTTTAGATGTTTGCGAGCAGTATCTTTACTTACACCGATAATCTCATAGCCTGCTTGACGTAAGTCTGTGTATCCATCCCTGAGACTGCATGCCTGTGCTGTGCAACCTGAGGTGTTGTCTTTGGGATAGAAGTAAAGGACTATCTTACGATTGGGATAGTCTGATAGTCTAACTTCTTTGCCGTCTTGGTCTAGACCCAAAAGGTCTTCTACATGATCTCCTATATTCATTGTTCTAAAATATTTAAGTTTATTCAACAAAGATAAGCATATCTCTGCAATAATATACGTTTAGTAGCGTTCGCCCCATTTACTTAGTAGGTTCGCGATTGGGATATTGATGCTAAAAGCCCAATTGACTTTCTTATGCTTAAAATCCGAACCAAGGAAGAATCCTATTCTGGCAAGCTGATCCCAGCCAATAGAGTAGCCTATCTCTGCGTAATATTTAGAGACGGGGAAAGCAGAACTCAGCATCTTAACGTGTAGACCCTCGTCAAAACCTAAGCCTCCGTAACCTAATATTGTCGAAGAGAGTAGGAGCTTGCTACTTAGTCCTGTGTAATAGAGTCCGAACCATTGCCTGTCAAGTGAGAAGTCTAGGGGTAGGGTTGACCAAGCATTAACGATTGGTTGAGGGGAACAGAGAGATGCACGTCGGAAGGCTCTCCCGTCAAGTCCAAGATTTTGTTGTACAAACCCGCCAATAAATCCGTCAAGTCTGTGTAAGAAGATGTCGTCAGCCCAAGCTGAGCGTAGGGTCATCTCAAGGAGAAGACGCCTTTGAGTCCCTGTCTCTATTGCAAGATTATTATCTCCCCAGAGGAACTCTTCTCTCGCACTCAAACCAAGAGATAATGACCCGTAGCCATAGGGTAATTGTGTCGCAGAAGGGAAATAGTGCTTATATGCTAAGAATGGGGCAAAATCATAGCTAATCTCTGCTTGAAGTGAGCTAGCATGACGTGATCGGTTAGGCAAGAAACGATTCTCTTCGTACTGATAAAGAGCAGAAAGGCTGTAATGTAAATTCGGAATGACTGCATAGCTATGTCTAAGGCTTACATAGTTCTTAATTAGGTCAAGCCGACTATTGTTTAGCCCTATTGGGTGTAAATATTTATTTGTATAGATTTCCGTTTTGGTCTCTGGCATACTTTCCTGAGATGTTCGCCCAGCAGATAGGAGTGCGAAGCCATCGTGTTTCGGCTGGAAATAGTAGTAAAGCTTTTGGTCTGTGAAATAATCGTGGCTCTTGCAAGTGAAATTATGGCTTGATCGGAAGATTAAGCTTTCGCCTTTTGAGATACGATATTGTAAAATCCCCTCATAACCTATCCAAATTCCATCAACCTTATTATAATTGGGTAGCATGAAGACTAGTCCGTCAAGCGATAAAGTTAGCTGAGGACTAAGTTGGAAGTTTGGACCTAAGAGGAAGTCTAACCACAGAGCTTGCTCACCTCTTGGCTGATTCAAGTCTTGACTTGGGACATTGAAGAGTGGATATATGGGATTTTCATCAAAAGGAATAATTGGGCGTAGGCGTAGAAGTCTTTGCTGATCAGCTGGATGCATGTACTTGTTGAGCTGACTTTTCAGTAGTCGTGAGAGAAGACCTTGAGCCTTGCTTGATTGAGGAGCAAGGACTAGAACCAATATGAGAATTAGTCTGATGAAACGAGATTTATTCATGTTGCTGACGCTTAAATTCGGATAAGCAAATAGCTGTAGCAATGGCTACGTTAAGGGATTCGCTTCCTGCCGAAGAGGTGAAAGAAGGTATGGTGATTTTTTGCTTGATGAAGGCTTCGACTTCTGAAGAAATGCCTTGTCCTTCGTTGCCCATAACTAGGAGTGCTGTTGCTTGAGCCTGTAAGTTGAGTTGTGAATTGTAGATATTTGTACCTTCGAGGAATGTCCCATAAATACGATGAGCATAGTTCTTTAGAAACTCAGGGCTTGAGCATTTTAAGTTGTGGGCATGAACACGGGATAATGCTCCCATAGAAGCCTGTACAACCTTGGGAGAAAAGGGATCAGCTGTCCCTTGGCTACAGATGACATGTTCGATACCAAACCAATCTGCAGTCCGTAGGATTGTCCCAAGATTCCCAGGGTCTTGAATCTGATCAAGGAAAAGGCTTAGCCCTTTAGCAGAGAAAACTTCAGAGATGTCATAGCTTTTTTGCTCAAAAATAGCAATGACTGCTTGAGGTGTTTTCTGAAGAGATAGGCGCTTGAAGTCAAAATTGTCAGGAAGAATGACTACGGATTGGAGGACTTCTTCGGAAAAAGTATCAAGATGTCCCTTCATGCTGTCAAATGCCGACTGAGAAAGGTAAAGCTCCTTGGCTATAAAATGCCCAAGCATGTCATGAACGAGCTTGTAGCCTTCTGCGATGAAAACGTGTTCTTGCTTACGCTTCTTTGCCTTCTCCAAGCTTTTTATTCGGTCTATCCTTTGTTTGCTTAATTGCTTCTCGAACTTATATCTTGAATTGTACATCTTTTATATCGTAATGTCCTATTGTCCCATTTACTTTCTTGAGAATTAGCTCTCCATTATCTGCTACACCTTGAATTTCTGCTTGGAAGATGCCCTGCTTATCTTCATAGAGATGTAGCCCTTCTTTGCGATAGAGTGCTTCCATGTAGGCTTGATTTAGCTCTGCCCAATGCTCTATTTTAAGTAGTTGAGCTTGCTCTTTCATCGTTTTTATTAGAGAATTGAGAAGTTCTTCTACTGGAGTTTCTTGACCTGTCAGCTCTTTTAGAGAAATGGGGTTGGGTAGGTTTTGGGGAAATTGTTCATGGTTCACATTTAGCCCTACACCAAGAATCGAATGCTCCAAGCTTGAACCTTTTAATTTGTGTTCGATGAGAATGCCTGCTAGTTTCTTATGTTGGAAGTAAAGGTCGTTTGGCCATTTAATCTTTAAGCCTTCGCTCAGTGTTTTGGGAAGGAACTTTTTGACACATATATATAAGGAGTAAGCGGTGAACTTGCTGATGATGTATTGCTCCTTAGCATGAATCCCCTCATTTTTAAGGTAAATGGAGCAAGATAAACTCTTGTTTCGCTCAGCAAACCAGCTGTTTCCTCTCTGTCCTCTTCCTGCAGTTTGTTCATAGCCCAGCACAGCAAAAAAGTTTTCTGGGTGATTACTCTTTAGGTAGTCCCCAAGAAAGCTGTTTGTACTAGCCACCTGATCTAAATAGAGAACTTGATTCATGATTTAATCTTTACTACAAAGGTAGTGTTTTATTTCAATAAGTGCTGATAATCTAGCTGTTAAGTCTTTGATATAGTCCTTTTATATGATGATATAGCTTTTGTCTGTTGTATTAAGCTCTTCCTATGGCGTACCTTTGTACACAGAAAGGAGCAGATGACTCCAAGCGAGAAAAAATAAATAAATTAAAATAAAAGAAAAATGAACGTACTAGAAATCACAGGACTTAATCCTGCAAACTTAAACAAGGTAGTAGAAGGACTTGAACAATTGCTTGCTAACATGCAGGTGTATTACACGAATCTTAGAGGTTATCATTGGCACGTTAAGGGGAAAGACTTCCCAGTTCTTCACGAACAGTTTGAGAAAATGTATGATGATGTAGCAGATAAGATTGATGTGCTAGCAGAACGCTTACTCCAATTGAACGTACAACCTGAGAATCGTTATAGTCAAGTTTTGAAGAAAAGTCAGATCAAGGAGACAACTTTGATGACATCAGCTGACGAAATCTTACCAGAGATTATGGATAACTACAAGACTTTGATTGCTCTTGAGCGTCAGATTATAGAGTCTGCTTCTGAAGTAGGAGACGAAACAACGGTAGCAGTCATTTCTGACTTCCTTGTAGGACAGGAAAAGACAGCTTGGATCTTGACTTCTATTATGTCATAATTAAAAGTTTTATTGCTTAGAGGAAAAGTTTTTGAAAAGAGGTTTTTTGTTGTTCCTCTCAAAGACTTGAGTACGCGAAGGCTCAGCACCTAGGTGCTGAGCCTTCGCGTTTTTTTATTTTCCCCATGTGTTAAGTGTTTTTTTTGATAATGTTTTATTCAGTTTAGCAAAGTCTTCGAAAATTCCTTGGGAAGAAATTGAGAAATCGTAGGCAAGATTTTTTTATTTTGTTGGGAACATTTTTTTAATTGTAGGGACAGATTTGTTTAGTTATTCCAAAGGCTTTACTCCCCTAGTGCAAAGAGGCTAAAGACTTGAGCTGTAGAAGTCTTTTGAGCCTAGTTCAATTTTGTAAATTCCATATAATTAGTATCTTTGTGCTGATTTTGGCTTTCTATGGACTTTTTCGAAGTGTTTTCTTCGGGTTGAGGATTGCTATACCATATTAATAGAGCTATTTTTTAGAATGAAGAGAATAAACTATTTACTGATGACGCTTGCAATAGTTTTGATTATTGTAGGTTTCTTTTTGATGTCAGGGGGCGGATCGGATAATCCTGAGGTGTTTAATTATGAAATCTTCAGTACACGCCGTATCGTTGTCGCTCCTATTGTACTCGTTCTAGGCTTCTTTGTGATGGGTTTTGGGATTATGTATCAGAAAAAAGAGAAGAAGTAAATGTCGATTCTTGAAAGTATTATATTAGCTATTGTCGAAGGACTGACCGAGTTTTTGCCAGTCTCTTCCACAGGGCACATGATTCTTACCGAAGGTGTCCTTCAGATGCAAAGTACTGAATACGTCAAAGCTTTTACGGTGATGATACAGTTTGGAGCAATCCTGGCTGTACCTTGTCTGTACTTCTGGAGGTTTATCCCCTTTTATAAGGGTAATCTGGAGGGAGCAACGCTTGTTGTGGATCAGCAGTCAGGTAAGAAAAATTACGATGGATTGCAGGGCTGGATGCTCTACCTCCTCATGTTTGTAGGCTGTCTGCCTGCTGCCGTGCTGGGCCTTCTCTTCAATGATGTTATTGATGAGCTACTAGGTAATCTATGGGTCGTGATTGCTATGCTCTTTTTAGGCGGTATCGTTATGCTGTTTATGGAACAGTTTTTTACGAATGAGCAGGCAAAACGAGTGAAAGCTAAGAACGCCTTCGTCATAGGCTTCTATCAGTGTATTGCGATGATCCCAGGGGTTTCTCGATCTATGGCGACAATCTTCGGAGGAATGCAACAAGGATTGACTAGAAAGCAGGCTGCCGAATTTTCATTTTTTCTAGCACTTCCTACGATGTTTGGGGCTACATTGCTTAAGGCTTACAAATTGTTTAAGGAGTTTTCTTGGGATATTTTTAGAGAAAACTGGGATACTCTTCTTGTAGGTAATGTGGTGGCTTTTATCGTTGCATTGCTTGCGATAAAGGGATTTATTGGTTATGTTAGTCGCTACGGTTTTAAAGTTTTTGGTTATTATCGCATCGCTTTGGCTTTGGTCTTCGCAGTATTGCTTTTGTGCAACGTACCAATCCAACTAACTTAAGATGAAAAATATTCAAGAGAAGCTTAATCTCAAAGAGGGTGCTACGCTCTATTTTAACAAGCCTTTGGAATGGACGAGCTTTAACCTAGTAAATAAGTTCCGTTACCAAGCCTGTCGCTATCTAAATATTAAGAAGCTTAAGGTTGGACATGCAGGAACACTTGATCCATTGGCTACTGGGGTGATGATTCTTTGTACGGGCAAGCATACCAAACGTATTGAAGAACTGCAGAAAGGTCAGAAGACTTACCGAGCAACGATTCGCTTCGGTGCAACAACGCCTACTCTAGATCGGGAGAGTGAACCCGAAGAGTTCTTTCCTTTTGAGCATATCACCTTAGAGAAGATTCAAGAGGTTTTGCCTCAGTTTATCGGAGAGATTGAGCAAGTTCCTCCTATATTCTCTGCCGTCAAAGTCGATGGAAAGAGAGCTTATAAGCTTGCTCGAGCAGGAAAGAGCGATGTAGTCATTCAGCCTAAGCTTATACAGGTGCATAATATCCGTATTCTTGATTGCTCTCTGCCTGAACTATCCGTAGAGATTTGCTGTGGCAAAGGGACGTATATCCGTTCTCTTGCTCGAGATCTAGGCATGGCTTTAGACTCAGGAGCCTATCTTACCGCTCTTGAACGTACACAGGTCGGCGATGCCGTCCTTGAAAATTGTTTGAACGTTGAGGATATTCCCCAATTTCTAGAGGAACATGTCCTTAAACTCTCAGAAATAGATTAATAATTAGCAGAAAGATAAGAAAATAAATCACTATGAAACTATCTCAATTTAAGCTTGATATTCCTAAAGAGTTGATTGCACAAGAACCAAAAGCATTCAGAGAAGATTCTCGTTTGATGGTTCTGAATCGTGAAAAGAAGACTATAGAGCATAAAGTCTTCAAAGATGTTTTGGATTATTATGGCAAAGATGATCTATTTGTATTCAACAATACGAAAGTAATGCCTGCTCGCTTAGATGGAAATAAGGAAAAAACAGGAGCAAGAATTGAAGTCTTTCTGTTGAGAGAACTCAACGCAGAGAATAAGTTGTGGGACGTACTTGTTGACCCTGCACGTAAGATTCGTATCGGTAATAAGCTATACTTTGGAGAAGATAACAGTATGGTTGCCGAAGTTATCGACAATACTACGTCAAGAGGTCGCACACTTCGTTTCCTTTATGACAGTGATAATTTGGAAGAGTTCCGTCAATCGCTTTTTGCCCTAGGACAGACACCTCTGCCTGAATACATCGAACGTGAGCCAACAAGCGAAGATGCTGAGCGTTATCAGTCAATATTTGCTGAGAGAGAGGGTGCAGTCGTTGCCCCTGCAGCAAGCCTTCATTTTAGTCGTTCCATCATGACGCGTATGTTGATTAAAGATATTCGCAGTACTTACATTACAGTTCATAATGGTTTAGGTAACTACCGAGATATTGAAGTGGAAGACCTGACGAAACATAAGATGGAAGGCGAAGAAATGTTCATTGAGAAGGAATGCTGTGAAGTCGTAAACTCTGCAATTGATCAGGGAAAGAAGATTTGTATTGTCGGAACATCTACACTGCGTGCTTTCGAAACAGTGGCAAGTACTGACGGATGTATCAAAGAGTTTGCAGGTTGGACAAATAAATTTATTTTCCCACCTTATGACTTTGAGTTGGATGCATCGCTTATAACGAACTTTCACATGTCAAAATCTCCTCTCTTACTTATGACAGCAGCTTTCGGAGGCTATGATCTAACAATGCAAGCCTATGAAGAAGCCATTAAAGAAAAGTATCAGTTTGGTGCTTATGGAGACGCAATGTTGATTCTCTAAGGGGACAGGGTCTATGCCAATAGACGTTTACCTCTCTCTTGGAAGTAATCAAGGGAATAGGCAAGAGCTTCTAGACCAGTGTCTAGAGGCTCTCGCTACTCTAGGGAAGGTCGTACGAGTTTCTTCCTACATAGAGACCGAAGCTCAGGGCTTCGTCTCCGAACATCTATTCTTGAATGCCGTCGTTCTTCTGCAAACAAATCTTTCAGCAGAGGCTCTACTTCATGAAACACAAGCAATCGAACGTTTGCTTGGTCGTCTCAAAAAAAGCATAAATAAGCAATATTCTGATCGCCCCATAGACATTGATCTTTTGTTTTATGGGAACGAGACGATCTTTTCCGAGGACTTAGTTATTCCACATCCTGAGATAGAAAATAGGCTTTTTGTCCTTGAGCCTCTCATGGAGCTAGCTCCAAATCTGCAACATCCACGCTACGAAAAAAGCATTTCTGAGCTGTATGCCGATTTGCTTTCAGCATCAAAAGTCTAAATCCCTACCCAAAATGAAAAACTTTAAGTACTACAACCCCACACGTTTGATCTTTGGATCTGGTATGATTAAGGAGTTAAGTCGACAGATCCCTGCCTCGGCAAAGATCCTTTTAGTCTTCGGAGGTGGTTCGGTTAAGCGGAATGGTGTTTATGATGCAGTGATGACTGAATTATCTGCTTACTCAACGGTGGAGTTTTGGGGCATAGAATCAAATCCGACTGTCGAAACAATCCGAAAGGCTGTAGCTTTGGGCAAGGTAGAAGCTGTGGATTATGTTCTCGCTGTTGGAGGTGGCTCTGTCTTAGATGCCAGCAAGCTAATCATCCATGCAATCCCATCAGATCGTGATGCTTGGGACTTAGTTCTAAATGGTTTAGACAAGAATGTTGAGAACTTGCCCTATGGAACGGTACTAACCATCCCTGCAACGGGGAGCGAGATGAACTGCGGAGGCGTTATCTCTTGCTCAGAAACGAAAGAGAAGTTCTCCTTCGTTACCGATTTTCCTCGCTTCTCTATTTTAGATCCGAACTATACTTTTTCACTACCTGACTATCAGATTGCTTGTGGTATTGCCGATACCTTCATTCATGTTATGGAACAATATGTCTGTAAGGTGGGAGAGAATCCCTTGCTTGACCGATGGTCTGAGGGCATACTCCTAACGCTCATTGAAGAGCAAAGCTCAATCCAGTCTGCTCCGAGCTACGAATCTAGAGCAAACTTCATGCTTTGTGCGACAATGGCACTCAATGGTTTGATCCGTATGGGGGTAAGTCAAGATTGGGCAACCCATCTAATCGGTCATGAGCTTACTGCACTTACTGGATTAACTCACGGACATACTTTAGCTGTTATCCTACCAGCACTTCTAAAGGTCAAAGGATTTACCAATAAGCGAGCTAAAATCTTGCAATATGCCGAGAGAGTCTGGTCTATCCGTGGCTTGGAAGAAGACGAAACAATCCGTCAAGCAATTGAAAAGACTGAAAACTTCTTCCAGTCTCTTGGCTTGAAAACACGTCTGTCAGAACTAGGAATAGATGAAGCTATCCCTCAAGAAATCATTAGGCGTTTCTCAGAGCGAAAGGCTCTAATGGGAGAAGATCAAGATATTGATGCCTCTGTTGTAGAGGAGATCTTCAAGCTTTGCTACTAGTTGTAGCATTTTTCATTTATTTCGTATCAATCACCCTATCGTAAACGAGTTGAAGAATTCGTGGACGGTAGTTCTCATGCAAAAGAATCTTGTTCTTGCGAGATGGGAATGTTCGGTTTGATAAGAAAATATAGATGAGGTCATTGTCACGGTCAATCCAAAAAGATGTCCCTGTAAAGCCTAGGTGTCCAATGCTATTAGCTGGCATACTTTCAGCTGTATTGTGAATCCTTGGTCGAGGGCAGTCAAAACCTAAAGCTCTGTGAGAATCCTTACTTTTTGTTGTACAGAACTGCTCAATTACTCGTTCGGGAATAAGCTGTTTGCCTTTCCAAGAGCCTTTATTGAGTATGAGCTGACAAACTTTGGCTAGTTCACTTGCCGAAGCAAAAAGTCCAGCATTGCCAGATACACCACCCAAGCAAGCAGCCGTCTCATCGTCTACTGTGCCTCTAATGACTTGTTTCCTCAAGAGGCTGTCTTTTTGAGTAGGAACGACTTGGTCTATGCTAATGCCCTTTTCTAGTGGACGGAAACAAACTTTTGCACCAATCGGATCGTAAAGCCGTCTTTTGAGAAAGCGGTCAAGACTTTCTCCTGTAACCGTTTCGATTACTTGCTGAAGGAGGACGAAACTAAGGTCGCTGTATTTATATTTTCCTCGTCGTTTGAGTTCGATGTCTGCAATAGCTTTGAGTATAATAGGCTTAAAGCGTGGAGATATATAGATGTCTCTAGCGAAGGGAAGGGAGCAGTCTGCCGTATAACTGCGAGAAATATATTTGCTGTCAAAAATATTTTGTGGATTGTCATCGATATTAGCTAGTAGTTTACGCCAATAGGCAGAGGGACTGTTCGGTTCAAGTAAGCCAACGTAAAAAGGAAGTCCTGAAGGCAAACCTGCCTCATGGAAGAGTAGTTCCTTCAGGCGGACATAACCGACCTTAGAACCACGGAACTTTGGTAGGTAATAGTGTAGCGGTTTATGGATATTTATTTTGCCGTCTCCCACCAAAAGCATAAGGGCTGGGGTAGTAGCCAATGCTTTTGTTATAGAAGCTAGATCATAGACTGACTGAAGATTGACAACCTGATCGCTAGGCTTCCATGTATAGTGTCCATAGGCTTGGTTGTGTAGTACCTTGCCTCTGAGAGAAACATAGACTTGACAGCTCGGATATGCACCTTGTTCGATACCATCCAATGCAAGGCTATCTAAAACTCGTATGTGCTTTCCGCTGATTTCTTCCTCTCGCTTCTTGGCATCTAGGCTCATATTCGCTGTAGGGTCTGAGTCGTCGTTGTCATCTATAGGCTGAGTGTCCTTTTTCTTAAGCTTAGGGGTGGATGCGATCAGGCGAAGAACAGCATCTTGTGCTTCCCTTGCTCCCTCAGAAGCGAGGACAATGCTCTTGGCTTTCGTCCTACGGAGAGCCTGTTTGTTGAGGCTGAAAGGCGAATTGTAATAGATAAGGTTAAGTTGATGTCTGCTTGCCAATCTATTGATCTCTTTCAGAGACACTTTTCCTTTTGAGAAAACATTCAAATAAATCGTAGGGAACTTTTTTCTAAATCGTAGGGAACGTTTTTTGAAATCTTCCCAACGAAAATAAAAAATCTTCCCAAACATTTTTCCACGTTTAGGCTCAAAGCTTGGACGGGCATAGCGACGACCGATCGAAATGTAGGCTATGGCTGATTGTTTTGAGCCTTGATCAGAGAAGGTCTGAGCATCACCTTTAAGAAAGTGGAGCGACTTGTTCCAGAGTTTGTCTTGCAAATCCTCGCAGTCCTCCGACCAAATCTTATTTTTGATTTGAGAAGCCGAAAGTTTTTGTCCTACGTTTTGAATGATTAGTCGCCACTTATAAGCCAATATTTTCTTAACCTTTTCTTCTATGAGGCTAGGGGGCAATTCTCCCTGAGCATAGGCTTCTTGGAGTTCGTGGAGGTATTGCTCTGGGTTGTGCGGACCTAAAAGCATATCATTTCCAGCAAGAATGGCATGCAGTCCAATACGCTTAATCTTCCCTTTGAGTACACCCTGCATTTCTAAGCCATCCGTGAAAATTAATCCTTGGAAACCTAACTTCTCTTGTAGCAATTCGGTGCAGAGCTTGTAGCTAAGCGATGAGGGAATGGCTTCCTGCTCGTAGGCAGGGATATTCAGATGAGCAGTCATCACGCCTCCGAAGCCCTGATTGATGTACGCCTTGAAGGGCTTAAGTTCGACTTCATTGATTCGCTGTTTGCTTGCGTGGACTGTGGGTAAGGTCTTGTGAGAGTCTTGGTTGGTGTCTCCATGCCCTGGGAAATGTTTTGCACAGGAAAGGATCCCACCGTCCTCAAGCCCTTGGGCATAGGCTAGGGACATCTCTGCTACCACTTTGGGATTATCTCCAAAACTGCGAGTTCCAATGACTGGATTGTAAGGGTTGATATTTACATCTACATCAGGAGCAAAATTAATATGTATGCCCATAAGACGACATTGACGAGCCACTTCTCTGGCATAGTTATAGATCAATTGCTTATCTCCGTTGAGACCAAGTCCGTAGTTGCGAGGGAAACGTGGTGCATCTTTTAGCCTCATGTATAGTCCCCATTCCCCATCAAGGGCGATTAACATAGGTGTCTGAGCAACATCTTGTAGCCTCCTATTCATCGTGATTTGCTCACGGATCAAACCTTTTTGATAGAGGATTCCACCCCATGCGTGCTTACGGATGCGTGCTTCTTCTTGAAGGATTGTCTGCTCTTTACTTGAGGGGTAAATAATCGGCATAATGAGTTGAGCGAGGCGTTGCTCAGTAGTCATGCTCTGGTAGGTACTATCAACCCACTGTTTCATTTGATTCAGATCCGATCCTTCGAAGAGGTGTGGAGCAAAACGCTGGGCTTTTGCTGTAATAGAGCTAAGACTTATAAGCGTTAAGACAAAAAGTCGAAGGATTTGTCTTGATATATATAGATTTTTGTGCATGATTGAGATGTGAATTTAGATAGGAATGCTTGTGTTATGGCTAAGAAGTGGTTAGATTAAGCGAATTGCTCCGCCAAAGCTTGGGCTACATTCTCACCATCAATGGCTGCAGAGACAATGCCCCCAGCATAGCCTGCTCCTTCTCCTGCAGGATAAAGCCCAGAGTATTGGATGTGTTGGAATATTTGTTCGCCTTGATATTGACGAGGTATACGGACAGGAGAAGAGGTTCTGCTCTCAACTCCAATAAGTTGTGCTTCAGAAGTAATGAAGCCTTTGCTCATTCTCTCGAAGGCCTTGAACCCTTTAGCTAGACGTTCAGAGATAAAAGTTGGCATCCAATCCTGCATTCGACTCTTTGTTAAGCCTAGACGATAAGATGATGAAGGAAGACTCTCTGAATACTTGCCATCTAGGAAGTCAGTTAGTCGCTGAGCTGGAGCGAGGAGTGAGCTATTACCTGCCAAAAAGCTCGCACGCTCGTAAGCTTCGCACCAATCCATTAAGGCAAGAGCTGACTGAGGGTTCTCAATTTTGAAGCCAGCTTTGGGCAAATCCTCTACTCGCAGTTCAACCACCATTCCTGAATTTGCCCACTTAGACCCCCTATTAGCTGGCGACATGCCATTGACAACACATTGATTTCTATCGGTCGAAGCAGGGACAACGAAGCCTCCTGGACACATACAGAAGCTATAAACTCCACGACCATCAGCTTGAGTCTTATAAACATATTCGGCAGGAGGAAGGTAATTTCCTCGTCCCTTTGGATTATGGTAACGGATTTGGTCTATCAGTTGTTGGGGATGCTCAAGGCGAACACCTACTGCAATGCTTTTAGCTTCAAGCTGGATCTGGCTCTTTTCGAGGTAGCGGTACATGTCTCTAGCCGAATGACCTGTCGCAAGGATGACTGGACCTTCGAATGTTTGTCCATCGTTACAAACGACACCTTGGACACTTTGTTTGTAGATGAGGAACTGATCTACTCGGGTGTTGAAATGAACTGATCCACCAGATGCGAGGATCTGTTCACGCATTGCCTTAATGATGATTGGAAGCTTGTCTGTACCTATATGAGGGTGAGCATCAACTAGGATCTTCGGATCAGAACCAAACTTACAGAATATCCTCAAAATGCGTTCGACACTCCCACGTTTCTTACTCCTCGTATAGAGCTTTCCGTCAGAGAATGCCCCAGCTCCGCCCTCTCCGTAGCTATAATTACTCTCGGGATTGACTACGCCTAGTTTCTCTAGTTCGGAAATATCTCTGCGTCTTTGCATAACGTCTGAGCCTCGTTCGATAAGAATCGGACAGAAGCCAAGTTCAATCAATCGTAAAGATGCGAAAAGCCCACAAGGTCCTGCCCCTACGACAATGACTTTCTTCTTTGACGATACATCAGGGTAGCAAAGATCTGAAAAATCATCATTTAGAAGCTCCTCGCCTTGCAGGTAGCAGTCTATACTTAGATTGATGAAAATATTTCGTTGTCTGGCATCAATCGTACGTCTTCTTACGTGAAAAGACTGGACTTCATGGATCGATAACTTAAGTTTCTTGGCAAGCTCCTGTCGTATGCTACTATCCGAAGCAGCACGCTCAGGACTAAGTCTTAATTCTACTTGGTACATAATGGCTAGGGTCTAGGCTAGTCTAATTAGATTTTCTGAAGATAAGTCGGAAGGTTTCATCTACGGAACGAACACCTACGACGCGAATACCCCCTTCTTTCTTTGGTGTGAAGCTTTTGAGGTTGTCCTGAGGAACGATGATGGCTTTGAAACCAATGCGTTCCGCCTCAAGGATACGTTGCTCGATTCGACTGATAGGTCTAACTTCTCCTGAGAGACCAACTTCTCCAGCCAAGCAGACACCTTCGGGGATTGCGAGGTCAAGACTTGATGATAAGACAGCTGAGATTATAGCCAAGTCTGTGGACGGATCGGCGATTTTTATCCCACCAGCAATATTAAGGAATACGTCCTTTTGGATGAGCTTAAAGCCAGCTCTTTTTTCAAGTACAGCTAGGAGCATATTCATTCGTTTCAAGTCGTAGCCTGTGGCAGAGCGTTGAGGTGTGGCATAGACAGCTGAACTTACGAGAGCTTGTGTCTCAATTAGGAAAGGTCTTGCCCCTTCCATGGCTACAGCTATTGCAATACCACTAAGGTTTGCTCGCTCACGGCTAATGAGATGTTCCGAAGGATTCTCTACAGCTCTTAGTCCATTTTGTTGCATTTCATAGATGCCAAGTTCATTGGTACTCCCAAAACGATTCTTGTTTGCACGGAGGATTCGGTACATGTAATGCTTGTCTCCGTCAAATTGTAGGACTACGTCCACCGTATGTTCCAGAATCTTTGGTCCTGCAATGCTTCCCTCCTTATTAATATGTCCAATAAGAATAACAGGTACTCCTGAAGTCTTGCTATATTTAAGGAGCAGGTTGGCACACTCTCGGATCTGTACAATACTTCCTGCACTACTATCTGATGACTCTGTTTGGATTGTTTGGATCGAGTCTATGACCAAAAGCTTTGGCTCAAGGCTCACAGCGGTGTGAAGGATACGTTCCAAGTTTGTCTCTGTATAGATGAAACATTCGTCATGCAAGAGACCAAGTCGCTCACCCCTCATCTTAATCTGGTTGTAACTTTCCTCGCCTGAGATATAAAGTGTGCGAGAATTTAGTCGTAAGACAGTCTGTAAGATGAGCGTACTCTTCCCAATACCGGGTTCGCCCCCTAGGAGAATAAAACTGCCTTGTACCAAGCCTCCGCCGAGTACTCGGTTGAGTTCGACGTCCCCCATGTCTAAGCGTTCCTGTTCGCTTGCTTGTATCTGGGAGAGTTTGAGAGGCTTGCTCTTAGTCGTTTCCAAAGAAAGGGCTAGGGCTGTGCTTTCTTCAGCTTTGGACTTAGGCTTGTGGACGATTTCTTCTTCAAGAGTATTCCAGTTTCCACAGCTATGGCATTGTCCCTGCCATTTGGAATAGGTTGCCCCGCAGTCGCTACAAGCATAGCAAGTCTTCACTTTAGCCATGTAAACTTATAGGATATTTAGAGATTGTTCTTTGACTTGTTCTAGTTCATCTTTCATTTGAACTACGATTTGTTGCATCTGAGCATTGTTGCTCTTTGAGCCCATAGTATTAATCTCTCTACCTATCTCTTGGGCAATAAATCCAAGCGTTTTGCCGACAGCTCCCTCTTGTTCGAGGCTTTCTAGGTAGTAGTTGAGATGGTGTGTGAGACGATCTTTCTCTTCGTTTATGTCCAATTTTTCAATGTAATAGATCATTTCCTGCTCAAGTCGCCCACGATCCAATCCTTCGGGTTTGATCTTCTCTAGACTTTCTTCTAAGCGTTGGCGGATATTTTCTATACGTTCCTTTTCGGGCAAGTCTATGCCCTTGAGGAGTTCTGCGATGCGGTGGATTCGCTCAGAGCAAACAGAACGGAGCATCTTCCCCTCTTGTCTACGGAACGCTTGCACCTCTTCAATGGCTTCTTGTATTGCTTGGCGAACAGCCTGCCATTCAGCTTCATCAATCTCGCCTTGCTCCTCCTCAATTGTTTGCATGACCCCAGGAAGGCGGAGAATACTTTCCATCGTTAGTTCGCTCTTCGGGTCAATTAGACCAGCTTCCTTAAGTTTGGTTACTTGCTTGATATAATGCTTTAGAGCCTCATCATTGATCTGCTGTACGCCAGAAAGCGAGGAAGTGCTATCATCAACATTAATATATACTTCCACCTTTCCTCTAAGTAGAGCCTCTGAAATCATTGAGCGTACCTCAATTTCTCGTTCTCTGTACTGAGGAGCGAGGCGAACCATGCTGTCAATTTGTTTGCTGTTTAGCGTCTTGATAAATACACTTATCGTTTTGGTTTGATACTGAGTAACTGATTTCCCAGCACCTGTCATGGACATAATCATAACTTTCTTCCTAATATTGATTAATTTGAATGCCTAAAAAGGACTAAAAACAAAGATACAAAAAATATGGAAGTCCCTTGTTGGGCGAAGCTTTGAGCCTTAGCTATGCGAAAAGGCTCTGTTAAACTAAACAGAACTCTTCCTTGGACGTAAACTTATTAAGGCTTTATTTAGAGGTCTTTTCGTTGGGAGGTAAATGTCTTGTTTATAATGTTCTATAGAATGCTTCCTGAAAGATAAAAAATCGTTGGGAAAACTTTTTCAAATCGTTGGGAAAACTTTTTCAAATCGTTGGGAAGACTTTTTGAAACTGTAGGGAGGAATTTATTATTTCTTCCCTACGATATTTTGGACTTGTCTATTGCTCATTGAAATAAGTTATTGTGAGATTTTTCAAAGCTAGGGGAGAGGCTCGTTTGTTCGTCATGTTACTCTACCGATTTTATCGTTGGATTTCACTGTTTTTTCTCTGAAATTCATATATTTGTAAGCTATTGATAGAGGGCTATAAACCATAGATTAATTGAATAAATGGATAGAGAAAAAACTTATTTGCTTGATTGGGGGCGATACATACGTTTCGTTTGCTACATCGTTTTGCTCCTTACTGTATATGCTTCGGGAAGATTATGCTTTTTTCTCTTTAACTCTGAGAGCTTAAGTATTGATAATTTTTCTCATTTCTTGAGGATTTTTCAAGGAGGTTTGCTTTTTGATTTGTCAGCTATTGCCTACACGAATATTCTTTTTGCCTTACTGCTCCTCTCTCCAGTACCAATGTCTTGGCATAACCATCTAGATAAGCTTGGGAAATTTTACTATTTCGTGGTCAATAGCCTTGCTCTAATTTTGAATTTTGGAGACATTATTTACTATCAGTTTACGGGAAGGCGTACGACAGTGGCAGTGTTTAAGGAGTTCAAAGATGAGAATCCTATCCGTTTCCTTCGCTTCTTTTGGGATTATTTACCGCTAACCTTAATTGGTTTGAGCTTGATTGTGCTATGGATCTTCCTCTATAACCGCTTGGAGCGTCGTATACTTGGAGTATATGCTTGGAAAGTGTCTGGAAAGGTTTACTATGGGATTAAAAGCTTTTTACTCTTAATCTTGATTTATCTTTCTATTGGAGCAATCCGAGGAAGCTTCGGAGATGCTCGTCCAATCCGTCCTTCAGCAGCACTTCGTTACACGCATGAAAATCCTCGTCAGGCAGTAATGGTGCTGAATACACCATTCGTTGTGATTCGTCTTTTGGGAGATGATCCATTTCCTCTCTATCATTATATGAGTGATGAGGAAGCAGTTCGATATTTTAATCCAAAACGTGAGGTCGTTAAGCCCTCGCCATTCTTTGCTCGCTTCAAAGGACGCAACGTGGTGCTTCTGATTTGGGAAAGCTGTTCAAAGGAATGGGTGGGACATTTGAACCAAGATATTGAAGGGTATGAAGGCTATACTCCATTTTTAGATAGCCTGCTGAAGAAAAGTTTTTACTTTGAAAGAGCTTTTGCTAATGGGCATATTTCTGTAGATGCGATGCCTAGTCTTTTGGCAGGTGTTCCCAAACCGAATATCTCTTATGTAGCTTCTCCTTACGCAATGAATAGGTTGAATTCTTTGCCTCAGTGCTTGAAGAAGGTTGGTTATCAGACAGCATTCTTTCATAATGCTCCTCGGAAGTCAATGAGTTTTGACGCGATGGCGAATAATTTGTCCTTCGGTATACATCGTTCGATGGAAGACTTTAATGATGATAAGCAGTTCGATGGGACATGGGGTATCTGGGATGAACCATTTCTTCAGTATGTTATTGGAGAACTGAATGAGATGAAAGAACCATTTTTTGCTACGGAGTTTACCACCTCTTCGCACACACCCTTTGTTGTCCCTGCAGAATATGAGACTCGTTTCCCTGAGGAGGTATATCCTTTTCACCGAGTGATTCGCTATAGTGATTATGCCATTCAGCGATTTTTTGAGGAGGCGAAGAAATGTTCGTGGTATGAGAATACGCTTTTTGTCCTCGTGGCGGATCATGCTGTTGCTCCATATATAAAGGAGTATAAGACAAATGTGGGGCATCATTCGATACCGCTTTTGTTCTTTGACCCAAAAGGGGAATTTGTTCAGGCTGATAAGGAGACCGTTGTCCAACAATCTGATTTGCTCCCAAGCTTGCTTGATTTACTTGGAGTGCAAGAACCAATTGTTGCCTTTGGACAGAATATGTTTGCCCCAGAAGAGAAGCATTTTGCTTATTGCTCGTTAGGTTCAGCTTTTCAGATGGTTCAAGGAGATTATGCCTTGACTTTCGATGGAGAGAAGGTATTAACCTTATATAATTATAGGAAAGATCGATATTGTAAACGGAATATCAAAAACGAATGTCCCGATGTCGTTGCCGAGATGTTACCTTATCTAAAAGCCTATCTGCAGAGTTTTTCGATTGCTCTTCACAAGGATCATCTATCTTTCAAGGCAGACTCCTCAATTTTCAAGGCTGATTCCTCAATTTTTAAGGCTGAGAAGCAAGATCTGTAAGGACGGAATCCCTAACTTGCAAGGCTGAATTTCCTTACTTGCCAAGCTGAAGATTCCTATTTGTAAGCCAGATTTTCTTATTTGTAAGCTAGAGTTTCTTATTTGTAGGTTAAACTTTTCCATTTTAAGGCTAGTGTTCTAACCCTTCAAGGCAAGGCTCTTAACTCTCCGAGCTTAACTTCCTTTTAAGTGAAGGATTTTGTTGAGATTTTTTTGAATTATTATTTTATTGTTTTCTAGATATTTAGTTTGTTTTTAAGCTGTATTTCTAGATTTTCTTTCAAAATTTCTTTTGGTAAAGTTTGGAAGATAAAGGAAGTTTGTTCTATCTTTGCACTCGCAAACAACAAAAGGGTAGCAATCAAGCGAGGTTGCGATAGTTGTTTGAAAGGGTTGATAAGTCTTGCGACTTACGATTGACAA
>PDWI01000631.1_pt1 | contig 56636 bp, 52 predicted proteins | sample 1430891 | NCBI WGS metagenome assembly PDWI01 (sample SAMN01162508, study PRJNA174530) | Oral metagenome, whole genome shotgun sequencing project. | biome: Marine environment; feature: Marine mammal; material: Swab sample of the gingival sulcus; isolation source: swab sample of gingival sulcus... | reverse complement strand
TTGGGATCATCTTCAAAAACAAGGAGAGTGCAGGAAAGATTTTCAGGCATAATACATTGTTAAGTATTCATTGTATGTTGCAAAGTAAAATACAACGAAATTATCTTGGTAACAAGAGTTTTGCAGGATAAAGGAAGGTGTGGGCGTCGTATGGACTGGGGTATGGTTTTGCTACGTGAAGAAAATTCTCCAGTAGCTGATAAGAGAAAGAAGTACGTACACTACCAGCCACAGAGCTATCCCCCGTAAATACCATGTTCTTTTTTGGGGTTGCTCAGGCAATCCAAAGAGCAGGAGCACCGGGAGCAGGGGGACTGCTACCCCGGCAAGAAAGACCGGCATAAAGCGCAGCAGTTCCTGCAAACCAAGGAAAAACCAGGGCCCTGCAATGTGCAGCAGGCCGATCCGATCCGGTTCCTCTGGTGTGGTAAAGAGCGCTGCTGTTGTCAAGGTTACAACGGTCAGGATTACATGGTTTCGCCACAGGGCAGGGTAGCGTTTCAGGTGCTGCCAGACTGCCCAGCCACCCAGCACAACCAGGCCAATCAGGTGGTGCATGTATACCTTTCTCAGCCCACTGTCAGCTATGTCAAAGAGTACATCGTTTACCGCGCCACCAATCAGCGGAATGGAAAGGCAGATATTTTCTGCAATGGCTCCGGCAGCTTCTCCTGTGGCATCTCCTCGGAGTACGTAGCCGGTAAAGAGCAGCAAAATCGCGGCAGGAAGGGAGGTGCAGAGTCGCAGCCAGGCTCCACGTGTCATCAACTTTTCCCCTTTCCACAGGATAGCCAGCACATGCCCCAAAAGGAGCAGAAAGAAGAACTGGCTGGAGTAGTAGTGCAGCGCCCGCCAGAATGAGCCATAGGGAACGATCAACTCAATGGTTGCAGTAGAGTAAAAAGGCTCTGCACCATCGTACTGCAGAGCTAACACAATACCTGATAGAAGAGATATGTACAGGCTGATAAGGGACTGTCCGCCCCACCTGTTCTTGATGAACAGCTCTTTGCATCTCTTATGGAGACTGGTCAGCAAAGGGGGCGTCATACAAACTCAACAACATATTGGGTTACCTTACCCGACGCATCTTTTTGGATCTCAACAGTATAGCTGGGTAAGTCTCGCTCAGCAGGTCCGGCTATGCGCTGCCCTGTGGTGGTGAATCTGGATTGATGGCAAGGGCACTCGATGTACTGCTTATCTTCCAGGAAATTGAGTCTGCAGCCCAGATGGGTGCAGATCCTGGAGACAGCTGTAGCTTGTTGATCATCGCCAAAAAGAATGAAGTCCCGCTCGCTATGATAACCGCTCAGAGGCAGGGGAGCCTTGACCGTAATATACTTGGGTTTGGGCTTAACCTTGAATTTGGTGTATTTAAGCAGGGGATAACCCAGTACCAGAGTAACCGCAGCTACAGACCAGCTAAAGGCTGTACGCAACAGGGAGCGTCGGGTAACCTCTTGCTCATGCTTGGATTCAGGTGCAGCTGACATCAGGCGTATTTTTCCTTGAGTGCGCGTTCCACGTGCTCAGGAACCAATCCGGTGACCTTGCCGTCACACCGTGCCGCCTCCTTAATGGAGGTGGAGCTAATGTAAATCCACCGAAATCCGGTCATGAAGAATACCGTCTCAATGGTTCGCTCTAACCTGCGGTTCATCAGCGCCAGCTGAAACTCATAATCAAAATCAGACACCGCACGAAGACCACGAATGATGGCTGTTGCCCTGGCTTGCACCGCATAATCAACAACAAGCCCATCGGTTGCATCAACACTGACCCGGCCGTTTACATCTTTAAAAGAGTCCTGGATGAGCTGGATACGCTCTTCGAGCGAAAAGAGCGGCGTCTTTTTGGGATTGATTGCAATGGTGACGATGACCTTATCAAACAGCTCCAGGCCGCGTTTGATGATATCGATATGGCCGTTGGTGATCGGATCAAACGTGCCGGGATAGATAGCGATCTTGGGATTGTTGGAGTCGTTTGTGTTCATGATTTAGGGGCGTAATGGCTGCTGTATATCCAGATTCCTGTTTCTCCGTATTTCCTTTGGTCTCGTAGCTGCAGAGCACCCAGTTGGTCAGCAAGAGCCACGCTGCTATGCTCTTCAACTATGACCAGTGTATCAGAGGTGAGAAGCTGCGTTTGTTCTACCAGTTTAACTGTCTGCTCTGCCAGTTTTTTTTTATAGGGTGGATCAAGAAAGATAAGATCAAAGGCCGTGTGTTCCGGGAGTTTGGCAGTCAGTTTGGAAAAAGGTGCAGGGCTGGGGAGAGAACCTAAGAGGATGAGCGCACGTGGTTTTTCAAAACAGGTGAGTAAGTTGGTGCGGATGATCTGTTGGGCAGCGCGAGACTGATCGATAAATACGGAAAAATCAGCACCTCTGCTCAGCGCTTCAATACCAAAGGCACCGGTACCGGCAAAAATATCCAGCACCTTGGCCTGGTTAACTCTGTCTCCTACTATATTGAACAGGGCCTCTCGCACCCTGTCACTGGTGGGGCGGATGATGTCTCCAGCACCTTTTAGCGGTGTCAGCTTACGGCCACGATGGGTTCCACCGGTTATGCGCATGAGCTTATCAAGAGAGAATCCCTAATAAACTCTCTCCAGCCTTGACAATATCGCCTTCTTTTACCCGTATCTCTGCCGTAAGCGGCAGGTAGACATCCACCCGTGAACCGAAGCGGATCAGGCCGTACCGTTTTCCAGCTTCAAGCGTATCTCCTTTTTGGACCTTACATACAATTCGACGAGCAATCAGGCCGGCTATCTGCACCACACAGTATTTTTGCTGCCTCGGCGTCTCCACGGTGACCGCGCAATACTCGTTGTGGAGCACCGCCTTATCCTTGTCAGCAGCATAAAAACGGCCAGGCTTGAATTGCACCCGTTCCACTGTACCAGATAACGGCACCCGGTTCACATGGACGTTGAATACGTTCATGAAGATGGAGATTTTTTGCACCTTTCCAGCTAAAAACCGCTCGTCTTCAGTCTCTTTTACGCGAATAACTTTCCCGTCAGCAGGGCAAATAATGCCGTTTTCCTCTTCCGGCGCAACCCGTGACGGGTCTCTGAAAAAATAGAGGCTGAACCCGGTCAACAGCAGCCCCAGCAGTGCCGGTATGCGCAGGCCGATGAGGGCAAGGATAAAGGTGGTAAAACCACTGAACAGGATAAAGGGATACCCTTCCGGGTGGACTGGAACTGAGAATTCTTTCATCGTATTTGCAGAGGGTATGTGTTTTTTGGTGCCCTGCTTATACAAGCAGCATCTCTGTGGTGGGCTTACCAGCAGGTACCATCGGGAAAACGCCTTCTTCACGGCTGATGGCAAAATCCATGATCACCGTGTTGTCGGTTTCCAGGGCCTCCTTGATAACCGGCTCAACCTCATCTTTTGTTTTGGCCCGCAATCCCACTGCTCCGTAGGCCTTGGCAAGCTCAACAAAATCCGGGGTGTAGTCCATAAGAGTTGATGCATAGTGGCGATCATAAAAGAGCTCCTGCCACTGGCGAACCATGCCCAGAAACTGGTTATTTAAAATAGCGACCTTAACCGCCAGGCCCCACTGTTTTGCGGTGGCCAGCTCCTGGATATTCATCTGGATGGAGCCATCACCAGCTATGTCGATGACATGCTTGTCCGGAAAGGCACATTTGGCTCCCAGGGCCGCTGGCAAACCATAGCCCATGGTTCCCAGGCCGCCTGAGGTAAGCAGGCGTCGAGGTTGGTTGAATGTATAAAACTGAGCAGCCCACATCTGGTTTTGGCCCACCTCAGTAGTGATAATAGCATCGCCACCGGTCAGCTCGTGAATCTTTTCAATCACATACTGTGGCTTGATGATATCGCCTTCCTCTTTATACGTGAGTGGATGCCTGGTATCCCACTCTTTAACCTGATTGACCCATGGCTGATAATGGGCAACACAATCCTGGACTGCAGTATCACCGGCCTTTTCAAACCACTCGTTTATAGCCAGCAGGGCCTGTTTGCAATCTGCAATAATGGGGATATCCACTTGCACATTTTTACTGATCGAGGTGGGGTCAATATCAATATGAATAATTTTTGCAAGGGGTGCAAAGGCATCCAGTTTACCGGTAACCCGGTCATCAAAGCGGGAACCAACTGCTATGAGTAAATCGCTCTTTGCCACCGCCATGTTTGCGGCATAGGTTCCATGCATGCCCAGCATGCCCATGGATAATGGGTCGGTCCCTGGAAAAGCACCAAGGCCCATAAGTGTCATGGTCACCGGGATGTTGAGCTTACGTGCAAACCCTGTGAGTTCCTGATTGCCATCGGCCAGGATCACTCCGCCCCCAACATACAGGACTGGTTTTTTGGCCTTCAGCAAGGCTTTGCATGCCTGTTCCACCTGCCCGGGAAGGGGCTCCACGTTGGGCTGGTAAGTCGGCATTGTGATTTGTTTTTTTTCAGGGTAGCTGACTAAGGAGGCAATAACATCTTTGGGAAGGTCAACCAGCACTGGCCCAGGGCGTCCTGATGAGGCCAGGTAGAACGCTTCACGCAGGGTCTCCACCAGCTGCTCAGGATCACTGACCAGGTAGTTGTGCTTGGTGCAGGGGCGGGTAATGCCGACCGTATCAACCTCCTGAAAGGCGTCGTTGCCGATCAGCGGTCTGGGCACCTGGCCGGTGAGCACCACCAATGGGATGGAATCACAGTACGCAGTGGCAATGGCGGTTACCCCATTGGTTGCTCCTGGGCCTGAGGTCAGGATTGCGACGCCCACCTTACCGTTGGCCCGGGCAAAGCCATCTGCTGCGTGTACTCCTCCCTGTTCATGACGGACTAATATGTGTTTAATGTCAGACTTGCACAGTTCATCATAGAGGTCGAGCACCGCGCCGCCAGGGTAGCCAAAAACTATATCAACGCCTTCTTCTTTCAGGCACTGAATAATTGCCTGGGCTCCGGTTATCTTACCCATTGTTCTTTCCCTCTACTTGTATTGATGTGCTGGTAACGCATGACATATGGATTGTAGTGATTTTCCCGATGCACATCATCTGCTCCTCACTCTGTGCAAAGGTAGGCCTTTGACTATAAAGAGGTTGAAAAATACTGTCAAGGATGAAGAAAAATGATGTATTTCAAGGGGTGTTTAATTTTGCCTCTCCAACTGTGTGATAAGATCCTTCACCAGACTGCCGGATGGTGTTTGCGCTTGGGGATTACGCTGGACCAGCTTCTTCCATTCGCTAAGGGCTGCCTGCTTATCCTTTACATCATTGAACAGGACAACTCCCTTATTAAATTGCGCCTGGGGATGATCTGGCTCGAGTTGAAGAACCTGGTCAAAGAGGGCAATAGCCTGTTCTGGTTGATGAGCGCGGCGGTACATAATACCCAGGTCTGTCATGACGCTGGTATCTCCAGGGGTGAGTTTGAGCACCTTTTCGTAAGCTGCTATGGCTTTCTGGAACTGATCGGAATCAAAATAGGCATGGCCCAACTGAATCCAGGCTCCAACGTCATCGGGGTTTTGCTGGGTTTTGAATTCAAGCGAGGCTATCTCCTCCTGCTTGTTTTGCTCTGTTTGTACTTGTGGCGATGGGGTTGGAATGTGATAGGCGCTGTACATGACTCCCCCAACAAAGCCGATCAACAAGGAAACTGCCATACAGATATAGAGGGTTGTTTTTTGAACAGTTGCAACAGCCATTTTTTCTCCTTGAACACTATAGACGATGGTAGGTATGCGCTACGTTATGACAGGTACCGCAGAAAATCATCTTTTTTGTGCAAAAAGAGTGAGAGCTCAGCACCAATTTTAGGTTGCGGTTTGGCTTGAGTGTGGTTAATTTTAAGATAAATTCTTATTTAGGAAGCAATTTGATAAGCAAAAAAGGAGGTCGTATGGAAATTACTAAAATCAATCATCTGGGTATTGCCGTCAAGAGTATTGAAGAAGGCAGGAAGTTCTGGTGTGACGTCCTGGGACTCGAATTTGAAGGGGCAGAAACCGTTGAAGAACAAAAGGTAACCACAGCTTTTTTCCCTGTTGGTGAAAGTGAGATCGAGCTGCTGGAGTCCACTGCTCCTGATGGACCGGTTGCAAAATTTATTGAGAAAAAAGGGCAGGGCTTTCAACATGTGGCGTTCCAGGTGCCAGATATTAATGCAGCACTTGATGAGCTTAAGGAAAAAGGTGTCGCGCTTATTGATAAGGAGCCACGCATTGGAGCGGGTGGAGCGCAAATCGCCTTTCTCCACCCCAAAGCAACAGGTGGTGTTCTGGTTGAGTTGTGTCAGCGAGGTTAAGTACCACTTACAGGAGTTGCACGGTAAAACAATAGCGGTCTGTAGTGGGCGTACAGTGGCCGCACCGTTGAGGGGTTATGTCGCTTGCGGCAAGCCCCTTTTTTGCGCATGCGGTCTGTATTTCTCTTGCCACCGTGCTGGTATCGTTTTGTTCTACCATGGCGTAATGGTGCAGTACACCGCCAGGGGTAAGTGAAGAAAGCGCTGGCTCAAGCAGCACCTTATGCTGCGTAGGCAGCATGGTGATCACTCGGTCAAATAAGAACCGATAGTCGCGGATTACCTGTGCAGCATCTCCTTGAATAAAGCAGACCTTTTCCTCAGCCTTGTTTACTGTTTGGTTCAGCAGTGCATATTCATGGGCAGCAGGATTTTTTTCTATCCCGATCACCCGGGCTGGATCACTGTGTCGAGCAATGGTCAAGGGGAAGGGGCCTGCACCTGAGCCGAAAACACCAACCAGTTCACCTGGCTTTACCATGGCAGCGACTCGCATGCGTTCTCCTGCCAATCGGGCGGTGAAGTACATTTTTTGCAGATCCACCTTAAGCAAGATGGTGTTTTCCTTGTGCAGGGTTGTCAGCCGTTTTTCTCCGCCAATAACAGCCAAAGTCCGGGTGCGAAATTCACCGCTATACTTTCCCAGCCGTTTGGCTGCAACCTTTACGTGTGGGTGCATGTCAAGCAACATCTGGCCGATGATGTGCTCCTTGTGCTCCAGCTCTGGTGCGATGGTAGTGATAAAAATATCACCTATCACGTCATAGCTTCTGGTAACAAAGTCAAGCTCAGCATCTGAAAGAACTCCGGCTAAATGTGTCTTGATATCCATGCTAAAATCTCTTGCATTTTTGGATGAAGCAGGTATTATAAATGGTTTTTTGAATTTAAACACCTGTATTAGGAGAATATATCATGTCCCGTGTCTGTGAAATTTGTGGAAAAGGTCCTGTTACCGGCAATAATGTAAGTCATGCCCACAACAAGACCCGTCGTCGCTGGCTTCCCAATCTGCAACGGGTGAGAACTGTAACTGCAAATGGCAGTGTGGTTCGTATCAACGCCTGCACTCGGTGCATTCGCTCCGGTGCAGTTGTTAAGCCTGCCTGATGAGTTAGCCTGTCAGTTTGAAGCGGCGAGGAGAGAATTCTGCTCGCCGCTTTTTATTTGTTTGCCGTATTCTTTTTTTGTCGTTTGCGCGGAGCTATGTAAATGAGTGAAGAAATCCGTTTTTTACCGTATGAAGAAGCCGTCGCACTTGTTGCAGCCATTCAGGAAGAGGAAGATATTCGCCAGGAAAATCATCGTATCCTGACTGTGTATAATCACGACAATAAAGAACTGTGCTGGTTTGACTATGAGGAGGTGCTTCACGATACCGGAATCACCAAAAAGGATGATCAATCCAGGGAAAAAGTAACCGAGTACATCCTTCATCGCATTCCTGACTGGGCTCGCGACATCTAAGTGAGCCGCAGTACAGCTCAGTAGGGTGAGCTAAATAACCCCGGCAGGCATTGGGGGAATGTTTTCCCCGCCTAACGTATATCCACCATCTAGGGTGAGGGTGGCTCCGGTGATGAAGTCTCCATTCTCCAACAGAAAAAGCACTGCCTGAACAACTTCTTCAACCTTTCCAGTGCGACCAACCAGCGTATGGTTGATAATCGCCTGTTTTTCCTTTGTTGTCATCTCTGTCCATCCTCTGGTGCCCGGCCCGTGTCTGGTATCAAAAAAACCGAGCATTATTTCATTGACTCTGATGGAAGGAGCACCCTGGCGCGCCCAGGTCTGGGTGAGTGCATTGACTCCGCGGTTTGCTGCCGCATACCCATCGTTGAACATAATTCCAGCCGGTCCTGAGCGGCCCACAACTCCAGCAATGGAGGATATATTGATAACTGCTGCCTGTTCAGCTTGGTTGAGCAGGGGGACGCATTGATTGAAAACCTGCCATTTTGCATGAAGGGTGGTCTCCATCTCACGCTGCCACTGCTCCTGGTTGATTTCCCGGTCATAGCTGCCGTGGATGATCGGCATTCCACCCCGTTCAATATTGTTAATGAGAAAGTCGAGCCTGCCAAACTGGGTAGTGATCTGCTTCACCACTTGCGCCACATCCTCACGTTTGCGTAAGTCAGCTTTCATGGTGATGTGACCTGCGGGCGTGCCATGAAACTGGTTGCACATGGCCTCTACATCTTCAGGCCAATCAAACCAGGGCAGGGCCAGTCGAGCACCTTTGTCCGCAAGGGTTTGTGCAATGGCCAGCCCGATCCCCCTTGATGCGCCTAGAACTAAACCGCATTTTTTTGAAATATTCATTTTTCCTACGCTTAATTGTACTTATAGTGTGACCCTGTTTCAGGGTTAACTCATTTGCCTTCAAAAGGATACGCAATGGATCATACAAAACCATCAATTACTCATCCTGTCATTATTTTCCTCCTTTTTTTAACTGCCAGCCTGCTCACTTCATGCTCGCTTCATCAAGGGCAAAAAGCGCAGCTTACCAGGAGCTGCATTGCAACCCAGTGGCCCCATGAGGTCAGTGATCTTGAGCCTGATCCGGCTGTTATCTATGGTCGCCTGGATAACGGGCTTCGTTATGTGATTCTCAAGAATCAGGAGCCCAGGAACCGGGTAGCCATGTATCTTGATGTTCAAGCAGGTTCTCTTCAGGAAACCGAGGCCCAGAGAGGACTGGCCCATTATCTGGAACACATGTTGTTCAACGGCACAACCCATTATCCTCCAGGAACGCTGGTGGAATATTTTCAATCCATTGGGATGGGGTTTGGTGCGGATACCAATGCCCACACCGGGTTTGATGAGACCGTGTATAAGCTGCTCCTGCCATCAGGAGAAAAAGAGGTGGTGGCCGATGGGATGCAGGTGCTGGCCGATTATGCCCGTGGTGCGCTTTTGCTTGAAGATGAGGTGGATAGGGAGCGGGGGATTATTCTTGCTGAAAAACGGGCCAGGGACTCGGTGGCTGCACGGGTACGCAAAAAACAGCTCCAGTTTGAGTTTGCAAACACCAGGATTGCTGAGCGTGATCCCATCGGAATAGAAAAGGTCTTGTTTGCTGCTGACAGTGATGCTCTGCGCAGCTATTATGATGCGTGGTACCGGCTGGAGAACATGGTGGTTGTGGTGGTTGGTGATCTGGATCCCCAAACAGTCCGTGAGCAGGTGGAAATCTCCTTTAATGAGCTGAAAGATAGTGCGCTTTTACCCCTCTGTCCGGAGATGGGCAGGGTGGAAGAAAAGGGGGTTGATGTGCTTTATATCCCTGAACCGGAGTTGGGGTATACAAGAATTTCCTACGGAACCGTCTTTAACGAAGTGCAACCGCCAGCGACTCGTTCCTGGGAGCGCAGGCAGCTCACGTCCTATGTTGCTGTCTCCATATTGAACAACAGACTGGAAAAACTCAGTCGTGACCCTGAAAGTCCTTTTACCAGCGCCAATACCTATGCTGGTAATTTTATGAACGCCTTTGGCTATGCAACTGTCACTGCTGCAGTGGAAAAAAGTGATCAGTGGCAGCTTGGACTTGCTACCTTGCAAGCCGTTGTTGACCAGGCGCTTGCGGAAGGTTTTGCTCCCACTGAATTTGAGCGGGTAAAAAAAGAACTCACGGCCTATCTGCTCAAACAGCAGCAGACAGCAGCAACCAGAAGCAGTAAGGACATCGCAGGTGAAATCATCCGCAAGCTCAATAGCAATGAGGTGTATCTTTCTCCTGACCAGGAGGCTGCGCTGTACCTGCCCATGCTGTATGAGATGACCCTGGAGGATGTGGAACAGGTTTTTGCCAGGTTATGGAGCCATGAGCGTCGTTTGCTCCAGGTTGTTGGTATGGCAGAGTTAGATGAACCTGTTGGTCAGACTCCGGAGCAGATCATTCTTGATACTGTTGCCGGAGGGAACGCTCCGCACGTGAACCTGCCTGCATGGGATCAAGGTAAAGAGCAAACTTTTCCTTACCTGCAGCTACCTGCTGAGCCAGGAATCGTTATCAGTAAAGAGTACTATCCAGAGATCGATGCCACCTCTGTATTGTTTGAAGGTGGGGTACGGGTGAATGTTAAACAAACCCCTTTTCAAGAAAACCAGGTCCAGGTGGCAGTTCATTTTGGTCAAGGGACGTTAGCTGAACCAGCACCTGGGATGGCCAAGGTTGCTGGAAGCGTGATCCAGGAGAGTGGAACTGGAAAACGTACCCGGCAGCAGCTGGATGAACTCCTGGCTGGGACCAATATCGGGGTGCGGTTTGCCGTTGGAGCAGATTCCTTTACGTTTGCTGGCAGTGGACTGACCGCAGAGTTTGAGCAACTGGTACAACTGCTCTATACCCTGCTTCATGACCCTGGTTTTCGTGAGTCAGCTCTTAAGAAAAGCAGAGAAAGGATGCGCCAGATGTATGAACAGCTTGAAAGTTCGGTGGAGGGACAGCAACAACTGATTTCTGGTCGCTTCTTTTCAAACGATGCTCCTTTTTACACCATGCCTACCCGTGAGCAGGTGATGAATGTGACTCTTGATCAGCTTCAGGATTGGCTTGAGCCTGTTTTTTCAGGCGCTGCGCTTGAGATAACTGTTGTTGGGGATATCCCGGTTGAGCAGGCCATCAGGCTGGTTGGACGATATTTTGGCAGTGAAGAACGTGAAGAGTTTAAGCCTGTAGTACCCGCACCGGTAGTTTTTCCCGCAGGTGAATGCAATACCCACCCTGTTCTCTCCTCCGTTGACAAGGCTTTGGTTACCGTTGCCTGGCAGACCGATGATTTCTCAGATATTTCACGAACACGAAGGCTTAACGTACTGGCCTCGGTACTGGATGATCGGCTGCGGATTACGGTAAGGGAGGAGCTTGGTGCTACCTATTCTCCGGTTGTCTACAACCTTTCGAGTCGCACACATAAGGGGTTTGGCATGTTGCAAAGCATGTTGACCGTAGCACCGGAACAAGCCGCACCGTTAGCTGAGTTGGTGAAAGAGGTCGCTGCGGAGCTAGCTGACAGGGGGGTGAGCAAAGAAGAACTCAGCCGTTCATTGGAACCGACTCTGACCTCGATTAGAGATGCAAAACGGAGTAACAGCTACTGGCTGCATTCGGTGTTAGCCCTTTCCAGCAGGCACCCTGAACAGCTTAAATGGCCGATCACCATTTTAAGTGATTTTCAGTCTATTACCCCGGAGGATATGCAGTTGCTTGGTAAGCGGTACCTTAAACGCCAGTTAGCTGCTGAGCTTATTGTTACCAGCGATGGTAAACCCGAATAGATACAATCAACCAACCAATTAAACCGCTATATTCTGGGCCTGCTGGAGCGTTTTTCCAGAAGGCCTTTGGGGTGCCTTTCTCTTTTTTTTGCCGTGATGTGAGAGGTAAGGTTTTGCTTTTTCTCTTATTGTATACCACAGACCGGATAAAATCTATCTGGTACAGAACATGTACAGTACTGTCATACAGGCGATACCCAGCGTACGGAAGCTCTGGGAAAAGAAAATAAGTTGGCCCGCCAGTTTGGGGGTAAAAATGCCTGCATAGTATGGAAACTGATGGCGCACAGCACGGATGGGTGAAGAGAAGATATTACCTATCAACAGCGCCAGGATAATTTCCCTGGTCTGCATGGTACCGTCATCCAGCATGGCTCCGGCAGCAGCAAGACCAGCGGAAAATTCAGCAGCCATATGAAGCGCGATGATGGAAATGGCCTGGGGTGAAAGCCACTCCAGCCAGATAAGATGGGTTGCCATGAACTGTTCAAGTGCTGCAAAGAGCCCAATCTGGTTGAAGAAGTAAAACACAATGTAAATAGGTACCGTAAAACGGATAATTTTGCGCATCCGCTGTTTAAATCGCTTCCAGGTCTGTGCGGCAGCTGCTTTAACATTGCGGTGTTCGGCTTTTTGGGGGAGAATGTACACCTCCTGCGGTTTGGGGAGCAGAAAATGAGCCAGGAAGGTGATGAACAAGGTTCGTAAGATGGCTGCACCAAAGGTTAACCCCACATACACTACGGCAGCCCCTTTGATCAGTGGTGCGGCAATGAAAAACGTTGTGGGCAGATGCAGGAAATAGGTGGGCAGGCTGTTGAAGAGGTTGGCCAGAACCAGCTCTTTTTTGGTAAGGACCTTTGTATCATACCCCTCTGCGAGCATGGTATTTGCTGCCGCACCTGAAAAAAAAGCCATGGAAAAGGAGGCTCCGGTTAGTGCAGAGAGGTGACCAAAACGGGTCAGTGGCTGTGCAAGAAAGGCAATTTTCTGGGTCCAGTTCAAGGCCTCAATAAAGTTTGCCACCATCAGCCCCAGTGAGATGAAGAGCAGGAGGCGGGCGAGTGGCCATCCTACTCCTGTCCAGAGCTCGAGAAAAATAGTGTCAGGTGTCATCATAGTGCAGGGACAGACGAAAATTGACGTGTACAATCCAGAGAGAACACCACTATATAACGGTGAGCCAAATCAGCAAGGACTCTCATGAAAAAGATCGTTGCTTCAGAAAATATACTGCTGAAATAAGGTGGTGTTAAGCAATGAAAAAGGAAGGATTTATGAAATGAAGTGCGATTGAGTCGAATGAATCTGACCTGTTAAAGGCCACTCCACGATAGCGGGAGTGGCCTTTACTCTGTCCGGGGTTTTGTTTTGATGAAGGGTAAAGCACGAGGCTACACTGTAAAATGAGACATGATTTCCTTTGTCCCTTCAGCTATTTCAGCTAAGTGTCGTGCATTGTCCGTCACCTTGCCACTGGCGGTCTGGATTTGAGTGACACTATTGTTCACCTCATTTATATCATGGGCAATTTCTGCAGCTACCGAGGAACTCTGGGCAACATTTTCGTTCACTTCGCTTATACCGGTAGATGCCTGTTGTACATTTTCCGCAATCTCCCTGGTGGTCGCTGTTTGCTCCTCAACAGTAGTGGCGATTGTTTCAACTATCTGATCCATATCGACAATAACAGAGCTGATTTCATTGATTTCGCTCACTGTTACTCCCGTGGCTTGCTGAATATCTCCAATCTTGTTTTTTATATCCAGGGTTGCCTCTGCAGTTTCCTTGGCTAATTCTTTAATTTCATTAGCAACAACTGCAAATCCTTTGCCCGCCTCTCCTGCCCGCGCCGCCTCAATGGTGGCGTTTAAGGCAAGCAGATTGGTTTGCTCTGAAATTTCAGCTATTGCCTCCGTAACTTCGTTGATCTGATTGGCTGCTTGACCGAGTTCATTAACTCTCTTTGAGGCGGCTTGTGATTGGCTCACTGCCTGAGTTGTAATCTCTTTTGCCCTGCCTGAGTTTTGCGCTATTTCATTTATGGTGGTTGTCATTTCCTGGGCAGCTGAAGCGACCATGTTCACATTAATAGACGCCTGTTCCATGGCTGCTGCCACTGAATTCTGATTGGTGCTCATTTCTTCAGCGGCTGAAGCTACCTGGCTGGATCTCGTAGCTGTATCCTCTGCAGCGGCAGCCAGCTGGTCGGCAATGGTTGCAAGGGTATTGGATGCGCCATCCAAAGAAATGACACCATTGTTGACATCTGTAATAAGATGTCTCAAATTTTCAGCCATTTCGTTAAGTGAACCTGCAAGCACTCCCACTTCATCTTTCTGTTCAATGTCAAGCCGCTGCGTCATATCGCCTTGCGCCATGGTTTGCGCAAGAGTAACCCCTTGTGCTATTGGCCTGGTGATCATTAACGTGAGTATGGTTCCCAGCATGATGGCAATAAGAGTTCCTGCCACTATGCCGATAATATTGATTGTTCTACCTGTTGATGCGACTGCCTCAGCCTCTTTCACGTTTTTATCAGCCTCTTCTTTTACTTTTTCAACGATGGCGTCAATGGCCTTTAATGCGTTGGCTTGATATACTGCAGAGTCTCTCTCGAGCAACGCGTTCATCTCGGAGAATGTACTGTATGACGCTTCTATTACCTCCGTTATGTCATTGAGTAAGTTGAAAACCTGCTTGGAGGTGGGATAAAGTTCATGTTGGAGTCTTTGTTGTGCTTCAACAACATTACCAGAGGCAGCGAGTGCTTTAATTGTTTTCACTTGTTCATGAAGCTTCAGATGCACAGGGGTGATTGTTTTGATAAGGGCGAGTATTTTCTGGTTGGTGGTGTTGGGGTGTTGCAACCACTTGCCCAGGGAGCATGTATGACCGTTGTCTCCCCCTTCAAATGGGGTGTAAAAAAAAACGAGGTTATTGACGTTGGTCAACAACATATTGTGCGCTTCTTTATTTTGAAGCATCTGGCTTCTTAACTGGGGGATATTTATGAGGTCATAAGCGACTAAGTCCTTGGATAACGCAAGAGCTTTGTTGTTTTTAGCGACCCATTTTGTGATATTTGAGTCAAAGACCTCCCATTTCTTTTTGATGGGGGGCGTTAGAGGTAATTGAGTGAACGCTGCTTTGATTGCACCATAGCGCTTTCTTGCATCAATAAGATTTTGATGCGAAGCCATTCTCTGTTCTTTTGTTGCATATGGTGTCAGGAGAGATCGTATTATTTCTGCAGCATAGTTGGCCTCTGCTTTAATTCTCAAAATATTTTCAACTGCGGGTAAATTTTTTTCTGCGATCTGTACGGTTTGATGATGGAGTTTGTTTTGCTGAAGCATTGCTATTAACCCAACGGAGACCACGATTAGGGCGGTTATGCAAAAACCACCAATAAGCTTTATGCTCAGTCGTACATTTTTCATGAAGTTCCTCCTTTGTATCCTTTTACCTGAAATTCTGTCATAAAAAAAATAAAGCGTATGGTTGATGGCTGCGAAGTTTCAGCGTTTGGAATAATAATAATTATGCTTTGTTTAGTCCGTGACGAAAAAAAGTCCTTCAGGGCCTTTGTTGTGGGTACGTTATTCTCTGCATAGCTGGACAGTACAGAGTTAAACGAATGGTCATCTTTTCAGTTTTTATCGGTTCTCGGATAAAAAGGTTGCTGGTGTCTCTGGGAGCAGGCTGTGAGCATACAGGCAATTGGGGTCAGTGGTAAAACCAGGGACACCGAGCTTATCCGTAAGCATGCTTTGGAGTGGATTGGGTAAAAACCTGCTGGCTAACCGTTTATCCAGTGTTTCTCCGATATAGTTGCCCATCTGTTTGAAGGCATCAAGCAATGGGTTGAGCCGGGGGGCGATGTACACCGCATCTTCTTCCTCCATACCTGCAAGTTTGGCAGCTTCTGCAATTGCATTTTCCAAATCACCCAGCTGGTCAACAAGTCCCAGTCGTTGGGCGGCTTTACCATCCCACACGCGTCCATCAGCTATCATCTTCACTTTGGTCATGTCCATTTCCCTGCCTTCAGCAACAATGGAAAGAAACTGGTTATACCCATGAGCAACACTGAGCTGATGGTAGCTCTTTTCCTGTTCCGTCATTGGGGTGGTCGGATTGCCAAAGAGCGCTGTGGGGCCAGTGCCAACGCTATCACCATGGAGACCAATTTTAGCCAGGCTTTTATCAATGGTTGGAATGGCTCCAAAAATACCGATGGAGCCGGTCAGAGTGGTTGGAGCCGCAAAGATGGCATCTGCGTTGGCAGAGAGCCAATACCCGCCGGAGGCAGCCATGGCTCCCATGGAAATAACCAGCGGTTTACCGGTTTGCTGAAAATTCAGTAGTTCCTGACGGATCAACTCTGAAGCAAAGGCGCTGCCTCCACCGGTGGTGATGCGCAACACCAAGGCTTTGATACTTCTGTCACGGGTGGCGCGACGAATCGTGTTGATCAGCTGCCTGGAACCGATTTGGTTGACAGCCCCATTGCCGTACAGGATATTCCCGGACGCGGTAATAATGCCAACAAAGCTGTGTTTACCCTGTCGATTGGAATACGAGGGGATGAGCGTTTGCAGAAATTTGGTGTGGGAAACTTGGGGAAACGAATCCATTTTTTCGGGGGCGCCAACCAGCTCAGCCATATAACTGACTACTTCCTGGTGATCTTTTATACCATCCACGAGTTTGGCCGCCAGTGCGGTGGTACTCCTGTCGCCCTGATTTTCTAAAAGTTTGGCAGGGTACTCATCAACCAGTCGTTTAAAAGAGCTGGTGGAAAGTCTCCGGTTTTCAGCAATGTCGCTACTATACACGTCCCACAGCGCATCAAGCCATTGCTTGGTGGCCTGCTTGGCTGCTGGTGACATATCATTTCTGGTAAACGGCTCCACAGCGGATTTGAAGGTGCCTACCTTGAATACATGGAAATCCATATCCATTTTTTCAAACAGCTCTCTGGCGTAGATGCGCGAGAGGCCAAAGCCCCTTAAATGCACTCCCCCCATGGGATTGATAAATATTTCATCAGCCCATGAGGCGAGATAATACTGTATCTGGTTAAACTGGTCTGCTGCGGCAATAACCTTTTTCCCGCTCTCTTGAAAGTACTTGATGGCACGACCTATGGCCTGTATCTGGTCCAGGCTGGCTCTACCTAACTGGTCAGTATCAATAAGCATTGCCTGGATATCGGCATTGTCAGCTGCGCCATAGATGCAGTCCAGAATATCCTGCAAAAATACATTCTGCTCCATGGGAATGCCAGCCAGGTTGTTGAATACTTGGGCCATTGGGTCAATGGGGGAGCGCTGCTCAACAATATCACCTCTTGGGGCAAGCACGAGCACTGCATTTTCAGGCAGCTTTATTTCAGGCTTATACAAGAGTACCGTACAAACCAGCACTAGTGTAGCTATAAATGCTATCCCGGAGAAAAGGAGCATCATTGAGTAGAGCGCCTTCCACAACAGGCGAAAGGGGAGCCATAAAAGGGAAAAGAATCTTTTCATAGTATGTGTTCTTTAGCTGTTTACGTAAATGAGGATTGCTTGAAAGACAGACAAATATATTTAAGGGTATTAGCTGCCCTTTGGAATGTCAAATGATTGTTGAGTGGGGAAGGGAAGGTTGGCAGGATTGGTTTAAGGCCTTTGGGAAAAAGGATTTAATTCGAGATGGAGTGCTTCGCCGAGTTCTTGCAGGGAGTATGGTTTTTTGATGAACTGGTTTACCCCCAGTTCTTTGGCCTGATCAAGCTCAGGTTCCGCTGAGTACCCGGTGGTAATGATCGCTTTTTGTTGCGGGGTGTGATCAAGGATGAGGCGAAAGGTTTCACTACCGCTTATTCCTGGTTCCATTAACATGTCCAGTATGACAAGGTCCACCTGATTCTTTTTAATGAATTCCACTGCCTTTTCTCCAGATGAAACCGAGAATGGCTGATAACCAAGGCGGGTCAATAACCTGGTCGCAATATCGCGCTGGCTTTTCTGGTCATCAACAACAAGGATGGTCTCTCCGTTGCCTTGTACCGTACCGTTTTCAGATGCTACCACATTTTTCTGCTTTCTCTCTTCTGTTACTGCTGGAAAGAAAAGCGAGAAGCGGGTGCCTTCACCCTTTGAGGCCAGGTCAATGTAACCACCATGATCATGAACTGTATTCCATACCACGGCAAGCCCGAGCCCGGTGCCACTTCTCCCCATGATTTTTTTACTGTAAAATGGGCTGAATATTTTTTGTATGTCCTTCTCAGAGATACCTGAACCTGAATCTTCTATAGATATGACCACGTACTTTCCAGGTTCAATGGCTTCATATCCTTCATACTCCTCCTCTAAATCCACGTTGCTGGTGGTGATGGTAATCCGTCCTTTGGTCTGAATGGACTCAGCTGCATTGAGTACCAGGTTCATAACAGACTTGGAGATATGCAGGGCCGAGCAGTTAGCGCTACGCAGCTTTTCTTCCAGGTTGACGTCTATCTCCACTTCAGGAAAACGTCTGCATAGGGTGTTGTATTCCGCTGAAACTGTATAACCAGAGATGATGGTATTGAGATTGAGCAGTTCTTTTTTGCAGGTCGCTCCCCGGGCAACAGTGAGCAGGTCGTCCACCACGGCAGCAGCTCGCTTACCGGCATCACGGATCATAGTGATTTCTTCGCGGTATTGACACGAGTCATCCAGGTCCAGGAGCAGCAGTTCCGGGTAAGCGATGATTCCTGCAAGGATGTTATTCAGATCATGGGCTACAGAGCTCGCCATCAAGCCTAGTGATTCCAAGCGTTTGGCATCTATGAGCTGTTCCTGAAGCATCATTTTCTGCTGCATGGCCAATTCATTGGCTGTTACATCACGGATTGCAGCAACCTGTACCCTTTCGTCCTTATAATCCAGGTGTTTGATTCTAATTTCCACTGGAAATAGCTCACCATTTCTTCGTCTTCCCCGCGCCTTAAAAGGGGCTACTCTCTCTTGATTGGTCGAGAGTTGCAGAGTTTGAAAGGTTTTTCGATCAAGCAAAACATCAAAAATCTGTTTGCCAACCAGTTCCTGCTCTTCATAGCCAAACATTTCACAGAACTGATTGTTAACTTGAAGTACCCTTCCTTTGGAATAGATAATAATCCCTTCCCAGGTTGCCTGGGAGAGCTGGCGGAACCGTTTTTCACTGGTTTTGAGTTCCTTTTCCAGTCGTTTATGTTCGATTCCGCGCTTAATGGTTCGTGTTAACTGTTGGCTGGAGCAGGGCTTTTGGAGGAAATCGTAGACACCGTAGCGAAGTGCCTCAACCGTATTCTTTACGGTGGCAGTACCGGTAAGGATAATGATGGCTGTTTCCGGGCAGGTTTTGCTGGCATGTGCTGCCAACTCAAGCCCGTAGATGTCGGGCAGACCAATATCAATGATTACAGCATCGTAAATATTGTTTTGTATGTGGAACAGTCCTTCCTCACCACTGTTTGCTGTAGTTAACTCGTAGCCATTTTTGGTCAGTATAACTGCCAGGCTTTCACAGAGTTTCAGCTCGTCATCGATAAGAAGTATTGTGTTGCTCATGGAAGGCTCTGTTAGCTTCGATTTCGTTGGGAGATCAGCATGTTTATTTAGGTAAAAAGTACATATGTACTGTTCAAAAATCAATTAACAAACGAACACTATTTTGTTTTTTGTAGTAAACATCAGTAAAGCTTTAGTTGAAATAGAATATTGGTGAAACCAATATACTGTAATTGAAGCTTTTTTACCTGGATATGTCCAGAGAAATGTACTTTTAGGTTACTTTTTGTTATTGTAGGTAATTCGTAGGTATCGTAATACTAAATGTGGTGCCTCGCTCACTGCTTTTGCACATTACCCTGCCTTGCATATCCTGAATAAGTTTTCTCACAATTGCAAGACCTAAACCGGAGTGGCCCCGGTTTTTTGTGCTGAATCCAGGTGAAAAAATATCCCTTTGCATGGCTTCAGGGATACCTGGTCCATCATCTTCCACAGCCAAGAGAACTTCATTTTTTGTGATGGCCTCTAGACGAACGATTATATTCCCTGCACCTTCGAGTGCTTCCACTCCATTTTTAACTAAATTAATAATGATTTGTTTGATGGAGTCTGCTGGTAGTGCAAAAGGTTTAATCGTGGAGTCCGGAACAAAAGAAATGGTCAATTTTGACGAAAATTCAAGTCCTGTTTGACAAAAAGCAACCGCTTCAGCTACCACATCGTTGATATTAAGACGTTTTGTTAGGGTTGATTGTTGCAGGACAGAGAGGTTACCAAGCTGCTTTGTTAAGGTTGCGATGCGTGCCAGTTCTCCATCCATGGTCTGGAGCTCGCAGTCCACTGCTTCTCCTTCATCCAGTTTCATGCGCACAATTTCCACGTAGTTGCGTAGAATTGTTAGCGGGTTATTGATCTCATGCCCGATTTTTTGTGCTATCAACGAGGCTGCTTTAATGCTTTCATCAAGGAGTTCCTGGGTGTGGCGTTTACGCACTTTTACCAGGTGGAGCGGTACTGCTGCGTGCCTGGCCAACATGCTCAGCGACGCGTACTGACTGCGCAATTCATCATGTAACTCACCATTAACGCCGATGACCATCAAACCATGGAATAGTTTCTTAAACACCAAGGGAACGGCGATATATTCATCTTTGTCAAGCAGGCTCAGCAATTGGCGATCAAGTGATTGCAGCTGTGGAGATTGCTCAGGGGCTTCCTGAAAGGTGTGCTGCAGCTTGGATTCAGCTACAGCTTTATGCAGCAGGCTTGTCCCTTTAGAGGCAGCAGAAAAGGTAAATCCGTCCACAGCGCGCGCTAAAGGGTTGCTTGTGGAAACAACTGCCTGGAGCCTTTTCTGGCTCTTATCTGCCCAGGTGAAGAAGATACAGGTATCCTGGTTAAAGAGAATTTTCACTCCCTGTTCGATAATGCGAACAACTTGATCCTGGGTTTCCGCCTGGAGTAGTTCTTCCAGGGTACCGCTGAGTTGGGAGATATCGCGAACCCGGTTGATCAATTTTTGGGAAGCCGTTTCATGCACCTCTTGATTTTCTTTTTCCACGGAGTGCGAGGATGAGGACGGAATGCGAATACCTAACTGCTCTGCCACCTCTTCAAGCTGGGTGGTTACGTTTAGGGACATTTGGGTGAGCTGGCTGCCTGAAAGTCCTAAAAGCGTTTTGGCTGTTCTCTCAAGATCCTTGTTCACCTCTTCTGCATGGCTCACCATGTCAGCAAGTGAGGTAATTTTTGTCAAGGGGTGTTTCTGGGCCACTTCATCCAGTGGATGGTGGTGGTGTTCAATGGCATCTGTCACAGTTGCAGGGAGCTGCCATTGTCGACATAGCCATGCTCCGGCCTCACAATGATCGATTTCAAATTTTTCTTTTTCCAGAAAGGCCAGTCGGGCATTATGACAACGACCCCCTTTAAGGAGCAGCGGTGCATATTTTCCTGGAAAGGCCACCCAGAGTAACAGTTTGCCGATGTCGTGGAGCAGGCCGCTTAAATAGGCATCTGAAGGGGATGGAAAATTGGTTTCTCGGGCTATGTTTTGCGCGATAAGTCCATTTTGAAAACTGTGGTACCAAAAGTGATCCAGGGAGAGGAGAGCATTGGTCTCCACTCGTCTGAAAACCTGTTGCACAGAAACACTGATGGCTAAATTTTTGATCACGTCTGCTCCCAGGTAAATAACAGCCTGGTGCACATCGGTGTATTTACGGTTGCTTCCGATAAATGCTGAATTGACGAGTTGGAGAACCTTTGCGCTCAGTGAGGCATCCTTTGCCACCACCGTCGCTGCTTTTTGCAGGTCTATTTCGGTTCCGTTGCAAATATCAATGAGCTTTACCAGCACTTGCGGCATGCTGGGGAGGTTGCCAGTTTGTTGGAGCTTGTCTAGAGCCGGATGGGTATCCTTCATTCCATTATCCAGGTAGGCCGTTATTTTGAAGGGCTTGCAAAAAAAATAGGTATCACTAGATATTTACCAGAGAGAAAAACAATGATCAAATAAATTTACTGGAAGATTAGTTTGTTACGTTTTTTTTGCAAACCATTCTTAAGCTGTATGCATTGAGTAAAGAGCAAATAGAGCTTGACCCCGGAAGTGATGGTTAGGTAGTGTCATGGGGATTAATTACATAAAAGAGTGTTACAATGTTTCTTGGTGCGTTTTTTTAATAAGGAGAAGCTATGCTTGTTAATGGAAAGCCGTATCGGTCGATTTGGCTGGCAGAAAACGGCTGGGCCGTTGAAATAATAGATCAAACCCGACTGCCCCATGAGTTCATCATCAGCAAGCTGGAAACACTTGATGACGCTGTCCATGCCATTACAGCCATGCTGGTGCGGGGAGCACCGCTTATCGGTGCCACGGCTGCCTACGGAATTTGTCTTGGCCTGCGAGAAAAATGCACCAGGGAACAGTTGGAGCATGTCAGTCAAAAGCTCATGCAAAGCCGGCCCACTGCAGTGAACTTGCAGTGGGCGGTCGAGCGGATGGGGCAACTGCTTCAGCAATGTCCTGAAGAGCAGTGGCTGGAGCGAGCATATCAGGAAGCCGCTCGCATTTGCGATGAGGACTGTGCTGTCAATGAGGCCATTGGGAACCATGGGGTTGAGCTCATAAAGCAGATATGGGAGGCTGATCCTGGCAAGGAAAAGGTGAATGTGCTCACTCACTGCAATGCCGGGTGGCTTGCCACTGTTGATTGGGGAACTGCCCTGGCGCCTGTCTATAAGGCGATGGAGGCCGGTATTCCTGTCCATGTCTGGGTGGATGAAACCAGGCCCCGTAATCAGGGCGCGCATCTGACCGCCTGGGAGCTGGCCTCAGCAGGTATTGATCATCACTTGATTGTGGATAATGCTGGTGGACATCTGATGCAGCATGGTCAGGTTGACCTGTGCATTGTGGGCACTGATCGTACTGCTGCCAGCGGTGATGTGTGTAATAAAATTGGTACGTATTTAAAAGCGCTTGCTGCAAAGGATAACCATATTCCCTTCTATGTCTGCTTGCCAGGCTCCACCATCGATTGGAATGCAGAAGATGGCATAACCGATATTCCCATTGAAGAGCGGGAGCAGGATGAGGTGCTGCTGGTGCAGGGAAAAAATAGTGCTGGTGCAGTTGAGCTGGTACAGATAGCTGGTGATGGCACCTCTGCTGCCAACCCTGCCTTTGATGTGACTCCTGCCCACCTGGTTACGGGGCTTGTCACCGAGCGGGGTATTGCAGAACTTGGTAAAGAGGGGTTGCTGAAGCTCTATCCAGAAAAGGCCTGATGGACGAACTGCAGTTACGAACAGACGTGCTTGGTATTGCCCGTGAAATGAACTCCTGCGGACTGAACCAGGGAACCTCCGGGAATCTCAGTGTACGATGGGGTGATGGTTTTTTGCTCACCCCTTCAGCCTTGCCTTATGATGTGTGCGAACCGGAAGATCTGGTGTTCATGGATATGGACGGGCAGGGGAAGGGAAAGCGAAAGCCGTCCTCTGAGTGGCGGATGCATCGGGATATGTACCTTGCTCGGCCCGAGGCTGGCTGTGTACTTCACGCGCATCCCATATGGTGCACCACTTTGGCCTGTTTAGAGCGGGATATTCCGCCATTTCATTACATGGTGGCTGTGGCAGGTGGTGAATCTGTTCCTTGTGCGCCGTATCGATTGTTTGGCAGTCAGGAACTCTCTGATGCGATACTTGAGACCATGAAAGGGCGGAGGGCTTGCCTGCTGGCCCATCATGGATTGGTATGCTGTACAGAAAGCCTGGATACTATCCTGCCACTGGCCATAGAAATTGAAACCTTGGCAAAAATCTATGTTCAGGCGTTACAAATCCAGGAACCACCCCTCTTATCTCAAGAGCAAATGGATCAAGTGAAAGAACGGTTTACGTCTTACCGCCCTTGAGCAGAAGCCCATGGGGCATACATGGGCTCCTGTGTTGTGTTATTTTTTTCCGGCCAGCTTTGCCCAACTGTCACGCAGAGTGACAATTCGGTTGAAAACCGGTTTGCCAGGTTGGCTGTCCTTTTCATCGGCGCAAAAATAGCCGTGACGCTCAAATTGGACCTTATCTGCAGGTGTTGCATCCTTTAAACCTGGTTCAAGGTAGCAGTTTTTCAAGACCTGCAAGGAATCCGGATTGAGGAAGTCTTTATAGTCCTTTTCCTTGTCAGCATCAGGAAACTCTGCTGTAAAGAGTCGGTCATACAATCTCACTTCTGCCTTAAAGGCATGCGCTGCTGATACCCAGTGGATGGTTCCTTTTACCTTCCGCCCATCAGGAGCATTGCCACCTCGCGACTCCGGGTCATAGGTGCATTCCAGCGCAATAACTTCGCCGTTTTCGTTTTTAATGACCTTGTTGCAGGTGAGCAGGTAGGCATAGCGGAATCGTACTTCGCGGCCTTCTGAGAGGCGGAAGAATTTTTTTGGCGCATTTTCCATAAAATCAGAGCGCTCAATGTAGAGTTCTCTTGAAAATGGGACCTTGCGGGTGCCCATTTCAGGATTCTGGGGATGATTTTTTGCCTCCACCTCCTCGGTTTGGTCTTCCGGGTAATTCGTAATGATCACCTTGAGTGGATCAAGCACTCCAAGCACCCTTGGGGCATTGACATTGAGATCATCACGGATGGAGTTTTCCAGAATCCCCATATCAATCCAGGATTCCCGTTTACCGATCCCAATCTCATCACAGAAGTTCCTTATTGAAGCCGGGGTATAGCCCCGTCGCCGTAAACCGGAGATGGTCAACATACGTGGGTCATCCCAACCTGAAACATGGCCCAGCTCAACCAGCTGAAGCAGCTTTCTCTTGCTGGTTACCGTGTAGTTGATATTGAGTCTGGCAAACTCTATCTGCTGTGGGTGGCAAGGGGTATCCAGGGTGTCCAGCACCCAGTCGTAAAGCGGACGGTTGTTTTCAAATTCCAGGGTACACAGCGAATGAGTCACGCCCTCCAGCATGTCGGAAAGACAGTGGGTGAAGTCATACATAGGGTAAATGCACCATTTGTCACCGGTTCTATGGTGGCTTATGTGCATGACACGGTACAATACCGGATCTCGCAGGAGGACGTTGGGCGAGGCCATGTCGATCTTTGCCCGCAACACACATTCCCCTTCCTGGAATTCCCCGGCCCGCATCTGTTCAAACAGCTTGAGGTTCTCCTCTGGTGTCCGGTCACGGTATGGGCTGTTTTTGCCAGGTTCGGTCAGGGTGCCCCGGTACTCACGCATCTCGTCGCCTGACAATTCACACACATACGCTTTGCCCATTTTGATCAGAGTAACTGCAAATTCGTACAGCTTGTCAAAGTAGTCGGATGCATAGTAGAGATGTTCGCCCCAGTCAAACCCCAGCCAATGCACGTCCTTTTGAATGGCCTTAACGTACTCGGTGGACTCCTTGTCTGGATTGGTGTCATCAAAGCGGAGATGGCAGATGCCGTTTTTTTCCACAGCTGTACCAAAGTTCAGGCAGATGGATTTTGCATGCCCAATATGTAAAAAACCGTTTGGTTCGGGGGGGAATCGGGTTACCAGGGCTTTGTGTTTGCCTGATTCCAGGTCTTCGGTAATGATCTGACGGATAAAATCCAATGGCCGTTGTTCTTTGTTTGCTTTTGTATCCATAATGTATAGTCGCTACTCTTGAGAAGTGGAGTATAAGTGGCTGACATCACTGAGGCGTTTCACAACGGTTTCCTGTCCCAGGGTGATTACTATGTCAAACATGGATGGCCCCGCCAGTTGACCGGTGAGTACGGTACGCATGCTGTTGATTATAACTCCGGGTTTTACTTCAAGCTCTTTGGCGTATTGTTTTGCCGTGGTTTCGGCAGTTTCCTGGGTAAATTCTTCCAGTGCGGCTAAACGTTTACTCAACTCAGGAAGCCATTGCACAAGGTCAGGGAATTTGAGCACGTTTTTCTTCAGAGGCTTTTGTTCTATAGTGTAGGTGTCGGAAAAATACGCCCTGCCGCGGGTGATAAAATCTTCCAGTACGTGGAAACGATCGCGGATAAGATCTAAGGTCGCAAGATACCACTCTTGTTTTTCATCGGCATATTCAGTTTTCCACAGCCCCTCATTTTCAAGCAGCGGTTGGATCAGCCGGCCAAGTTCTGCAATATCCATGGTACGCAGATAGTGCTCATTGATTGCGATCAGCTTGGGGTCGGTAAAAAACTTCTGGTCACCTGGGCGGTAATTGAACACCGAGTTCACCTTGCTGATACGTTCCAGGGTAAAGGCTTCAATAAGTTCATCTTTGGTGAACAATTCCTGCTCGGTACCAGGATTCCAGCCAAGCAGACAAAGAAAGTTGCAGAGCGCCCAGGGGAGAAATCCCTTGTCCCGGTAAAACTGCACCGCAACCACTTCGCCGTGACTGCGCTTGGAAATTTTTTTCTTTTTCAGATCAAGGGTCAATGGCATGTGAGCAAATACAGGCAGCGGTGCTTCAAGCGCTTCGTACAAAAGAACCTGTTTAATGGTGTTGGTCATGTGGTCCTGGCCGCGGATCACATGGGAGATGCGATCTCGTATATCATCGACAACATTGCACAACAGGTAGAGAGGCTTGCCGTTGGAGCGAACAATAACAAAATCTTCAATTTCGCTATACTCTTTTTCAATATCACCCAGTACCTTATCGCTGTACGCAAGGCGGCCTTCCCTTTCAGGCACCTTAAAGCGGATGACATAGGGAAGTCCTTGCGCTTCCTTTTCTGCTCTCTGTTCAGGAGTAAGGTGGCGACAGGTGCCATCGTATCCGACAGCGCTCTTTTTTGCTGCCATGGCCTGTTCCCTTTTTTGCTCCAGTTCTTCCCTGGTGCAAAAGCATTTATATGCCTTGCCGCTATCGAGCAGCTGTTGAGCCGCCTGGACATGATCATCTGCAAAATCAGTTTGAAAATACGGCCCTTCGTCCCAGCCTATATCAAGCCATTGCAACCCTTCTACAATACCGTCAATGGATTCCTGGGTAGAACGCTCCGTGTCAGTGTCTTCGATGCGGAGAATCAATTTGCCATGATGTTTTTTGGCAAACAGCCAGTTGACTAAAGCGGTACGGGCACCGCCAATATGTAAATAACCGGTTGGGCTTGGCGGAAATCGAACGCGAACATCTGCCATTGATACACTCCTCTGTTATGCAACTGCTCTGCTGGCAGTGGCTTAAAATATATAGAAAGGCTGCTTGACAGCTCTCTGGTGACCTGATTGTAAACGCAAACCCCATACAATAGCTTTCCCTGAGGTAATCTTCAAGGGGAAGCTATGGGAAAAATATTTTTAGAGAGTAAAAAAGCAGCGGGTCAATTTCTAATTGACAACATCAATATGCTGTCACATTCTTTGACTCGTGTATGAATATAACTATCCGGCTTGAGCTTGAGAGAAAACAAAGGAGAATAGAGAAATTATGGCTGAGAATCTAAAGAATGTTGATGATTGCCCGGATGGCATGGTGAAAGATGAGCAGGGCAGGTGTGTTATGCCCCAGGTTACTTTCAGCTCTTTTGTTTTATCCTTAAATACCTCTGCATTGTTTCACATGGGAGAGCTGCCACATCCAGAAACCGGGCAAAAGATAGTTGATGGGGAACTTGCTAAGCACACCATCGATACCATCAGTATGCTTGCAGATAAGACCAAGGGGAACCTGGACAAAGACGAGCAGGAACTGGTAACCCGGGTACTGTACGAATTGAAAATAAAGTTTGTCAACCTTACCCGTGGCTAAACCAAGCAGGATTGGGTGGTTTTGATGAGTGTGGTTGTGGAACCAGTAACATATCTTGAGGTAAAGGCGCCGGCAAAGATAAATTATTTCCTCAAAATTACGGGGAAAAGACCAGATGGCTACCACAACCTTGCCTCCCTGATGCAGAAAATTACGCTGTATGACGAATTGGAGTTGCGCGTCAATAAGGAGAATGTGATTTCCCTGCATTGCCCAGGGAGTACATTGCCAGAAGATGATGCCAATATTGTCTATCAGGCTGCGCAGCTTTTTCTGCAATCAGTAAACAGCCGTATTGATGACTGCCAGTATGGGGTTGCAATAACGCTCAGAAAGACAATTCCCATTGCTGCAGGTCTTGGTGGTGGCAGCAGTGATGCGGCAGCCACCCTCACGGGGCTCAACACCATGTTTGGTGATCCCCTGTCCCTGGAACAACTCATGGCAATGGGGGTAACCCTTGGTGCAGATGTTCCTTTTTTTATAGCCTGTGACAGTGCCTGTTGGGCAGAGGGGATTGGTGAACAGCTTGAGGCTGTTCCCACTTTCACTGATATACACCTGGTGTTAGTCAATCCTGGTTTTGCAGTCTCCACAAAGGCAGTTTATCAGAGTTTTTCGTTGACAGTGGATGAAGAAACGTTTAACCTAGAAAATTCGCGTATCGGGTTGTGGAAACAGGCGTGGGGGGAAAGCGTTGCCAGGCAGGTGTTTCCAGCGATTTCGTTGTATAACGATCTCGAGCAGGTCACAGTGTCAATGCACAGTGAAATACAGGACATCAAAGATGCGATGATTACTCAAGGTGCCGAGGCGGCCATGATGTCTGGTTCCGGTCCAACTGTATTTTCTGTCTTTAATAATGCGGTGGCCGCTCAACAATGTAAAAATTTTTTTGCCAAACACTATAATTTAGTGTATAAAGCCCATCCGATTAGTTAACCGATGGGTGACTAACACAAACGAGATCGGGTTGGGGCGTCGTCAAGCGGTAAGACACAAGGTTTTGATCCTTGCATTCGGGGGTTCGAATCCCTCCGCCCCAGCCAGTTCTTCCCTCCCCACTTATTTCCCGTTGTCGTAAAACTCAAACCTCCATTCGCCGGATAGTGTACCGGTAGCTTTGCTTAAGAGTAAGGTTATGCCTAAAACATTGAAGATATTTACTGGCAATGCAAATCCAGCCATAGCTGAAGAAATCTGTGATTATCTCGGTGAGCCACTGGGGTCTGCTGAAGTAAAAAAATTCTCTGACGGAGAGACTTCGGTAGAGATTGGTGAGAATGTTCGCGGGGCTGATGTCTTTGTCATTCAGCCGACTTCTCCGCCTGTCAATGATCATCTGATGGAACTGGTTATCATGGTTGATGCCTTGCGGAGAGCTTCTGCAAGAAGAATAACGGCAGTGCTCCCTTACTATGGGTACGCACGCCAGGATCGTAAGGTACGTCCCAGAGTGCCGATTACAGCCAAGGTTGTCGCTGAGATGCTTACAGCTGTGGGAACTAGACGTGTCTTGAGTATGGATTTACATGCTGGGCAGATTCAGGGCTTTTTTAATATCCCGGTTGATCACCTGTATGCTGCACCAGTGTTACTTCAACATATTGAAGAAAAGTTTGATGATGTGGTTATGGTCTCACCAGACGCTGGGGGGGTTGAACGAACCCGTGCTTTTGCCAAGCGCCTCAATGTAAGCCTTGCCATTGTTGATAAGCGCAGGGAAAAGGCCAATGAGAGCGAAGCCTTGCATGTTATTGGTGATGTGGAAGGCAAAACCGCAGTTTTACTTGATGATATGGTTGACACCGCTGGTACCTTGTGTGGCGGTGCTGAAATTTTAATGGAAAAAGGTGCAAAAGAGGTGCATGCCTGCTGTTCACATCCACTTCTGTCAGGACCAGCCATAGAGAGACTCAATGCTTCTTGCATTAAATCCTTGTTGGTGACTAACTCCATTCCGCTTCGGCCGGAAGCACAGGAATGTGAGAAAATAACGGTGCTGTCAGTGGGGGCGTTACTGGGCGAGGCGATCAAGAGGATTCATAACGAAGACTCGGTTAGCTATCTTTTTGTATAACTTTAACTCTTTACATGAACCCGGAGTAAGGGGAGGAATTGCATGTTACAGGTCGATATGACGGCTGAAATTCGTACCGTATTTGGCAAAGGTCCAATGCGACAGCTGCGAATGAAAAATATAACCCCAGCCAATTTATATAGTGGTGGTAAAGAAGCGCTGTCTTTGCAGATGAACACCAGCGAGTTATTTAAAAAATTGTTGTTCATCCATGGTCGCAATGCAGTGGTTACCATTAAGATTGAAGGTGACTCAAAAGAGCAGCGCCATGTGCTTGTTCAGGAGATTCAAAAAGAGCCTGTAAACGGTGGCCTTGTCCATGTTGATTTCCTGGAAATCGAATTGGATCAGAAGTTGAATTGGGTTGTACCCATCGATTACACAGGTACTGCAAAAGGGGTTGATCTTGGTGGTGAACTGCAGGTGTTTAAAACCAATGTCAAGGTCAACGGTCGTCCGCTGGATGTGCCTGATACCATTGAAGTTGACATCACCCCGCTTGAGCAGGGTGGCGCTGGTATTACTTACGGAGATATCTCTGTTCCAGATAATTTGACCATGCTTGAAAAAGAAGATGTAACCTGCGTTACAGTCTACTAATCTGCATCCATATTTTTACCCGTTTTTCATGAAGCCGGATACTGCATCCGGCTTCATTGTTTCACCCCTGCCTCCTCCATGGCTGATTCTCTCTATTTACTCGTAGGGCTTGGAAATCCAGGCTCAAAGTATGACCAAACCCGGCATAATATAGGGTTTATGGTGCTGGATTATATCGCAGAAAGGATTCGTACATCCATTTCCAGGAGCAAAATGCAAGGGCAGTACGTCAAGACACGTTTAAGTGGAGCGCCAGTTATTTTGCTTAAGCCCCAAACTTTTATGAATCGATCTGGTGGCTGTGTGCGCCAGTTTGTCGATTATTTTGGTGTAAAAGAGGAGCATCTCCTTGTTATTCATGATGATATCGATTTGCCCTGTGGCCGGATTAAAGCGGTTGCCAAAGGGGGCGCAGGGGGACACAATGGGATTAAATCCATTATCCAGCACTTGGGGAGTACGGAGTTCAGCCGGATGAAAATAGGCGTTGGGCGTCCCGGAGCAGAGGGCGGTGCTGTTTCGGAGCAACAGCCAGTGGACAAATACGTTTTATCCGGTTTTCCTCAACAGGATCAAGCCCAGATCAGTGAAAGGTATGATGATATTGAAGAAGGGCTTGAGCTTTTTATTGGCCAGGATATTCAGGCGTGTATGAATTTCATCAACCGTCGTGGCCGCTGAACATTGACAGGCATCGTCAGTGAAAAAGCGACACGATAGAGGTGTTTCTTTGCTAATCTGGAAAAATATGGTACTGTACTGTTTTATGACCACTGGATCCAGTATATGCACTTGATGGATGTTAAAAAAATTCTCGGAGGGGCACGTGTTTTCAGAAGGTGATATGGCAGTCTATCCTGCCCATGGCGTAGGGATGATTCAGGCCATAGAAACACAAACAATAGGCGGGGTCGATCAGAGTTTTTATGTCATGAAGATTTTGGATAACGACATGACCATCATGATCCCCACCGCTACCAGCGAAAATGTAGGGTTGCGGGCAATCATTTCAAATGATGAGGTCAACAATGTTATCACCATCCTCAAAGAGCGGGATATAAAGATAAATGCCCAGACCTGGAATCGCCGTTATCGGGACTATATGGAGAAAATTAAAACTGGCTCCGTGTTTGAGGTAGCTGTGGTGTTGCGCGATCTTTTTTTGCTCAAAGAAGATAAAGACCTTTCCTATGGTGAGCGCAAAATGCTTGATACTGCAAAAAGTTTACTGGTAAAGGAAATTTCCCTTGCCAGGCAAAGCGATGAGCAGCAGGTTGAGCAGGAAATAGAACAATTGTTTAGCTGATCAGCTAAGAGAAAGCAATCCCTATGAAGCCTTCTGCCATTAATGGGGATTCTACCATTTTACCTGCTAAGGGTTCTGAGCATCATTTTATCATACGCTCTCAGGAATCAGGGCAGCGCCTGGATCGCTATCTGTCCAGAAAATTATCAGAGATAAGCCGCTCCTCCATTACCAAGCTTATTCAAGCTGGGAATGTAGCTGTTGATGGGCAAAAAAAGAAGTCTGGACATAAGGTTAAAACCGGTGAAGCCGTCCAGGTGGCACTGCCTGAAGTAAAACCATCCCAACTTGAAGCTGAAGATATGGCCTTTGACGTTCTTTTCGAAGATTCCCACCTGCTCGTTATAAGCAAGCCGCCAGGGCTGGTTGTTCATCCAGCAGCAGGGAACCAAAGTGGTACTCTGGTTAATGGGTTGTTATATCATTACCAGGATTTGCCTCAGATTGATGGTGGACGACCAGGCATTGTTCATCGGCTTGATAAGGACACTTCGGGGGTGATGGTCATTGCAAAATCAGAGCAGGCCCTTCGTCAGCTTGCTGAAGATTTTAAAGAGCGGAGGGTACATAAAACCTATCAGGCAATTTTACTTCGTTCTCCTGCGGATGACTATGGGACCATCAATGCGCCCATTGGGCGCCACCCGGTTCAGCGAAAAAAGATGGCTGTTCGGCCGCTCAAAGGCCGTTATGCTGTTTCACATTGGGAAGTTCTGGAGCGTTATGCCAATGGGATGTGCCTGGCTGCGGTTGCAATTGAGACCGGCAGAACGCACCAGATTCGGGTTCACATGGCCGCAAACACTACTCCGATTGTTGGTGATGAGCTTTATGGGGGCAAACCTGGAGCTGGAATAATGGATGTGCCCGCTAGACAGATGCTGCACGCTTATCATATTGCTCTTGATCACCCGGTTGATAGAAGACCTGTTGCATTTACAGCACCCTTATGGGAGGACATGGACGATTTCTTAGCTCTGTTGCGGGAGCAGGCTGCATGAACCAAACCACGCTTCTTGGTATTACCGGAGGAATTGGTACAGGTAAGTCCAGTGTCAGCCGCTTACTTGCCGCATATTGCAATGTCGAACTGATCAATATTGATGTTGAGTGTAAAAAGTTGCTTGAAAAAGGAGAGCAGGGATGGCAAGCACTTGAGCGCGTATTTGGCTCACGTTTTTTTGATGCCCAGGGAGAACTGGATCGGCCAGCGTTACGTGAAGTTATCTTCTCTGATCACCAGGTGAAGCAAGAAATTGATGCGCTTCTCCATCCCCTTGCACGGCAACGGATGCAGGAAAGAGTCATGCACTGTGAAGCCTCCCTGCTCCTGGTCGAAATTCCCCTTTTATACGAGGCGGGGTGGCACAATGATGTGGATACAGTGGTGCTGGTTTATGCTGATCCAGAAGCCCAATGCAGCAGGATCATTGCAAGAGATGATGTCAGTAGAGGGCAGGCCATGGCCTCCATTGCATCTCAGATGGATATAAAGAAAAAAATGCAGCTGGCCGATTATGTGATAGACAACAGTGATGAGTGGCAGATTACCAGAAGGAAAGTGCTTACCCTGGCGCACCAGCTTGAAAGTAACTGATCACAGGCACTTCATCTTTGCACGATCACTCTTTCCCGCATACTCTTGTATAGCGAAAAAGAGTGCTTGCACAAATCTGAAGCACCCGTGACCAGTTACACGTCAGAAGTAGAGAATAACACAGAAGTACAGAACCCGTGATGGTTACACTTGAAAGGGAAATTTTCACCCCATGTTGATAAAAATGCTTGACAGGTGGCCTATAACCCAATATTTACGTAACCACGTTTCGACATTTCAGATCGTTTTCTGTTGATTTCTTGTTCAGATATTTCATATAAGATACATATATAGAAAAAACCGCTGATGAAAATCAGGACTATGGTTTCCACACACTTGATTATATACCATCATTTCTAGCTTATCCTGCCATTTTAATTCAAATATTAGTTATACTTTCAACTAACGGATCCTGTTGCAGGCCGTTAACGTATTTTTCTTTGTTGCAAAATTGGTGGCTTATAACGTTTACTTGTTCTTTTTATATATATGTATAGCATTTTTAACCTGATGCAGAAGGGCTGCATTATTTTTTACTGACCAGACGGAGGAAATACCGGTCAATGATGAATCCAACTGAGCTGAAAAATAAAAAAATTAAGGAACTTGTTGCTCTTGCGGCTTCACTTGAAATCGAAGGATACAGTACCATGCGTAAGCAGGAACTTATCTTTGCACTCCTCAAGGCCCAAGCTGATGAAGATGGGAAATTACGTGGCAGCGGGGTACTTGAGGTCTTGCAGGATGGGTTCGGTTTTCTCCGTGCACCAGATTATAATTATCTTCCTGGTCCAGATGACATTTATGTTTCTCCATCCCAGATTCGGAGGCTCAATCTCAGAACCGGGGATACCATTGAAGGGGAAGTCAGGGCACCGAAGGATAATGAGCGTTATTTTGCGTTGCTCAAGGTTGATCGGATTAACTACGAGAGTCCTAATGCGGCGAAAAATAAAACAGCCTTTGTTAACCTGACCCCGCTCCACCCGGAAGAGTTGATTGATCTGGAAACAGAACCAGACAACCTCTCCATGCGGGTGCTGAATATCACTGCTCCACTGGGGAAAGGGCAGCGTGGACTTATTGTTGCTCCACCGCGCACAGGGAAGACTGTGTTGATGCAGAATATTGCCAACTCCATTGTGAAAAAACATAAGGAGGCGCATCTCATTGTCTTGCTTATTGATGAGCGCCCGGAAGAAGTCACTGATATGAAACGGTTTGTGGATGCAGAGGTGGTCAGTTCAACCTTTGATGAACCGCCACAGCGTCATATCCAGGTTGCTGAAATGGTTATCCAGAAAGCCAGGAGGTTGGTTGAGCATAAAAAGGATGTGGTCATTCTGCTGGACTCCATTACTCGTTTGGCCCGTGCCTATAACACGGTTACCCCTGCTTCTGGAAAGATTTTGTCCGGTGGTGTGGAAGCCAATGCTCTGCAACGGCCCAAGAAATTTTTTGGTGCAGCCCGAAATGTAGAAGAGGGGGGTAGTCTGACTATTTTAGCTACCGCGCTCATTGACACCGGTTCACGGATGGATGAGGTTATTTTTGAAGAGTTCAAAGGCACCGGTAATATGGAGATTGTGCTGGATAGAAAGATGGCTAACCGTCGTATCTATCCTGCCATTGATATTTTAAAATCCGGAACCAGGAAAGAAGATCTCCTTTTACCACCAGAGGATCTCAACCGGATTTGGATTCTTCGTAAGCTCCTGTCTTCCATGAATCCAGCTGATGCCATGGAGTTTTTATTGGATAAAATGGGGCAGACCAAAACCAACGAGGAATTTTTTGCCTCCATGAATCGGTAAAAAGGTGTTTGAAAATAGTTGAAAAAGATGTATAGTCCTGTTCTTTTGTTTTTAATGTTGTTTGTGAGCTATATCCCATAAGGAGTGAAAATCCATGAAAGCTGATATACACCCAGAATATCATAAAGTTACAGCAGTATGCGCCTGTGGCAACGAAGTTGAACTCGGCTCAGTTGAAAAGGAAATGAAGGTTGAAATCTGTTCCGCCTGTCATCCATTTTTCACTGGTAAGCAAAAGCTGGTGGATACCGCAGGACGTATTGAAAAGTTCAAGAAGAAGTATGCGCACTTAAACAAGTAGCGTCTTCTTTTTTACTGCTCATCCACATGGTCCACTGGGCCATGTGGATTTTTTTATTCAGGATCCTTACATCATGTTTGAAAATCTTCGTGACATCGATGATCGACTCAGTGTTTTAGAGCATCAGCTCTCTGATCCGCAGCTTGCCAATGATCAGAAAAAATACCAGGAAGTTGTACGGGAACACAGTACTGTCTCCAAATTGGCAGCGCTTTATGGCGAGTACAGAAACCTCCTGGATGAGCAGGAGGAACATAAAGCGATGATCCGCGATGAAGACGAAGACCCTGAACTTGTAGAGTTGGCAAAAGCTGAGCTTGAAGAGGGGGCCGAGCGGATAACTGTCCTGGAGCAGGAAATTCGGGTTTTACTCCTCCCTAAAGATCCCAATGACGAGAAAAATATCCTGCTTGAAATCAGAGCCGGAACCGGAGGCGATGAAGCCGCACTTTTTGCTGCCGACCTTTTCCGTATGTACAGCCGCTATGCAGAAACCCAAGGCTGGAAAGTGGAGGTGATGAGCTCAAATCCCATTGGTATAGGTGGTTTCAAGGAGATAATTGGGCTTGTTAAAGGCAAGAGTGTCTACTCTAAATTAAAATATGAGTCCGGCGTGCACCGGGTTCAGCGGGTTCCAGATACGGAAACCCAGGGACGTATCCACACTTCAGCAGTGACCGTTGCCATTATCCCTGAAGCCGAAGAGGTGGATCTCCATATTGAACCCAATGAGTTGAAGTTCGATGTATACCGCTCATCTGGTCCTGGTGGTCAGTCGGTAAATACCACCGACTCTGCTGTGCGGATTACCCACCTGCCAACCGGTTTGGTTGTTACCTGTCAGGATGAGAAATCCCAACATAAGAATAAGGCTAAGGCCTTGCAGGTCCTACGGGCACGCCTGCTTGACCAGATGGAGCAGGAACGCTCGGATAAGATTTCAGCAGAACGGCGCAGCCAGGTAGGCAGCGGCGACAGGAGTGAGCGAATCCGTACCTACAACTTTCCCCAGGGACGTGTAACCGATCACCGGATCAACCTCACTGTGTATAAATTGGATCAGGTTATCGCAGGTGCACTTGATGAGGTGGTTATTCCGGTTATAACCCATTTTCAGACAGAAGCCCTTAACATCGCACAATGATCTGTCTTTGACCGCGTGTTCCATGACCTTTCAGGGGTTGCTTGAAAAGGGGGCCGCATTACTGGCTGCTGCTGGTGTTGAAGAAGCTGAACTTGAAGCCAGGTTACTTTTGCAGCACGTGTGCAAGGTCAGTAGAAGCCAGCTTTTTCTTCAGGCAAGAGCACTTCCCAGCGAGGCCAGAAGTAGAGAATACCTCTCTTTTATCCAAAAGCGTTGTACTCGAATTCCGTTGCAGCATATTACAGGTTCCAGGGAGTTCTGGTCGCTTGACTTCACCGTTTCCCCTGATGTTCTCATTCCCCGGCCTGAAACTGAGTTTATGTTGGATCATGTTTTATCCACTGTGCAAACCGATAAACGTAAGATATATAACGCTTTGGATCTGTGTACTGGCAGTGGGGTTATTGGAGTGGTGCTGGCAAAAGAGTTAGACTGTCAGGTAACTGCTCTGGATATTTCCCCTGCTGCCTTGTCCGTTGCCAGTGAAAACTGCGCTAAGCATGGTGTTGCAGGGCAGGTGTCACTCCTGGCAAGTGATCTTTTTTCCGGACTTCAGCCTGTCAGAGCCTTTGATCTCATTGTGAGTAATCCACCCTATATAGCAGAGAATGCTCTTGCCACCTTATCTCCGGAAGTAAAGGATCATGAACCCAGATTAGCCCTTACTGGCGGAGAAAAAGGGCTGGACTACATTAAGCAAATTATTAGTGAAAGTAAAACTTATCTCAAGAAAAACAGCTGGTTATTTATAGAAATAGGGATGGATCAGGGAGCGCTGACTCGCCAACTCTTCATAACAACCGGTGGATACAGTAACGTTACTATCATCCGGGATTGGTCTGGGAGAGACAGGGTTGCTCAGGCACGCTTGAGCGTATAATGAACCTTTCCCTGAGCAGTCCATTACTATTGAGAGCACGGGAATGCTAAAAGGTTAAGATGGATAAAATACGACTTCATGGAGGGAAGCCTCTCAACGGTTCTGTTACCATAAGTGGGGCTAAAAATGCAGCGCTTCCCCTTATTGCTGCCACCTTGCTCGCTCCGGGCTGGCATGAGTTGAAAAATGTTCCGGATTTGCGTGATACCAGGACTATGCTCAGATTACTTGAAATTTTGGGCGCCAAGTGGGAGCGAACTGGTACTACCGTTCGAATCAATGCCGATAACCTGACCGGTGTTGAAGCTCCTTACGAGCTGGTGAAGACTATGCGGGCATCAGTGCTGGTTTTAGGGCCGCTCCTGGCTCGATTGGGCGAGGCCAGAGTTTCCCTTCCAGGTGGCTGTGCCATTGGCGCACGGCCCATTAATTACCATCTCCATGGTTTTGAGCAACTAGGGAGTATCACCAGTCTGAGAGAAGGGTATGTGGAGGCCAGGGCAAACGGCTCCCTGACTGGCGGCATCGTCTATATGGATAAACCCTCTGTCACCGGGACTGAAAATATCCTCATGGCCTCAGTTTTTGCAAAGGGCGAGACTGTTATTAAGAATGCCGCCAGAGAGCCGGAAATAGCCAACCTCATTGACATGCTCACCGGCATGGGCGCTGTCATTGAAGGAAAGGGTTCAGACCGGTTGACCGTTCATGGCGTCTCCAGGCTCACTCCAACCACCACTGCCATTATCCCGGATCGGATTGAAACCGGTACCTACATGATAGCTGTTGCCGCAACTGGCGGTGAAGTTGAGATTAAGGGGTGCAACCCTAACCACCTGCCAGCCATGACTGAAAAGCTGGAACGGTGCGGGGTAGATATTACTCTTGGTGAAGACTGGTTTACGGTGTATTGCCCGATTAAGCAAGGTGATCACAGCTGTCAACTCAACAGTGTAGATATTACCACCTTACCCTATCCAGGCTTTCCCACGGACCTCCAGGCTCAATTCATGGCCCTCATGACGCTGAGTAACGGTACCTCAGTGATTCATGAGACCATCTTTGAAAACCGATTCATGCATGTGGCTGAGTTGGTACGCATGGGAGCAAATATCAAAATCGATGGCTCCAGTGCCATCGTCCGCGGGGTAGGGCGCTCCGGTCTTACTGGAGCCCAGGTTATGGCAACCGACCTGAGGGCTTCAGCCTCCCTTGTCGTTGCCGGACTGGCTGCTGAAGGCGTTACAGAGATATCCAGAATCTACCACCTGGAGCGTGGATATGAGGATATGATCGGCAAGCTGAGGAGGTTGGGTGCTGAAATAGAGCGCATCAAGGAGTAGCTGCTTCCAGGGGGTAGGGGAAAAAGAGCCGCATGATACAGTTATATTCCCGGTTTTTATCCACCTCAATGTAGCCACCGTGGTTTTCAACCAGCTGCTTGACAATGGCAAGCCCCAACCCTGTACCATCTTCACGGGTTGAAAAAAAAGCGTTGAACACTTTTTCCTGGATCTCTTCAGGAATGCCTGGTCCGTTGTCGCACACCTCAATACAGGTGTAGGTGTGTTCCAACATGGTTTCAAAGGCGTTGACAGCGATTTTACTTTGCTGGGTCTGATTTTTATTTGACCGGGTATTCTCCACAAGATGGGTGAGTGCTGTTTGGATCTGCTGGCGATCACCCCAACAGGTGAGGTGCAGTTGGATGTTCTGGATCACCTGCTCCGGGTTGTTCCGTTCACTGGCTGGGATTTTTTCCTCAATCACCTCACTGACCAGGCGGCCAAGGTCAAACCACTGTTTGTCCAGTTCTTCCGGTTTGGAGAATTGGAGGAAGTCGGTGATGGTTTTGGCCATCCTGCCACACTCCCGTAAGATAATATTCAAAAGCGGTTTTGCTGTTTCACCGTTAATATCCTGGCCCCCTTCATTGTCCATGGCCAAAATTTGGGATGAACCAGATATAGCTGCCAGCGGATTACGAAAATCATGGGCAATAGAGGCGCTGAGCTTACCGATGGCAGCCATTTTTTCTGCCTCCCGGACCTGTCGCTCCATGGATTCTATTTTACTGATGTCCTGAAGCGTTACCACCTTCCAGTATGCGCCATCGCTCTCCTTCTGTTCTACTGCAGGCATGCCAAGACGCGAAAAAGAGTAGCCCACCCGAATGGTTGTCGAATCGTTTCTGAGCAGATTACACACATTGCGTTCCTTATCTCCAGCTAAAATTATTCCTGGAAAACAGGTGTGAAAATGGGTTCCTAATACCTCTTGCTCGGGAAAGCCCGTGATGCGTCTGGCTGCATTGTTGTATGAGGTGATAATGTTGTGTTCGTCAGTGGTTATGATCCCGGTGGAGATATCATCAAAAATTTGTTTATAGAGGATAGAGAGTCGGTCAAACTCCAACACGGTTTTTGACAACTCTTTCTCTGTTCTACGCAGTCTACCGGCTAACTGGCTGCTCAACAGGGCTATCACAAAAAACGTTATCCCGTAAACAGCAAAAAGATTGGTGGCTACTAAAGGGTCGTCCGGAGGGCGGTAGACGGTGTGTTCTGAGTATGGTGGAACCAACCCGAAATGTTCCATTGTCAGAACAATCCCATACACAATGGTTGCAGCAGCAGCCGGGATGAGCCCGCCAATTTTGTAGAGAATGAGCCCTCCGGTAATAACCGGGAGAATAAAAATTGGGGTGAAGATAGATTGGCTGCAGCCTGTTCCATACACAAGCAAGCCCGTAAAGCTGATATCTGCCAGTAACTGGATAACTCCAAAGCGGCGTAACGAGTCTGTTCCTTTTCTAATATAGAACACTGACCCCACTGAAAAGGCTACAATCCCAGCGAGAAAGGTGATGGTGAGGAAAATATTGGCATGAACAATCCCGGTGCCGTGGAAGTGGAAAAAAAGAATGATACCAGTAAGTAAGGTAAATAAACACACACGCACAAGGATAAGTGACAGAATATGGCGCTTGAGCTGCTTATCGGTATCGTTGACCGGAACAATGATATTCATCCAGTTAAAAATGGTATCACCTCTTTTCTTGAAGCTAAAAATGTGGAGCAGAAATTAATCAATCTCATATTTTTTGGTCTTGTACCGGAGGCTGCGGAAGCTTATTTTGAGCAAATCAGCGGCCCGCATCTTTGAGTTGTCTGCCTTTTCAAGGGCATGGAGAATTATTTCTTTTTCCAGTTGGTATAAAATGTCTTCCATGCCTCTCTCAAACAGCTCTTCCTCATCCTGAGCAGCTACAAAGAGCGCTTGCTTTTCCTGAGTTTGTGGCAGTTTTTTGCTCTGACGATGGGTGGAAAGAATCAGATTTTCCGGCAGAATAATATTGGAGGACTCCAGGGCCACCCCACGTTCGATGATATTCTCAAGCTCGCGGACGTTGCCAGGAAAGTCATATTTCATGAGTACTTCAAGGCCATAGGAGGATATGGTCTGTACCTCCTTACCAAGCAGTTTTGAATATTTTTTAAGGAAATGATCAACCAGCAAGGGGACATCCCCGATTCGTTCCCGTAGCGGAGGAACACGGATGGGCACTACCGCCAGACGATAGTAGAGGTCTTCCCTGAAGTTCCCGGAGATAATCTCCTCTTCTAAAATGCGGTTGGTGGCAGCGATGATCCTGACATTGACCTGCCTGGTTTTGGTGGAACCCACTGGCATAAATTCACGTTCCTGCAGGACACGCAACAATTTTGTCTGGATAATGGGGGTGAGCTCGCCGATCTCATCTAAAAAAGCGGTTCCCTGGTTTGCCAGTTGAAAAAGCCCGGGCTTATCTGCAACCGCACCGGTAAAAGAACCTTTTACATGACCAAAGAGCTCGCTTTCCAGTAAACTTTCAGGGATAGCGCTGCAGGTAATGGGAACAAAAGGATTTTCCGCCACTCTGGAATGGTTATGGATGGCCTGGGCAACAAGTTCCTTCCCGGTGCCTGACTCACCATAAATAAGCACGTTAGCCGGAGTTGGAGCAATTTTGGTTATCAAGTCAAATATCTTGACCATCTCCTGGCTTTGTCCAATGATCCCCTGGAAGGTCTTTGAAGTCTCCTGGGCTTCCTGGTTCCCCTTCTTTTTCAATCCTGAACTGATGACGCTCTTGATTTCATCCACATTAAATGGCTTGGTGATGTAATCAAAGGCACCGTTTTTCATGGCACTGACAGCATCATCAGGACTTGCAAAGGCCGTGATCATGATGACCCCGGTATCACCGTTTTTTTGTTTGATATGCTCCAGCAACTCCAGCCCGCTCATCCCAGGCATACGGATATCTGAAACAACCAGATCAATGGGCTGCTCCTCCAGCACTTCAAGAGCAGCATGACCATCAGGTGCCGTGGTCACCTCATATCCTTCCTTTTCAAGAAGGATTTTGAGGAACTCTCGCATACTTAATTCATCGTCAACAACAAGCAGAGACGCCATAAAATACCTTGTAAATTATAAACCATTTCAAGCCATTGTGGTTGTTTCCAGTGTATCCTTAACCGGTAAGCGAAGTCAAATGGATTCCTGACACACAAAAGACGACAGACGTAGGGTTCAATTTTCTTTAACAGGTTTACAGATAAGGGAAGATACTGTAGATTTTGGTGGCGTACACTAACAATTAACGGAACAAAAACGTGAGCAGTCAAGACCAATTTGATAAACAGTCCTTAACAGAACACCTCACCGATCTCAGATCCTGCCTGGTGATCTCCATGATGGCAGTTGGCATCGGCTTTACGGCAGCCTACATGTGGATCAGGCCCATTGCAGACTGGTTTTTTCGCCCGCTCTTAACGGTGCTGCCAGAAGAGAAGAGCTTAATTTTTATCTCCTACCAGGAAGGGTTTTTTTTTATCTAAAATTAGCCCTGGTATGCGGTGTGCTTGCTGGCAGCCCGGTCATTTTTCATCAGGTTTGGCGTTTTATCGCTCCCGGCCTGTATCATCATGAAAAGCGGGTTCTGCTGCCCTTTAGCTTTATCTCGTCATGCTGTTTTTTAGGTGGTGCTGCTTTTGGTTACTGGGTTGTCTTTCCACCAGCCTTTCAGTTTTTAACCGGTTATTCAAGCTCTTTTCTGGAGCCAATGCCTGCGGTGAGCGAGTATTTTTCCCTTGCTCTACGATTGTTGCTTGCCTTTGGGATTATTTTTGAGTTACCTGTATTTATGGTGTTTCTGGCTAAAATCGGGGTAGTCAACACGCCTTTTTTACGTAAAAATAGAAAATATGCCGTGTTGATTGCCTTTATAGTCGCTGCCATCCTTACGCCAACCCCTGACGTAGTGAACCAGCTCCTCATGGCTGGGCCGCTGATTATCTTGTATGAGATAAGCATTTTGGCCATTGGTGTATTTGCCCGAAAAACGTTTACTGATTTTACTCCCGAGAGCGATGAGCCCGGGCAGTAATACCTAACGGAAAACCAAATTTCTAAGAGAATAGTATGCAAACAATTCTTATCACCGGTGCTGCCGGATTTATTGGTTCTGGCTTGGCAAAACGTTTGCTTGAGCAAGGACGTACTGTGGTTGGGCTGGATAATCTCAACGACTATTATGACCCACAGCTGAAGAAAGACAGGCTGGCACACATTGGTGGTTTTGATACCTTCATCCATGAAGCATTTGACATGGCTGATCGTGCAAAAATGGAGGAGCTGTTTACACGATACTCCTTTGATTGTGTGGTGAATTTAGCCGCCCAGGCCGGGGTGCGTTATTCGTTGATCAATCCACACTCATACGTGGATACTAATCTGGTGGGATTTGTTAATATCCTGGAAGGATGTCGCCACAGTGGAGTGAAACATCTGGTCTATGCCTCTTCAAGTTCTGTTTATGGTGCCAATACGAGCATGCCGTTTTCCGTGCATGACAATGTGGATCATCCTGTATCCCTGTATGCGGCTTCTAAAAAAGCCAACGAGTTGATGGCCCACACCTACAGCCACCTGTTTAACCTGCCCACCACGGGCTTGCGTTTTTTTACCGTGTATGGGCCATGGGGCAGGCCAGATATGGCGCTGTTTCTATTTACCAAGGCGATTTTGGAGGATCGGCCCATTGATGTATTTAATAACGGTAATATGGAACGCGATTTCACCTATATTGATGATATCGTTGAAGGGGTCGTGCGGGTGATTGATCATGTGCCGACACCCAATCCCGACTGGAGCGGCGATGCTCCGGATGCAGCCACCAGCTACTGCCCTTGGCGGGTGTTTAACATCGGCAACAATAAAAAAGAAAAGCTGATGCGCTACATTGAGGTGCTTGAGGAGTGCCTGGGAAAAGCAGCAGAGAAGAATTTTCTCCCCATGCAGGATGGTGATGTTCCAGCCACCTATGCCAATGTGGATGATCTTGTTCGAGAGGTTGACTTTAAACCGGAGACAACCATTGAAGAGGGGATCCAGAACTTTGTTGATTGGTATCGAGGATATTACAAGGTGTGAGATGCCCAATCACGGGGCTGTACTTCAGTGTTATTCTCTATTGCTGACGTGTAACTGATCACAGATACTGCATCTTTGCGTTTCTTCGGTAAACGCTGCCAGCTGGAATGCTTGGATTTTAATTGTTTTCTGGTGATTCGTTTGCTATCTTTCTCTTGCATAAAGCCTCTTTTGGGGGAACCAATTGTATTCGCTTCCTTTTGGCCCATATTAGAGGCTTTTCCAATTTAACCCACTGTTTTTACCGAAACAATCGTATTCTTTTTAACGCCCTTATTTTGTGTAAAGCACGTCATTTTTGTAAAAGTAGTCGTGATGGGGTTCAGTCTGCTCAAGCAGCTTGGGCCTTAACTAACAATCGAAATAGTCATATAAAATAGCATCAGCATGAGAACAGAAACAGCTTTCGACAATGAAAAATATATCAAAGAGCAGACAACAAACATCCTTGAGCGGGTGGAAAAATTTGATAACAAACTCTATCTTGAATTCGGTGGAAAGTTGCTCTTTGACTATCATGCCTCAAGAGTGCTCCCCGGATATGATCCCAACATAAAAATGCGGCTGCTCCAGGCCCTAAAGGATAAGGCGGACGTTGTCCTCTGTATCTACGCTGGAGATATTGAACGGAAAAAAATGCGTGCTGATTTTGGTATCACTTATGATTCTGATGCCATGAAGCTAATTGACGATCTGCGAGGATGGGACATTAATGTTCTTGGTGTAGTCATTACCCGTTATGAAAATCAACCCGCCACCAACCAGTTTAAGGCCAAGCTGGAACGAAGGAATATCCGCGTCTTTACCCACTACTACACCAAGGGGTACCCCACCGATGTGGATCTGATTGTCAGTGAAAATGGGTACGGGGTGAATGAGTATATTGAGACCGACAAACCACTGGTGATCGTTACCGGTCCTGGCCCAGGGAGTGGTAAGCTGGCGACCTGCCTTTCCCAGGTTTATCATGATCATGTCAGGGGGATCCATGCGGGATACGCAAAGTTTGAAACCTTTCCTATCTGGAATTTACCCCTAAAACATCCGGTTAATATCGCTTATGAAGCAGCGACTGCTGATATCAGGGATTTTAACATGATAGATCCTTTTCACCTTGAAGCGTACGATGAAAAAACGGTCAATTATAACCGTGATGTAGAGGTCTTTCCTGTTCTCAAAAGAATTTTGAAAAAGATACGAAGCGGAGAGAGTGTGTATAAGTCGCCAACGGACATGGGGGTTAATAGGGTAGGTTTTGCTATTACAGATGATCAGATAGCCCAAGAGGCGGCCAAGCAGGAAGTGATTCGGCGTTATTTTCGCTATCGATGTGAATATGTAATGGGGCTGATGGATAAAGAAACCGTTCAGCGGGTTGAGCTCCTTATTGAGGATTTAGGCCTTGATCCGGCATATCGAACTGTAGTTGGCCCTGCTCGTGATGCCGCTGTGGATGCGCAGGCAAGAGACAAAGGAAATGAGGGGATCTATTGCGGTGCTGCTATGGAATTGAAGGACGGAACCATTGTGACAGGCAGTAACTCCGCACAGTTGCATGCGGCTTCCAGCCTTATACTGCATGCGGTCAAACATTTAGCGGGAGTTCCTGAGCAGATTAAACTACTTCCCCCTAATATTCTCGAATCGGTTAAAAGCCTCAAAACCGAGATATTGGATGAGAGGAACATCAGTCTGGATGTGGTTGAAACCCTCATCGCGCTCAGCATCAGCGCAACGACAAATCCTGCAGCCCAGTTGGCCATGGAAAAACTTACGGAGCTGCGAGATTGTGAATTGCATAGTACCCATATACCGACACCGGGCGATGAGGCAGGTCTGCGAAGACTGGGGGTGAACCTCACCAGTGATCCAAATTTTTCAACCAAGGATCTTTTTGTTTCTTAGTAATTATCTGACTACCACAATCGATTTCAATCCCCACCTGTAGGATATTCAAACAGCGGAATTTTTTGTTACCGTTGAACCTTTGCACAGGGCGGAGCGTACTGGAATCCATCATTGCAAGGAAGTGGTACCTCTAGGAAGTTAGAAAAATTAAATAAAATTATTTATCACTGCTATTTTTTAGGTTTGCATAATCAACTTGATAAGGGTAAACTTTGATGCCAGGTGTACTAGTGTCTGGCAACGCTGCTTTGTCGTAGCGTGCACCTTGTGCAATATACTGACGATCTCATCGTTGCCATGACGCTAGCAATTGAAGAGATGTTTATGTTGAAATGCTCATCACTAATTTCAAGGAGTAAAAAATGGATTACAACGCTATTTTGTCACCTTATGCTGAAGGACAAACCATTAACGTCGTTATTGAGATTCCCATGGGTTCATCTCACAAGGTTGAGTTTGATCGAAAGAGAAAAATTATGGTACTCGACAGGGTCGAGCCCGCTATTTTTGCAAAGCCCGTTAACTATGGTTTTATCCCGGCAACACTTGATGATGACGGCGATGAGCTTGACGTTCTGTTTGTAACAGACGAACCTATGCCAACCGGCGTTGTAGCAGAAGCCACAGTTCTTGGTGTACTTGAGTTTGAAGATGACAACGAAATGGATCATAAGATTATCTGTGTTCCATCAGATGACCGGAACACCGGTAACCGGATTACCTCCATGGATGATTTGGGTGAACAATGGAAAAAACAGATTGATCACCATTTCTCCCATTACAAAGATTTGAAAAAACCAGGTACAACCAATGTACAGGGATTCGGTGATGTAGAAAAGGCCCATGCAGTAATAAAAGAGTGTATTGAACGTTGGGAAAAACAATAATAGCCTCGGTGTACATCTTTCCCGAAATATTGGTTAGGAATAGGTAGAGCGTATTTTCCTTATCGTTTACAGGGAAGCAGGAGAAAACGCCTCTGAAAGCGTAAAAGCTTTTAGAGGCGTTTTTGCATTTTAGAAGCAATACATAGAAGTGGAAATGAGAAGCTGTATAAGCTGATTCGGAGTTCTTTAATCCAACAGGAAAGCGTTGCAGTCCATATTCCAGGTGGGTGTGCCTGCTTTAAGTGTGCCTAAAATTTTTTTAATGATTGCATGATGTTAGGTTGTTTTTTTAGGTGTTTTATACTTGACGCTTATAAGTAAACATTATAATGTCGATCAATTTTATTGTTTCATGGTTGTGTTCGTTCCATGAAACACATGTTACTCATTTTTGGGTTATTCACTTACGCTACTTGGAGGAATTGCGCTATGTCTGTTTATGTTTTTGGGCACAAGAATCCGGATACCGATTCCGTGACTGCTGCTATCGCTTTTGCTGAACTGATGAAGACCAAAGGGGAAGATTATGTACCTGTAATGCAGGGTGAAGCAAATCCTGAAACCATTACTGTGCTTGAGCGCTTTGGCGTTGCCATGCCTGAGGTTATGACCGATGCAGCTGGCAAGCAGGTTGCACTTGTTGACCACAGTGACCTTAATCAAGCTCCAGATAATCTTGCCGATGGTGAAGTTGTTGCCGTTGTTGATCATCACAAAATTGGTGATGTAACCACTGATAGCCCAATTCTGTTCTGCAACATGCCAGTTGGTTGTACCGGTACTGTTCTGAAAGTACTTTATGATCTGGACGAAGTACAAATCGATGCTAAGGTTGCTGGCCTTATGACCGCTGCAATCTTGAGTGATACCGTAAACTTCAAGTCCCCCACCTGCACAGAAGCTGACAAGAAGGCCGTGGCTGAACTGGCTCCTCTTGCTGGTATTGCTGATACCGACGAACTGTTCATGGACATGCTCAAAGCAAAAAGTGCTGTTGAAGGCGTTCCTGCAATGGATCTGCTCAACCGTGACTACAAAGACTTTGATATGGGTGGTAAGAAAGTTGGTGTTGGTCAATTGGAACTGGCCACCCTGGATCAGGTTGCAGATATGCGTGATGACCTGATGAAAGCCATGGAAGAGATGAAGGCTGATGGTCGTCACTCTATCCTGCTCATGCTCACCGACGTTGTGAAAGAAGGTACCGACCTGGTTGTTCTTTCTGACGAGCCTGAACTGGTTGAAAAAGCTTTTGATGTAAAGTTGGAAAACAACTGTGTATGGATTGACGGTATGATGAGCCGAAAAAAGCAGACTGTTCCTAACCTGCAGAAAATTTTCTAATCGCTACTTGTTGAGCAGTAGTTTCAAGGGGACCCCTTAACAGGGGTCCTTTTTTTTATGCTGCCGCTGCCATGGCATTTATAACACACCCGCAGTTTTTAAAAGCTCAAGCGTTTCAGGATCATCATGCATTCTGGGGGTGAGCGCGATAAAGTGATTCTGGTAGGTCGGCCCTGTTGCATCAGGATTGTTAAGCTGTCTCGTTAATGCCTCTTTTTGGGCGTGTAATTGTCGTGCAAGCTTGCGTAATCCATTTATTTTTTGTTTCTGCTGCGCCCCTGACCCCTGTTCCAGCTGTTCGACCCTTTGACTCACCTGTTGGAGTTGCTTATTGGTTTTTTTCAGTTGGGTAGCAGTACTGTTTTTAACCTTCCAGTTGCCTTTGTTGACCCAGTTGAAAGAAAATACGCCTTGATATTTTCCCCGGTCAGTTGCTTGACAAATGAGCGTATTGTTTACCCGTTGTGGGTTCATATTGCCCCTGGGGGTACCTGCCTGGAAAATGATTCGAATTTGATCAAAAGCCTGAGCAATCCGTTGATTCTCTTTTGCAGAATAATTGGAAAGTAAGACAATGATATCCGTTTTTTGTTCCAGTTCAGTGAGGATTGGAGGCAAAGCTTGCTGCCATGGGGTCACGTGTACTTCATCTTGCAGAGCATTTGGGATACGGTTCCCGGTTAACCCAATGAGTCCAAGAGAAAGGTGCTCTGCTTGTCGTTGTATATAGGGAGTAAACAACATGGTATTGTCGCTTCCTTTTAGGTTAGCAGAGAGAAATTGCTGGTGATATTTTTGTTCCAGTTGCTTGAGAAAAGGAATTCCACCGAGAAGGTCGTTGTAGCCAATGCTGAATATCATTTTCTGCTTATCAAGCAGAACGCTGGCAATGGCATCAGCCTTCTTTTTTGCCGTGGGCATCTTTTGTGGCGTCAGCAGGGACGAAAATAACAGATTCCCGGCATCAACAACCAGGTGATGCTGCTGGTCCAGAGTATACTTTTTCAGCACACTTACTTTTTTGGGCAGACCGCCCAACTTTTTACGGCCTCAGCCGCAAGAGGTGATCTCCCCTTTCAGGTCGTTGGAATAGAGAAAGGTGATCGCTTCATTTGCATGAAGTGGGGTTGTGAAGACAAACAAGAGAACGCTGCAAAAGCAAATGTGTAAAAACGAATAGGTCATTGTTAAAAACGAATAGGTCATTGGTAAAAACGAATAGGTCATTGATACGTCGGTGTGTAGTTGTATTACTCGCTGGAAGCCTTTGTCCACCAAGAGCCTCGCGCCTTTTGGTTGCGGGCAACAGCAGTCTGAATTTTTTTCATTTTTTTGCCTTGAGGGCTGACCAGAAATTCCACTCCCAGCTTGAACGCATTGATCCCCTTCTGACGGTGAGAGTCAAACCAGACCGGTCGGGTATCTATGGTATAATCAATCAAGGTGGGAGGGATATTCAGCACAAGTTGGAGCAGATAAGATTGATTTTCCTGGGTGGAGTGAAAAACGTGATATCTTTCTTTGAGTACCTGGGTCATGAGCAGGCAAGCGCCATGGGTGGATAAATCAATAATTCGGCTGGAAAAGGGGCCGCTGATTAAAGAGCCATCCACCCCATTTACTGCATTAACACTAATGGGAAGATAGTCATTCTTCCTGGCTGATCTGCGAAGGTCGATGTTCATGTTTTCCTCTGGTTGTGTAATCCTGGAAATATCTACTGCAATGTTATCACGGATCTCCTTAAGATTGAATGAAAAGTATTCGGGCGCTCAGCAAGCGAAGTGTAGCCTGCACGCTTAAGCATTGGGTCGAAAAAGTTGCGGGACGCTTTATTGTGGTAATTCAAGGATACTCAACAGTGCAAATCACTGCTGTCAATATAGGCGTACGCACTATGATTGTGGATCGACTCAAAGCTTTCTACGCTCACAGAGAACCACTGTGTTCCTTCCAGTTGTTTGGCTCTTAAGGCAACCATCCTGGCAACATCTTCAACAAATAACGGATTTTCATAGGCTTTTTCAGTGACATATTTTTCATCTGGCCGTTTAAGCAGTGAAAAAAGTTGGGATGATCCGCATGCTTCTACCAGAGCGATGAGATCTTCCAGCCAAATGGGTAGCTCAGATTGAAGGGTTAGGGTGATTTCTGCTCGTTGATTGTGGGCACCGCCTTCGCTTATCTCTTTGGAGCAGGGGCATAACGTTGTCACAGGGACACAAACAGATATCAGCGGTGGTGAGTCGGTGCTTGTCTGACCAATTACAGTGCACTGATAGTCCATGAGACTTCTGGTTCCTGAAACCGGGGCAATTTTGTCGACAAAATATGGAAAGCTTATCTGCAGTCGAATGTCCGCAGCATCTACTATACCAGTCATTTTCAGCAGGAGTTCAGAAATATTTTTTGGTTGCATGTTTTCTGTGTATTTGGCCAGCAATGGAAATAGCATTGCCATGCACGATTTTCCTGATACGGATGAATGGGAAAGAGCAATATCCAGGTTGGCAATTGTTTTTTGAGAGGCCCCTGATTTAGTGGTAATGGTGATGGGATGGCTGATTTTGTGAATCCCGATGGATTGAACGCTCATAAAAAATTGGTATTCCAAGTATTGAAAGAGTTGTTGGTAGTGATAATTGAAATGGTGCGCGAGAAATACCTGGACCATGGTGATAGCCTCAGGAGCACGTTTGTTCTTTATTTGATGGATAACTGAAAATGTGGTAAATTTCTATCTTTTAATTATTTCTTAACAGCGGGTTTCAGGTGGAAAAGGTTCGAGTTGACAAGTGGCTCTGGGCAGCGCGGTTTTTTAAAACCCGATCGCTGGCCTCCAAGGCTGTAAGCGGCGGGCATGTTCATGTAAACGGGCAACGGGTTAAGGCCGCCAGGGCTGTGCAGGTCAGTGATGAGCTTGAGATCACCAAAGGGGCGTTAACCTTTACAGTCACCATTGTACAATTACGTGACCGCAGAGGGCCTGCCAACGTGGCCCGGCAAATGTATGAGGAACATCCCGATTCCATTGTAAAGCGCGAGCAGATGCGGGAAGAACGCCGGTTAATTCGAGCTCCTGCCACAAAACCTGATAGACGACCTGATAAGCGGGAACGGCGAAAAATCCGAGAATTTTTAAAGAAACATTGACCTGAACAGCAATACAACTCAACAGGTCTTTAAGGAGATAGAGATATGCAACCTGCAGAAAGAGCTTTGATTAGCCTTACAGACAAAAGCGGGATCGAAGATTTTGCTACAGCTTTAGCCCAGCTCGGCATTGAGATACTTTCCACCGGGGGGACAGCAAAGAAACTTCGTGAAAGCGGATTACCTGTTACCGATGTGTCGGAATTCACCGGCTTCCCTGAAATGCTTGACGGACGAGTAAAAACCCTGCATCCCAAGGTGCATGGCGGTATTCTTCATCAGCGGAGCAACCCCGACCATATCGCCCAATGTGAGGAGCAGGGACTGCAACCCATTGATATTGTAGCCGTTAACCTCTATGCTTTTGAAAAAACTGTAGCCAGTGGCGACTGTAACTTTATTGATGCCATTGAAAATATTGATATTGGTGGCCCAACGCTTTTACGTGCTTCTGCTAAAAATTTCCAGGATGTGACTGTCATTGTGGATCCTGCTGATTACTCCCTGGTACTGAGCGAACTGAAGCAGTATAAAAACACCACTTTGAAGACCCGTTTTAATCTAGCTAAAAAGGTCTTTGCTTTGACCAATGCCTATGATAAGGCCATCTCTGCCTGGCTGGAACAGGTTGATCCTGCTGGCGAAGTATTTTTTTCCGGAGAGAAGTAATGCTGAAAATTGCGGTGCTCTTATCTGGCAGTGGACGGACGCTGGATAACTTTCATCAGAGAATTGAAAATGGTTCGTTAAACGCTGAAATCCAGGTGGTTGTCTCCAACGTTGCTTCAGCCCTGGGGCTGGAAAAAGCAAAAAAATATGGATATCCCGCTTTTTTTGCAGCGGAGAATGAGGCCATTAATCAAGTTTTGGAAGACTATGAGGTGGATCTTGTTATCTTGGCTGGCTACCTCAAGCTGTACACACCACCTCGTGGACTTGAGCAGGCTGTGCTTAATATCCATCCCGCCCTGATCCCCTCCTTTTGCGGGAAGGGGTTTTATGGTCACCATGTGCATGAGGCAGTCAAGGCAAAGGGGTGTACAGTGAGTGGTTGTACGGTTCATTTTGCCAATGAGGAATATGATCAGGGGCCCATCGTGCTCCAACAATGTGTGACACTGGATTATGATGACACCCCCGATGATATTGCAGAAAAGGTGTTTGCCGTCGAATGTGAAGCGTTTCCGGCTGCCATCAACTTGGTCGGGGAAAAGGGATGCACGTTTTTCTGGGAGCGGGGTGTATAAATGGCTGAACATATTTTGATGACCGAAAGGGATATTGACCGAAGCCTGGATCGAATCAGCCTGGAGATTGTTGAACGTAACCACGGAATTGAGCAACTTGCGTTGGTTGGCATCCACACCGGAGGGGCTTTTCTTGCCCAGCGGATTCATAACCGCATTGTAGAGCATGAGCAGGTTGCACTGCCCACAGGGAGTCTTGATATTACCTTGTACCGTGATGACTGGAGCTTGGTCTCACAGAATCCGATCGTCAAGAAGTCTGCCATTGATTTTCCCCTGGAAGACTGTAATGTGGTGTTGGTTGATGATGTTATTTTCACTGGCAGAACCATCCGTGCCGCCATGGACGCAATTATGGATTACGGACGCCCAAAGTCCATTCAGCTTGCCGTTTTGGTGGACCGAGGAGGACGGGAGCTTCCTGTTCAGCCCGATTTTGTCGGCACCAGGATTAATGTGGCTGATCAGGAACGTGTTGATGTGCTGCTTATGGAAAACAGCCAGTGCAACCAGGTTATCCTTTCCCTGCGCTGAACTCGCTGGTCAATTACGCATATTTTCTACCTGCTCATGAGCTCTTCAGATCACTTGTCCCAGATACCAACTGACCTGCAACCGGTATGCAGGCGTGTTGATGAGAAAGCTGTCAGCTACAAGACGTATAATTTTTCCCAGCAGCATAACGATTTTCTGAAAGCGTTTTTTGATCTTACCCAGGAGTATGACAGCCTGGAAGATTTTTATCGGGTATGTGTTGCTGTACCCTACACCATGTTGGGCATGCACAATGCGTTGTACCTCTGTCAGGGAGAAGAAAAGGAGCTCTTGTTGGTATGTTCAAGTGAACGTGGGGTGCTTGATACACCTGAGCCTTCAGCCTACCCTGTGCAGATGGATGAAGGCCCTTATGAAATGGCAGACTCTTATGTTATTCCCATCTATAGCAAACAGCCATTTCAACCTCAATCCACAGGAACATCCTCTCGGGCCCAGGAACGTCAGACCACCTTGTGGAATGAGATGAACGGCTCGTGCGGTGATGGGCCGATATTGGGCATGTATGAGGTTAAAAGTGTGGAACACTTATCCAGTGCGGATAAATTTTTCTTCAGCAAATATGCCAACCGGATCGGCTATAACCTGGATAACAGGCTCATGGCCCGTCAAAATGTGGAGCATCTGAAATTTATCAACTCCCTGGTGGTTGACATTGAGCACAACATTATTGTGCCCAACATGCACTTCAGGCATCTTTTTAACCAGCTGCGAAAAAAAATAGAGCAAATGACCATTCTCCATGACCAGATGGTTAAAGCCGCTGCAGGTTCCCCCGGTGAGCAAGAGTGCCAGCAATGTTGCGACGGGTTAAAAGAGTTGCAAGGGAGCTTGTTATACTATCAGCAGGAAATGGTTAAGCACCATTCCAATACCAGTCTGTTTTTAGAGAGTTTGTTCAGAAAAGAACATTTTGAGCGAGGGCATCTTGTGCTCCACCCCAAGAAGTGTTTCATTGAAAAAGAGGTCATTTTACCCCAACTGGAGCACTATGCTGGCAGGTTGCACGCGGCCAGTGTGGCTATTGAAAAACCACAGAATATGATAGCTGAGGAGATTCCCATTTATGTGGATATAGGCTTGCTTGCCCAGGTCTATGCTAATTTCTTCTCCAACGCAGCCAAGTATACCCAGGAGGTCATTGATCACCAGGGAATCGCGCGTAAAGCCATGGCCTATGGTCGCGATATATTGACGAACTACCCTGAGTATGGGTACAACAGTATCAAGTTTAACGTGTTTACCACTGGCCCACAAATGAGCTTTGAACAGGGAAATAAACTCTTTCGTGAAGGTGTCCGTGGGGATGAAAGTGATCATATACCTGGAACCGGACACGGGCTGTCGTTTATTCGTCACGTTGTGGAAATGCATGGTGGTGAGGTGGGATATGAGCCAACACCCCAAGGAAATAATTTTTATTTTATTTTGCCGTTACCTCCAGTGGATATTCAGCCGCTTTTGCTTGGTACGTCCGAGTAACGTGCTGTTGATACCCCATTGTTTTCATCCTCATCACCTACTGCCCTCCTTTTATGACACCCTCCGCTGAGCAAGATAGAAAGAAAAGCTCCATGGAACTGCTGGCTCCTGCAGGTACTTTTGCAGCTTTTGAAGCAGCGCTGGAAGAAGGTGCTGATGCTGTATATGTTGGAGCACCAGGTTTTAATGCCCGGGCGTTAAAGCGTGATTTTTCACTTAAAGATATCGCAGCGTTGACCAATTATGCACGTAAGGCTGGCAAACGAATGTATATCGCCATGAACAGCTTGGTTAAGGAGCAGGAGTTGGGGCGTGCGGTTGAATGTTTATCTGTTCTGGAGCAGATAGCTCCTGACGCCTTGATCATCCAGGATTTAGGGCTCTTTCACCTTGCCAAACGTTATTTCCCTGCCTTGCCTTTGCATGCGTCAACACTCCTTACTCTCCATAACTCATTAGGTGCTGATTTTTTAACCGACCTTGGGTTTGACCGGGTGGTCCTGGCCCGCGAACTCTCTTTGGACGAGATCCAGACTATATCGAAAAAGAGTAATGCAGAGCTGGAAATATTCATCCATGGAGCCATGTGTTTCAGTTATTCCGGACTGTGTCTTTTTTCCAGTATGCATGGGGGGAAATCCAGTCTGCGGGGAGAATGTGTCCAACCATGCCGAAGGCTCTATCGACTCCAGAGTGGGCAGGGAAGAGGAGGAAAGAAAACCGATCAGGGGCAGTTTCTCTTTTCTATGAATGATTTATGCGGGATTTCTTTTTTGTCCCGGCTTGAACATATGGGCGTTGCAAGCCTTAAAATTGAAGGCCGCCTTAAATCTGCTGAATATGTAAGGAACACCGTACGGGCATATCGACTTTGTCTGGATAATCTTCAGGGAACTCCAGAAGAGCAGAAAAAGGTCCAGCAAGAGGCTGAACAGTTGCTGAATCAGGCCATGGGAAGAACTCGAACCAGCGGTTTTTTTACTCAAAATCATGGGGATGTTATTAGGCCGCATCTGCTTGGTGTTGCTGGTGTCTTTGCCGGAAAAGGGAGAATCCTGAAGTCGGGTACGAAGGATCGGCAGCCTCAAAATAGACTCTCTGTTCAGCTCAGATGTTCGGTACAGGTAGGTGACCGGCTTCGCTTTCAGGATGAGTCAAATGACATCAGGGAGAGCTTTACCCTCCAGCATCTGCGCTCCAAAAAAGGAATGATTCAACACGCTGCAAAAGGGCAGATTGTGACCATTGATTGCCCTTTTTTCCAAAAGAAGAGGCGTAAGAGCAGCGGCGGATTACTCTTTAAAGTAGATTCCAGCACGAGTAGGAAAAAGGAGAAAGGAGCCGGAATCTCCATGAATAAGTCCGATAAGGTGGTGTTGCAGCCGGATACAAGGGTTGTTGCTCAGGCGTTGCGCAATATAGGGTGGAGCAATACCAAAGGACGTGACATAAGAAGCGGTAACTTGGGAAAAAGAAAAGCCTTGAAGCAGCGCAGCAGTTCACCCTATCAGTGGTGGATTCGATTTGCTGGTTTACCCCCAAGAAAGGTGCGCTATCCTGTCCGGCCTGAGAAAATTCTTGTTCCTTTGTCCGGCCAGGTTGTGGAGCAGGTTGCAGCTCTGGGGAGAAAAGCAGTGAAAATCTTTCCCAATCTTGTATGGGCCTTACCTCCTGTCATTCATGAAAAAAATCTAAACTGGTTTGAACAGGCAGTGAATACATTGCTTAGCTTGGGGTTTTGCAGCTTCCAGCTCTGTCATATCTCGCAAAAGCTGCTCTTTGAAAAGCAGGAGCAGGTCGTTCTATATGGCGATTATACCAATAACTGCCTTAACAGCGCTGCTCTGGGACTTTTTAAGCAGCATGATTTTGATGGGGTACAGTTCTCTCTTGAAACAGATCGTGATACACTGCAACATGCGCTTAAGGCTTGGCAGATGCAGCTCGAGCAGGGAAAGAGAAGGGAAGAAATGGGAGTTGGTATGTATGTATATGGTAAGCTCCCTCTCTTTACTGCAAAACTTGACGCTGCTCATCTCCAAACCAGAAAGCAGATTATCAGCCCTAAAGGAGAACAGTTCCACATTAAACGTCAGGATGAGCTTACCTATGTTCGCTCAAATCAACCTTTTGTCTTGTTAGAGCATTTGGGTGAATTGGCTGATGCTGGGGTTGGCTATTTTATCATGGATCTCAGCGGTGGCCCCCTCCATAGAGAGCTGAAGGAAACTGGAGATTGGTTACGGGGTGAAAGCCGGATGAGTAAACCACTTTTAGGGAATTATAACAAGTTGTTGGCTTGATTTCAGAGAGTGTTCATAAAGGGTAAAAGTGAAGCTGAACACAAATTTCTGAAAAGGTAAGCGCCAAACGACCTACACCTTGCAGGAGTCTTTCTCAAGGGTTACGTTCCACGGCAGCAGCGCGGTATAATCGGCCAAAGTATTTGCTGTAGG
>PDWI01000630.1_pt1 | contig 56709 bp, 48 predicted proteins | sample 1430891 | NCBI WGS metagenome assembly PDWI01 (sample SAMN01162508, study PRJNA174530) | Oral metagenome, whole genome shotgun sequencing project. | biome: Marine environment; feature: Marine mammal; material: Swab sample of the gingival sulcus; isolation source: swab sample of gingival sulcus... | reverse complement strand
AGAAAGAAAAAAGTAATACAACAAAAATCATGGTTAATTTCAGCTTTATTTTTAAGAATAACATTACCGCCAAACCAATTTCAAATATTGGTAAAAGTGTTGCAGTAACTAAAATCAATTCATCCGGAAAAGGAAATATTTTTAATGTATTAATTAACGGCATGGGGTTTAGTATTTTAGCAGTACCGGTAAAGAAAAGAATAACAAAAATAGAGTAGTAAAATAAAAAAAGAAAAATGTTTTAACTTTACCAAAACAAGATTTTAATTTAGGAGTAATAGGAAACATAAACTTTATCCCCATACTTTTAAAAAACACATTACAAAAAAAAAACAGAGAATGTCAAGAAATACTTTTCAAGCTAAGACTTTTTTTAAGGTTTCTTATTACCATCATCCATAATGAGATTACTTCGCTTCGCTCGTAATGACTGCAAATTTTCTTATTTATACTTGTCCATCAGAATAAAATTAAACGAAGTATCATCGAGTGAGCGATGACACCAACAAAAATTTTCTATAAATATAATTCAAAAAAATAAAATTGAAATTTTTACTGGTCGTTTAATAGATAAATTAATCAAAACATGTAATTATTAAGGTTTTTACTATTTTTAGAAATATGAAGGTAGTGAAAATGTTATTTTGGGCTTACAGAGATTTATCTAAGAAATGGACTATCTATTAGAAATTGGGTGGTTGTTTTATCCCATTTTTCTATTTATTTTAACGACAGATTTGAGGATATTCTTTAACCCTATTTTTTCATTTACACAAAATATTTTTCAGTCTCTAAAAAATAAAAATCATTCTGCAGAAATAATATGATTTGTTTTAGTTTTAACATCATTTTTAGGTTAAATTATAAGATTTAAAGGCATCGTCATTATACATTTTTATTTTGGTATATAGAATTAAATTTTTCTTTATTGATTTCATTTTAATGGTACAATCTTCTTTTTTTCTTTCAACTGAGAGCAGACCTCCTTTAATAGAACCATTGTAACAACTTCCGCACAATCTATAAGCCCAACAATCTAAACACACTTTATTTATAATATCACAATAATTATTATATATTTTTTTTACTTTATCTATATTTATACCTTGAAAAACATCACCTAAAGGCAGATTTTCATTTACTTTCTCGCACATTCCCAGTTTTCCATCCGTGTTAATAAATAACCTATCTATGCCTGGATAACATGCACCATTAGGCGAAACTTCCTTATACTTTAGGGGAAAAATTAATCTTTCATCCAATAAATTTAAAGGTTTACTAAAAAATTCTTCCAAAATTTTAGCTCTCTTATTCTTTATATTATTTATTTTATATTTAATATATTCAGCCAAAAGAATTTTTTGTTGTTCTTTCAAATTTTCAACTTCATTTTTCATATTAAAGTTTTTAAAATAAGTTGTATCAAATACATCAACGTAATTTATTAAAATAGGTTGGTTAATATTTGTGTTTTGTTCAAAAAAATCTACAATTTCCATAAGGTTATAAGGAGGTGCTAAAGTTAAAATAAATCCCATATTTTTGTTAAAATAATCAACATCCTTTTCCTTAATAATATCTAATTTTTGTTTAATAATATCAAATGTTCCTTTATTATTTATTAAAACTCTATTTGAATCATGTTTCTCTTTTGATCCATCTAAACTAACTTTTATTATAAAGTTATTTTTAATTAGGAAATCTATTATTTTATTGTTAAGTAGCACTCCGTTTGTAGTAAAGGAAAACCTAACATTGTTATACTTTGCCTTAATTCTATTAACAATCAACTTAATTTTATTAAATTCTATTAATGGTTCCCCCCCATAAAAAGCAATAATTAAAGTTTTGGTGTTTTTATAATATTTATCTATAAGCTTTAATCCATTATCAATAACTTCTAAACTCATACTTTTATTATTATGGTTTCTTGAATCTTGATAAGTTTCTCCAAACTTACAGTACTTACATCGCATATTGCAATTATCTGTTATGTTAAATATAACATGACTGATTTCGTTGTTATATTTGTACAGTAATTCTTGTTCTGAAATAGGCATAACACATTTATCAATATTTTTACAAACAAACATTTCTTTTTCTTCCTGATAAAACTTTATTTCTTGAAGTGCTTTTTTTATTTTAGATGGGTTTGCAAAACTTTCTAATACTGATAATACTATTTTTTCATCGAATTTGTGTTTATCGTAGGTTTCAAATATTTTACATGTTAAAAAATCAACTTCATTTATTGTATTAGAATATCTGTCATACAACCAAAACCTACTATCTACTTCGTATGTATAAAAGTATTTCATAAAAATCACTCCATTATTAGAAATAGACCTTATAGATTTGAAAATCAGGAAAATTATTCCAGACAAAAATATCATTTTGATATTCACACATATTATATATACTTTCCGTTTTAATAGTTTTCAATAAAGTATAATCACTTAAACTAATAATATTATACCAATATGATGTATTAAACTTGATATGCTCAAAACAAGTAACATATATTTTGTTATCTTTTACAAAAAAATTATTGATTCCTTTTTTTCTGTAAACTTTATTTTTATTTCCAAAATTGTTATAAACAATTAAATCATTATCACTTCTAAATTTTATTTTTTTTTCTATTAAACCAAAATTGTTTATAATAGTTATAGCAAAATTTTGTGCAGAAGACATGTAATATTTATCCTTGTATATTTTAAGATGTAAATTAAATTCAACTTCCGATAAGTTCAAATTATCAGTATCTAAAAATGAGCGTTCTTTTTTACCTGTTTTATCATATATATGAATAAATTTTCCATTACTATTACCTAAGATAAATAAATAGTTATTGTGCAGGTATAAATCTCTTGGCTTATAATTTATTTTACATAAAAATTTTGGTTGATTAGATTCTACTTTTGCGAGTTTTACAAGGTAGTATTTTTCGGACTTGCTATTTTCTTCTCTATTAAATCTTCCTAATAAAAATATTTCATTATTTTCTGACAAAGCAATAAATTCTGTTCGTTTTAGTCCAAGCTCAACTAAATCAATTTTATTTGTCTCTTTATAATTTCTTTTATCATAAAAGACAAGTTGTTTTGTTCCCATATCAGTACTTATTAAAGCAATTAAATTGTTATTTGCAACAACAATAGGAACTTTGTTAGGAACGATTTTAATATCAATCTTTTCTAACTTAATTTCATCTATCTTTTTATCGCTAACACAAGAGATTATTGTTATTAGAAATAGAAAAAAAATTAAAAATTTCTGGTTGATATGCAAATAAAGCATCACTATACCCACTGAGATATTCAAATTTTTCCATGCAAAGTGAAGAATCACACACACAATTTACATTAAACGAAAAATTTTTATGTATTTTATAAGAATTATTACCTAATGTTTTTATCATAGTTTTTATCATAGTTTTTATTCTCTATTAATTTTAAGTGAAACTTTTTTTAGATGAGGATAAGGACTATTTGAAGTTATAAATACGTGTTGCCCATTATCAAAACTTTTAATTACTATAGGTTCTTCCACTTCTTTTTGGAATAGCAATTGACCGTTATTTTTTTCAAGCAATAATATTTGGGGAAGTATTTCACCTTCTTCGTTACTCTTGTAGTTATATGTTGTTGCAATAACAAAATTATTATACAAACATATAGAACTCCAGCCTTTCATTGGGTTCATAAGCGATATTTTATTCCCATTTTTTCTCATTGCTGGTGTTGATACTAAATCTAACTTTTCATCAAAAAATCTCCAAGTAAGTTTGCTGTTATCGTATCTTACTATTTCTGTACTGTATGGATTTGTGTAATAAATTTCATTCTCACTTCCCATTGCAACATTAGAAAACCAAGGCTGGGGTTGCCCTTTCAATAAGAATGGTTTTCCCAAACTATCTACTTTTTCACCATTTAATCTGTAAACATACATTAAATTATTATCATTATTGCCCGATATATAAAATAAGCTATCTCTATAAAACAAATTATTTGGCATAAAGTTTACATTAAATCCACTTATATAATCATAATTTGTAGAAATAAGTTGTACTCTTCTCAACATATTATCTAGAACAGCAAGAGTTGTATCATTTACTAAATCAAAAGCAAATAAGCCCATTGTAAAATCACCGGGACCCTTACCTGTTCTTAGTTGAATTTGCTTGATTATTTTACCGTGTAAATTAAAGATAAAAATTTTCTTTTGAAGAATATCTAAAATATAAACTTTATTATTTCTATATTGAAAATCATTTATCAGCCCAAATATATTCTCTTTATCATCACCGTAAACTACTAATGTGTCAATTGTTAAATTATATTGTGTCGAAGTTTTTTGACAACTTAAAAAAGTTGCAACCATTACCAAAGTTAATATTATTTGTTTCATATAATTTTAATTAGTCCATAGGACAAAATAATAGTTGTCTTATGGAGAGTTAATCAATAATAATGCTCCGCATGACCGTCACAATTTCCAACAGCATATACAATAGAATTTGCAGGACATAATCATGCACAAACAACGGTTACTAAAGTGGCATTAATAATATTCCCCCTCTTAAGTTCTCCAATCATATCTTACTCCTATTATGAAAATGAAAAACAACAATTGAGTAGTAAAATAAGAAAAAGGAAAGTGTTTTAACTTTACCAAAACAAGATTTTAATTTAAGAGTATTAGGAATACATAAACTTTAGCCTATACTTTTCGTGAAATATATTGCAAAAAAAAACAGAGAATGTCAAGAAATACTTTTCAAGCTAAGACTTTTTTTAAGATTTCTTGTTGCCATCATCCATAATGAGATTGGTACCAAGCAAACTATTATTATAACTCTACTCACTTAAGTTCTGTAAAAAGATGCTCATGATATATTTCAAAAATACCCTCTAAAAAATCATGGTAATGGAATCTAAGTTTAATCCTATTTAGATCAAACTTAATTGACTTACAACAAACGAATCTTTAGTAATTTATAAGAGAAAATTTCTTTAATCTAATAATCTATACTTGAGAATTATTAATTCACTTTCTGTTGTAACATAAATAATTCTATCTTTTGTAATATGAATATGAGTAAAATCTGATACAGTTTCTAATTTAATTGAATATAAATATGTACCATTACTAATGGAATAAAAATCATATACTACAGCTTTATTTTCTCTCATTCCCTTTAAACTTGCTGATGCAAGTTTATTATCAATAACAGAAGCGCAAATAAATGACCTGTATTCATCCGGTAAGTCAAGATTAAATTCAGTAGTTGAATTAATCTCATATTTATAATTTTCTGTATGATCTATATACCGATATGCTCCTTTAATATTACCTTCTAAATCATAAACTACAAAAAAATTTAAATACTTCGGCAAATACAATAAATTATTAGGTGCCCTCTCTAAGTTACCTACTAAAGTTGGTAAAAAGCCTAAAATTAGGTCTTCGCTAATGTTTTTGCTAATGATATTTGTAAAATCCCTAGTTTGTTTTATTTTTATAGTTATATTCTTTTATTATTGGCTTATCTAAAGGAGAAAAAAGCTGTAAAACTGCAATATTATTGCTTGCGGACTTACATACTGCAAATGCATTATTATCTAAATTTATCGTATAATTCAAATTATCATAAAACACTTCACATTTCTTCATGTTTGGATCAAGTATTACTAAAGTACTATCTAAATAATCAAATTCCATTGGGCTCAGAAATTCACCTGGTCCCCTTCCATAACGTCCATATCTATTTAACAAATTACCACTACTTGTCAATTTTTTTATAGAATGGTCTGGTCTGTCTAATATTAATATTTCTTCATTACTATCTGTTTTTATTCTAGTGGGCATAAAGAAAGTTGTGTCTTCTAATCCACCTAGTTTTTTTTCAAATTCGATATAAATATTTTTCCAATTCCTTTTGTTCGATTCTTGTTCAACAACTGAAAAAGCAAGAGGAATTTCAATATTTTTCTTCCCCATTTTAACAAGCAATTTCTCTTTATCTATAAAAATATTTTTTTCTTTTGAAGTACACGCAATTAAGCTTGCAAGAGAAATAAATAAAATGAATTTATAAATCATAAAATATTTTTCTCCTTTTCAAAAATTATTGGGTAAATTGACCACTCATTATACATTCATAATTCCCCCAAAAGTAGCATCTCCAATATCAACGTCTGCATAAGCAGCTTCAAACAATTGCAGCTCAATGCCCATAATAACAATAATAATTAAAATCATAACTTTTATTGAATTCATAATTAATTACTCTCCTAAACAATATCTATTGTGCTTAATTAATCTATTATTAAGAACAATAGTTTAATCTATGAATTTGTTTATAATAAGTGTGGTATTAGCATTGTTAAATAAATTATTTGTTTCTTTTCAATATATAGGGATATTTTCTTTCAAGCTTAAAATAGTTTTAAGATAAAATTTTATATTCCTTCAAAACAAATAGTATTGCGGGTAATGAATTTAACCATTATCCCGCATATTGTTTGCTATATTAATTTATCTACAGACTCTATTTTTACTTCAACAACACCATTTTTTTGGTTATTATTTTATTATTGTAGCTTATTCTGTAAAAATATAATCCGCTCGGTAAATTATATGCAGAAAAGTTTACTTTGTGAACACCTTTGTTTTCTTTTCTGTTTACAAGAGTTGTTATTTTCTCTCCAAGGGAATTATAAACTTCTAATAATACCTCTCCGTTTTCCGGTAGCTCATAATTTATAATAGTATTGGGATTAAATGGATTTGGATAGTTTTGATTTAACCTAAAAACCGTTATGATGTTATCGGGTTTTTCAACATCTGTTGTTCCTTGCCAACCTGCCAAACGAGCCCATAACCACCATGCAGCATAAGCTTTGAGATTTCCGTTTAGAGGTTTTGAGTGTGCTGCCGAACAATCGTACCAATCAACACCTTCTGTATGCGAGTCTTGCCATTCTGTTGCCCAATTACCTAAGAGTCCTGTTCCTGCTCCTGAATAGTAATCGCAATTATCATTTGCAAATTCGTAATATTTGCCGTCCGGATCATAACTTTCTATATCTGCAAAATCGTATAATATTTTATCATTTGCAATACAGTAATCTCTAATTTGCTGATTATTTGCTTTTAAAGTTGCATCTGCCCAAATATCTCTATGACCGGTCATGTAAACAAACTTTACATTAGTAAATTCTTGTTCTAATTCATTCATTTTATCAAGATATGCTTGAATACCTTCGGGAGTATTATCGGAGCAACCTCCACACCATGAATAAATTACGACATTTACATCAGTATTTTTTTTTAGATAATTTCTAGTAGGTTCCGCCCAACTTACATTTCCGTTATGTCCTAAATCTCCCCCAATAAATCTGTCATCAATATCTAATTTGTCGCCTATTCCTCCTTCACTCCATCCGTAGATATCTCCTTTGTAACCTTTGAGATTTTTTTGTCCCTCTAAATCCCTCATACCTTTAGTTATTTGACTTCCGTGTGAAGTGTGCGCATACGCAATGTGTAATGTTTGCTTTGCTTTTTCTATTGCCGATGCAGGGATTGGTTCTAATTTTGCGCAGTCGTGATTGATAATTATAGGTTGAGAGAATACTTTCAGACATAGAAACGCAAGTAAAGTTACTGTTAAAAAAAATAATTTTCGTTTCATTTTACTTCCTCTTTGTTTGTTGTAATAAAAAAAAGTCTTGTAAAGATTTTAATTTTGGGTAATTATAAAACAGAGTGAAGTTCCTGGAGAAATTATTAGCGGCTAAAATTACCCGCAATTTTATTAGACTTCGATATAAGTAATCGTTGTTACTTATTCTTAGTTATTACAAATATAATCATTATTTATAAATATTAGTACTTTTTTTAAATCTTTTCTTTCGTTTTTATATCGAAAGTTTGAGCTTCGTTTCCCTCTTTTTTATCAGTACAGCTTATAAATTATTTCTTCGGGAATATTTTCTTGGGACTCTTTTGCTAATTGAGCAAGTTATTTCGTAAGGAATTGTATTTAAGATTGCTGCCCAAACCCAAGCATCAATTTTACAGTTTTTTGATTTGCCCAGCAGTGTTACAATGCTTCCCTCTCTAATTTTAGCATGTTTAAGATTAACAGCAATTCTATCCATTGAGATTCTACCGATTTGAGGATACAATTTATTTTTAATTATAACATCAATTTTATTGCTTAATCCTCGCGACAAACCATCAGCGTAGCCAATCGGTAAAGTGCCGTAAAGTAATTTTTCTTTTGCCGTAAAGATTAATCCGTAACCCCGACTTTCATTTTTCTTTAATTTACCGATAGTAGAAATTTTCGAATAAATAGACATTACAGGCTTCAGCTTAATTGATTCACTTGTTTCGAGTGAAGGATAGTAACCGTAAAGAGAGATTCCGGGTCTGACCATATCAAAATATGTTTCGGGCATATCCAAAATTGCTCCGCTGTTTGCCGAATGAATAATTCCGTAACTTATATTCAGCCTATCTAATTCAGATAAAATTTTCTTAAATCGCTTTAATTGAAGTTCAGCATAAGTTTTATCTCTTTCATCAGAAGTTGCAAAATGTGTGTAAACTCCGTCAATTTCAATGTTTTTGATTTTTGATAATTCAACTATATTTTTTTCGGCTTCATTATAATGTAAACCTAATCTGTTCATTCCCGTATTTATGTTAACATGAATTTTTAATTTCTTTTTTAGATTAAGTTTTTTTAAGAATTTTATTTGGGAATAATTTGAAATTGTAGGCAAAACTTTAAATTTAATGTATTCTTTAACTAATTCTTTATTAAAAGGAGCAAATATAAGAACAGGTTCATTAATTACTTTTGCTTTGCGGAGTTGTAATGCTTCTTCAAAAAGAGCAACACCATAATATTCAGGTTTATTCTTTAAGTTAGATAACGCCTTTACACATTCAATCATTCCGTGTCCGTATGCATCGGCTTTAACAACAGCTAAAACTTTAGTCTTGGTTTTGCGTCTTATATTTTGGTAGTTATAAATTAGATTATTAAGATTTATTTCTGCGTAAGTTGGATTCATAATAGTAAAACTTTTTTGTTATTTTTATATTAAAGTTAAATAATATTTAATAATATAACACATACAAAAGGAGAGAAAAATGTTAGTTACCACAACAAGTACTTTGCAAGATAGAAAGGTTGTAAAATATCTGGGATTAGTTTCGGGAGAAGCAATTCTCGGAGCAAATATTTTTAAGGATTTATTTGCTGGGATTCGAGATATAATAGGCGGAAGATCTGCAGCTTATGAGAAAGAACTTAAAAAAGCTAAAGACATTGCAACTCAAGAAATGCTTGAGCAAGCAAAATTATTGGGTGGAAATGCAGTAATTGCAGTCGATGTTGATTATGAAACTATTTCGCCCGGAAGTGGAAGTATGTTAATGGTAGCAGTAACCGGAACTGCCGTTGTGGTTGAGTAAAACAGAAATACTTAAACATAAAAAAAATCCCATGAAGAAAAATTTCATGGGATTTTTTTGTTAGTAACTATTCCTAAAATATTTAGTCTATATTAGGATTAGCATTTCTTTCATCATCAGTGATAGGAAAATACTGCCAGCTTCCGGCAGGTAAATGAAATTTACCAAAGCGCCTTTGGTCAGGAAGTCTTAATCCTTGTATGAATAATTCTTTATCCCTTTCAACATAAATACCATCAAGGTCTATGCTTGTAAGTAAAGTTATTTTGTGAGAAGCACGAACTTGATTAACCAATGTTAGCGGGTCTCCGGCTGCAGCTTGTCCGCGTAGTGCAAGTTCAGCAAGCATTAAATTATTTTCCTGCCAAGTGCATGTAGTTAACGGATCATCTTCGTCTAATATAAGTGCTTGTCTGTAACGTGGATTACCACTACGAGTAGGAGCAAGTTCAATAGAAATTCTTCCTGCAGTAGTGTTAACTCCAACGGGTCTCATTTCTGTGCTATCTGCATCAATATAGTCTTTGAATCTATTATCAACAACAAATTGTGCTCTGTATCTTCCTGCAAAGATATAATATTGATTAGAAGCTTCTTTGTGAAATAATGCTTGAAATGGATCATCACCTTCTTGCATTCCTTGTAATGCATATTGAGTTGCGTTTGCATAATCCCCTGTAAAGAGATAGATACGTGCAATAAATGTATTTGTAACTCTCTTTTGGTAAGAATCGGCATAATTTAATGCTTCTTTAAATTTAGTTAAAGCCAAATTATACATTTCAGAAGAAGGAATAAAAGGACCAAGATTTATAGTTGCTCCTCCTTCAGTAGGATTTAATCCAAAATAAGTTGCATATAGATATCTTGCCATTCCACCATAGAAATTAGCTATATATAAAGCTCTGGCTTTAGAAGTGGAATCCAAGCTAAATTGATTTGCTTTTGTCAATAAATCATCTGCATATTTTCTTAATTCACCAAGATAGTTATAAAATCCATTAACAGAATTATTATTCAAAAGTATTTGTCCTTGGTCTATTTCAGCATATGTCGGAAATGTAGCATTTCGTACATCTCTATCAAAAATAAAAGCATCTGATAAACCTTCTGCACACATTAATAACCTTGAAACTGTTTGAGCATATCTGAACTCTACAGTTCTTTCTAAGAATATTATATCATCTGCAGTTAATTCGTTTTCATCAACTAAATCTGTTGGTTTTTCAACATTAGTAACATAATCGTTACATGCCCAAATGCCGAAAACCAATAATAGAATTGTTGTTATTTTATATATTTGTTTCATTTATTTTATCCTCCTTAAAAACCGATTGTTAACCAAAAGTTAATAGTTCTCGGATTAGGTAAAGTTAAGAAATCACTACCTCTTGTAAGCGATCTACTGCCATCAGAGTTTACTTCGGAATCACTAAATTTATACTTAGATGTTTTCCAAACATTTCTTGCAGAAACACCAAGCGTTAAGTTTTTAATATAGTTTTCAAAAGCACTTCCTTTTAGTAAATCACCAAAGTTATATGATAATGAAACTTCTCTTAAACTAAAATAATCTCCATCTTCAATAAAAACAGATTGATTAGTAGGATCCATTGAAGCAACTACATTGGCAGCATCAATGTATTCTTGAGTTCCTGGAGTTAGAGCATTCATCTTTTCCTTAGCTTTAGCATAAGGTTTGTAATTTCCAAATTGTGCCATAAAATATTTAGAAGCGGAAAATACTTTAAAATTTAATGCCCAATCGGTTAACATAGATAAATTAAAGTTTTTTAAGAATCTGAAATTAACGCCGAATGAACCTGTGTGATCAGGAATAGGATTGCCAAGTTCTACCGCTTCATCAGTAGTTTTGGGACCAATGTATTTTTTGGTATTAGGATCAAAATTAGCCCCAATCGTTTTAACATAATAGAATTCATGTTTTTTCAAATCTTCTTTAAGAACGTTCATATTCCACAATCCGTCAAAAATAGGAGGCTCTCCACCAAGACTTGTTACTTTACTGGTTTGATAATTCCAAATTAAATTAAAAGATAAATCATAATCCATTGAACGAATAGGATTGAAAGCTAAAAGTGTTTCAAATCCTGAAACCTTTAGAGAACCAATATTAAATGGTTGTGTAAAAGAGCCCAAACCTTCTGAAGGTGCAAGTGGTTTTGCAACTATCGATTTTTCTGCATTTTGTTTAAAATATGTCAATTCCAAACTGATAGATTTTAACAATTCTACATCAAATCCCAATTCAACTTCTTTAATTCTTTCAGGTTCCAATTCATCGTTACCGACATATTGTAATCTTCCGGCTGTACCATAACCCGAGGCATAGTGTCCATATAAAAACGGAATAGCATCTAAAGCTCCTGGTAATTGTCCGGTTTCTCCGTAAGCTACTCTTAATTTTAATAAATCAAAAAAGTCTTCGCCAATGCCTACATTATCAAGACGAATAGCAGCACTAACTTTGGGATAATAAATTGAAGGAATATTATCTAAATTTAATGAACTTGCAAATTCTCTACGTAAAGCAAATGATAAAAGATATGTATTCTTATAATTAAACTGGTGATCTGTAAAAAGACCGGCTTTCCTATTATGCCTTAAAGAACCACCTTTTCCGGTAATATCCAAACCACCGCCAATATCCTTGATTTTTTTTGTACCGAACTTTTTAACTTCAAGGTTTTCTGTTTGTTTTCTATTATCATTAGTTGTAAGCCCTACAATAGAAGTTGCTTTAAGATCTTTTATTATATCATAATGGTATTTAACATTAAAATCCATACTTAAAATACGTTGATCGATTTTATAAAGTGCTCTTACACCTTCAATATCTCCACCATATCTATACCCGAAAGGATGTTGAAAAGTTTCGTTATATAATAATTGATCAACACCCATGGATAAATTTGCTTCTAAACCGGCTAATGGAGTATAAGACAAATTTAAACCTGCAATAAATTGTTTCATTTTATGAATATCATTCAATGCATTAATTGCTTCCTTCGCTGTAAAACCATATGGATTTGAAAGTAATAAAACATTTCCCAATGCACCGAAAATATTATTATCATTATTAGGTCTTCTTATTTTATTATCCGTATAGTTCGAACTTACATTTATAGTTAGAGCATCAGAAGGAACGGCAGATAAATTAACTCTCAAACTGTGTCTATTCATATTTGTATTATTTACAATACCTTCTTCATTTCTATTTTGATACGAAACAAAATATTTTAATGTAGGCATTCCCCCGGAAATACTTAGATAATTATCGGAGATAGGACCGGTTTTCCAAAGATCGTTAGCAGCACTATCAGTGTACATATCTTCTTTTTTGTATGTAATACTCTTTTCATTAAATCCATAGTTCAAACGATATTCAATATTGTAAGACGATGCTGAAGCACCTGCCGAACCTTTTTTGGTCTTAATTAATACAACACCATTTGAACCATCTGTTCCGTAAGTTGCTGCAGCTGCAGGTCCTTTTAGAAAATCAATTGATTCTATATCGTTGGGATTTAAGTTAGCAAGAACACTAACATCTTGTCCACCAACAGAAAAGCCTTCTATAGAACTGTTATTAATTCTTACTCCATCAACATAAATTACAGGCTGACCATCTCCATTAAGACCGCCACCACCTCTAACTTGAAAACGGAAACCGCCACCAACATTTCCGGATGCCTGTTGTAATTGCACCCCTGCAACCTTACCGGTTAATAATTGTGAAACCCCTTGATATGCTTGAACTTTGGAAAGATCTTCAGCATCAATTCTAGAGACAGAAACATCTGAAACGGATTTAGAGGTTTTTGATGCAATACCTGTTACCACAACTTCATCACTTTTAAAAACATCTTCTTTAAGTACGAAGTTTAATTCAAGTTTCCCTGAAGTCAGCACAAAAGTTTTTGTTTGTTTTTTGTAGCCGATGTAGGATGTAACAATAGTTTGCTCACTTCCGTCAATCATGGAACCGGGAATTTCAATACTATAATTCCCTTCAACATCGGTAGTTGCTCCAATATTGAGAGAAGAAATAACAATATTTGCTCCAATTAATGGTACGTTATTTTCATCTGTTACATGACCTTCTATTGTCATTTTCTGCTGAGCAAATAAAGCGGAAAATGCAAAGAAGAGAATAAAAATAATGCAATACTTTTTGTACATTATACCTCCTATCTAGTTAATTAGTTATTGAAATAAATTAATACAACTGAAAATTTTTGTATCTGTATCTAATTACTAAAACCTAAAGAACTTTTTTTAATTCAAACTTAGTACACTTATAAACTTTTAAGCAAATAAAAGTCTTAAAAATTTACAGCACCCAATTAAAGGGACAAAACTTATAAATATAAAATAGTAAATATTTAGTAAATATAAAAAACATAATTTCATTGTTTTTGTTTAACATGTATCCTATTCTTTAATCCATACATCATAATGGATTTGCAAGGACTATTTAACCTGGTTTTATCGTTTCCTATTTTAATTTTCTACCAAATCTTCCGCTCCGTGTGAAAGAACTTTTAACTTCTTATAAAAGATAAGTAATAAAAAACCTATCAGAGCACAAGTTGCAGCTATTCCGGTAAATACTTCTAACTCACCTGCATTTTGTGCAAACTCACCGATAAGTCCGGCTAATTTATTACCAAGTCCTGCTGCTACAAAATATAATCCCATCATAATTGACGCATATTTAACTGGAGCTAATTTTGTGATGAATGATAAAACAACAGGTGATATTGAAAGTTCTGCAATTACTTGTAGCAAATACGATAAAATTAGCCAAATTAACATTGCTTTTGTACCATCTAAAGTATCTAATGCTGCACCTGACATCATTAAAAAACCGGTTCCCATAATTATCATTCCTACTGCCATTTTGAATAATGATGCACTCTCCTTCCCTTTTCTTTGTCTCTTTAGCCAAAATGATGCAACAATGGTTCCGAAAATTATCACAAATAAAGCAGGTACCGATTGAAAAACACTTGCTGGAATTTCCCAACCCAAAATAGTTCTATCTATTTTATCATTTGTGTATAGGTTCATTAATCCACCGGCTTGTTCATAAGCAGCCCAGAAAATCATGACAATCACAAACGAGATAAGAAGAACAATAATTCTGTCTTTCTCAACCTTTGTAAGTTTATTAGCTGCTTTATTTCCTAAATCTTTAACGGGAGGAATAAAGTTACCAACACTTTTTAAATATTTTTGTCCCCATATATAAACAACCTGACCTAATAACATCCCAATACCTGCTAAGCCAAAACCGTAATGCCATCCGTAAACTTCGCCTATATACCCTACCAATAAAGGAGCAGTAGCAGCACCAATATTTATACCTATGTAAAAAATTGTAAATCCTGCATCCCTAAGCGGATCACCTGGTTTGTATAAACCACCAACCATTGTTGAAATATTGGGCTTTAACAAACCCACACCACTAATTATTAAAATTAAACCTCCATAAAAAGCAGTTATATTTTCTAAAGCAAGAGTAAGCTGACCAATTGCAATTAAAAAACCTCCAATTAATACTGTCTTCTTTTGACCAAGAAATTTATCTGCAATTACTCCTCCGATAATTCCAACAAAATAGACCATCATTGTGTACCAGCCGTATAAACTTAATGCTTCTGCATTAGACCAGCCTAATCCGGGATTATTGCCAATTGTTTCTTTTGTTAGATAAAGTACAAGGATTGCACGCATTCCGTAAAAACTAAAACGTTCCCACATTTCTGTGAAGAACAAAATAAATAAACCTTTGGGATGTTTTTGCGTCATAGAATTTCCATTTTTGTAATTTGAAAGCAGTAAAGCTAACAAAAAAAAATAAGAGTTATAAAAGAAATATAAACGTAAGAAATCATTAAAGTTAAAAAAGATTAGAGATATAAAAAGTTCGTGTTACATTTCACTATTACCCATCCAGTTTGTAATATAACGCAATTACAATTTAATTCGAGCTGAATGACAAAATTTAATTTCCAATCACTTTGTCGATTCAAGGAAAAAAAGTAAAAATTTTAAAAGACAAAATTTAACTAACAAGACTTAAGAGTTAATCCGACTTTCATCATTTTTCCACGTCTATTTGTTTATCATATCTTTGTACTCAGATCTATTACCTAAAATCTTTTATCTTCTTTCTATTAATAATAATTTGATGTATATTCATATTTAGATTTATTACTCTTTGGTTTTAATAATAAATTTTATTTTCGAATAGGTCAGCTAATTAGCTTCATAAATAAATACGGAGTAATTTTGGCAAAAATTGTTATTATCGGTGCAGGCTTTGCGGGTCATACAGCAGCACTTTACCTTGGTGATTCCCTCGGAAAAGCTCACACCATTACCGTTATAAACAGACAAAATTATTTTGCTTATCTTCCCTCTTGGGTTTGGGTTGGTATAGGACATATGAAACCTGAGCAAACTATTTTTCCTCTTGAACCTGTTTATTCTAAATTCAATATCAATTTTATCCACGGAAAAGCAACTGAAATACATGCGGATAATCAAATAGTAGTTGCCGAAGAAGATGGAACTAATAAAGAAGTTAAACTCGAATATGATTATTTAATTATATCAACAGGACCCAAATTAAATTTTGAAGGAACACCGGGTCTCGGACCCAAAGGTTACACTTATTCAATATGTACCTTAGATCACGCTGTTGCCTCACGAGATAAATACCTCGAAACCGTTGCAAAAATGAAAAAAGGTGAAAAACAAAAAATTGTAATAGGAACAGGACATGCAGGAGCTACATGCCAAGGAGCTGCATTAGAATATATTACCAATATTCATAAAGATTTAATTAAACAAGGTGTTAGAGATAAAGCTGAAATGATTTATCTTTCAAACGAACGTTCGCTTGGTGATTTTGGTGTAAGAGGAGTTTATGCAAAATATAAAGGCAATGTTGTAAGTAGCGAGGAATTTATTTCGGCTGTATTCAAAGATAATGATTTTATTGTAGAAGTTAAAAGAGCTGCAAAAGAAATAAACGAAAAACAAATTCTCTGGGAAGATTTTGACGGAAATTATGGAGAAACGGAGTATGATTTTGCAATGTTGATTCCACAATTTTTGGGTCAGCCTTTTAAGTATGTAGGCAAAGACGGCGAAGACATCTCTAATAAAATTATCAACTCGGGCGGATTTATTTTGGTTGACGGTATTTATGGATTGCCTTGGAACGAGCTTGCTGCAAATCCCGATGCTTGGCCCGCAGTTTACCAAAATAAAAACTATAAAAATATTTTTGCAGGAGGAATTGCTTTTGCACCTCCGGGATCAATTTCCAAACCGCACACAACACCAAAAGGAACCTCAATTACTGCGGCTCCGCCACGAACAGGAATGGTTTCGGGAATTATTGGTAGAATTATCGCTAAAAATATTATTGCTCTTGTACAAAAAGGCACAATGCCTCACCACGAGAGAATGACCGAAATGGCTGCGGCTTGCATTGCTTCAATGGGCGATTCTCTTTGGGACGGCTCTGCTGCAACAATTATGATGTATCCCGTTGTGCCAGATCCCGTTAAGTTTCCTAGCTCGCACGGACGTGATTTGTTTGTAACTCACATGGAAATGGGATTAGCGGGAGCATGGATGAAAAGAATGATTCATACAACTTTTATGCACAAATTACGTGCAAGAGTAGGTTGGAAAGTTATACCCGAATAATGGAGAAAAAATGGAAATTACAAAACAAGATAAAAAAATGATGAACAATAAGTTTGTTCAATTCTTTAGATTTATTGTTCTTAATTTAAAAATTCTAAAAGCTGTTGATAGCAGCAAACGTTCTTGAGATTATAATTTTAACTTAAAGAATACTTTAATGAAAAACTTAACTAAAAAAACTATTAAAATCTGCTTTTAGCAATAACAATATAAAAACAAAATAAAAAGGTATAATTATGGATGCATTATTTCTTGCAAGATTACAATTCGCAGTTATAACTATTTACCATTTTTTCTTTGTTCCCATCACTTTGGGTTTAACTATCTTTGTAGCAATATTAGAAACAATGTATGTTAAAACCGGAAATGAAAAATATAAGAAAATGACAAAATTTTGGGGAAAATTATTTCTCATTAATTTTTCAATTGGTGTTGTAACCGGTATTGTTCAAGAATTTCAGTTTGGAATGAATTGGTCTCAGTACTCAAGGTTTATGGGTGATATTTTTGGTGTTCCGCTTGCCATTGAAGCTTTAGTAGCATTTTTTATGGAATCTACATTTATCGGTTTATGGATTTTCGGTTGGGAAAAACTTTCTAAAAAAATGCACCTTGCAACAATTTGGCTGGTCGCACTTGGTTCAAACTTATCGGCATTTTGGATTCTTGTTGCAAACTCATTTATGCAACAGCCGGTCGGCTATAAACTTGCTAACGGCAGAGCCGAACTTATTGATTTTCCAGCTCTATTAACTAATGGTCATGTCTGGGTTCAATTTCCTCATGTATTTTTTGTGGGCATCACTACTGCAGCGTTTTTTGTGCTCGGAATAAGTTCTTGGCACATTCTAAAGAAAAGCGAAAATCTTTTCTATTATATAGATTCATTTAAAATTGCCTCTATTTTCGGAACAATAGGAATTGTAGTTCTTCTTTTACAGGGTCATTATCAGGGACAGTACATGGCAAAAATTCAACCTATGAAAATGGCTGCCGCCGAAGCTCTTTGGAATACTGAAGACCCAGCTGCATTTTCTTTTTTTACTATAGGTGATGAAAAAAAACGAGAAGATGTTTTTGCAATTAAAGTTCCTGGCTTACTTAGTTTTATGACTCACAACTCATTCGATGGAGCCGTTGAAGGAATAAACGATTTACAAAAAGAATATGAAGAAAAATATGGTCAGGGTAATTATATACCACCGGTTGCAATTTCTTATTGGGCTTTCAGAATTATGGTTGGTTCAGGAAGTGTTATGCTTCTGCTTGCATTATTTGCACTTTATAAATCTTCAAAAAATGACTTAAATCTTTCCCCTTTTATATTGAAAATATTTTTCTGGTCGCTGTTTTTACCTCATATAGCTTCAACAAGCGGTTGGATATTTACAGAAGTTGCAAGACAGCCTTGGATAGTTTTCGGTTTGTTACAAACAAAACATGCGGTATCTAATACGGTGCCAGCCGGAAATGTTTTATTTTCATTTATTGCTTACACTATAATTTATGCTTTATTATTTATTGCTACAATCTTCCTTTGGAAAAAATATGCTAAAGCCGGTGTAAAACATAATGAAACAGAAGAAAACAATAACATCGAAATAGTAATAAATAAAGCATAGGAGTATAAAAATGGATTTAAATACAATTTGGTTTATTTTAATTGCAGTACTCTTCATTGGGTTTTTCTTTCTTGAAGGATTTGATTACGGAGTAGGAATTTTATTACCATTTCTCGGTAAAAATGATAAATCTCGCAGACAAATAATTAATGCCATTGGCCCCCATTGGGATGGCAACGAAGTCTGGCTCATAACTGCAGGCGGAGCAATTTTTGCAGCATTCCCTCATTGGTATGCAACAATGTTCAGCGGCTTTTATATTGCACTTGTACTAATGCTCCTTGCTTTAATAGGAAGAGGTGTTGCATTCGAGTATCGAAGTAAACACAAAACAGAAAGTTGGAGAAATATGTGGGACTTTGTAATTTTTATTGGAAGTTTTATACCCGCTCTACTTTGGGGTGTTGCAATGGCAAACTTAATAAGAGGTGTAGCAATTGATGCAGATATGAATTTCGTAGGTTCTTTTTTCGATCTGTTAAATCCTTATGGAATTATTGGTGGTTTAACAACAATTTTATTGTTTACCTTGCATGGAGCTTTATTCTTATCGTTAAAATTATCAGACTCCCTTTTGGAAAGTGTTGTAAATATAGCAGCTAAGTTATGGCTGCCTACAATTATTTTACTTTTAACATCAGTTGTTTACGGTTATTTTGAAACCGATATGTTTTCAAAACTTGGTGTAAACCCCGGTGTTATTCCTATTTTTGCGGGTTTAACAATTCTTGCAGTAAAATATTTTCTTTCTAAAAAGAAAAACGGCTGGGCTTTTACTATGTCTTCTTTAACAATTGTTTTTTCAACTATTACAATTTTTATGGGATTGTTTCCAAGAGTGATGGTTTCAAGCTTAAATGATAATTGGAGCTTAACTATAACAAATGCCTCTTCAAGTCAATACACACTTGAACTTATGACTTGGATTGCACTTACTTTTGTACCAATAGTTCTTGCATATCAGATTTGGAGTTACTGGGTTTTCAGAAAGAGAATTACTGATAAAACAAAATTAGAATATTAATTTTTTCAATATTCACAAAAATATGCTTTATTATATTTATCTTATGTCCCTAATATTTTAGGGACTTTTTTTTATACAAAAGTAAATGAAATATGCACATTGATAAAAGATTAATAAAATATATAAAAAACTTAAAGGTATCTTTATTCCTAACATTAGTTTTTAGTTTACTTACGGCTTTCACAATTATAGCCAATGCACATTTGTTGAGTGATGTAATAGATAAGGTTTTTCTAAAAAATTACAAACTTGAAAACGTAAACGAATTACTAATTATTCTAATTTTATTGAGTGTTGGTCGTGCTCTTTTTAATTGGAGTGAACAAAATTTCGCAAATAAAATTGCTTCACAGATAAAAGATATTTTAAGAAATAAAATTACCTCACATTTATTTAAATTAGGACCAATACAACTTAAAGCAGAAAAAACAGGAGAGATTTCAAATACATTATTAGAAGGCTTGGAAAAAATTGATATTTATTTTAGCAGATTTATTCCTCAATTGTTACTTTCCGCTTTAATACCTATAATGATTTTGATTTTTATATTTCCTATTGATGCACTTTCGGGGACTATTTTTTTAGTTACCGCTCCATTAATTCCTTTGTTTATGATACTGATTGGTTCTGAAGCAGAAAAACTAAATAGAAAACAATGGAAAATATTAAACATTATGAGTTCATATTTTTTTGATGTAATTCAAAATTTAAGAACAATAAAAATTTTCGGAAGAACAAGTGATATAATCGATAAAATAAAAATTGTAAGTTCATCATTTAGAAAATCATCAATGAAAGTTTTGCGGATTGCATTTTTATCTGCTTTAATACTCGAACTTCTATCAACAATAAGTATTGCTATAATTTCCGTAGAAATAGGAATAAGACTTATGAAAGGGTTGATAGATTTTAAAGATGCTCTGTTTATTCTCATTCTTGCTCCCGAATTTTACAATCCTATCAGGCAATTGGGAGCACGCTATCACGCAGGAATGGAAGGCATTGCCGCTTCAGAAAAAATATTTGCTCTTTTAGAAAGTAAACCTCAAATTATTGTAAAGGACACTGAAATCTATCAGCTCGATAAAAAGTTTAATAAAATTATTTTTTCTAATGTTTCATTTTCTTATGATAATTCCGCCAATGTTCTTGATAATGTAACTTTTACACTTAAAGAAAATACTCACACGGCTTTAGTGGGAACCAGCGGAAGCGGAAAAAGTACAATACTAAATTTACTTTTAACTCATATTTATCCGAGCAAAGGTGAAATTTATTATGATGATAAAAATTTAAGTCAAATAAATAAAAAAGAATGGTTAAAGAAAATCTCATGGATTCCACAAAAACCATATCTCTTTAACACATCCATAAAAGAAAATTTACTTTTGGCTAAACCAAAAGCAACTGAGCACGAATTAAACTCTGCACTTCAAAATGCAAATATTTCAAAATTTGTAAACTCTCTTGCAAATGGAATTGAATCTGTTGTGGGTGAAAATGCAATGAAAATTAGTGGTGGCGAGGCTCAAAGAATTGCAATTGCAAGAGCTTTCTTAAAAGATACTTCCATTCTACTTTTGGACGAACCAACCTCAAATTTAGATCCGGAAACTGAAATTGATTTAATCAAAAGTCTAACAGGATTGATAAAAAATAAAACGGTTTTAACAATTGCTCACAGACTTAGTACAATTATAAATGCAGATAATATAATTGTCATCGATAAAGGCAAAATCCTTGCTCAAGGATTACATGAAGAACTTTTAGTTAAATGCAATGATTATAAAAAATTAGTTGATAAGTATAAAGGAGCTGCTTAGTGAAAATTATCCTTAAACTTCTTTACATTTCCGGAAAATATAGATTTTGGATAATTCTTGCAGCTTTAATAGGATTTATAACTATAGGCAGCAGTATCGGTTTGATAATGACATCGGCATATATAATTGCAAAAGCGGCTCTCCATCCTTCTATATTTGAACTACAAGTTGCAATTGTCGGCGTAAGATTCTTTGGAATTTCTCGAGGAGTTTTTCGCTATCTTGAACGAGTTATTTCTCATAATATAACTTTTCATTTGTTGGAAAAATTTAGGATATGGTTCTTTAAACTTCTTGCTCCTCTTTATCCGTCCAAATTTAAGAATTTACGGAGCAGCGATATCTTAAATAAGTCCATTGCACAAATTGAAAATTTGGAAATTTTTTATGTAAAAATTGTAGGACCAATTTTAATTTCGGTATTTGTTTTTCTTACATTTTTTTTCTTTTTTGGAATGTTTAGCTTCTATTACTCATTTATCATTTCTTTGTTCTACTTACTGGGAGTAATAATTTTACCGATTGCAACTTATCAATTGAGCAAAAAATATAATGCTGAAATTTTAAAGTATCAGGAAAAACTTACGCACCAATCAATTGATTTGGTTGCAGGAATTTCAGAACTGATTGTTTTTGGAGCGGAAGAAAAATTTTTAAAGCGGTTTAATAAAACTAATCATCATTATATTTTACTTCAAAGAAAACATGCAATAATTACAGCACTAAATGATTCTATAGTTCTGTTATTAATGAATTTAGCAGTAATTTCCGTTTTATATTTTGCAATAACTGAAGTAACTAACGGAATGTTAGAAGGCGTATTCTTAAGTGTACTTACTCTTGGAACAATGTCAATCTTTGAAGCGGTCTTCCCTATTCCTCAAGCATTCAGCGAACTAAAGAAAACAACCCAATCGGCTAAAGGAATTTTGGAACTTGATAAAATTGGTAAATCAAGCAAAACACTCAATCAAAAAATAAATATCAACGATTTTTCAATAAACATTAATTCATTAAATTTTTCTTATACAAATACTGAAATTATTAGAGACTTCTCTGTTTCATTTTCGCAAAATAGCTTTACTGCAATTGTAGGTAAAAGCGGGAGTGGCAAATCAACTCTGGCAAATATTTTGTTAAAGTTTTGGGAGCATCGTAAAGGAAAAATTTTTATCGGAGGAAGAGACTTACATTCTTTTTCTCAAGAAGAAATTGTTAAACATATTTCTGTGTTATCACAACAAACACAACTCTTTAACTTATCATTACAAGAAAATATAAAATTTTCTAAACCCAATGCAACTTTAGATGAAGTAATAAGTGCAGCCCGAAAAGCAAATATTCATAATTTTATAAATTCTCTTCCGAATAAGTATGATGAACTAATCGGAGAACAAGGTTTAAAATTAAGCGGCGGTGAAAGAAAAAGAATTGCACTTGCAAGAATTTTCTTAAAAAATACACCTATCATGATTTTTGACGAAGCTGCTTCCGATTTGGATTCAATAAATGAAGAAATAATTTTACAAAATATTTTATCGATGAAAGATAGAAAAACAATAATCTACATCACACATAAAGTAACAAATTTGAAAAATGCAGATAATATTTTAGTTATGAAGAATGGCAAACTAATAGAGGAAGGAACTTTCAATCATCTTATGGATACAAATGGTTACTTTAAGAAAATGTATAATATCCAAACAAATTTGTTATGAGCATAAATAACAATATTTTTAAGTCAATTTTTTTAGATATATTTTAACTTACAAATTTTTCAGAAAGGTTTTTGTTTTTAATGAATAGACTTGCTCCCGTTTTCATAATTATTGCTGCTGTTTTATGGGGTATCGATGGTATTGTTTTAACCCCAAAACTTTATACTTTACCTGTTGTTCTTGTTGTTTTTATTGAAAGTTCTATTGTCTCAATTTATCTTTCACCTATTATAATTAAGAACAAAAATAACTTAAACAAATTAAGCAAAAACGAATGGTTTGCTTTTTTGGGTGTTGCACTTTTCGGTGGAACTATAGGAACATTGAGTATTACCAAAGCTTTATTCTATGTTAATTTTATAAACTTATCAATTGTAATTTTCATACAGAAGTTACAACCTCTTTTTGCATTATCACTCGCTGCAATTTTTTTGAAAGAAAGATTACCTCGAAAATTTTTCTACTGGGCAGCTCTTGCAATTTTAGGAACATATCTAATGACTTTCGGCTTTAATCTACCAAATATCAATTCGGAAAATAAAAATCTTTTGGCAGCAATGTTTGCCTTTCTTGCAGCTTTTAGCTTTGGCTCTTCTACTGTGTTAAGCAAAAAAGCATTAAAGAATGTTAGTTTTGAACTTGGTACTTACTTACGATTTGGCATCACAAGCATCATAACATTAATAATGGTATTAGCTTTTGGAGACTTTACCAACATTAATTCTGTTACCGGTTCGCAATGGTTGATATTCTTACTCATTGCATTTTCTACAGGTGGACCAGCAATTTTCATGTATTATTATGGATTGAAAAAAGTAACTGCCAGCACTGCAACAATACTGGAATTAGCTTTTCCTTTGACAGCAGTTGTACTTGAATATTTTTTACATGGCAATATTTTAAGCATCGTACAATGGCTCGGGGTTTTGATTTTAATTTACAGCATAACAAATGTAATTATGTTTAGTAACAAAAGAAGAGAGTTAAAATAGAAGCTACATCTTAACAAATCATCTTTTCTTCCTTGATACTCATAATTTCATTTAATAATTTTAGGCACCTTTATTAATAAATTTTGGAGTAATAATGTCTGATTACGAAAAACATATATACATGATTGTATTTCCAACAAATACATTAGTAGCATCTCAATTAACCCCGGAAAAATTCGGTGAACATTATATAATGGGAAGTACAAAGCATTTTAGCGGTAAAGTGATTTTTGCCGAAATAGATATTAATTTCAGAAATGATTACTTCGAAATAGATAGAGTCTTAGAAACTACTACTCCCCACTCGGATGGTTCCCCTAAAAAAACAAAATTTATAAGTTCCTATAATGTTTTGGAGCATATTGAATTATCTGCAATAAAAAGAATATTTTTATGCACACGAAACGGAAAAGTTTTGCCAATTGAACCCGCCGAATACACAGCATATAATCAACCGGGAATGATAAGAATTTATCAAGAAATTACACCTCTGGAAACTTTGGTTGCTACCAACAAAGATCAAAGAGCATTTGGGAAATATATTACTACTGAAACAAAATCAAAAGGAGCTCCAAAAATTTGTTTTACTCAAATTGATTTTAATATACAGAACTTTTTTGAAAATAATAAAAATAGAGATATTTTTCATATCGATTTGCCTTCGGTAAATCCTTACAGATTTTATGACTGTATAACGGAACTGCAAGAAAAACCTGATAAAACTACAAAGACAATAAGTCTGGGAAGTTTATTAAAAGATATCTCTTATAAGTTTTTACGCCACGGCTTCTGGTTTTCGGACGGTACCGAACTAAGATTTTTTCCAATGCCTTCCGAAATTGAACTGGAAAACAAATATTATTATTGGTGGAAATACGTTAGGTAATTATTGTTTACGGAAAGATAGCCTTTTTAGGTTATCTTTCTGTTGCTCCATCCCAAGCTATAATTCCTCCGGCAAGATTATAGACTTTTTCAAAACCAAGTTTATCCATTTTCGTAGCAGCATTTAAACTTCTGCTGCCGCTTCTACAGTATAAATAATAACTTTTCTGTTTATCTAGTTTATTAATCTTATCTAAAAAATCAGCCTGAGAAATATCTATAAGCATAGAGTTTGGTATTCTAATTTCTTCATGCTCTTCTTGTGTTCTTACGTCAATTAAAATGGAATTATCATTTTCCGTTAAATGTTTTTGAAATTCAGAGGAATTAAGATTTTTTACATTTTTGCTTCCAAATAACATTGAAAGTATGGCCATAATATTTTCTCCACAATTAAAATTTGCACAATAATTATTACTTTTTCTTTACTAAAAAAAATTATTGTTACGTTAAAGATTTTTTTAGCGTAACGAAGTTAGTAATTTTATTTATTAAATTTATAGCTTTTACAATATTTAAAATTAAAATTTATTTATTAATTAACATACTTACTATTTCATTAAAAAAGATTTCATTATATTTTCGGATCAAATTAGAATTCCTTTAATATAAGACGATTACATATCTTTGGTATCAGGTTCGGAAAAAATAAACATTTTTAACAAATTGATTTTTATCTTTGTTGAATGTAATATAATAAAACTAAGATTACCAAGTTTAATCTTTTCACCTCGAGCCGGAATTCTGCCAATTTTTGATGTTATAAATCCTGCAATAGTTTCATAATCTCCATCAGGAATATTTAGTTCATATTCTTCGTTAAGATAATCAATTTCGATTTTACCGCTTAAAACGTATGTGTCATCATCAATTTTTCTACAAACATCCGGCTCATTATCATATTCATCTTGAATTTCACCAAACATTTCTTCAATTATATCTTCCACAGTTAAAATCCCTGCTGTCCCCCCAAATTCATCTACTACAACAGTAAAAGAAATTCTGTTATCCAAAAATTCTCTCAGCATATCCAACGTTTTTTTTGTTTCCGGTACAAACATTACTTCTTTAATTATATCGGATAATTCTTTCGGATTGGTAAACATATCATAAACATGTATAATTCCTTTTATATTATCAAGATTTTCATCGTAAATCGGTAATTTTGAATAACCTGATTCCACGAAAAAATTTAAGACTTCTTGTATATCGGAATTTATATTAACGCCAACAATATCGGTCCTGGGAGTCATCGCTTCATAAATTTTTTGATTACCAAGTTCAATTATATTCTTTATAATATCGGAGTCTTCTTCATCAACACTTCCAGCTTCCGATCCTTCGTCAATCAATAAATGAATTTCGTCTTTATCAATTATATCTTCTCCTCCATTTTTAGGTTCATTTTTTTTAATAAAAAGAAGAGAAATAGAATCAGTAAGTTTAATTACGGGTTTGAGTAGAATTGAAATTATTTTCAAGGGAACAGATGAAACCAATATCAAAATATCTGCAAATTCTCGTGCGAAGTATTTTGGAAGTAACTCCCCAAAAATCAATAGTAGAGCCGTTGAAATTAAAAGAATTGAAAACTCACTAAAATGATAGAACTTAGCAAGAAAAATTGTAATTAATGATGCAAACGCAATGTTTATTATGTTATTTGAAATTAATATAGTCGAGAAAAAAGTCTGCGGATGATTTATAAAAAACTGAGCATATTTTGCAGAGAGATTATTTTTTCTTGCTCTAAGTTCAACTTTCAGTTTATTTGCAACAATATAAGCAAGTTCCGATGATGAAAAAAAACCGCTAAACAATAGTAATACAATAAGACCTATTATTTCTAAAGTCATTTTTTATTTTGCCTTTTCAATTTTTATATTATCAATCCAATATTTTAAAATATTGCTTCCTTCCTTAAAATTAAGTTCGAACATAACTGTTTTATCTTTTTTCAATTTAGGATTAAGCGAAACACCTCTGAGTGTTGAATAAGTAAATTTTTTATCCTTATTAGTAATATTTGTAATTACTTTGGGAATGATGTTAAAAACTTCAATTCCATCTTGGAATACTTTAATATTTTTCAACTCAATTTCTTTGAAGTTATACTCACTATCTTTTAATAAAAAGAATTTTCCGGAAATATTGAATTTATTATTACTTTCCGGCATTGTGTTTATCCAACTGATATTTTTTATTGGTTTTAGCTTAACATCATTTCTTATTTTTTTCTCTTCTCTTACTTCTGTCGCTTCTTTTACTGATGAACAACCAAAGTTGAAAATAATTAAACTTAAAAAAATTATAATGAAATTATTTTTTTTCATTTTTTCTCCAATTTAGGGAACTACAATTTCTTCGTAAATTCCAAAGGTTTGTTTTAGTAAATCTACCATCTCACCGAATATATAATAGTTTTCTGCAGCTTTAAACATTAGATATCGTCCGTTTTGTAATAAATATTTAGCTCTTTGACTTATATCTTCAGGAAAATCAAATCCGGCAAACTTCCTCATTATCCATATTTTTCCTTTAACTTCCAAAGCCCGAATTTCGCATATGTATGGATATTGTTTAAGAAAACAAATCTCTTTTTTAAAATTTATATTAGTTTTATCTTCGGGTGTGTAAAAATTATAATAGCTCAATTTCTTTTTCAATGATATTTTTTAGTCTGAATAACGAGTTGTTGTAATGTGAAAATTTAACAAGTACATATCAAATATCTTTAAGAAAAATAACAAGATTTTTTCACTCATCGATAAAGTAAAGTTTACGATCTTCAACAATATACATCATAGGAGCGATTATTATATTAGGATATTTCATTCTTAATCTAATTACTTCATTAAGTGTAAAATCTACGGAATCACTAATCTCAAGAATTGGAGCATAGCTGTGAAAATGTTCTTCTGCTGTATTACTTTCCCAATCACATGTATTAGTAAGTCCAGTTATAAATTGTTCTTTCTTTGTATGCAGGTTTACCATCCCACAATTATTATGTCCTATTAAAGCAATATGTTTAATTTTTCCTACGGAAATTGCAAAAGAAATATGAAATTCATTAGCCCTTAAGTTTACTCCACCGGTTCTTAAAACAAAAGCAAAATTTTCAGGAATATTTAATTTTTTTCTATTATCCATGCACATACCAACTAACAACCGCGCATTTGGATACTCAGTAAATTTTTCACCAAAGTTATGATATTTAATTAAAGATTCTATCGGTGTATTTTTATACGCTACAGGAATATCCTTAAGAGATGAAATATTTTGCATTATTTTCTTATAAAATTAATTAGTTTATTTTATAATTTATTAAATTTAATTAAATTATAAAAATATTAGTTTAAAATTTGTTCATTAATTTTAAGAAAAAGTAACATTTAAGAAAATTGTTTTGAAAAAGATATTAATTATTCCCTCGCTGGATATAAAAGAAAAAAAGATAGTTAGAGTAGTTCAAGGAATAGCCGAACTTGGATCCAATCAATATGGGAATGATCCAGTTGAAATGGCATTAATCTGGCGTTCGGAAAATGCTAAGATTATTCATGTTGTCGATTTTGACTTTTCACTTAAACACTCTAAAATAAATTTTGATACTATCGGAGAGATTTGTGAAGCAGTGATTATTCCTGTTACATATGGCGGTGGCATTCTATCTATGGAAGATGCAAATGAAATTATTGAACTCGGTGCATCCCGCTTGGTAATAGGTTCACTTACAGTAACTAATTTTGATGTTTTCTTAAAAATTTTTGAGAAATTCGGACCTCACAAAATAACTATCGGTTTAGATATTATTGATGATGAAATTATCATTAACGGAAGAAAAGAACGAACCGGAATTAGCCCTTTGCAGCTGTCAAAAAAATTAGCTGATGTAGGCGTAAAAAGATTCATAATTACAGATGTAAGTAGAAACGGAATGTTAACAGGTCCTAACATAGAATTATGTAAAAAAGTATCTGAGGTTACTAATAGAAAAGTAACTCTTTCTGGTGGTGTTGGTAATTACAAAGACTTAATTGAAATCCAAAATAATTCAAACGGTGATATAGATTCCGTTATTGTTGGAAGAGCACTTTACGAAAACAGATTTTCTTGCCAAAAATTGTGGCGTGTTGCAGAAACCGGCTTATTCGATTAACATATTTAATTAAATTTCTTATACTTCCCCTCTAGTTTATGCTTAGACTGACACAACTCTCTTAAAAGATAATTTTAAGAACCAACAGAGTAAGTTATATAAGCTAATTCTCCAGATACCTTTTTATTTTTTGAGTGGTTGTTTTTTCAAATTCTTTTTCCCTAATATCAAATTTAATTATTCTTTTGTAAGAGGTTAATTTTTTATTAACTTTTTTTACTTCATCAGAAATAGTTTTTCGAATAAGTTTATCATTAATTTTCACGCCTTTTTCTTGAGACAAGAGTAAAAATGCTTCGGTATTTACTACAATTTTTGCAGCTATTATTTCATTTTGTTTATTATTTTTAGCACCATAAACCAATGATTCTTGTATATATTCACTATGGTTTAGCTGATCTTCAATTTCTTCGGGAAATACATTTTTACCGCTTTTTGAGATAATTACATTTTTCTTTCTTCCCGCAATATGCAAGAAATTGTCTTGATCAAAATAACCGATATCTCCGGTTTTAAACCATCCGTCTTCAAAAGCATTTTTGGTTTCTTCTTCATTTTTGTAATAACCAAGCATTACATTATTGCCTTTGGCATAAATTTCTCCAATTCCACTGCCATCGGGATTTACAATCTTAAGTTCCACACTCGGAAGCGGTAAACCAGCAGCATCATTCTTAAAATGTTCAAGATTATTTAATGCCAAAATAGGTGAAGTTTCGGTTAATCCATATCCTTGCAAAAAATTAAATCCAAAACCTTGTAAGCCTTCGGCAACCTCAGGATCGGCAGCAGCTCCTCCAACAATAAATATTCTGATAGCTCCGCCAAACCTTTCTTGCAGCTCTTTAAATACTTTTTTCTTCAATTCTCCGAAACCAAATTTTTTAGTGAGATTTGTAATTTTAACTAATTTAGGAACTAAGAAAGCTTTCTTTTTATCTTCCTTAATTGCTTTCATAACTTTTTTGAATATTTTATCAAATAGAAGAGGAACTCCAAGCACCATTGTAGGGCGTACTCGCTTCATATCTTCTGCAATTGTTTTTAGGGAACGAGAATAATGAATTGATGAACCGCTATACATCGGACAGAGCATTCCGCAAGTACATTCGTATGTATGATGAATAGGCAGTACAGATAAAAACCTATCTTCAGGATACATCATTAACATACTGACCATATCCATCAAATTAGCAGCCAGATTTTTTTGCGAAAGCATAACACCTTTTGCTCTTCCGAGAGAACCTGAAGTAAAAATTATTTCCGCTAATTTATCTGGATTTATCTTAGGTAAAATTACTGCTTTTTCCAGTGAGGAATTTTCAATTATTTTTTTCATATCCAAGAAATTTTCTTCCTTACATTCTGTATCCATATTTATAAAGACTTTTACTTTTTTTAAGATTGATTTGTTTTCAGAAAAAATATTGGAAAAGTTATCCGAGAAAATTATTGCTTCGGCATCTGATTCGTGGATAATATTTAATACTTCGCTAACCGATAAATTTTTATCAATTGGAACTATAACATAATTAAAAGACATTAATGTTAAGTAACTTATACTCCATTGAACTCTGTTATCTCCGATTAAAGCAATATGTGTACGTTCTTTTAATCCTAAATTTTGCAGGGCAATCCCAAACTTTATGATGTTATCTTTCAGTTCACCATAAGTTAGTTTGTTGATGGGATAATTCTGTAAATCTTCTAATGCAAGTTTAGTTGAATACTTATCGCAAGATTGCATAATCATATCTTGGATAGAAGTTATTTCTGGAACTTTATTAAGTGTAATTTTTTTCTTCATAATTATATATCCGCTTATAAATAAATGTAATTCAACTCCGGATTAAGCCCGAAGCTCTTCTTCCCGTAACAAACTCTCAATGAAACAAAAAAGTTTGCGTAGAATTTTTAACCATACTTCTCTGTCAGCCAAAGTGAAACCAAAAAAAGATTAAAAAAACCACCGCAGTTTTTTCTTCTACAGTGGTTAAGTTTTTATTTTATAAAATTGCTTTTCATTGTTAAGAAAAATATTATTCAGCTAATTTTTTTAGAATGGCTTTTAGAATATTATAAAACTTTTCTACATCTTTAATATTTACTCTTTCCGCCGGTGAGTGTGCTCCTTCAATTGTAGGACCAAATGAGATCATATCCAAGCCCGGATATTTTGAGCCGAGCAAGCCTGTTTCCAAACCGGCATGAATTGCCTTTATTTCAGGTTCTTCATTAAATAAATCCTTATAAACTTTTTTGGATATTTTTAATATTTCGGACTCCATATTCGGTTGCCATCCAGGATAACCATCACCAATAATAAGTTTGCTTGCACCTGCTAATTTTAATACAGCTTTTACCATATTTGCAGCATTTAATTTTGCACTTTCAATTGCACTTCTTTGGCTTGTTCCGATTGTAAGTGTTTTTTCATCCATTGTAAGTATAGCTAAATTTGTTGAAGTTTCAACTAGCTCAGGTATATCAGGACTCATTGCCATAACTCCATGAGGAAGTGCGAGAAGAGCATTAATCAATCTATCTGTAAATTCTTTCTTTAATACTTTTGAATGTTTTTCTTTAAGTTTTTTAGTTTTTACTGTAAGCCCTCCATCAACCGTTTTATATTCTTTTAAGGCATCTTCAACAAAATCTTTAATATTTTTCTTTAGCTTTCTCACATTCTTAGGATCAATTACCAAAATTACTTCTGCTTCTCTTGGTATAGCATTTCTTAAAGAACCGCCGGATATTTTAGCTATTTGGAATGGAATTTCGATTCTGTTTAATAACTGTCCTAATAATTTTATTGCATTTGCTCTTTGTTGATGAATGTCTAAACCGCTATGTCCACCTTTCAATCCAGTAATCAACACCTCGTAAGCTTCTGTTTTACTTTTAGCACGCCCGAGTTCGTAATTAAAAACTCCTGCCGTATCTTGTCCACCAGAGCACCCAACATAAAATGCACCATCTTCTTCGGAATCCATATTTAACAATATCCTGCCGGAAATAAACTTAGGCTGCAAAGAACCAACGCCGGTCATTCCCGTTTCTTCATCAATTGTACAAAGGAGTTCTAGAGGTCCGTGAACTGCATTTTTATCCAAAGCTACTGCCATTCCGGCAGCAACGCCAATGCCATTATCTGCACCGAGTGTTGTTCCATTTGCCTTAATCCATTCGCCGTCTTTAATTAAAGTAATCGGGTCTTTATCGAAATCATGTTTTGTCCCTTTGTTTTTTTCACAAACCATATCAACATGACCTTGTAAAACAATTTTGGGAGCTTTCTCTTTACCCTTTGTTGCAGGAACATGTATTACTACATTACCCACTTTGTCTTCATCATATTTGAAGTTGTTCCTCTTTGCGTAATCTTTCACAAACTGAACAGCTTTTTCTTCTCTTTTGGAGGGACGAGGAATTTGACTTAATTCATAGAAGTGCTCCCACAATAATTTTGGTTTTAATCCATCAACAGCGTTATTAGACATTTTTTGCTCCTTGTGTTTTAATTTAGATTAATTTACTTAGATATAACTCATAAAAACTAACCGTGACGTATATTTAGAATATCTCCGTCTTGAACTATATAATCTTTCCCTTCTAATTTCCATACACCGGCTTCTTTACATTTTGCAAAAGTTTTATGCTCCATAAAATCATCATATCCTACAACTTCTGCACGGATGAATCTATTATAAAAATCGGAGTGTATAACTCCAGCAGCATCCTGAGCAGTGTAATTTTTCTTTATTGTCCATGCTCTGTTTTCATCTTCTCCTACGGTAAAAAAACTGTGCAGTCCAAGAGCATCATAAGAAGCATGCAAAATTTTTGTAAGCGCCGATTCAGTAATTCCATAATCTTGCATAAACATTTCTCTATCTTCTTCATCCAAAGTAGAAAGTTCATATTCCAGTTTAGCAAAAAAAGGAATAATTTTTACGTTATCATCTTTTAGTAATTCTTTGGCTTGTTTAATATATTCATTTGTGTTTTCTATTGATTCATCATCAAAATTAATTGCAACAACTAATTTTTTCAGAGTAAGCAATTGGTAACCGGAAAGTAATTTTTTTTCATCTTCGGAAAGAGCTAACATTCTGAGTGGTTTTTCACTTTCAACATGTTTAAAGCATTTTTGTATTACGGGAATTTCTTTTTTGAGGCGTTCATCTTTTGTTTTCATTACTTCTTTTTGAATTTTTTCAATTCTGTTTTCTAAAAAAGCCAAATCATAAAATAGAAATTCGTTCTCCAAAAAAGAAATATCTTCAATGGGATCAATTTTGTTCATAGGATGAGGAACCGCATCATCTTTAAATTGACGGACTACATAAAAAAGAGCATCGTTATTTTTCACTTCATTTAGAAATGTGTTGGTTATTCTTAATTTTCCGTCATCGGCAGTACGCAGACCGGGGATATCATAAACTTCAATAGAAGCGTTTACAGTTTTCTTAGGATTAAAAATTTCTGTTAATCGATCCAATCTTTTATCCGGAACTTTTACTACTTCTATAGCCGCTTTATCCAAACCGGTATTTTGAGATGAATCGTGTGTTTCTGAAAGTGTATTAAAGAGTGTGGTTTTACCGGAGTATTGCAACCCCACTAATCCTATCTGCATAAAATTCCCCTAAGATTATTTTCTAAAATTTAAATTTACAAAATTGAATTAGTAAAAAGAATTTTTAAGGAATTAAATCAATAAGAAAACTTTAAAAAATTTCACCCCACTATCTGTGTATGCAAAGCAATTTCTTCCAAAACGGAAGATACTTTAAGACATTCAGCCATCGAGCCTCCAAAAACCATTGCCTTCCCTTTTACATGCACTTCAAAAGCATAAGCACGAGCTTTCTCGAAAGTGCATCTAATAGCTTTCATCAACTGCAGAATTACCTCATCAAAAGTATGTACATCATCATTAAACAAAAACACACGGAATTGAACAGCAATATCTTCATCGCTACTAATTTCGATGTCAAAATTTTCTTGAGGTTTTTCAAAATTTGATTTAATTGTTGCCCTAAACATTTCGATTATAAAATTGAAATAAATTAAATATATTTATTTTATTATATTACTAATATAAAAATGTAAAATTATAAATAAAAGATGGTTAGATTTTGGAAAAAATTCAAGTAGATATATTAGGATTATCTTCCAGTTCCTCAGCTGGCGGAGCTTATGCATTATTATTAAAAGAATCTTTTGGGACAAGAAGGCTCCCAATAATTATCGGTTCATTCGAAGCACAATCAATTGCTCTCGAAATTGAAGGGATTAAACCTCCCAGACCTTTAACACACGATTTAATGAAAAATTTAATTGATGATCTCGGTGGTAATGTTGTAGAAGTTTTTATAAACGAATTACGCGACAACACGTTTTATGCAAAAATTATGTTAGAAGTTTCTACTTTAACCAGTACAATTGATGCCAGACCAAGTGATGCTATTGCTTTGGCTGTTAGAACTGGAACTCAAATTTTTGTGGCAGAAGAGGTTATGAGTGCCGCTTCTTTTGTACCCACAAACGAGGATGATACTACAGGAAAAGAATCATTTGAGATAGCAAAAGATTATGATGCCAAGCAATTTCCAAAACAATCGACTGAAACCAAAATAGCATCTTTACAAGATCAGTTAAGAAAAGCTATAGAAAAGGAAGATTACGAAAGAGCTGCAAAGCTGAGAGATGAAATAGGGAATCTAAAAGGTAATAATTAAACATCTAAAATTAAATCTACTGTGGTAAACAAACATAAAATGCCTGCCCATCTTTCTTTCACCTAATTTATTTGGGAAAAGTTGTCATACATGCGAAAGGTCATGTTTTTAATTTTTGCGTTTTTATTTTATAAGATGTCTTCTGCTGTAATTTAAAAAATTTTTAAATTCTCAAAACGATTCCCTTAAAAATTGAGATCAATTTTTTATCTAACTACTGCCATCTTCTGAGTAACATCTTGTTTTTTCCCATTTGCTGTCATTATCACTTTGTAAAGATAAATTCCATTTCCTACTAAATCTCCGTCTTCATCACGGCTATCCCAGTAAATTTTGTTTAAATCATAATTTAATTGAGAAGGATTAAGATTTATTTCTTTAATCAGTCTTCCACTTATTGTGAATACTTTTATTTTTACTTCTTCAGGAATTTGAGTTAGTTTAAAAGTAATGTAAGTATCTTTATTAAACGGATTAGGATAATTGTAAACATTGAGAAGTTTGTGTTCACTCTGAACTTTAAAATATTTTGTAACTCCACTTGAATCGCTTAAATTACCTGCAGCATCTTGTCCAAAAACTGTTAATGAATAATCACCATCTTCCAGCACCGGTTGGTAAGTAAGGGAAATTTTGGGATTAGATTGAGAATAATCAACTTTAATTATATTATCATTATCAGCATAATTTATTCTTTGATTATTTAAATATAAACTTATAAAAGAAGTATCGGCAAAAGATAAAAGAGATTCATCATTTAACTCAATCTTTATTTTTGGGGTGCTAGAAACAAAATCACCATCAAAAATATTATTTCCATCAACCGTGATATTAATCTTTGGTTTAGTTGTATCACCCAAAACAGTGAAAGGAATATTGAAATAATTATTGTCCTCAAATAATTCATTTACCTTATCATCAGAATCAATTGTAATTGCAAAAGTACGTTCACCATTAAAAGAAGTTGTGTTATACGGAATTGTAAATCTTTTTCTTTGTTCAGAACCAAGCGAAGGAACCATTTGGGTAAATATATTTTCTTTATTATTATCAGGGCTAATAACATCAACTGTTACCTTAAAACTATCCGCAGCAGATTCTCCTACATTATAAGCATAAAATGACAGAGTAATATCTTCACCCTGTTTTACTGTGTCTTTTTCAATCTCCACGACTTGATAATTTATTGCAAGTTCAGGAACTCCAACATAATCGGCAGCAATTGATTTAAGAACTGGTGATTGGTTGTCGCCACTGGCTGTAAATTCCGAAAGTAATTTTATGTAAGGATATTTTTTGGCATCAATATTATTTATTTCTGCTGAAGCGTTTGTAAAAACCATCGGAACAAGAGTATCAATTATTTCTTCTTGCCTGTTTAACAGAATTGGTCTGAAAGTAATTTGGGAATTATTTGGCAACGAATCAGAAATGGTAATTTTTTTCCAATAAGTCGCAGGACCTATTTTATTACTAGTTAAAGCACCGGATTGATTAAGATAACTGAAAACAGTATCAAGTGAAACGGGACCGTCTCCTGCATGGGAAAATTTCTCAGCATAAAACTGTTTATCATCACCTGTCTGCCCAATAAAGAACCAGGAACTTCTAAATTTTACACTATCAATATATCTGCTACCCAATTCTTTAATTTTACTTTTTAATATGGCACTACTAATTCTGCCCTCATCAGAAACAGCTATTAGCACTAATCTATTATCTGATAAAGTATCTAAAAAATAAATGTAATTAGTAATGTTTTCACCTCCAGCATAAGTATTAAAATATTTATACTCTAAGAAATTGTAAGGAGGAACAATATTAAAAACAGTAATATGATGCCCAACTTTATTGGTTGGAATAAAATTAATAGCATTTCTTTCTATAACAGCAGCCTTACCATCTTCGAAACCCGCAGAAAACAAATAAAAATTTATGTGAGAAGAATCGATACCAATGCCATCTTCTTTATCAAATCCAATATTCGAAATGCTACAATTTTGCATACTTATGCTGTCAGATATTAAAAATTTATTATTACCTTTTATAAAAGAGAAAATTGGGGAATAATTATCTGTTCCTTCAATTTTAACTCTTGCAAAAATTCTATTATTATATAATAAATTTTTTGTTTCTAATTTTGAATAGGTTGTATCAAAAAATATATCTCTGATATTACTATTTAAAAAATTATTTTCATTAGAATATTCAAATATAATTTTTTCATTTATTGGTTTATTTGTAGGATTAAGGAATAATATACTATCACTTACAACACTATTTGTTACATCAGCTAATATCGGCCTTACTGAAGAACTTAAAACATTAAAACTAAAATCAATTCTATTATCACCTTCATAAATTTCCTCAAATTTATTGGTAGGATCTAAAATTACAGTAACATAATGAAGTCCAACTTTATTTTTTGTTAAAATATTAAGATTAATAGTGGCATTGTATTTGGGAATAATTTGTTTTAAAGAAGTTGTATCCGAATAATTCTTGTATTTATGTATTACATTGATTGATAATGAATCACTTGGAACACTACCATAATTAAAATATTGTATTTTAAAATTAGCATTTTCATCCAAATCAGTTGGAATTTCAGGAAATAATTTAAAATCATTTTGCTTTAATACAAAATTCGGTTTTGTTGGAATATGAACTGATAAAATGGGATCACCAATTAGTGTATTAGTTAATGCAAATAACTTATAAATATTTGATGAACCATAATTCTTAAGTATTTCTAACTTTGCTTGCTTGTGGGCTTCGCTAATATTATAAATTTTTTCTTCAAATATTTTTTTATAAAATATTTTTGGACTTAAAACAGAAGTTGAAACAAAACCAAGCGAAGTATTGCCGAAGTAAGCTAGAGCCTGCCCCCCTTTCCCAATTGTAAATAACTCAGAAAATGAAGTTACATCTGGCTCGGCAAATTTACCAGTCGAACAACCAAAATCCGAAACAATTGGATATCTACCCTTCAAATTTTTTAATTGTTCAGGTTCTGTTATAGAGTTATCCCAAATTTGTGTCCCACTGTGTCCAATGTAAGAAATCAACATTGCACCTTGATCGATTGCACTTTGAAATTCATCTTTACTAATAGGTCCGAAATTAGTTTGAGGATTTGCTGTTTTGTAAAAATGGAAATAGTTTCCACCTATTGGCTTCGGTTTTATGTAATTATCTATTACAAATTGGTTCGAAGCCCTTAAAGAATTGAGTTCAGATTCAGAACTCGAATTTCCACTTGAAAAGAAGAAATATCTCTTATTCCAATCATCATATTTTTGATTAACAAAACTTCTATGTTTAGCTAAATATCTATCTATTTGCTCATTTTTAGTTACCGGTATTCTTCCTATATTCATTTGAGGAATATAAGCCCCTGTTGTATCCCAAGTTACAAACCAATTATCACTAACTGGAGCTCCAAAAGAAGGAACATAATTTTTCACCCTATAATCAACCGAAGCAAGATTTTTGTATTTGTTACCATGATAATCATAAGTAGCTCCACCAATAAGAAAGACATATTTCGGTTTTGGATTTTGCCAATATGTATGAGTAGCCATCAAAAAATCTTTAATCGCTTCAGGATTAAAAAATCCATATGAAAATTGATTATAAATATTTTCTATATTTATTACCTTAGTCTTCAGATTATAAGTTTCGGAAATAAAATCAGCATATTCATTAACCTTTTCGATAAATTTTTTATGAGTAATAATTATATAATCCGCTTGATTTTGGGGATTAATTAAATTAGTGATTTTTCGTTTATATGAAATCTCCGGAGTTTTTATTTGTGATATATCAGAGTAGATATACTTATCCTGACTACTGATAGTATCTAGAAAAGTCAAAGAATTATTAGCTATTAATGCATTAAATTTTCTATAATTGCTTCCTACCCTCCAAACTGAAAAATTATCAGAAGCTGGACTTTTAATTCTTATATTCTTTACAATATCATCAACATTAAATTGAAATACTAATTCGTTATTAATAGGAATTATATAACGCGGATATTCAATTTCAAACCAATCAAAAAAACACAAGTTGATAGGAGAAGAATTTATATAAGAATGAACTTTTACTATATTTTTACCTTCAATAAGTTGTGCCGAATTTACTGTAGAGTATAATATTTTTTTTTCGTATTTATCAATATCAATTGTATCGCTTGAAATTATTGAGTTATTTAAACTTAATTGTAACTGATGTGCTTTATTAAGCAATTGCGAGGCATAACTATGTAATTTAGCAAAAATTCTACAACTATCATTATCTATCAAGTTAGATATATTAAAATTACTGCTAAATGTTTTTCCTCCACTTATTGCTCCCCATCCCCATGTCTTATTTTCAATCCAGAAAGGTAACTCTTTTCTTACTTGTGAGTCTCCAGAAAAATCGAACCAATTATTTTTTTCTAAGTGTATTACCTCTTGATAAGATTTAATAGTATCTAAGGTATTAACTGTACTTGATTCTACCAAAACTCTTTTACCATAAGCACCATCCCAAGTTAACCAATAAGTTGTTGTATCAGTATATCTTCCTAGAAATTCATTGTAAGGTTTATTATAAGAACCTAGTTCCCTATGTCTACCTCCCTTATTTCTTAATCCAACAAATTCTATATAATCATTTTTACCAAAAGAAAGGCTTTCTTCATTGGAAACAAATATTGGAATCTCTTTTCCCTTAGAAAATAATTTAAGAGATTTTGGATTAATATTTAAAAAGGATATTCCCACCTCTTCTAAATCATTATAGCTTAATCTATATATACCATCTTCAGCCACATTAATCTTTACATATTCTTTATCATAGGATATCCACTCATTATGAGAAAATATTATATTGTTTTCTTTTTCAGACTTTTTGATATAGTCATAATTTAAAACGATATTGTTTGTAGTAATATTTTTCAGTCCAACATTTTTTAGTTCTTTAGAGTAATTACTTGAAATGAATTCTAGTTTTATTTCAACTTCTTGAATTTGATTAATTATTTTTTCTTTATTATTGTAATAAAGATTATCAATTCTCAAATGGACACAATAAATCCCATCTATCCATAAATAACCTAGAACTTTTACATACTCTTTACCATTTAGCAAACTTTCAATAGTTTTATTAAATATTTTTTTTCTTTCATTGTCTCCTAATAATGGTTGAAATTTTAGTGTAGTCTGAAGATCAATTTCTTTACTCTTAATTACAGTATAATTTAAAGTAACTTTTGACGAAGTAGGAATTCCAACAAAAATTTCTTTGGTAGGTAATAAAAAATTATTTCCTATGATATCATTAAAGATTTGAATTTCCTTAATACTTTCGAACTTAACATTAAATGAAATAATATTTTTAGTTTGTTTGTAATTAATCAACTTTGTTTGTGGATAGCAATATGATATGAATAATAGAATATAAAATAAAATTTTTTTTAACATTGTTGAACTTACTTATTAATTATTGAATTATAATGTTCTTCTAACAAAGAGATATGTTCCGTTAAATTGTACTCATTAGCTTTTTTAATACAATTATTAAAATAAACATTCTTATTATTTAATTCATTCCACATTTTAATTGTTTTTTCTTTTAAATCATTAAAAGAATTATAATCATAAATTTGTCCTGAAATATTACTTTTTACTAATTCCCCCGTCGCACCTAAACCGGTAGTCAAAACAGGTTTACCTAACTTAAAAGCTTCAAGAATTACTAATCCAAAACTCTCTTTTAAAAGTGTAGGAAAAATAACAAATCTTGCTTTCTTTATGACTTTAATTTTTCTTTCACCACCTAAATAACCACAAAACTCTAAGTTATTAAGCTTACCGTATTTCTCAACTAATTCATTATAATCTTCTCCACTACCAACTATCATAAATCGTAAATGCTGAAGTTCTTTTGCCAACAAACATACTTTGTCTACACCTTTCGCTTTATTAATATTACCAATGTATAAAATATAATCTCCCTGTATATTTTTCACATTATTGATTTCAAATGTAACCGGATTTTTAAGATAAGTAATTTTTTTAGTATCTATTCCTAACTCTATATATTTATTAAAAATAAAATTACTTACAGCCAAAAAAGAGTCTATTTTAGAACTATACTTTAACCAGTCATTACTTTTAGTTTTAAGTAATGACGCGTAAAAAGATTTTGCATAAGAATTTTGATAGCATTTATATTTAATACCAAAATATAAACTATTTTTGTTAAAACATAGTTGACAGCTTTGTTCTTTTCTAAAGAAAAACGAATTTATACAAAAAGGATAAAAATTATGTATATGATAAACTATTTTAATATTAGGTTGCACTTTTAGTTTCTTTAAAAAATTTCCCCACAAAGGATAAATATTATGAATATGTATTATTTGTGGATTAAAAGAAATAATCTTGTCTTTCAATCTTTTAATATCTTTTTGAATAAATAGATATTTAAGAAAAGTAAACTTAGATTTAATTATTATTTCTGAATGATATATAGAAAATAATTCTATAAAATGTCCTTTTTCCTTAAGTTTAGCAATTTCAAGATTTATAAGTGTATCAACACCACCTTTTATGGCAGTAAACTCGTTGACAAATAAAATCCTCATTAATCTTTTAACTCAATTATTATTTTTTTTGTAAAAACTCTATAGAAAAACTTGGGAATACCAATAAAATATCTTTCCCAAACTCTAAAAAATTCATGACACAATTTATATAACCATTCAAGGTGTAAGCTTCTTAGAAAAAGAGGTGCTCTTTTTTTCCCCCCCGATAAATATTGAAACCAACCACCAACAGCTAATATTAAATTACAATTTATCTCTTTATAATTGTCTAAAATCCATTTCTCTTGTCGCCCAACACCAAGCCCTACCAATAATATATCCGGTTCAAAATTATTAATATCTTTTATTATTTTTTGGTGATCAAATTGATACCCATTTTTCATACCAACAATATTTACATTAGGATAGTTTTTTGCAATATTAGACTTAGTCTTTTCAAGTATTTCATCGCTATCACCAAATAGAAATAATGAATTAGAGTTTTTATTTAAATGTTCTAACATTTTATATTGCAAATCTGTACTAACAATTTTATGGCAATTATTTTTCAAAAAATATTTTAAATAAAAATAGACAGCAGTTGAATCAGGATATAGCTGAATACCCTTGGGAATTTCAATTTTATTTTCATACAAATAATTTATTACATTAAAATCAGCATATAATATTACATGCTTAGTTTCTAAGTTGTTTAAAAAATTTGTTGTTATATTTGTTAAACAATAATTCATAAAATCAACTATATAATTTTAATATAATGTTTAATTCTTTCAATTTTTTTCTATTTTCCATTTTTAGTAATAATTTAAGAAAAGATATTCTTAACCAGAATTTTTTGTGTAGTATTTTTTCATATCTTTTTTCTTTTAGAAAAGAGATAAAAATAACATATAGTGACCTAATTGAAAATATTTGGACAAAATTACTTTTTAGCATTAGTTCTCTTGCTTTATGTTTATCTCCGTAGAATAATTCCCTTACAGCCCTATTGTATAGCTTTTCATTTCTATCAGTTATATTAAATTCTTTTTCGATATTTTTATAATATTTCTCTTGAATGTGATAAAAGATATTTCTTTTATATTTATCAGAGAAATTAGAGTCATATCTATATAATGTTAAAACTTCTTGAATATTGTAAAAAATCAAATCATTCTTGGCTCTTAACCATAAATCATAATCTTGAGCTCCGTTAAGATTTTCATTGTACCCGCCTAAAATTTTTATTTTTTCTTTTTTAAATATAACTGAAGGATGACAAACACTTGAAAAAAGAGCTAACTTTTTTACTATTTCATCATTCCATTCAGGTAATTTTATAATATATGCAATTTTGTTCTTATTAAATACTGCATACCACGAAGAAATAACATCTATACCCGGATTCTTTAACATATAATCTATTTGAATTTTGAGTCTTTCCGGATGAGCAATGTCATCAGCATCCATTCTAGCTATTAAATCATACTGAGCTTTTTCAATACCATAGTTCAGTGTATTAGAAATACCAGAATGTTTTCTTTTTATATATTTAATTCTTTTGTCGCTAAAAGTATTAATAACTTTTTCTGTATTATCTGTAGAACCATCATTTATAATTAAAAATTCAAACTCCTTAAATGTTTGGTTAAGAATACTAGTAATTGCTTGCGAAATATATTTTTCGCAATTATAAACAGGCATCAAGACACTAATCATCTTTCACCTTGTTAATTAATAAAATTCCATCAAAAATTGATAGAATATATTTTATGAAATATAGGGGTTTATGTTGGATAAAAAGGATACCAATAAGATCAAAGATGAAAATTTTTAATAAATTTTTGAAATGAAACTCTTTATATAGAATCCATATTAAAAAATAGTTTCGAGGAATATATTTAATACCCAGTTTATTAAAAAACTTAAAATGATAGAAGAAAAAACCATAACCAAATGTTTTATATTTTTGAGGTGGATGTAAAAAATGAGAGTTAACGATAGTAAGGATATCAAAATTATATTTTTTAATACGAAAAAAATATTCGTGTTCATCACCATATATAAAGAATAAAGGGTTAGGAAATCCAATCTTACTCATGATCTTTTGATGTATTAAAGTCCCATTAAAGAAACTTGCATATTTCTCAATACTATTACCTTTGACTTCTTTCACTTCTCTTAATATTTTTTTTTTAGATTTGATATAAATACCAAAAGTTAGATTTTTGTTATCTTCTTTTGAGACTACGAGTGAATTTTTAACTAAACAATCTTTTTCTGAATTTAATAGGATTTCTAATGCTTTATCAGTAGGTAAGCCATCATCATCCATTAACCAAACCCAATCATAACTTTTCTCATAAGCAGCTTTCATTCCATTGTGGAAGCCGCCTGCACCACCAAGATTTTCTTGATGAATTTTTGTAATGTCATTCTGTGTATCTAACCACTCTTTAGTTCCGTCAGAACTATTATTATTTACTACAATAATCTCATCAAGTTTATGAGTTTGTTGTCTTAGTGCTGCTATACACTCCTTTAATAATTCTAACCTATTGTATGTAACAACAACGGCACAAACACGTTCAGTCATAATTCCCTCTCAAACAAAGTCAAACATCTTGCCACTACTTGATCCATATTATAATATTTATATTCAGCAAGTCTACCAAGAAATAATACATTTTTTAATTTCTTAGCTTCAAAAAAATATTTTTTGTGTATATTATTATTACTTTCATTTATTATCGGATAATAAGGTTCTCCATTAAATTTTGGATACTCTTTGCTAATAGTTGTTGTCTTACTTTTTTGTCCAGTTATTTTCTTATATTCTGTAATTCTCGTGAACTCAGGTTTTTCTTCAACATAATTTACTACTGCCGCATCTTGAAAACTCTCATGCTGATGATTTTCCCAAATAAAATCTAATGAACGATATGGAAGTTTACCATATTTATGATCAAAAAAATAATCAATTGGACCTGTGTAAACCATCTTACCAAATTTCACATCATTTATAATTTGTTTGTAGTCCGTATTTAAAATAATTTCTATGTTCTTATGATTTAACATTTTCTTAAATATTTCAGTATAACCTTCTTTGGGCATAAACTGGTAGTTATCTGTAAAATATCTGTCATCAGGATTTGTGCGTACAGGTATTCTACCACACACTTGTGAAGAAAGTTCAGAAGGATCTAATTTCCACTGTTTTTTAGTATAATATTTAAAGAACTTCTCATAAAGATCAATTCCAACTTTATTAACAATTATATCTTCAGAATTATTAATCTCTTGTTTACAAATTCTAACTCTTTCATAAAAACTATTAACTTCCTTATCAGTTGTAAAGTTTTTGCTATAAAGTTTATTTATTGTTGTTCTATTTATTGGTATAGGATAAAATTTCCCATCTAACTTAGCCAATACTTTATGTTCATACCTTCTCCACTCGGTAAATTGAGAAAGATAATCAAAAACTTTTTCGCTGTTTGTATGAAAAATATGAGGACCATATTTATGTATTAAAATACCATTTTTATTTTTTTCATCATAAGAATTTCCGCCAATATGGTTTCTCTTTTCAACAAGAATAACTTTTTTGTTCAGCACATTTGCAATTCTTTCTGCAAAAACACTTCCTGCAAATCCGGCACCAATAATTAAATAATCACATTTCATCATTATGCTAATGTTATTTTCTTTTTTTGAAGAAATTTAATCATCGATAATGTAACAATAATTTCAGTAAAAACTACAACAGAAGCTGTAGCATATTCAAAAAAAATAGGCACAAAAAGAAATGAAAGAAAAATATTAATAATTCCAGCTGCAAAAATAATTTTAGTAAATTCTTTTTTATAATCTAAATTTAACATAATTTGAACTCCGGCAATATTGCTCAAAAAGATAATAAATGGTAAAAAAGAAAGAATTTTAAGCAAAATTACCGATTTACCATAACTACTTCCCAAAACTAAATAAATTATTTCTTTTGCAAAAAAGAATAATATTAATGATAAAACAAAAGAAATTATCCCGAATATTTTTAGATATTTCTTTATAAAATGTAAAGCAAGCTCTTTGGACTCTTTAAATTTTAAGGAAAGATGAGGGAAAATAGTTTGACCGGATATTGCAGTAATATTTTGGATTGCAACTCTAATTTTATCGGCTGCAGAAAAAAAACCTACAATTTGATAATTAACAAATAGTCCGAGAATGAATACATTAGAAATTGTATAAAAACTAATAGATATTGTCGATAAAAAGTAATACCAACTTTCTTTGAATTGTTTTTTTATTTTTTTAAAGCCTACAAAAGTTAAATTTATTTTCCAATAATACTTGACTGACATTATTCCTATGATGCCTATGGTTATTGAGCTCAATGATTCCAACAACAAAACGAGATACAAATCTTCTTTTACTTTAACAAAAATAAAAATTGAGATAACCCAAAGAGTTTTTACAATCAAATTTATTATAGTAATAAAACTCATTCTTTCTAAACCTTGAAAAAACCAAATAGGAAACAACACACTACCCACAACAGAAATAAAAGCAATAAAGTATAAATTTGAATTTTGATTAAATTTGGGAATAACTGAAACTACAGGAAGCAATAAAAAAAAACTTAAAACGAATAATATTATTTTAACAGTAATTACAGAACTAAAAATTTCTGAAAGTTTTTCTTTATTTTTTCTATTTCTTGATATTTCTTTTGTGGCAGATAAATTAAATCCGTAATCAGTTATAATTTTGAAGTATCCAATAAAAGCAGTAATAAAAGCAACCAAACCATAACCTTTCGGTTCAAGAACTCTAACTAAATATGGAAAGGTAATAAGTGGAAAAACATATTGTGAAATTTGTAAAATTGTTAAAGCGGAAAAATTACGAACTAGAACGTTATTATTTTTAAATAAAACTTTTAATCTTTCAAAACTAAACATCTACTTCTTAACTAACCACTCTTCGGGATTTTGATAATTTCTTTCATTCCATATTTCGAAGTGAAGTATGTTCCCTTCCAGACTTTCATTTACTCTTCCGATTAAATCACCTGCAATAACTTTATTACCTTCCAAAACATTTATATCCGTTAAGTGCCCGTAAACTGTTCTAAAATTATCTCTATGAGTTATTATAACTATGCTTCCGTAACCTGGCAGCCACTCAATGGCACTTACTATACCTTCGGCAACAGCATAAACTTCTTGACTGTTTTTAGCAATTAAATCAATACCATAATTTAAAGTAACGGTTTTAGTTTTATCATTTTTATTTTCACCGAAGTTTCTTCCTAGTTTTCCATTTTGTAAGGGCCAGTTAAGTTTTCCTTTCAATTCAGCAAAATTCTCAAAGTTTTTATAATTAAAGAATTCAGGATAATTTTCTATTTCACCTTTTAATTTAGCGGTTCTCAAACGTCTTTCTTTTTCTCTTTCCTTTTCAATTAAATCTGCAATCATTTGTTTGATGGCAATTTCAATTTTTCTTTTTTCTTCAATTTCATTATTAACGTTTTTTTTATCTTTTTTAAGATTTGTTAAAACTCTGTTTCTTTCACTTCTTCTTTCGAGAAGTTTTTTCCTTTCAGTTTGTTTTCTAGATAAGATTACTGATTTATCTTCAATCTCTTTTTCGAGATTTACAACTGCTGTTTCCAACTCTGCTTTTGTATGTCGCAATGTTAACATCATATTTTCACTTTTGTTGTGAATATATTTTAGATGCCGATACCTGATTAAAGCTTGGTTAAAAGACTCGGAATTAAAAAGATATTTGAGCGTAGAATTTTCTCCTTGCTTATATAACCAAGCAAGATAATCCCCAAATTCTTTCTGCAAGTTCTTAACTTTCTTTTGAAGAATATTAATTTTTGTTTCTAACAAAACAATTTGATTTTCAATTTTTTTCTCTTCAAATTCAATTTTCTTTATGCTTTTACCTAAGAACAAATTTTGTTTATCTATTTTTTTTAGGATAGATAAATTATTTTTTTCTTCTAATGATAATCCGCTAAGCTCCTTTTCCAGTTTATTAATTTGCTCTTTTAGCTTTTTTAATTCGGTATTCTTATTATTAATCTCTTTTTTGAACTGAGCATTTAACACCGAGTAAGTAAGTATAAAGATTAAAGCGTATATAATTTTTTTGTTCAAAGTATTTTTACCCTTACATCTTTTGGCAGGTCTAACATTAAAGATTTTAATCTTTTATTTGCATCAATATTTCTATAATTAATTTTTACTTTTTGTTTATTTACAATATTTCTAATAATAACTTCAAAAGGAATAGCAACACCGTTTATCATTTCAAAATCGGAATAGTTTCCTTCTAACAAAGAAATATTAGGACTTTTAATCTGTTCATAATTAACTATTGCCAAGTTATCTATTTGTATCTTGTAGTTGCTTCTCATTCCATTCAGAGAATCGATGTAAGACAAATTATAAAACTTATCACCAACATTAAATTGATTTGGTTCTTTTCTAAGTTTATCCGTGAGATTAACTGCTCCGGCAAAGGCATCAATCAGTTCAGGAAATTCCAAATCAATTCTAAATAATTTTTGAAGCAGATGCGAATTATTTCTACCTTTATAAAGGATATTTTTCATCATGTCATGAAAATGAAATTCATTTTCGGTAATAAGAGCCTGAGCTAAGTCAATTCCAAAAGGACCGTATATTATGAACTTTAATGAATCCGGTTTCTTTAGAAAAACTTCGAATGTTGCTTTTGCCTCGAGTTTAGGACTTTCAACAAAGATTGTTCCTGAGCCTTCAAAATTTTTTATTCTTCTTCTGCTTGCTTCAAGTTTTTTTACAAGTCTATCAGCAGGCAAAATTTGTTCTTCGTAAGTCGGTTTTGAAGGAACGCATTTTAATCCCGAAATTGTTAGAATAATTAAAACAATAACTTTGAAGTACTTTTTCAATTTAATCCTTTTTTTATTTTTTCTTTTATTTCATCTTTTTCGGAATCTAACTTTAGAGCTTCTTGCCAAAGTTCTTTAGCTTTTTCTTTTTTATTTAATTTATAATAAACATCTCCAAGATGCTCCAGCAAGGTTGCATTTGAACTATCAATTTCTATTGCTTTATCAATATATTCTTTAGCTTTTTCGTAATTATTCATTTTAAAATATACCCAACCTATTGTATCTAAATAAGAAGAATTTTCAGGTTCTTTATTCACAGCTTTTTGTACCATTTTTAACGCTCGCTCTAATTCAATTCCTCTTTGCGCCAATGAGTAAGCGAAATTGTTCAAAATTAATATATCGGTTGAATCTATTGAAACTGCCAAAGAGTATAAACTATCACTTTTATTATAAACTTTTTTGTCGTTATAAATCATTCCCATCATACCTATGGCTTGCGTATTTCTCGAGTCTATTCTTAAAGCTCTTTTCAAAAAAATTAGTGCTTCTTCGTCATCATCGGTCTGATTCAACGAAAAACTATATGCTAGATTTGTATTTAAGTCATTAGGATTTAACTCAACAGCTTTTTTAAGATAAGGTATAGCATCTTTATGTTTGGAAAGTTGAGCAAAAGATAAACCCAAAATAAAATTGATTACATGATTTCTTGGAAACCTCTTTACAGCACTTTCCATATAATTGACTGCATTTTCATAATCACCTTTTTCAAAAAGAAGCTGCCCTAATCTTATTCTTAAATCGGAATTTAATTCGGCAAGTTCTATTGATTCATCAAAATACTTTAACATTAAAGAATCATCGCCGGTTTTATTATTAAGTTCACCAAGAAACGCATTTATCTGCCAATCGGAAGTATCCTTATCAAATTCCATAAGAAGGTCCTTGGCATATGGAATAACGGATGAATCATTAAGTGCTTCGCCGTAGAAAGAAAGTACGATTCGCATTTTACCTTGAAAAGGTATTGCTTCACTCTTAATAATCTTTTTATATTCTTTAGCTCCTTTTGCCCATTCTTCTTTTTTGATATGCGCATTTCCTTTTAATTCAATTAAAATCAAATCATTAGGAAATATTTCAAGATTATCCTCAAGCATATTGAGTGCTTCGTCATATTTTTTATTTTTTACATAAGACTCAATCAACAACTTTTTTAACTGTAAGTCTGAAGGGTTTAATTCTAATAACTCCTCAACAGTTTTAATAGTTTCGTCAACTTTTCCGAGTCTGTCATTAAGCTCTGCAATCTTAAAAAGTACATTCCAATCCTGACCAATAAGATCAAGAATCTTCTTAAATGTTTTAAGTGCTTTGTTGGGTTTATCAGCTTGATACGATTGAGCCAAATTATAAAGTGCGTTTACGTTGGTAGAATCAATCTCCAATATTTTGCTAAAAACTACTTGCGAAGAATCACTCTCGCCCGAAACTTGATAGATGGTACCTAATAATGTTAAATATTCGGTATTATTGTTTTCTAATTTTACCGCTTCTTTAATATTATTTAACGAAAGCAACATTTTATTTAATTTTAAATAATCTTTACTTAAAGCATAATAAATTCCCGCATTCGGGTCTAAGTTTAAAGCTTCTTGATAATTTAGAATAGCTTCGGCATATTTTCCCTCAAGATCGAGAAGTGAAGCATCAATAAATAACTGTTTTGCATATTCTTTATTTCTGTTGGTTTGCTCAAGCTCTGCTTTTGTAATTTTCTTTTCGGCTGTATCAATTGAACTTGAACACGCATAAATTGCCAACAACAATAATATGCTTAATATTTTATTCAATATTATTCCTTAGTTAACATAATAAATTTAAACTTATAATAATAATAAAAATTCCTTAATAAAACATATCGTCTTCAATCGTTTCGAGTATATTTAGATAGCTTTTATAACGCTCGTTCGATATTTTCTTATCATTAACTGCCTTTATTACTGCACACTCCGGTTCATCGTTATGAAGACAAGTATTAAATTTACAGTTTGGTATAAATGGCAAAAATTCTAAAAAGTAATGCGATAAATCTTTTTTCTCAATTCCAAAAGGATCAATTTCTCTTACACCGGGCGTATCAATTATAAAAGTATCTTTTGCTACTTCTTTCATAACTGCAGTAACAGTCGTATGAGTTCCCTTTTGCGAATACTCACTAATTTCGCCAACATCAAATTGAAGTGAAGAAAACATTGAGTTTAACAATGTTGATTTACCAACTCCGCTTCTTCCCCAAAATATATTTGTCTTGCTATATAGATTTTGTTTTAGGTATTCCGTCCCATCTTTATCTTTCGCACTTATAACAAAAACATTATACCCAATCTTTCTATAGAGTTGTTCCCATCTTGCAATATTATTTTGGGTATCTAAATCTTTTTTATTGATTATAATATTTACCGAGATATTATTACTTTCCGCCGCAACAACCGCTCTATCTAAAAATCTATTATTAAATAAAGGATTTTCAATACTGCTTACGATAAAGATATTATCAAGATTTGCAGCAATAATTTGTTCTAATCTTTCACCGCGTTTTAAGCTTCCTCTGGCTTTAATTGCTTTTCGCGAAAGATAATTTTTTCTCTTGTAGATTTCGTTAATAACCCCGACATTTTCAGAAATGTATTCAAACTCAACGTAATCGCCAATAACAGCATAATCTAAAGTGAAAAGTTTATTCTTCTTTACTCGTAATTTTTTTTTAAACTTTCCTCTAAGAGAGCACCGAACAATTTGCATATTATCGCACAGAACATAATAATCTTTACTCTCTATTTTTTTGATTCTACCTTTTATATTTTTCTCCCAAATAAATAATAAAAACATCTTGAAAATAAGATGCTCTAAATTACAAAAAAACAATTTTTTTATTTAAATACTTTTTTGCTTCTACAAAGGTAAACAAATTAAGTAATTTATTTTTAAGAGACTATTTCTATAAAACCATTTTACACAAAACAATAATTAGACAAAATGGTGATTTCTAAAAAAGTTAATTATTCTAATTATAAAATCTAAATTTTAATAAGCTAAGTCTGAAAAATATAGCAAGCTAAAAAAGTTGCTTCGTTTCCGTGAGCTGACACAATAAAAAAAAAGATCAGTTCAACAAAATTATTTAGTAATAATTAACTTAATTTTTTAAGTTAGTCATGAGCAAGATTGTACACTGTTATTTTCTTATTAAATATTTCTTCAAAAAGTGCTTTTCTTCTGTTTAAGCTCCATAGTTCAATTTCAAGTTCTTGTAAGGAAGAATTAACAAAAAATTGTACTTCTTTCTCATTATGTTTAACAACAATTTTATCAACTAAATTTTTATGAGTTCTATCCAATGCATCGGCAACTCTTAAAATGGCAGATAATTTTTGTACTACAACTCTCCATTCCTTAGGAAGCAGCATATATTCTTCATGCGATTTTTTGGGATGACTTTTTCGATGATAACGTGCCACACAAGCAATTGTTCGTATTTCATTTTCATTAAATCCCATTAACTCACTATTTACAATTATATATTGAGAATGCTTGTGATGTTTAGAATGAGCTATATGATAACCAATATCATGCAAAGTTGCAGCGGCATTTAAGTATTCTCGATACTCTGAAGGAAGTAAGTGCAATTCTGATAACTGTTCAAACAGAGCTTCTGCTATTTTTGCCACATTAAGACAATGTGCCAGGTCGTAATTGCAAGAACGTGCTAATTTAAGTACGCTTGTGCTTCTAATATCATCATTCTGTTTTTGCAAAGAGATATTTGTTTTTTTATTAATAGTCTCAAAAATTAAACCTTCGCGTAAAGCATAATCGGAAATAATCATTTCATTTATCTGCAAGGATTCAAAAATTTTAGAAAGTAGTATTATTCCCGCAGGTATTATATCTGCTCTCTTTTCATCAAGTCCTTTTATTTTTTTTCTATCTTTCGGTTTTTTGCCGGCTAATATTTTAGTTTTTATTTTCTTTAATTCCTCAAAAGTGAAAACATAATTATTAAGAATACTTCCAGAATTATCTTTATCATAAAGATATTTTATCATTTGTCCGGCAGCCATTATAGTTCCCGAAGAACCAATAAATAATTCTACATTATTTTTTTTCACTAAATCGATTAGCGGATACAAAACACCTTCTACCCATTTCTCACATTTTTCAATTCTCTCTTGAGTTATTATATAATCGGGAAAATATTTTTTTGTTAAACGTACAGCACCAAGTTTAAGGCTATTGGCATAAATAATTTTATTATCCTGCCCAATAACAAATTCCGTACTTCCGCCACCAATATCTATGCACAAAACTTTTTTATTATTAGTTGGCACAGATTGCTTTACACCTTGATATATTAAGCGTCCTTCTTCAATTCCGCTTATTACTTCAACATGGATTCCCGTTTCATGATAAACTCTCTTCAAAAAATCTATTTTATTTTCGGCTTCTCTTACTGCACTTGTAGCTACTGCAGTTATTTCGGCATTATAAGATTCAGCAATACCGACAAACTTTTTAAGAGCATTTATTGCCCGCTGAATTGCTACTTCTTGGATAATTTTTATATCTCCGCTGCTTCCTTCACTTAACCGAATTACTTCTTTTTCATTATCAACAACTTCATAATGTCCTAACTCATCAATTCCCACAACAATTAAGTGAAAAGAATTTGTGCCAATATCTATTGCAGCTAATTTTTGTTTCATTAAATTTTTCTGTTGAATATTCTTTAATTTTTAAAAGTCAGTTATTTTTTTCTTTAGTCGGATTTTCCTAAGCAGCATCACACTTTTGAAATTTGCAAAATTTTATTTTTATTATTCTAAACAATTTTAAGTATGCGAGTTTTTTTGTTTAATGAATTCAGATAGATTTTATACTCGTAAATTATGATTTTTCTTTTACTTCAATCTCTTCGAATTGTGCATCAATTATATCTTTTTTATCAATATGGGATTTAGTTTTTGTACTATTATTATAAACTCTTTCTGCTGACTGCGAGAAATTAGTTCTTGTAAACATATTTATAATTTTAGTCAACAACTTGTAGAACAAATAAATTCCCAATACAAAAAATAAGATTCTTAAAAACATATAGTTATACCTTTATTTTGGGATTAAAATATTCAATAAAGCCTCGGTCTTCTCTAAATATTTGTTTAAACAGTTCGTTGAAATCTTCCTCTTTGTTAACAAAATCTATATCTGTTGTATTTACGATTAAAAGAGGAGTAGAATTATATTTAAAGAAAAAATTATTATAGGCTTCACTTAATTCTCTAATATATGATCTTGTAATATTTTTTTCAATTATTCTGTTTCTATTTTTGATGTTATAAATTAGTCTATCTACGCTTGCCTGCAGAAAAATTACTAAATCAAACTGACGTAAATCTCTTTTAAGTAAAGGGAAAATACTTTCGTAAAGTTTTAATTCTTCTCCTGAAAGATTTAAGTATGCAAAAATTTGATCTTTATCGAACATATAATCGGAAACTACATAATCGGTAAATAAATCTTCTTGATTGAATTGCTCTTGCTGTTTAAATCTATTTACCAAAAAAAACATTTGGGTTTGAAAAGCATATCTTTTCCTATCTTCATAGAATTTTCCCAGAAAAGGATTTTCTTCAAATTCTTCGAGCACTAATTTGGCATCCAGCTTTTCCGAAAGTTTTTTCGCAAGCGAAGTTTTTCCGGCACCGATAACCCCATCAATGGCAATATACTTTGGTTTTTCCAAAATTTCTCCTATAACATCAAGATAAAAACTAATCAATAAATTTACTTAAATGATATTAAAATAACTACTTTTATTATTTTAAAATTGTTTCATTTAATTTCTTTACGATGTAATTATGCTTTAGCTTTAACAAATATTCTTTTATTTTTTTTTTGGTTGCAGGATGTTTTAATTCTTCGTTTAATTCCAAAAGAGGCACTAACACAAAATCTCTATTTATTAAATCTTTGTGTGGAATTGTAACTTTTTTATTTTTCACTATGTTATTACCGAAAAGTAAAATATCAATATCTATTTCTCTGGGTCCCCAAACTTCACTTTTCTTTCTTCCGATTTTCTTTTCCAAGTTTTTAGTATAATCAAATAATTTTTCTAAATTCATATCGGTATCAAAAGAAATTACAGAATTGATAAAATTATTCTGTTCAACATCTCCGTAAGGTTTTGTTTCGTATATAGAAGAAGATTCAATATTTTTAATACGTTCATTTTGTAACAAAACTTCAATTACTTTTTGGAAATTATTTATTACATTTCCAACATTGCCTCCAAGTGCAAGATAAACTTTAGTCATTTCTATTTTTTACCACCTGAGCTTCTACATAATCAATAATTCCTCCGAGTGGAACATTATTCTTTCTAACTTTCACATCAATTTTTTCTAAGATATCATATTTTTTTAATAGACTATCTGCAATTATAGTCGCAATTGTTTCAATTAAATAATATTTTTTTTTATGAATTATTTTATTTATGTGCTTATAAATTGTATCGTAATTTATTGTTTTGGATAAATCATCATTTATTGCGGCTTCGGAAAAGTCAAAAAACAAATCAACATCAGCTTCAAAATGACCGCCGATTACCTGTTCTTCTTTTAGTGCTCCGTGATAAGCGTAAAATATTGCTTTTTTTATTCTTACTACATTCAACATTATTTTTCCTTAATTTTGATTTCTGAATTTTGTTAGTTAAATAACAGATTAGGGGTTTGTAACAACCAAATTAAATTTTAATTGTTATTACGAATAAAGCAAAGCAGCCTCATTACAGAATCTCTATTTTAGTAAACGGAGTTTGAAAAAGATATTAATTTTAAAAAGATTTGCTTCATTTCTCTCGTGATAATATAATCAGAAAAAAGACTGCTTCAACATATCTTTTATTTATACCTTTCTGCTTCCGGGTTTAACTGCAGGTGTACCTTCTTTGCATAAAGGACATTCATTAGGCTCATAAGTTATAACATCCATTTGTAATGTACTTATTTGCGGAACTCCGAATTTGACTTTACCGTTACTTCTATCTACAATCATTCCCACACCAACTAACTCTGCTTTATTATTTTTCACAATATCAATTACTTCAAAAACGGAACCTCCGGTTGTTACAACATCTTCGCAAACTAAAACTTTTTCATTCTCTTTTATTTCAAAACCACGTCTTAAGATTAAATCCTTATCTTGCCTTTCTGCAAAAATGAATTTCACTCCAAGTTGTCTTGCAACTTCTTGTCCGACAACAATGCCACCTATTGCAGGTGAAATTACCGTATCAATTTTGTAATCTTTAAAAAAATCAGCAATAATTTTGCAGATTGTTGTAGTGTGATTTGTATATTGCAAAACTTTTGCACATTGAAAATATTGGTTGCTGTGTTTTCCGGAAGTTAACAAAAAATGTCCGTTTAATAATGCGTTTGTATCTTCAAAAATTTTTAATAGTTCTGTTTTTGTCATATTGAATTTTCTCTGAATTATTTATTGAATTATAAATATTTAAAATAATTGTTTTTTTGGAAAGAAAAAACAAGAAATAAAAATCAATTAAATTTAAATAGTTTTTACGATAGGATTTTTTTCTCAGATTGTATTATTTTATTTGCAATAACACTTGGCAATAAACAAAAAATATGTTATTACTAGTAAATTAATCTCATTACGAAATCTTAATTTTAATAAGTGGAGTTTGCGAAAAAACAACAAACTAAAAAAGATATTTTCGTTCCACTCACTATAGCACAAAAGACCTCTTTTGTTTTGTTACTTCAATAAAATCATCTTTTTAGTTTCTGAGAAACTGCCTGTAGTTAATCTATAAATAATACAATCCACTCGGTAAATTGCTTGCATTAAATTGAACATTATAATTTCCGGCTTTCTGTCTTTTATCAATAAGTGTAGCTACATTTTTTCCTAAAACATTATA
>PDWI01000629.1_pt1 | contig 56729 bp, 47 predicted proteins | sample 1430891 | NCBI WGS metagenome assembly PDWI01 (sample SAMN01162508, study PRJNA174530) | Oral metagenome, whole genome shotgun sequencing project. | biome: Marine environment; feature: Marine mammal; material: Swab sample of the gingival sulcus; isolation source: swab sample of gingival sulcus... | reverse complement strand
TCTAGTGTCCCAAAATGACCTGCTTTTTTACAACCATATATTTTTTTTATAATTTGTACTACTTTATTCGAACTTATGCCAGTAGCTTTATTTATAAGCAGCACACCTTCTTTCATTATTCTAGTCTTATTCTTCCAAATGATTTTGGATTAATTCTAATATTTTTTCTTTGATATCTTTCAACTTTCCTTGGCAAAAAAATCCTGAGGCATGTTTATGACCACCACCACCATAATATAAAGCAATCTTTTGAGAATTGAAATTACCTTTAGAACGGATGGATACTCTATAAGAATCTTTGTCAATCTCTTTAAAAAATAGAGTTACTTTGACATTTGTTATAGTTCTAACTATAGCAACAATATCTTCTGTCTCAACATCTTGTAATTCAATTGATTTTAGGAAATCTTTTTTAAAGTCAATCATGGCAACTTGTTGTTTGAAATAAAGTTCCAATGTGTTTAAAATTTTGGGAATCATCTGAACCTTTTCTAAAGGGTTGGTATTAAATAACAATTCACTAACTTCGTTAGGAGAGAAACCTCCTAATTGTGACATTTTAGAGGCTAATGCCAAAGATCTGTAAGTTGTATTTGAATATTTAAAAGAACCAGTATCGGAACTAATTGTAGCATATAAATTAAATAAAATATTTCTGGTATATTTTACATTTAATCTTTCTATAAGGAAAAACATTAACTCACCTACGGCAGCGGCATCATCTTCTATCCAATTTATATCCGCATCCCTTTCTCCGCTAGGATGGTGATCTATATTTATAGTTCTGAATTTTCTTAAATTTTTATGTCCTGTCCTTTTTTCATTTGCTCCTTCGATACAGACTACTAAATCAATATTATTTTCCGGAATTTTTCCTATTTTTATATTTTGTGCTCCAGGTAAAGCACTTAGAGGATAAGGGAGTTTATCAATCTTATAATATTCAACTTCTTTGCCTATGGATGTCAAGGCTTCATATAAGGCTAATCCACTACCTACACAATCGGCGTCAGGACGGAGATGAGAGGTTATAACTATCTTTTTTGCTTTATTTAACTCTTCTACTATTCTATCTAAAGTATTATTACGAACATAAAAGTCACTACTATTAGTATAAGTCAAGCTTTCTCTCCAGCATTATATTTTTTTTTCAATAAGTTCGTAAATATCCAACTTATCATTAACTTCAATATCATTAAAATTTTTAACTCTTATTCCACATTCTATCCCTGCTTTGACTTCCGTGACTTCGTCTTTGTGCCTTCTTAGTGTTTCTACTTCTCCTTCAAAAACCAAGTCACTGTCTCTTAATATTTTTATCTTAGATTTTCTTGTAACTTTTCCTTCTCTAACTCTACAACCTGCAATAATTCCTATTTTTGATATCTTAAATTTCTGTAATACTTCTGCTTCACCAATTTTGGATTCTATATATTCGGGTGTTATCTCTCCTCTGATTGATTTTTGCACTTCTTCAATAAGATGATAAATAACATTAAAAAGTTTAATTGTAACCCCTTCTTTTTTTGCCAAAGCAATTATTTTTTGAGGGGCTTTAACGTTAAATCCTATAACTATAGCACCTGAAGTAGTAGCAAGTAAAATATCACTTTCGTTTATATTACCTACACCTTTATGAATGATTTCTACTTTTACTTTTTCAACGCTCTGTTTCTCTAAAACATTGTTTAGTACTTCAGTTGAACCATAATTATCAGCTTTTATAATAACAGGAAAAGTCTTCTGATTTTGTAACTCTATCTTTTTGTTAATAAGATCAAGAGGATTTAATTTACTATCTGCAAAAGATTCATTTTTTGAGCTTTTATGCTGATGTTGTCTAGCAATAATAACTTTTTTTGCTTTATCTAGATTTTTTACTACTTGAAAACAATCTCCTGCATTAGGTACTTCTGAGAATCCCATTATTTCTATTGCTATTGTTGCTTCAGCCTCTTTAAGAGTGTTTCTTCTTGTATCATCAAAGATACCTTTTACTTTACCTACGGAATTACCTACGATAAAATAATCGCCTCTTTTGACAGTACCATTCTGAACCACAATAGTAGCAACAGGACCTAACTTTCCGTCTAATCTTGACTCTATAACAGTTCCCCTTCCTTTAATTCCTAAATATGCTTTTAATTCTAACATTTCTGCTGTAATATTAATCATTTCAAGAAGAGACTCTATATTTGTGCCTTTTTTAGCTGAAATTTCAACACAAACTACATCTCCACCCCACTCTTCAATCACAATTCCGTGTCTGCTCAGCTCTTGCTTTGTTTTATTAGGATCTGCATTTGGCATGTCTATTTTGTTTATAGCTACTATAATAGGCACTTTAGCAGCTCTAGCATGGTCTATCGCTTCAATAGTTTGTGGTTTTACTCCATCATTAGCGGCAACTATTAAGACAACTATATCTGTTACTTGTGCTCCTCTGGCTCTAAGATTGCTAAAAGCTTCATGACCGGGGGTATCAACAAAAGTGATAGGACCACTTTGGGTGTATATTGTATAAGCTCCTATTGATTGAGTAATACCTCCAGCTTCTCCATCAGCAACTCTTGAGTTTCTTAATTTATCTAGCAATGTTGTTTTGCCATGATCAACATGCCCCATAACGGTAACGACAGGAGATATTCCCTCCAATCTAGCCTTTTTACTCTCTATATCACAAGCAAAAACATAATCTTCAAATCCTATAATATCTACCTCAACTTCATAAGAATCACACAATAATTTAATATCAGATATCTCGAGGTTGTCATTTGCGGCATAAGATAAATTAAGTTCTCTTAATTTATCTTCAAAATTTTTCATTTTAATATTTAACTTCTCTGCTAATTCTTTGGAAGTTAAAACATCAGGGACTTGTATTAATTCAGGGAGATCCCCTAAATCTACTTTTTTTCTTGGCTTTGTGCTTACAAGTGGCTTTTTTTTGTAACTTTTTCTCTTTGATTTTTCCTCTTTATTTTTAGAGATAGGAGCCTTTCCTTTAAGATTTTTATTTTTTACTGTAATATTATCTTTTTTCTCTTCAACTATCTTTTTAGGTTTTTCAATTTTACTTTTTTGTGGAATATCTTTTTTTTCTTCTTTGATTGGTTTCTCTTTAGGGACTTCTTCTTTATTCTTTTTTACATCTTCTTTGATTTTAGGTTGTTCTTTTAGCTCTGTTTTTTTACTCTTTTTTTCTGATTCTATCTTTTTAAACATAGAAACTATGTCGCTATATTTTTCTTTGTAATCGACAAAATCACGTAATAACTCTAACTGCTCCATACTTATCGCTGAGGAGTGAGATTTTACGGGCAATCCTTTTTTTTCTAGGAAAAACATCGCCAATTTATTTGTCATTCCTAATTTTTTAGTAGCTTCTCTTAGCTTAATATTCAGCACATATGCCCCCTTTCTTATTCCCTGTTTTAAAATTCCGGTTTATTTTCTAGTTGTATCGTCCATTTTGTTAGCCTGGAAGCTAACTTTATATTTACGCCTTTTTTACCTATAGCTGAAGAGAGTGTCTCTGAAGTAACCGTAACCTCTGCTATTTTATTTCTCTCATCTTTTAAATTAACAGAGATAACAACTCCGGGTGTTAAAGCTGAAGCAATAAATCTTTCCGGCTTATCACTCCATGCTACGACATCAATCCTTTCTCCTTTAAGTTCCTTTGTGATAGTTAAGACTCTATTACCATTCATTCCTACAATAGCACCTACAGGATCTACATTTTTTTCATTTGAGACCACAGCTATCTTTGTCTTTACTCCGGGCTCTCTTGTTATCGCTTTAATTTCAACAATACCGTCTTCTACTTCTGGTACTTCCTTTTTTATTAATTCTTTTACAAAATCATTCATATATCTTGTCCCAAGAATTAAAGGACCTTTACCGTCAGGGAATACTCTTTTTATATAAAATTTTAAATGGTCGCCTCTTACAAATTTATCTTTAGGAGATAATTCTTTTGCAGGAATTATCGCTTCTCCTATATCTAGACCAACAATTAGATTATCTTTTTCAACTCTTCTTATCTCTCCACTTATTAAAGTGTGAGTCAATGGTTTATATTTTTCATAAACAATTTCTTGTTCAGCTCTCACAACCTTGTGTGAAATAATATTTTTAGCTGTTTGGGCGGCAATCCTTCCTAAGGTTTCACCTGATAAATATAATTTTATCTCATCACCCTGTATAACTTTCGGATCAATTTTGATAGCATCTTTTAATGATATTTCAACTGTAGGATTTTCAACTTCTTTCACAACAATTTTTGTTGTAAAAACTTTAATTTCTCCTTTATCTTTATCAATTACTACATTGACATCTTCTTTTTCGTCAAAATATTTTTTTGCAACCGTTAATAAGGCATCTTTTATGGCAGAAAAAAAAACTTCTTCCGATATACCTCTTTCTCTGCTTAAATCTCTTATACTTTTTAATAAATCTCCTGCCATATATCTTTCCTCTATATTTTTTTTAACAAAAATTATATATAAAAAAAATCAAAAAATCAAGTGTCAAAAGCTTTATTTAAGGTCTTTTCATATTGTATTGCAATAAAAAAAAGTTGTTTGTTGAAGAAATCAACTTAAATCATTTAAGGTTGAATAACCTTTTATTTCCGGTTTAATATTAAATTCCCTCGCTGTTCTCTTCAATATATTTCTCAACACTTTTCCTGTACCTATTTCAGAGAAAGAACTATATCCTTTTTCTTGTAACAAATAAATCATTGTTTTGTGCCATAAAACGGGGCTACTAACTTGTCTTTTTAAAGAATCTTTTATCTCTTCAACTTCCATTATTTCTTTAACATCAACATTGTTTACAACAGGGTAATTTAGAGTGTTAAATTGAACTTTGTCTATATCTACGGACAATTTTTCTTGAGCAGGCATCATAAGTCTTGAGTGAAATGGAGCAGAAACAGCTAAGGTAACGCTTTTGGGTGCTTCAATTTCTTTTACTGCTTTTTCAACATCCTCTTTTTTTCCTGAAATAACAACTTGTGCTGCACTATTCCAGTTTGCTATATCGACAATTCCTTTCGATTGCCCCAAAATATCTTTAACTTTTTCTATGTCAGCTCCAATTAAGGCAACCATGCTACCCTGTCCGGCAGGAACGGCTTCTTGCATATAACGTCCTCTTTTATGGACTAGGGAAACGGCATCTTCAAAACTAAAACCTCCAGCACAGAGCAAGGCTGAATATTCACCAAGACTGTGTCCTGCTGAAATTTCAGGTTCTTTGTTTAATAAATTATAAAGGATATAAGATACTGTTAGAAGTGCTGGTTGAGTATTTTGTGTTTTGTTTAACTCTTCCTGCGGACCATTAAAACAAATGTCGCTTAATTTATATCCTAGAATATCGTCTGCTAGATTAAATGTTTTTTTTGCAAAATCACTTTTTTCATATAAATCTTTACCCATTCCTACTGTTTGGGCTCCCTGACCAGGGAATAAAAAGCAAAAATCTTTCATTGTTTCCTCCTAAAAATTACAAGGGAATTATAGCATAATTTATTCTAAGCAAAATAAAGTGGGATAATGCCAGTAAATTTGGCTTGAATTTACATCTTTACTCTTATATAATTTTACAATAATAAAAAAATAATAAAGAAAGGAGGGATTAATGTCCTATAGAGTAGCCATAAATGGTTTTGGTAGAATTGGAAGAAATGTCTTGAGAGCATCGTTAAAAGAGGAAGCATTTGATATCGTTGCTATAAATGATTTGACCTCGCCTGAAACATTAGCACATTTACTCAAATATGATAGCGTTTTTGGGGCTTTCCCCGGAGAAATCGAAGTAAAAGACAATAAATTGTTGGTTAATGGAAAAGAGATTGTTATATCCTCACAAAAAGATCCTGCTTCGTTACCATGGAAAGAATTAAATGTAGATTTGGTAGTGGAAGCAACTGGAGTTTTTAGAAAAAGAGAAGGGGCATTAAAGCATATAGAAGCTGGTGCTAAAAAGGTTGTTATTTCTGCGCCTGCGACTGATCCTGATACAACAATTGTAATGGGTGTTAATGATTGTGATTATAATCATGACAAACACAATATTATTTCAAATGCATCTTGTACAACTAATTGTGTTGCTCCAGTGATTAAACTTTTAAATGATAATTATGGAGTAGAACACGGCAATATGACAACTGTGCACTCTTATACAAATGATCAGAGAATTTTGGATCTCCCTCATAAAGATTTAAGAAGAGCAAGAGCTGCTGCTGTAAACATTATCCCTACAACTACTGGAGCGGCTAAAGCAGTTGGTTTGGTTATTCCTGAAGTGGCAGGCAAAATAACCGGATCCGCTATTAGAGTTCCCAGTCCCGATGTATCTTTAATTGATTTAGTTGTTAAATTAAAAAAAGAGACAAGCAAAGAGGAGTTAAAAGAACTCTTTAGTAATGCTTCTAAGGGTGAAATGAAAGGAGTTTTGGGTTATACAGAAGAGCCTTTGGTATCTGGCGACTTTGTTGGTAATGATAATAGTTCAATAGTAGACGGTCAGTTTATTACATCTGTTACTGCAGATATGGTAAAGATTTTGGCATGGTATGATAATGAATGGGGATATTCTTGCAGAGTTAGGGATTTAATTATAAAGATAGCAAGTAATTAAGATGAAAAAGATAATAGCCGCTAACTGGAAGATGAATAAAAATATTGACGAAGCTTTAAGTTTCGTCAATATTTTGGAAAGTAAACTGACAGAAGAGTTACAAAATTCTGAAGTTCTTATATACCCGCCTTTTGTTTCAATCTACCCTCTAAAGGATTTATGCTCCAAGGTAAAATTGGGAGCTCAAAATTTTTACTATAAAGAAAAGGGTGCTTTTACCGGGGAGATTTCAACCCTGATGTTAAAAGGGTTGGTAGATTTTGTTTTGATAGGTCATTCTGAAAGAAGGCACATCTTTAATGAATCTCTTGATTTAATTAATAAAAAAGTCTTAGTTGCTGTTGAGAATGATTTTTCTTCAATGCTTTGTATAGGTGAGTCCTTAGAGGAAAAGGAAAGTGGTAAAACTATAAAAGTTTTGAAAGAACAATTAGAAACAGCTTATAAAGATGTTGATTTTAATAAGGTAAAGAGACTTTCTGTCGCTTATGAGCCTATTTGGGCAATTGGTACCGGTAGAGTGGCCGGAGCAGAAGAGATAGAGGATATACATAAAGAAATTAGAGTACAATTGAAAAAAATTGCAGGAAAAGCATTGTCTGATGAAGCTCACATTCTTTACGGAGGTTCTGTAAAACCTTCTAATAGTAAAGAACTTCTATCTAAAGAGAATATTAACGGGCTTTTGATTGGAGGAGCTTCCTTGCAAATAAATGATTTTTTTGATATAATCCAAAACTCTGAAAAGATTAATAAATAATTGTGGAGGAATTTTGGAAGGTATACTAATATTTGTTTATATCGTTGTTTGTGTCTTTTTGATATTGGCAGTTCTTTTACAAAGTGGTAAAAGTGCTGATTTGTCTAGTGCGTTCGGTGGGGGAAGTAGCCAAGCTAATTTAGGTCCAAGAAGTGCGACTACTGTTATTTCCAAGATTACAACATGGCTTGCTATTTTATTTATGTTATTAACTTTAATGTTGATGATTATTTCAAGAAGAAAAAATAGTGCCTCTTCCGATTCTGTTATTCCTATATCCAAAAAAGAACAGAAAACTCTGCAAAAAAAAGTAGAGAAAAAAAAGATTTTACCTAAAGAAGAAGCAAAACCGGCAGTAGCAAAAGAGATTAAAAAAGAAGATGAAGAAAATGTGAAAAAGGAAGCACAAGCACAAGAGGTAAAAGAAGAAGTTAAGTCAAAAAAAGAAGTTAAGAAGCAAGAAGAAGTAAAAAAGAAAGTTGTAGAAAAAAAAAGTAGTAAAAAATAAAAAAGTAGTATATAATTTTGCCGAGGTGGTGGAATTGGTAGACACGCAAGCTTGAGGTGCTTGTGGCTGCAAGGCTGTACGGGTTCGAGTCCCGTCCTCGGTAGTTTGAAATATGGAGAGGTGCGAGAGTGGCTGAATCGGGCTGCCTGCTAAGCAGTTGTACTGGTAACGGTACCGAGGGTTCGAATCCCTCCCTCTCCGCCATTCATTGATTAATAATATAATTAAAATCATTTATCAATATCTTTATTTGTATTGACACTTTAATTTTCCTTGAGTAAAATTCAATAGAAGGAGCTAAATATGTTTGGTAGTCTGGGTTTACCCGAAATATTATTAATATTTATTGTTGTAGCTTTAATTTTTGGTGGGAAAAAGTTGCCTGAACTGGGAAAAGGTTTAGGAGAAGCGATAAAGAATTTTAGAAGTTCTTTTTCAAAAGACAATGAAGAAAAGGAAAATAAAAAGGAAGAATAAATAAGTAAGATAGAATGATTGTCTTGGTTCAAAGAGTCAAATCTGCTTCTGTAATGATTTCATCAAAGAAAGTAGGTCAAATTAACAAAGGTTTATTGCTTTATGTTGGTTTTGAAAATGGCGACACAGAAGAAGATTTGAAGTATTGTATAAAAAAAGTAGTGAATTTAAGAATTTTTCCAAATGATTTGGGAAAAATGGATTTGTCTATCCTTGATATTAAAGGAGAAATCTTATCAATATCTCAATTTACTTTGGCAGGAAGAGTCAAAAAAGGTAACAGGCCAGATTTCACAAGAGCAATGGAACCAAAGAAAGCAAAAGAATTTTATGATTTATTTAATAGAATGATTTTAGAAAAGATAAAATTACAAAAAGGTGTTTTTGGGGCTGACATGCAAGTAGAGTCTATTAATGACGGTCCTATCAACATAATTATTGATTCCAAAAAAAATTAAATTGTTAATAGTTAAATATTTTGATAAAATGTTTTATGCAAAATAAAGTTCTTATTTTAGATTTCGGCTCTCAATATACTCAATTAATTGCCAGAAGAGTAAGGGAGTTAAAAGTTTATTCGGAAATTCATCCCTATAATTATTCTTTGGATGATATAAAAAAATTTAACCCTAAAGCTATAATTTTTTCCGGCGGGCCTTCAAGTGTTTATGAAGAAAACTCTCCAAAAGCTGATAAAGAAATTATAAATATGGGTGTTCCTATTCTTGGTATTTGCTATGGATTACAATTAATATCATCATTTTGCGGAATGAGTGTTATTCCTGCCAAAGAGAGAGAGTTTGGTTTGGCAAAGTTAGAAAAAATAGAGGATACTGTTTTATTGCAAGGTATAGAAAATTTAAGTACTGTATGGATGAGTCATGGAGATAAAATTTCTCAATTTCCCGATGATTTTATTGTTAGTGCAAAAACAGATAATACTGAATTTGCAGTAATAGAATCCGAGAAGAGAAAAATTTATGGAGTTCAGTTTCATCCTGAAGTTGTACACACAAAAGAAGGAAAGAAGTTTTTAAGTAATTTTATATTTAATATTGCAGGGTGTGAAGCGGATTGGAGCATGGAGAATTTTATTGAAAGTTCAATAAAAGATATAAGGGAAAAAACTGGAGATGAAAAGGTAATTTTAGGTTTAAGTGGAGGTGTTGATTCTACTGTACTTGCGGTATTACTTAACAAAGCAATAGGCGATAGGCTTTATCCTGTTTTTGTTGACACAGGCTTATTAAGAAAAAATGAATTTAATGATTTAATGGATATGTTTAAAAATAAATTGGGGATACCTGTTCGAGGTGTTGATGCTTCGGAAATTTTCCTTGAAAAATTAAAAGGTATTGATGATCCTGAAAAGAAGAGAAAAATTATAGGTCATACTTTTATAGAAGTTTTTGATAATGTGAAGAAGAAGCTGGGCGATGTCAAATTTTTGGCTCAAGGAACACTGTACCCCGATGTTATAGAGTCTGTATCATTAAAAGGTCCAGCAGCAACTATTAAGAGTCATCATAATGTTGGTGGTCTTCCTAAAGAAATGAATTTAACTCTTTTAGAACCTTTTAGAGAACTTTTTAAAGATGAGGTTAGAGAGGTTGGAAGAGAGTTAGAATTGGATGATATTTTTGTGAAAAGACACCCTTTCCCCGGTCCGGGGCTTGCCGTGAGAATTTTGGGGGATATTACAAAAGAAAAAATAAAGAAATTGCAGGAAGCAGACTCAATTTTAATAGAAGAATTGCATAATTTTAATATATATGATGAAATTTGGCAGGCTTTTGTCGTGCTTTTGCCAGTTAAAACTGTCGGTGTTATGGGTGATGTCAGAACTTATGAAAATGCGGTTGCCATAAGGCTTGTAGAAAGTGTGGATGGAATGACTGCAGATTGGTATGAAGCTCCTTATGATTTCTTAAAGAAAGTTTCCAACAGAATTGTCAATGAAGTTAAAGGGATTAACAGAGTCGTTTATGATTTAAGCTCTAAACCGCCCGGAACAATTGAATGGGAATAATTCAAACCTTTTTGAAAACCAAAGAAAAACTTATTATTCTAAAATTGACAAATAATATAAATTATAGAAAATTATAATTGTAGCTTTTAGAGAAAGACATAAAAAAGCTTGGTTAAGAGATTCAAAGTATAATTTTGGAGAACTGATTTATGGATTCACAATTAGATATAAAGTTAGCGGGACAATATAAAAGCAAATCACAAAAGATAAGAGTAATGACTGAGAAGTGGTTACATAATTATGGATATTGTCCTTATTGTGGAAATCCGAGCTTAAATTATTTTAAGAATAATAAACCTGTTGCTGATTTTTTACTGTACTCAATGTCATAGTCAATACGAGTTAAAAAGTAAATCTGGGAAAATTGGAAAAAGAATAAATGATGGTGCCTATGAAACAATGATAGAGAGGATTACGAGCAATACTAATCCTAATTTATTTGTTTTAACTTATAATAAATTAGAATATAAAATAAATGATTTATTAATGGTGCCAAAGTTTTTCTTTATTCCTTCAATAATAGAGAAGAGGAAACCGCTTTCTCCTACGGCAAGGAGAGCGGGTTGGGTTGGTTGTAATATATTATTTTCTGATATACCCAAACAAATATGTGTCTATTTAGTAGAACAAGGTCAATTTATAGATAAAAAAATAGTTCTTGCAAAAACAAAGATAAATAAGAGCTTGCAAACAACAAATACTTTTTTTAGAGGTTGGATGTTAGATACTTTGAATTGTATAGAGAAAATATACCGAGATGAATTTACATTGAAAGATATTTATAAGTTTGAAAAATTTTTAAAAATAAAACATCCTAATAACAATAATATTAAAGCGAAATTAAGACAGCAATTACTCTTTTTAAGAGATAAGGGAATAATTGATTTTTTAGGAAAAGGAAAGTACAAAAAGATTAATGTATAATGAAATATATAGTATTTCTTGAGGTAATTACGGTCTTATATTTTTTAATGGAAGATTATTTATAAATACAGGGCATAGAAGACTAAACAACACTTCTTTTAGGAATAATCTCAAAAAATGGGATTTTTAAGTGTTTTTTTATAAGAAAAAAAGTGGTAAGCTATCTTAAAGAGAAAATAATATTATTAAATTAATTGATTTGGAGGATATATGGAATTAAAAAAAATTTTCCCGGAAATAGAGCCTTTTGATACAGGTTATTATGAAGCTGACGGGCATAAAGTTTATTATGAACAAATTGGTAATCCTAATGGTAAGCCTGTAATTCATATACATGGAGGACCCGGAGGCGGAGGCAATAAAGATTACAGAAGATATTTTGACCCTGAATTTTATAGAATTATTCTAATTGATCAAAGAGGATGTGGCAGGAGCAAACCTTTTTTAAAATTAGAAGATAATAATACTCAGAAATTAATAGAGGACATAGAGGCTATCAGAGAAAAGTTAAACATTGACAAATGGTTAGTTTCAGGCGGTTCATGGGGTACAACTCTGGCTTTATACTATGCTGAAAACTATACCCAAAGAGTTATGGGCTTAATCTTTAGAGGTATATTCTTGGGCAGGCAAGAAGATATTGATTGGTTATATCAAGCCGGTGCAGGATATTTCTTCCCTGAAATTTATGATAAATATACTGAAATTTTAACAGAAGAAGAAAGAAAAGATAATATCGGTTCATACTATAAATATCTCAAAAATGATGATATTGAAGTTAGGCGAAAATACGGTAAGAGATTTGCCGATTATGAGGCAAGTTTGATTAAATTAAGACCAACAAAGCTTTCAGAAGAAATAGAGGATTGTGATTTATCTATAGCTCTTTTAGAAGCACACTACTTTGTAAATAAATGTTTCTTTGAAGAAAATTATATATTAAATAATGCACATAAAATTCAAGATATTCCCACAATAATTGTTCATGGCAGATATGATGTGGATTGTAGACCGGTTGGTGCTTATGAGCTTTCTAAACACTTAAATAATTGTAAACTGGTTTTTCCTATAGGAGGTCATACTGCTTCAGATGAAGAATTAACTCACGAACTTATGATTGCTCAAGAGGAATTTAAGAAATTGTTTTAGGAATAAGACAGGAGGTATAGTTTGAATTATAAAGAAGTCGGATTTAGACCACTATATCATTCTTTTTGTGTTTTTAATATGATAGATTTCTTAAAAGATGAAGTTTTTTCTAATTCAAAATCACGTGAAGCAAATTGTCTTTTAACATACGGATATATTGATTATGAAACAGGCTTTAGGTTGGAAGTTCTTGCAATGGGATATAATGATGATGAGGGATGTGAATTCTTTGATATAGATTCAGAAAGTAGAGCATTTATTAAAATTGAAACTGTTTTAGAAGAGGAATTCTTTATTTTAGAAGATGAAGATAATGCTTTAAAAATTAAGTATGCAGAAAGGATAGAAATGTTAAATTTATTTAATGTTTCCCAAGAGATTGAAGAAATACGTGGATTTGCATTTATTGATGAACAAAGACATCCGATGTATCCTGATGATATAATGGTTTATTTTTTTAAGGATGGAGCAGACATTGAAAAATGTTGGGTAAGAGCAAAAGGATTGGGAGATGGGTTTTTAACTGGTATATTACTTAATGAACCATATCAAAATTTTGGTTGTCATAAAGGAGATGAAGTAGTTTTTGTGATTAATAAATTGGAAAATGATGATTTAATTTGTATCGCTAAAATTAATTAATAGAGGAAATTTTTTGTTGTAGTATTTTGTTTTAAAATTTATAGAGAATATGTTCTTTCTTTGTTATAATTGAATTGTATAATAATTTTGAATATGAAGTAAAAAAAGATAAATATGTAAGCGACAAAGCTAATATGGAGGCAATATGATTGAGTTTATAAAAAAGTTACCCAAAGCGGAGTTACATTTACATATTGAAGGTTCTTTAGAGCCTGAACTTATGTTTAAATTATCAAAAAAGAATAAGATTAAAATACCTTATAATAGCATAGAAGAAGTTAAGCAAGCCTATAATTTCACTAACTTGCAAAGTTTTTTGGATATTTATTATGCAGGTGCCAATGTTCTTATTACAAAGCAGGATTTTTATGATTTGACTTGGGCCTATATTCAGAAATGTGTGGAAAATAATGTAGTTCACACAGAAATATTTTTTGACCCTCAAACTCATACTCAAAGAGGAATTGATTTTGATACCGTAATCTTAGGAATAAACGAGGCATTGGAAGATGCTTACAGTAAACATAAAATCACTTCAAAATTAATAATGTGTTTTTTAAGGCATTTATCTCAAGAAGAGGCTTTTGAAACTTTGGAGCAGGCAAAGAAATATAAAGATTATATTATCGGAGTGGGTTTAGATTCATCCGAAGTAGGGCATCCCCCTTCAAAATTTAAAGAGGTCTTTAAAAAAGCTAAAGAATTGGGCTTTAAGATAGTAGCTCATGCAGGAGAAGAGGGAGGAGTCGACTATATTCAAGAGGCTTTGGACTTATTAGAAGCAGAGAGAATCGACCACGGAGTGCAGAGTGATAATTCTTTGGAATTAATGGAAATTTTAAAAGAGAAACAAATTCCTTTGACTGTTTGTCCTAATTCAAATATAGAATTAAGAGTATTTAAAGATTATAAAGAGCATAACATAAAAAAGCTTTTGGATTACGGATTAAATGTTTCTGTTAATTCCGATGATCCGGCCTATTTTAAAGGTTATATAAATCAAAATTTCATAAATATTTATAAAAGCCTGCACTTGTCAAAAGAAGATATTGTCAAGCTTGTTAAAAATTCATTCAAATCATCTTTTTTGGACGATAAAACAAAAAAACATTATATCTCTTTAATAGATGAATTAACATTATCTTAATAAAAACTCAAATATCGAAAGAGTAGATTTCTATGATAATTTAATGTTTTTTTATCCATTCCATTATTTCTTCTAATGCTTGGGGCGAGAAAGTTTCTTCAATTTTTCCATATTCCAAAGGTGAACCTGTTTTGCAATGTTGAAATAAGTGATTTAAACCTTTTAACTCTTTAAGAGTGATATCTTTATTAGCATTTTTTTTTATGGCTTGGCGAATAGCTTTAAAATTTTCTTTTGGAGGCACCTGCAAATCTTTCTCTCCTATTAATATTAGAGTAGGACATTTTAATTTTTCTAAATTTTTACTGGGGTCATATTTTAAAAAATATTGCATCCAAGCTGTTGTCAGCGCTTTTATTTGCATTGCAATGAATTTTTCTTTTTGCGCTTTAGAAAGGGGCTTATTACTCTTGTCAATATCATTGCTTATATATGCTTTTAAATCATTTTTTAATTTATCTTGTTCTTTAGCTTGAGTAATGATTTTAAATGCTCCGGCATTAGCCTTAAACGCTTTTTCTATTTCTTCTTTCTTTGTTCCTGCTGCTTCTAAAAGATATTTTGATTGCATTAACATTAATTTATCGCCTCTTATTCCCGGACCTGCCAACATAACAATAAATGATATGTCTTTAGTTTTGTTGGCTATCATAGGAGCGATAATTCCTCCCTCACTATGTCCTATTAAACCTATTTCTTTTACATTCTTTTTTACTTTTAAAAATTTAATCGCAGAAATCACATCATCGGCAAAATCTTTGGTAGTTGCTGTTTTAAAATTTCCTTCCGATTTCCCTACTCCTCTATCGTCAAAACGTAAAACTCCGATTTTATTTCTTGTAAGATAATCGGCAATAACTGCAAATGGTTTATGACCAAAAATCTCTTCATCTCTATTTTGAGGGCCACTTCCACTTATTAATATTACTACCTTATAGTTTTTGCAATTTTTTGGATAGGTGAAAGTCCCTGATAGATTAATATTTGCTTTATTATTTTTGAATGTCACTTCTTCTGAGTTGTAAGGATAAGGAGGTTTTGGTTCTTGAGGTCTTTTAGTAGGAGTGCTTTCTATTTTTTTGTGGGATAAATTTAAAGGATAAGATTTTCCCATTTGTTTAAAATCACCTTCAATAATATTATTGTCGTTTAAAATGCCTTCATATTTTATGCCTGCTTGAGCAACTTCAAAAATTATCTTTTTATCTTTAAAAATTATTTTGTTGACAGGAATTCCTGTTGCATTTTGATCGGGACTATCCATTGTGGCTTTATAATTTTCTTTATCTTTATTAACATTTAGAACAATCCTTAATTTAACACTTTGTACCTTTAAAACTCCGTACCACTTACCTGTGATATCTTGAGCATAAGTTGTTAAACATGCTAATAAAAACAAAATTATAATTAGTGATTTCTTCATTTACCTCTCCTTTTATTAATTATTAATACTATTTATTATAATATGCCAAGTTTTTTTTTCAAGTATTTTCTTGTCTTACCAAGTTGGGTGAGGCAACTCTAAAATATTCTTGAGGAATAATTAAAAAGAGAGTAGAATTAATTTAATATGTTTGGGATAAAATATTTGTTATTTTTTATAATGAAAAGAGAGGAAGTGTCATCAAAAAAGAAAAGGATTATGGGGAAATGAAAAGAGCTATTATTATTGGTTCAGGATTTGCGGGAAGTGTTAGTGCAAGGATACTAGCTGAAAATAATTTTGAAGTACAATTATATGAAAAAAGGGATCATATAGGCGGAAATTGTTATGATGAAGTGGATAAGAACGGTATCTTAATTCATACATATGGTCCTCATCTCTTTCACACATCAAATAAAAAAGTTTGGGATTTCTTATCTCGTTTCACATCATGGCAAGCTTATGAACATAAAGTAAGGAGTCATATAAAAGGTAAGAATGTAATATTGCCGTTTAATTTTAATACCATTGAACAACTTTTTGATAAGAATGAGGCGGAAGAATACATAAATTTGCTAAAGAAAAATTATAAAAGAAATTCAAAAGTTCCAATCTTAAAACTCAAAAAGAATAAAATATTAAAAAAATTATCAGATTTCATTTATGAATATCTTTTCAAAAATTATACTTTAAAACAATGGGGTATTAAGCCTGAAGAATTAGATGAAAGTGTTAGTGCCAGAGTGCCAATTTTTATAGGAAGAGATAATCGATATTTTAACGATACTTATCAAGCTCTTCCCAAAGCAGGTTATACAAAGCTTTTTGAAAATTTAATAAATCATAAAAATATCACTCTTCATTTAAGTAAAGATACAATTAAATATATAAGTTTTAAGAAAGATAAGATCTCCTTTAATAAAGAGATACCCGATATTTTGATTTTTACCGGTGCATTGGATGAACTTTTTGATTATAAATTTGGTGAACTAAAATATAGAAGTATAGATATGCAATTTGAAAGTATAGAAAAAGAATGGTTTCAAGAGAACACAACAATAAATTATCCTAATGATTTTAAATTTACCAGAATTACGGAATTCAAATATCTTTATCCCTACAAAAGCCATAAAACAACTATCTTAAAAGAGTACCCCATTGCACATATAAGAGATAAGAATATAAGGTATTATCCTTTTTTAACAGATGATACTCAAAACAAATATATGAAATACGAAAAAGAATCTCAAGTATATAAAAATCTATTGCTTTTAGGTCGTCTTGCTGAATATAAATATTATGACATGGATGACGTTGTATTAAAAGCAATAGAAATTTTAGGCAGAAAACAAATTCAATCTCTTTTATAATAAAGAAGAGAAATGCGGGGCTTTAGATTGTCTGACTCTTTTTTTTTCTGTTATAAAAATCATGAAATTGAAAAGGCTGTACGTGTTTGTCTTCTCTTCTATCGCTCCGCTGATCCTCAGCTCTCGCTTGACGCTTCGGAGATTTTTTGTCCTAAAAAATCTCCTCCAGATGTCCGCCTCGAAGACGAAACACGACGCCTTTGAAGAGTTAGCTAAAAAAAGTGGGGTGACGTTAGAATGACATTATTTTGCTAATAGTTTGTGGATTATAAATATTACTATCGCACAGATTAAGTAAATCAAGGGGGTAATTAATCCCAAACTATGCATAATATATGCACCTATAGTTACTAAGCTAACCAAAAGGATTTGAGGGATCATTGTCTTTGCGTGATTAAGAGGATTAATGCTACAGGCTACAGCTGTCATCACTGTTTTATCAGAATAAGGGACATATTGTGCTCCTGCTATTGCTCCTGATATTACCGCTGCCGATACAGCTGGTATTAAATCTAATCTTTGGCAAGATTGTGCCATTTGAAAAGCTATGGGCATAACTATTGCCATGGAAGACCATGAAAATCCCGTTGCTACTGATATCAATAGTGCGATAAGAAAAATTATTGCTGATAACATAAGCGGAGAGATAAAATGTTGAAGATTTGTACTGATATAACCTCCTGTATTTAGCTTTGCTGATATGAGAGAAAGGCTCTTAGCAAACATTATTACCATTCCTATTGAAATCATTGATTTTGTACCTTTGAGGAAATATTTAGCTATTTCACTCTTTTTCATTACTTTATCTTTAATAAACATGATAATTAGAAAGATTACACTTATTGAGGTTGCAATTATTAATGCTTCTATAACAAGTGCTTCCCCTAATATATTGGCAAGTTCTGGATTAATATTTTTATTCTTACAAATTAAGTAACCGCTAATAAAGATTACTGATATAGATGCAATAATAAGATTTATTATCGGTATCAAAACATGTATATAGCTACTTTTATACTTTTTTTCTTTTTGTTCAATATTCTTTATTTCTCCTTTATCGAGTTTAACGCTAAACCATTTGCCGGAAAAAGCCACTAAAAAAGCGAGAAAGATAGATAAAAAAGTGAAGAAGTGAAACGGTATGGATTCCAAGAAGATAGTTACAGATTTTTTTCCTATTCCTATAAGTTGGGCAGGGGAATCAAAAAGGGAAGCTTCAAATGCCGCCCATGTAGAGATTAGCATAACAGAGGCAAATGATGCCACTACATTAACAATATAAGATATCATAGCCGGTCTTACATTGTTTTGGATATTTATACTTCTCATAGATGAACCTGATATTAGTACATTTGCATAGTCATCAAAAAAGAGAGAAAGGCTTAAAAAGAAAGTAGACATTCTTGCTTTTTTAGCACTATTGATTTTTTTTGAAAGTTTTATAGCTAACTCTTTATAAGCACCGCTTGAGGATATAAGTTCAAGCATTCCTCCAACGAGAATGACAAAAAGTGCTATTTCAACCCTTTCTATATCTTTAAAGGATTCAATTATACAGAAATAAAGTTCTTTTATACCAGCCAATATTTTGAACTTGGCAAAAACAAAAGCACCTCCAACCACACCTAAGAACAGGGCAAGATCAACCTTTTTTATTGTTATGGCAACTATAATAGTTATAATTGCAGGTATTAATGACAGTATTCCAAATTCAGACATTTTATATATAAAACTCCTTTGTTTATTATTTTTGTGAGAGTATTTTTTCTTCTTCTTTTGTAATAACTTTAATTTTTCCTTCGTCCAATCCGTGTATTTCTACATCATGTTCTCTATATGTTTGTAAAACATCGATAATATCATTGGTAATTATTTGTCCGGGTACGAGTAAAGGTATCCCTGGGGGATATGGTGTTACCATTATTGAAGACACTCTGTTTAAGCATTTTTTCAAAGGTATTTTTTCTCCTTCACAATAAAACGCTGAACGGGGCAGGTATTTAATGGGAGAAATAGTAAGGTTAAAATCTTGTTTTTCTATTTTTTTCTTCTTTTTCCTTGATAAACTCATTCTGTCAATATCTTCAAGAGCTAAATAAAGTCTGTTTAATTTTGACCAAGTTGAGCCTATTGTTATTAAAACGGAAATTGTATTAAAGGTAGATTTTTCAATCTGTATATTATGTTTGGATAAGAGTATATATTCAACTTCTTGAGAGTTAAATCCTGAATCACCTATATCTATTGTTATCTTGGTTTTATCCAATTTTATCCCGTCACTTACAAGTTCTGGTGAGATTAATTCGTTTACATTTAATACTCTAAAGTTTTTAAGTGAATTAACAGCTTTTCTGAATGTCTCTGAAAGCTCTAAAGATCTTTGTAGTAGAGAATGACCTTCCATTGCCATTTGTTTCCTTGCTATATCTAAAGAGGCGATTATGGGATATTGAGGAGAGGTAGAGGTGTGCATATTAAAATTTTCAAGGAAAAAATCCTTAATGTTTTCAAAGTCGGGATCTTTTATATGTATCATTGAACCTTGAGAAAAGGCACTCATAGTTTTATGAGTGGATTGTGTGGAATAATCAGCTCCTGCTGCCATAGCACTGGGATAAAATTCTTTATGGAAATTTGCATGTCCAAACCAAGCTTCATCTACAATAACTTTAATATTTCTTTTATGGGCTTCTTTAACTATATAAGGAATATCATAAATTAAGCCATCATAGGTGCAGGAAGTTAAAATAATTACTTTTAAAGATTTTTTTTCTTTAATTGCCTTGTCCATTTCTTGTATAATGGTCTTTTTCTTTATTGGGCCAAATATACCGTATTTGTTATTTACGGTAGGTGTTAAATATATTGGATTTGCTCCGGCAATAATCACTCCGTAATGAACACTTTTATGGCAGTTTCTGTCTAATAATATGCTGTCTCCGGGTTTTAACAATGTTTGTAATAATATCTTATTTGAAGTGGAAGTGCCGTTTGTTGAAAAAAAAGTATATCTTGAGCCATAAGCTCTTGCTGCTAACTCCTGTGCTTCTTTAATAACTCCGGTAGGGTGTAATAAAGAATCTAACATAGGAACTGAAACTGAGACATCGGAGATAAAGAAATTTTGACCAAAAAATTCATAAAAATCTTTTACCCAAGGAGATTTTTTTATTGAGTATCCCGATGAATGTCCAGGTGTATGCCATGAATCTTTTGCCTTGTTTGCGTAAGAGACTAGTGTTTCATAAAAAGGAGCTCTGTTTTTACTATTGTTAAGCTCACTGGTCACTTTTCTGACAATATCATCATAATCATTGTCTTTTTTATAAAAGTATCCGCTTAATAAACTGTAAAAGTATCCACTTAATAAGCTATAATTTTTATTTTCACTAAAATCAATTTTTGAGGTATATAAATAAATCTCAACATCTCTGCGTTCATCAGAAATAGCCTTATAAATATCTTCTCCCTTTGCTGTTTCTTTTAAATTTTTTGCTGTTAGTGGAACTTCTATCTCTGTTAAGACTATATGTATATCTCCGTCTTTGAGTAATAGTTTTTTTGCTGTTTCCAGATTATCTGTTGATTCTATATTTAAGCCTCTTGATTTTAGATTTTTTGCTTCAATCTCTCTCTCTTCTTTATTAGGACTTATCAGTAATACTTTATATCTATGCATTTATAGCTCCTTTAGTTATTTTAATTATGTTATTGTGAGTCTTTTGTCAAGTATATTCTTTTAATTTTGCTGTAAACGGCAAGATTTTGCAAAAATTCCTTGCCTTTAATCACCTGGGCAAATATTGTGTAATTTTGGTTAAGATGAGGTGTAGCCGTATGTGTTAAAAAGAATTGACTACCTCCCGTATCTTTACCATATAATGCCATGCCTATAACACCTGTTTTATCATAATTGAGTTCGTTGTACTCACAGGGTATAGAATATCCCGGTCCGCCGGAACCTGTTTTATCGGGATCTCCGTCTTGAGAAACAAAGCCAGGAACAACTCTGTGAAAATAACCATCATCAAAATATTGTTTTTCTATTAATTGAATAAAATTAAAACAAGTAAAAGGGGCTTGTTGAAAATAAAATTTACAATATAAAGTCCCTATACCAGTTTCTATGGCAAATCCATTACACTCTTTGTATTTAGTGATTATATTTTCATAATAAGAGATATCTTTTTTTACGATATTATCTTTATAATCCGACATCTCAGGAATTTTCTTTAACATATCTTGTAAATTATTTTCCTTTACGATTTCTTTTGCTTCATTTAAAAATTCAGATTTATTTTCAGCTAAATATTGCAGAGCATAAAGATTCTTTTCTTGTTTAAAAATATTTAAGGCAAAGAGTTCGGCTTCTTTTGGTGAAAAGTTTGATTTCAGATATTCTAATTTACTAAAAAGAAATATTTTTTTATCGTTTAAGATATCTTTTTTGTCTTCTTTTTTTAGAAAAGGAACTAAGGCATTTTTGTGTAGAATAGATTTTTTCATAAGCATTTTTATCTGTTCTTTCGGATAATTATGAGAACCAATTAACCTTGCTTCCATTGCTCCAAGAGATTTTAACTCTTCTAGGCTCAATGTTTTTCCTTCCGATAAAAATTTTTCTAAAACAACATATCTTACCAACCTTGATTTATCTTTAAAAGCTTTTTTATAATCTATTTCTTTTACGGATTTATAAGCGGCAATTCTGACTTGCCAATCTTTGTCTTTAATCATTAACTCCGGATTATCACAGACAAAAGTTCCATAGTAACGAATATCTAAAGGAGCATTAAGAATATCTTTAGTCTTAACTACTCCTTTTATCCCTAGTTTGTAACAACTATAGCAGGCAGATTGAGGTGATTTAAAGTATAATTTTTCTATATCTTGATGTTTTAGATTATACTTTGAACGCCAAATATTTTTCCCCAGAGTATCTAAAAATTTATTGCTGTGCAGAGCATATTTGTAAGCTGGCAAATAATCAAGATATAAGAGTGTAATCATTGTTTCTCTTGTTAAGCTTGCTCCTTTTAACATTTTAAATACTTTTTCTTTATCAAAATTATTTTTGGGAAATCTTGCTGCAATAGCCAAATATTCTAATATTTCTTCATTTTTCTCATATTTGTGAAATAAATTAATCCAGAGTTTAAATGAAGGAATTCTGCCACTAGCAAGAGCTATCTCTTTTGTATCTTCAGTAGATAATTTTTCTTTATTTTTTTTCCAAAAATTATTTAAAGCCTTAGCATCTCTTTCCACTTCATATTTTAAAATTTCAGCTTTTATATGGAGTTTCTTTTCTTTTGTTTGGCAAGCAATGAGAGGCATAATTAATATTAATATAAATAAAAGTTTTATTCTCATTTTTCTTTTCTCCTTAATAAAGAGATATAATAAATTTGACCGTTGTTATTGTCAAATTTATTTTTATTTTTTATAAAATTAAAGATTTATTTAAGAATATTTATTGGTAGAAAGAGTTAAAAATTAAAATTATTTTTATAAAATCACATAATTCCCCTTGATAATATTTTTTCGTTGTGATAGTCCTATAGGTAGAGAAATTAAATAGTAAGAGGTAAAAATGAATAAAAAGATGTTATCGGAGAAAGTTGCTGACATTTTGGATATAAAAGTGTCAGAGGCATATAGCTTTATTAACCTTTTTATTCAAACTTCGGGAGAAGCTTTGAAAAAGGGAGATAGGATAGTTTTGGCAGGCTTTGGAGTTTTAAAACCTATTCAACGGAAAGAAAAAAAGGTGCTTAACCCTAATAATGGAAAAAAAATGACTATAAAACCTTATAAAACGGTTAAGTTTAAGCCTTCTGAAAATTTGTTAAATAAACTAAATAAAAAGTAATTTCTAATTTTGCTGTATTCTGAGAAAAAATTAAAATTAATTGCAGCCTTAGTTTTATTATATCCTTATAGTAAAGAGTTAAGAAAAGTTAAGAAACAGGGTTTTTCCCTTGAGTCTTTAATTGAATGGAGCGCAGAGAGACTCAAAGAGATAGGTTTTTCATCAAAATTAATCTTAAAGTTAGAAAGAGATTATAAAAAAATTGCTTATGAGGAAATCAAAAAGGCTCAAACAAAAGGAGCTGAAATAATATGCTCTTTTGACAAAGATTATCCACAATATTTAAAGGAAATATATAACCCACCTTCTATCTTGTATTGCCTTGGTGATAAAAGTTTATTAAAATCTCCTTGTTTAGCGGTAGTTGGTTCAAGAAAAGCAAGTTCTTATGGCATAAAAGCAACTCAGGAAATGATTACTCCTTTGTCTGATAGTGATTTAACAATAATTTCAGGTATGGCTTATGGAATAGATTCTTTTGCTCATAAAAATAGTTTAAATTCAGGAATTAAAACTATTGGTGTTAATGCCGCAGGTTTAAATAAACTTTATCCGTCTGGTAATTGGCGTTTGGCTGAAGAAATTGCTCAAAAAGGTCTTATTATTTCCGAATTACCCATGGACACTTTAGCACGTCCTTTTTTATTTCCTTTAAGAAATAGGATTATTGTGGGTTTGAGTAAAGCTGTTTTAGTGGTTGAGTGCGGCATGAAAAGTGGTTCATTTATAACTGCTAATTTAGCTTTGGAAGAAAATCGAGAATTATTGGCAGTACCAGCACCGTTTTTTTCTCGCTTGACTGGTTGTAATGAACTTATTAAAAGGGGAGCTCAACTTATAGATTCTTTTGAAGAAATATTGGCTATATATAATATAAAGTATAAGGGGAGTAGAGAAGAAGAAAATATCCTTATTGATGAGAAAGAGAAGAAAATACTTGACTTAATGAGTGATTTTGAGTTAAAAGATATAGATTATTTCGTAGAAAGGCTTAATATGCCTGTCGCAGAGATATTGAGTATACTTATGAATTTGATACTCAAAAATTTTGTCCTTAAGGAGTCTGGAGGTTACGTAAGAATAAAATGAATAAGACATTAATTATAGTTGAATCACCAACAAAATCCAGTACAATCTCAAAATATTTGGGAAAGGGTTTTACTGTTGACTCGTCAATGGGACATGTAAGAGACCTTAACCCTAATGTTTTGAGTATAGATGTTAATAATCATTACAAACCACATTATGAAGTAATGAAAGATAAAAAAGCAATAGTGAGTAGATTAAGAAAAGCCGCCGCAAAAAATAATGTAGTGCTTTTAGCTCCTGACCCTGATAGAGAAGGCGAAGCTATAGCTTATCATCTTAAAGAATTGCTTAAGGATGTGAATGAAAATATTTCTAGAGTATACTTTAATGCAATAACTAAAAAATCAATCTTAGATGCAGTAAAGTCTCCTGTGCAAATAGACGAAGATAAGGTTAATTCACAGCAGATGAGAAGGCTTTTGGATAGATTGGCAGGTTATAAAATTAGTCCTATACTACAAAAGAAAATAGGCGGTCCTCTTTCTGCCGGTAGAGTACAATCCATTGCTTTAAAGTTAATAGTGGAAAAAGAAAAAGAGATTATTGCTTTTATCCCCGAAGAATTTTGGACAGTAAACGGTGATTTTTTAGGTTCTGTTAAACCTCAATTTAATGCCAAGTTGGAGAAAAAATCGGGAAAGAAATTCAAAATATCTAATGAAGAGGAATGCAATAAAGTTATAAAAGAGCTTGGAGAGAACAAATATATATTAAAATCATTGACAAAGAAAAAGAGGAAGAGAAAGCCCTCTCCGCCTTTGATAACTTCAAGCCTACAGCAAGAGTCCTACAGGAGATTTGGATTTGGCGTAAAAAAGACAATGATGATAGCACAACAGCTATATGAAGGAATACAAATGGGTGGGGAAAGTAGCGGTTTAATAACTTATATGAGAACTGATTCTTATCGTATAGCAAATGAAGCTTACTCTATTGTAAACGAATGGATAAAGAAAAGTTTTGGAGCAGACTATTTACCCGAAAAGAGAAATGTGTATGGTAAAAAGAATAAGATACAAGATGCTCATGAGGCAATAAGACCAACAATTCCTTTAAGAGAACCTTTAAGCGTTGAGAAATATTTAAATAAAGACCAGTTTAAACTTTATTCTTTGATATGGGAGAGATTTGTTGCTTCACAGATGATTAGTGCGGAAGTAAAAGAAACTAAATTTGAGGTTGCTAACGGAGAGTACCAATTTTTTATTAAAGGAGAAATTTTAGGTTTCCCCGGCTTTATGGCAGTATCTTCTAATAAATTAAAGAGTGAAGAATTACCCGATATTAAAGAAGGCGAAGAATTAAAATTAATAAAATTAGAACATAAACAAAATTTCACTAAGCCTCCGGCAAGATATACGGAAGCTTCTTTGGTTAAAATCTTGGAAGATAAAGGAATAGGAAGACCATCTACTTATGCGTCGATTATAGATACTTTAGGTAAAAGAGATTATGTTTCTAAAGAAGAAAAAAAGTTTGTTCCTTCAGACTTAGGTATTAAGGTTTCTGACTATTTAGGAGAGCATTTTAGTGATTTAATGAGTTATGATTTTACCGCACAATTAGAAGAAAAATTGGATTTGGTTTCCGAGGGGAAGTTAAATTGGTCTGACGGAATAGATGAGTTTTATAAAAAACTTTCAAAAGATTTGGAAAAAGTGAAAGATGATGAAAAGGTTGCTTTGCTTACAGGTAAAATGTGTCCTGAATGTGAAAAACCTTTAACTAGGAAATATTCATATAAAACTAAAGGTTGGTTTGTTGGCTGTACAGGATATCCTGACTGTAGATATGTAGAAAGGGATAAGGAAGGTCAATCGGAGAAAAAACCGACTGAAAAGCTTGATAGAGAATGCCCTGAGTGTAAAAGTCATCTTTTGAAAAGATACTCACCTAAGACAAGAAGTTGGTTTATTGGTTGTTCAAATTACCCTAAATGTAAATATCTTGAGAGTTTACAGGAAAAAATTGGCACTTGCCCTGATTGTGGCAGTGATTTAGTAAAAAGATTTTCTAGAAAGACTAGGAGGTCTTTTGTTGCCTGTTCAGGATACCCTAAATGTAAATATATTCAACCTTTTGCAAAGAAAAAAGAAAAAAAGAAAGATGAAAAGTAAAGTAGTTATTTTAGGCGGAGGCTTAGCAGGTTGTGAAGCGGCATTACAATTGTCTGACAGGAATGTAAATGTTGAACTTTGGGAAATGAGACCCGAAAAAAAAACAGCCGCACATGAAAGCGATTATTTTGCTGAAATGGTTTGCTCCAATTCACTTGGTTCATTGGAGTTAAGCTCTGCATCAGGATTATTAAAGGAAGAATTAAGTTTACTTAACTCATATTTCATTAAATTGGCAAAGAAAAATAGTGTCCCTGCCGGTATGAGTTTGGCAGTTGACAGAATTCTTTTGGCAAAATCTGTTGAAAGTGAAATTTACAGCAGAGATAATATAAAGGTTATCAGAAAAGAGTGTAAAAGTTTAGATGAAATAGAAGCCGATTATATACTCATTGCTACAGGACCTTTGACATCTGAAGATTTTGCCATAAGTTTAAGTGATTTGACAAATAGAAAGAATTTTTTCTTTTACGATGCAACCTGTCCTGTTTTAGATGACAAGACAATAGATATGGATGACGGACTATATAAAGCTTCCAGATATGATAAAGGGGGAGATGATTTTATTAATATTCCTTTAGATAAAGAGCAGTATTTTAATTTTGTTGATGAGATGATAAAGGGAGAAAAGGCTGATTTACATATAGAAGAGGATAAGCAGTATTTTGAAGCCTGTTTGCCAGTTGAAGAGTTGGCGAGTAGAGGCAAAGAGACCCTTGCTTATGGACCTTTAAAACCTGTAGGATTAATGCCACCTAATGTATCAAAAAAGCCTTATGCTGTTGTTCAACTTCGTAAAGAGAGCAAAGAGGGAAACTCTTGGCAAATGGTCGGCTTTCAAACTCAACTCAAATATGGTGAGCAAAAGAGAATTTTTTCCTCTTTGCCAGGGTTATCTAATGTGAGTTTTTTAAGATATGGAAGAATGCATCGTAACTCCTATATTAATGCTCCTTTAATTTTAGACGATAAGTATAGGGTTAAGGATAATAACAAAATATTTATAATCGGTCAGCTTTCAGGAATTGAAGGGTATGTAGAATCAGTATCTTCAGGCCTTTATGCTTCTTTAGTCCTTGCCGAAGAAATAGCAGGTAATAAAAATTTCGCTTTACCTAAAGAGTGTGCCATAGCCTCTCTCCCACGTTATATTGCTAATGCACCGTGGAAAAATTTTGTGCCGTCAAAATTTAATTTTTCTTTACTACCAGAGTTAAAAAACACTGGCAAAAAAATGGGTAAAAGAGAGAAGAAAAAAGCGAGGGCAGAAATAGCTTTGCAAAAATTAAGAGAATGTCTGAATATTTAAAACATTTAGATATTTATTTGGAAGAAATAGGAAGATTTAAGGGCTATTCTCATCATACATTAAGAGCCTATAAACAAGATATTGAACAATTCCTAAGTTATTTAGCTCTGGAAAAAGCTGATCTTAATCTTGATGTTGCAAGGGCTTTTGCTGCAAAGATTTTTTCTTATAGCCGTTCCAAAACAACTTTAAGACGAAAAATCAGTGCTTTAAAAAATTATTTTTCTTTTCTAAAAAAACATAATTTTTGTGCGGATAACCCTTTTGAAAATTTAATATTACCTAAAATGGATAGAAAATTACCCGAAGTTTTAAGTATTGATGAAATCGGCTATTTTTTAGATGCTTTGCCTGAAAATAATTATTTGGAGATAAGAAATAAAGCTATTTTTGAACTTTTATATGCAACGGGATTAAGGGTTTCTGAGCTTACTTCATTATTGATTTCAGATATAGATTTTTCATCTTTGATGTTAAGGGTTGTAGGAAAGGGAAAAAAAGAGAGAATAGTGCCTTTCAATAAGAAAAGTTCCGATTTATTAAAAAAATATTTAAAAGAGAGTGTCTTAAAATTTTCTCCTGACGATGATTTTGTTTTTAGGAATAGTAGAGGCAAGAAGATAACTGACAGGTCTGTAGAGAGATTGCTTAAAGAGAATTTTATTAAATATTCCAAAGTATCAAAGAGAGTTTACCCTCATCTTTTCCGCCATTCTTTTGCCTCTCATTTGCTTCAAAGGGGAGCGGATTTGAGAGTAATACAAGAATTTTTAGGTCATAGTAACTTGAGTACCACAGAGATTTATACCTCTTTGGATTATTCTCATCTTTTGGCAGGTTATAAAAAGTTTCATCCTAGGGCTTAATTATGTTTAAGAATAAACGCTTAATTGCTTTTCTCTTAAGATTTTTCTTAAGTGCCTTGTTGGTAGCTTATTTCCTTTACAAAATATCTAAACAAGGAGGGATAGGAGAATCTTTTAAAGAGATAATGGAGAGTTTAAGCCAAGGAAATATTGTTTATTTGTTGTTGGCTTTATCTTTACATTTAGTAGGGTTTACTCTTATGAGTTTGAGATGGAAAACTCTTATGGAAGTACAGGGATATTTTCCTAAGGTAAAAACACTCTTTGTTTTTAATCTTATGGCGGCATTCTTTAATAATTTCTTACCCTCTACTATCGGAGGAGATACCATAAAAGCAATAGAAAGCAGGAAATTGACGGATAATAAAGGTGTTGATTCTACCTTATCTGTTTTAATAGACCGAATATGTGGAGTTTTTGGTCTTTTTTCTGTGGCGGGTTTATCATTGTTGTATAAAGTATTAAAAAATGGAGTTGAGAATAAAGTAACACTTTGGATTTTTCTTGCGGTAATGTTCTGTTTTGTAGCAATGTTTTTTTTGGCACATCCTAAAAGGTTAAAATTCATCTTTGCTTTTGCATTAAAGAGAGAGGGATTTTTATGTAAAATAGCTAATAAAATAATAAAAATTTCAGGTTTTTATTATTTGAATTGGCGTGCAGTATTAAAAGCTGTTCTTATCAGTGTTGTTTTTCAATTGAATATGGTGCTTTATTATTATCTTATAGCTTGTTCATTAGGTCAAAGAGGAGATTTTATAAATTATATGCTTAAAATTCCTTTGTTGATTTTTCTTTTAATGGTTGTGCCTGCCATTAATGGCTTGGGAATAAGAACTTTGGGTTTTCGTTCTTTAATGGGTTTTTCTGTCTCTTTAGCTATGGGAGGGGAATTGCTTGATTTGAGCATGAGGCTCTTTTATGGCATTATCGGCGGTATAGTCTATATCTTTTATAAGAGAAAAGATTAAAAAAATTATTCCAAAAATATCTAATTGCTTCTTATATTGGGTTAGTCATTATTATTTTAAGTTACTATATATTTCTTTTGATTTTTTAGCAAACTCTTTTTTTCTAAGTTCTTTATTTCTTTTATCAACAGCTTCATCTAATGAATAAAATATTATAGTGCTAACAATAGGTAAATATTCTCGACATTCTTCTTCCTTTAATTCATGCACAGCCTTGCTAAGTATTGAGTATATAGAAGGATTATCATTAAAATAGTTGGGTAAAAAACTTTTTACATATTTAATTTTATCTTCCATTCTTTTCTTTCTAAACTCAGACTCATCAATTTTGTCAGGAATTGAGCTGTCTAAAAAAGTTCTCAAAATAATATTTTCAAAGATTCTTCTATAATATAAAGAGGCAGCTATAGCATACCCATTTGATTCTAATTGAGAAGCTTTTGCAAGCTCATCTAATTTATCTTTTTTAAGAATCTTATTATACTTATTAAAATTATCTCTGACAGAGTCATACCTTGAAGGATATTCGGAAATTTTTACAATATTTTTATCATCAATATAAAATCCAATGAGTATTTTATGACTTGAATTTGCAGAACAATTAAAACATTTTAGTAAAAAATTATTTTTTTTTAATACTTTATTTAGAGAGTTTTTATCTAAAAAAGAGCCAGTGATAGAGCTACCAGCTTTATCACTGGCAAATATTCTTCTAGATAAACATTCAGTACAATATCTTTCTATTCTTTCATCAAAATTTGTCAAATCTTCTATTAACTCATCATTTTTTTTTTGAGATTTATTCTCCCATTTCGAATAAAGAGGGGCTTCAAATATTATTTTTTTTATTTCCATAATTACTCCTTGATATTGTATTGCATGCCATAGATAAAATATAAACAATAAACTGACAATAAGCAAGTTAATAATAATCTTTATTGCACAAATCTCCCTTGCAACGGTCTTATAACTTTCTTAAAATTAATAAAAAATACAAGAGTAAAGGAGTTATTTCTTTCTTCGATTGAAAGTAGTCTTAGAGTAGAGTTTTCAATCATTAAATATGAAGTTTCTTTAGTTTTAATATAGAGTATATTCTCTGATTCTTTTAGTCTTTGGGTCAAAGTTTATACCCATTATTATTATCTTTTTATTTAAAGACTTGTATTTTTCTATATAGTTTTTTTCTTTTATTTGTTCAATTGCCTTTTGTGCGGATTGATTGCACTTAAATTCAAAGATGTAGATTAATTTATTAGTAATAACAACCATATCTATTCTACCTTGAGCTGTTAAGACTTCAGTGTGTGCCACAATTCCCGAAGCCGAGACCATTAAATAAAAGAGAGTGTGAAAATAAGCTTCATTAATAATATTTTCTTTCATTAGAGTATAGGGGATTTCCGCATAAATGGAATTTATTGTCTCTATAAATTTATCTATTTCTTGAGTTTTTAAATATGTAATAATTTTATTGTATTTGGTATCACTTTTAAAATTTGAAAATATTAAATAAGAGTGTCCCATAAAAGAATTTTTTACCTCTTTGTTGGGGTAAGAAAGTGTGTAAAGTTGCATAATAGGATCGTAATCTTTTATGGTTAAGTAACCCGTTTGAAACATAACCGCTTCAGGCACAAGATTGTCAATGTCATAAGTGGAGAATTGAAAATCTCTCATCTCAATTTTTTCCAAAGTAGGAATATTATAATTTTGCTCTTTTAGCAAATTGGGTAAAAATGTTGGAGTACCACTCTCAAACCAATAATTTTTAAACTTATTGGTATCAAAACAGTTTAGGAGAGAGAAAGGATTAAAAACAAGTTCTCCTTCACTGCTAAATTTATATCCGTCGTAATAATTTATTAGTTCTTGCTTTGCCTCATTGTAACTTACTTTTAATTTATCTTTCAAAATATCGATGTAATCATTTAGATAAGTTTCCAGCTCATTATGGGTTATTCCAAGTATTGTAGAATATCTATCATCCATTGTTAAATCTTTTAAGTTGTTTAACTCTGAAAATACAGATACTTTTGAGAATTTGGAGATACCGGTTAATAGTAGAAATCTTAAAACTTCATTAACCGTAGCACTCTTTAACACTCCGTAAAATTCCTTAAGAATATCTCTGTTTTCTTCCGCTTTTTTTATCCCCTCTTGTCTTTTGCCTATGTGATTAATTATAGGTTTATCATATTCATCAATTAAAACAACAACGGATTGATTTGTTTTTTCTGCCATTTCTATAATTAATTGATTAAATTTTTGTTTTATGGATATATTTTTGTTGATTGTGATATTATATTTTTGAGCATAAGACTCAATCAAATGAATTAAATCCTGTTCCAATTCTTGTGCGGAGTTTAATTTTATATTGTTAAAATCTATTCTAATAACAGGGTGTTTTTCCCACTTCCAATCAGAATTATAAATCCATTGATTTTTAAAAAGTTCTTTATTTCCTATAAAGATTTCATATAGGGTTGAAATTAATAGAGATTTCCCAAACCGTCTTGGTCTTGATAAGAAGTTGTATTGAGTGGAAGTCAATAAATCATAGATATATTTTGTTTTATCTACATAAATATAATTCCTTTTAATTAATTGTGGAAAATCGCTCACACCAATAGGTAAGTTTTTTAATGTTTTCATAATTAATCCTTAAAATAATTATAGCACATATAACCACAACACTTATAACTTGAAATACTATTTATTAAGTAGTAGAAATCTCTACCAAGAAATTTCAAATACTATATTTTTAATGTTAAGCAGTCTATCATACACAATTTTCACAACTAAACATCAGATATTATTTTATGGTATTATTAATATAGAATTTATAATTAGATAAGGAAAAAAAGTTGTTAAATGAAAATATTAGAAGTTAATGATTTGAAAAAATCTTATTTGGGCTTTAACTTAGATGTTAGTTTTTTTATTAACAAAGGAGAATCTGTCGGTTTAATAGGTCAAAACGGAGCGGGTAAAACAACCATTCTTAATCTTATTCTTAATCTTGTAAAAAAAGATAGTGGCAATATAAGAATTTTTGGTCAAGATAATATCAATAATGAAGATATGATAAAGAAAAATATGGGAATAGTTTTAGAAGACAGTAATTTTTATAAAGAGTATAAGATGAATTCCATTTTAAAATTTGTTTCTGAGATTTATCCTGAATGGGATTGGGATTATGCTCGCTACCTGATAGAAAAATTTGAGCTAACACAAAACAAAAAATTTAAAAGTTTTTCTAAAGGAATGAAGCAGAAACTTTTTTTTATAATAGCTGTATGTCACAAAGCAAAGATTTTAATTTTTGATGAATTAACTTCAGGTCTTGACCCTTATACAAGGAGAATTGTTATAGATGAATTAATTGCCATAAAAGAGAAAGGGGAGACAAGTATTCTATTTTCCTCTCATATTTTGAGTGATATTGAGGAGTTATCAGATAGGGTCATGTTTATCAATAGAGGAGAGATTATTTTAAATGAAGAAAAAAAAGTAATAAACAAGTGGCAAAAGTTGGAAATTGAGAGGTGTTCAAAAATGGAAGAAATAAAAGGCTCGGAAGTAATTCTTTCTCAAATTATAGGGGAGAAAGAAATGATTTTGATAACAGAAGAGGAATTTAATATAGAAAAATATATTGATAAAGAGAATATCAAAAATTTAAAAACACAAAAGATAAATATGGAAGATATATTTTTAACTTTTTTAAAAGCTCATCGTGATACGGATAGGAAATTTTAAGATTAAATGATGAATAAAGTAAAATTTAAGAATATATTTGCCTTGATAAGAAGAGATTTTGATTCAAATAAAAAGTTATTTTTAGTAAACATAATATTTCTTCTTATTGTTGTTTTTATCGTTTTTTTTAATATTGACTTTGATAATATCTCTGAGAAATATCTCTTTTCTTGTGTTCTCTCTTTGTCTTTTGGATTTGCTTCTTCAATTACAGTCGGCTCAGCATTGTTAATAAGTGAAGAAAAAAATGTTTTTAAAACATTAAAATGTTTGCCTGTTACAAATAGAGAGATTTATATTTCTAAATTATTATTTATTTTTTTTAATGAAATCTGTTTCTTAATAATTCCAATGGTAATTTTTATATTGTTTAGTGATTTGAATTATCAAGTAGCAAAACATCTTGAAATTAAAATTTTTTATCTTTATCTTCTTGCTTTTTTTTTAACAACCTTATTTATTTCAACATTAATTTTTGTTTTATCCTTAATTAAGAGGAATATAGGACACCATTTTTTAATTATATTAGTTACTGCTTCTTCTATTTTTAATACTGTCCCTTACTTTAAGAACAGTAAAATAATGAAATCCAATCCAGTAGATCTTATAGTCAAGTTCGAGGATGACTTTTTATACACTTCGCTTTTTTTGTCTTTTTTGCTTCTGCCTTTAATTTATTTAGGTTACCGCCTTTTTGAAAAGAATATATATTCTTTGTGTGAGAAGTAAATGAGAAAAATAATACTACTAATAAAAAAAGATATTTATCTGAATTATAAATCTATATTGCCTTTTGGCTGTTTGGTTTTAATATTTTTTTCTTATAAAATCATTGCTATAAATAATATGTTTAATGTTACCGAGACTTTAATACTTATTTTTCCTATGGGATTGGCATCATCATATTTTATCCCTTTGATTTTATTTGATACGGAAAATAAAAATGAGGGCTTAAAAGTATTAAAATTCCTTGGTTTTGGAAATAAAGAGATTTACTTCTCTAAATTAATATTCATTTATCTTTTTATTACTATTTGTTTCATTCTTCCTCTAATTTGGCTGTTAATAGTTGCCAGATCATTTGTTGATATAACAATACTTAATTCTTTGGAATTATTGTCAACCTTTGTTTTTGTTTTTTTTATACTGTCAGGTTTTTTTGTTTTCTTTTTTTCTTGTTTTAATAAAATTTTCTTCAACCTTTTATTGAACATATTTTTTTTATTTTTAGTCATTCTAGCAATAAAATTTAAAGATAACTTAGCGGTAATGAATTACGATTTGACCAATATATTAAAAGTAATTTTCTTTTTACAGCCGATTATACTTTTTTTTGTAATCTTTTTTGGTTATAAACTTTTTGATAAAGTTTATTTTTATAAAAAACTAAAATAAATTCTTTTTTAGCTCTTACCAAAGAAAATAATAAACCTTTTAAGAGTATAAAAAAACTAAAAAGTTATGTTTATAGTCTTAAAAAAATAATTAAAACAAATAGATAGCTGTATTTATTGTTGATTATTAATATATATTAATTAAAATATAAATAAAAAATGTTTAATTTTAAATTTGTTTTAATTGACTTTAACCATTACATTAAGTACTATTTTATAAGTGATTTTTTAAGGTGAAAAATTCATGCTTATTTATTTAAAAGTTAAAAATTATGCTGTAGTAAAAGAAGCTTGTGTTGATTTCGCTCCCGGTCTAAATGTTTTTACTGGCGAAACAGGAGCAGGTAAATCATTGATAGTGGGAGCACTTTCTTTATTTGTAAGCAAAAAAATTCCCTCAAATTCTTTGCGGCGGAATTGTGAAGAGCTTATGGTTGAGTGCCTGTTTGAAAGAGATGATGAAGAATTTCTTTTACGCAGGGAGTATAAAAATAAGCGTTCTTATTGTTATTTGAATGATGAACCAGTACCATTTAGTAAGATTGAGCAAATTAGTTTAAGTTTTTTGAATATATATGGGCAAAATGAACATTTAAGGCTTTTAAATAGAAATATCCAAGTTGAAATTTTAGATAAATATTGTGATGTAAAAGATATTTTATGTTTACTTTCTAAGGCTTTGGAAAAGATAAAAGGTGTAAAAAAATCTATAGATGAGTTAAAAGGTAAAGAGGAAAATATTGATGAAAGAATTGAATTTTTGAATTATAGAATAGATGAGATATCCTCTTTAAATCTTAAAGAGGAAGATGAAGAGGAGCTTTTAAGAGCATTGAATATATCTTCCTCTGCTGAAGAGATAAAAAGTTATTCTTCCGATTTGCTTTCTAAACTTATGGAAGATGAAGAATCAGTTTATAGTATATTGGCTAAATTGGATAGTGATTTGTCTCATTTGTCTAAGCATTATCCTGAACTTCAAAGCCACCAAGAGTCAATGAAATCATTTTTAGAAGATATCCCTGAATTATCACAAAAGCTTAGTAATATAGAATCTTCAATTGATATTGACCCTGTTGAGTTGAGTGAAATAGAAAATAAAGTAAATCAATTGAATTTCTTAAAGAATAGGTATAAGAAAGATTTAAAAGGCGTGCTTATAATTATGGAAGAAATGCGTGCCGAAAAAGAAACAATCAGTAATTTGGAATTTAATCTAAAGCAAATGGAAAGACAATTACAAACTCTCTTCAATAATTACATAGGAATAAATAGAGATTTAAGACAAAAGAGGAAAAAAGGAGCTCAGGTTTTAGAAAAAGAGATAGAAAAAGAACTTAGAGCTTTGGAAATGCCAAAGGCAAAGTTTAAAATAGCCATAGAAGAGAAAAAAGAGGATTTAGATAATATAGGGGAAAGAGGTTGTGATAATATAGATTTTTTATTCAGCTCAAATCCCGGTCAAGATTTAATGGCACTTAAAGATGTTGCTTCAGGAGGCGAACTTTCCCGTTTGATGTTGGCAATAAAATCTTTGGTTCATGAGGGTGAAGAAACAACCTATCTTTTTGACGAAATTGATACTGGAATAGGCGGAAAAACGGCACAATTTGTTGGCGAGAAATTATTGGATATAGCGAGAAATAAACAGGTTATTTGCATATCTCATTTACCTCAAATAGCGGCTTATGCAGAAAAACATTTTTCTGTTGTTAAAGAATACAAAGGTGAAGAAACTTTTAGTAAAGCTATTGTTTTGGATGAAGAGGCAAGGGTTTTGGAAATGGCCAGATTAATGGCAGGCAGTGAAGTGGACGAGGATATTATTAAAGCGGCAAAGAGATTATTGCAAAAGGAGAAATGATTTGAACTTTTTTATACAAACTTTTGGTTGTCAGATGAACATTAATGATTCGGAGAAGATGAGGTCTTTATTGACAGCAAAAGGATTTGTACAATGTGATAATTCTGAAGATGCGGATTTATTGATAATTAATACTTGTGCTGTTAGAGAAAAACCCCAAGAAAAGGTTTATTCTTATGCGGGAAGAATTAAAAAAAAGCAAAAGTTAATTGTTTGCGGCTGTGTTGCACAATTAGAAAAAAAGAAACTTTTAAAGAGGAGCCAGAATGTTTCTTATGTGGTCGGTACCCATGCTTATTATGAGATAGCAAAGATAGCAGACGAGGTTTTAAAAGAGGGAAAGCGTGGTGTTGACGCTGATTTCCATAGACAATGGCATAATTTAGTACCTAATATTGAATGCAGAGACAGTAATATTTCCGCTTATGTTTCTATTATGGAGGGATGTAATAATTTTTGTACTTATTGTGTTGTACCTTTTACCAGAAGCAGAGAAAAGCACAGAAGTTTAAATGAAATAATGAAAGAAGTAGAGATTTTGTCTAAAGCGGGATATAAGGAAATTATTCTTCTTGGTCAGAATGTTAATTCTTGGAAAGACCAAGGTTTAAATTTTGTCGATTTGCTTGATAAAGTCGCTAAAAATAGTTCTGCGGACTGGATACGTTTTATTACCTCTTATCCGGGTTATCATAATAGAGCTTTGCCTATGTTAATGAAAAATCATAGCAATTTAGTAAGGCATATTCATTTTCCTGCTCAATCTGGTTCTGATAATGTTTTAAAGCTTATGAGAAGAAAATATAACTTAGATGAATATATGGAGATGATTAATGAATTTAAAGAGACCTTACCCGATATTAAATTTAGCTCCGATTTTATAGTAGGTTTTCCTCAAGAAACAGAAGATGATTTCTTGCAGACATTAGACTTGATAAAGGAAGTTGAATATGATTCGATTTTCTCTTTTATTTATTCACCTCGTCCTTACTCTTATGCCAAATCAATGCCGGGTCATCTTCCAGAAGATGTAAAAAAAGAGCGTCTTTATAGATTGCAAAAATTGCAGGCAGACATTCAGCTGAAAAAAAATAAAGAGATGATTGGCAGAGATTTAGATGTTTTGATTGTGGGTAAGAACTCAAAGAGAGAGCAAGAAATGATTGGCAGGACAGAATCATACAAGGTCGTTAATCTCTTAGGCGAAGCTAAAGAAGGCGAGATTATAAAAGTAAAAGTTACAGGTGCTGGTCCTCACTCTCTAAGAGCTAAAAAAAGTTGATTGAGTTTATAATATTATACGTTATCGGATTACAAAATTTACCACAACTGTATCAATTGCGGTGTATGTGTTTCGGTATGCCCCGTTGATTCCCCCAAACCGGAATAATCTAAAGTTTTACAAAAAAAACATACCTACATTTAGATGTCGGTATGTCACAAGAAAGTAACAAATTCTATTATATTGTAAACTAAATATAACACTTTATTTATATTATATTATGGAAAAAATATTGCTTCTTAAATTGCAAAAGGAGGTATAAAATGAAAAAAATATTTATATCATTAATAGTAATCCTACTTATTGCTTTGAACATCACAGCAAATCAATACCAAAAGGAACCTCGTTCATACAATAATGCGAAAATAGTAAGGTTGCTTGAAGTAAAAGGGAACGGATATGTTCAAAGGGGATATGAAGAAGGAAGAGAAGAAGCAAGGCAGAACCTTCCGGTATTTGATAATGATACCGTAGCCACTGAAGACGGAATGATAGAGCTTTACTTCGGGAGATTAAATTATTTAAGAATGGACAGCGGGAGTGAAATAAAAATAGTAAATGCTCCAGTCTTAAGAGGCACATCATTTAAAATACAATTACTAAGAGGAGTAATATATTTAGATATCAACAATATCTCTTCAAAAGCCGAGATTGAAATACAAACTAATGATTGCGGAAGTTTTATTCTTAGAGAAGGTCTTTATAAAATTTCAAGTGATGAAGGAGCAACATCGGTTTATGCCCATAAAGGTTCCATAGAAGTCAGTGGAGAGAATAACAGCAAAAAGATACAGAGCGGAGAAAAAGTAGTTTATAGAAACGGACATGTACTTGAAAGACCCTTTTATGCTAATGAATCAGCAAGTTCTTTTGATAAATGGAATATAAATAAACACAGAGAGATGGTAGGCTCGAATTACAGTAGCAGATACTTAAAATCAGAATATAGTGATTACGAAAGAGAACTTAATAAAAATGGAAGATGGTCATATAGTACAACTTTAAGGTGCTATGTTTGGATTCCTTACTCAATTCCTGCTTCTTGGAGTCCTTATTCATATGGCAGATGGCTTTATCATCCCGGATATGGACAAGTTTGGGTATCTTATGACAGTTGGGGATGGCATACACATTATTACGGTTCATGGTATTTAGATCCTGTATATGGTTGGGCATGGCACCCCGGATACAGATGGTCTCCGGCATGGGTTTACTGGAGTTGGAACGATTCTTATTGTTCATGGTCTCCGTATTCAAGATATAATTATTACATATACGGCAGATATTATAATCCCAGAGCAAGTATTGTTATCAGGAGAAAAGATTTTATCAGAAGAAATATCAGTAATCACGTAATAAGAAACTACAATACCAGAAGAGCACTAATTGGTAAGATATCCGTGTCATATACCAGTCGTTCTCCAATCATAAGATCTAATTATGTTAAAGTCAGCAATAGAAGAGGTAATGTAGTACGCTACAAGAGTAATGCAATAAGCAACAGACATTTTGCAAAGAGCAATAACGGAAATTACACAATCAAAAGAGTAAATAAGAATTATAAACCAAACAACAGAATAGTAATCGGAAAAAGGAATAACAATGCTCGCATAGCAAGGAAAAACTATAATTACAACTATAACAAAGTTAATCCCAGTAAAAGAGTAATAAATAGAAACATAATACAAAAAAATCAAACAAATAATTATTATAAAAGATCCGGTACCGGAGGAGTGGCAAACAGTCAAAGAGTAATAAGCAACAGGCAAAATACAAGAGTTTCTACACCAAATTATAAGAGCTCTTACAACAAATCAATCATAAAACCCAAAGCTCAAAAAAATAATACGGCTGTATATAAAAGAAGAATAGCCCCTGTTAAAACCCGCTCCACATACAGTAGAAGCACTAATGCTTTTCAATATAAAAAGCAAACTCCAGCTATTAGTAGCAGACCTAATGTAACAAGTTATAAAAGTAAAAATAATTACACTTATAAAAAACTAAGCGGTAACAGGATACAATATTATAACAACAATAAAACGAGTAAAAAAGCAAGCTACTCCTCAAGCACTTCTCGTTCAGTAGCAAGAAGAAGTGTTTCTCGTCCAACACCAACAAGAAGTTCTGCTTCTCGTTCAACACCAACAAGAAGCGTAAGAAGAGTTAGAAGAAAATAAGTAATGCAAAAGAATAATGATTTTATACAAGAATCTTTAAGTCAAGGTTCTTGTATAAAATTCAATAACATAAGTTTTGGTTGGTCAATCTCATTGGAAGAGATAGAAAAAAAATTTCAGTCTCTTCCGATCAACCTAAAACAAGTTCACGGAAAAGATATTTTAGAAGTTTCACAAATAAGGGGGCAATCTACCGGAGACGGTTTATATTCAAAGAATAAAGACAAACTTTTAATTATAAGAACTGCCGATTGTATCCCTCTGTTTTTTTTTAGTTTACAAACAAAAATTTACGGTATTTTGCATGTGGGTTGGAGAGGTTTTCAAAAAGGTATAATTCTATCCCTTAAAGAAAAAATAAAATTTGATAATACCTATATTTTTTATTTAGGTCCAGGAATATCTCAACAAAATTATGAAGTAGGAGAAGATTTAAAAGAAAATTTTCCGAAACAGATTCAAAAAGAACTCTTCTTGTCCATTTCTTCGAATAAATATCTTTTTAACCTTAAAAAAGGCATAGAAAAAGAGCTACAAAATTTAGGTCAAGTACAAATATTTAATGCAAATATTTGTACTTATGAAAATAATAATCTTCCTTCATATAGAAGAGATAAAACAGAAAAAAGAATATTTAACTTTATAATTAGTACTTAACATTGTAGATTGGACTCTCCTTGCTTTTGTTACCGCTCTTATCAACACTTATTATTTTGAAAAATATTTTTCTTTTTAATCTTTTATTAAAAACCCAATTTGAATTGAAAGAAATAAAATTATCTTTAGTTTTAAATATCATTTTCATATTATCTTTATCTGAGCCATAAATTATTTGATAAAAATCAAAATCAAAAGCGAGTGTCCTTTGCCAATTAAATCTTTTGGAGTAATGACTGTTTTCATAAAGTTTGATATTTTTTACACTATCAGGAGGTAGTTTTAATATTTCCGGCTTTATTAGTTTTGCTATCAAAGAATGACCTAAAGGACTGGGATGATTACCTTTTGTATCTTCCAACAATGCCAATGTACCACCCGGATAATTCATAAAAAGAGGATAGGGATTAACACAAACCACCTTCAATTTTTCACAGAGCCTCATTAAGCTTTCATTGTATAACTTAGTTTCTTCTGTACAGAGAATTTCACTACTATAATACCTTTGAGGTGGTATTGTAGAGACTATAACGTAATACCCGTAGCTTTTTATTTTTTCTATAACAAATCTCATATTCTCTATGGAACTGTTACAATCAAATCCAGGTCGAATATCATTTGTCCCATACATTATTAAAGCAAACTCCCCATTAACATCGGAGAATGCCTCTTCTACCCTGCTAGCTGCTCCATAAGTATTATCTCCAGGAAGACCTAAATTCACCGAACCCACTTCACCATAATTTTCACAAAAATCACTTACCAATTGCCCCATAAAAGTTAAGCTGGGATGATGCTCACCTTCTAAATTATCCATTCTCATCTTACCCCAAATGATACTGTCTCCAAAACCTACAATTATATTCCTCCTCTCGTAACCCAAATCTAAAGGAGCTACCTTATTTCCTTTCTGAATAAGAGTGAAATCATAATTGAGATTATCTATATCTATGAAATATTCTCTGCATTCCTTAATACTTTTACTTTTAACTTTTAAACCATCGGATTCTTTTATAACCTCAAAATCAAACTCACTATAAGGTGTATTACTGATATTTATAACTTTACTTGTTTTGAAATTATATAGAAAAAGTTCGGCATTATTACTATTGTTACCTTTAAACAATAATAATTTCTCTTTGTGTATATTCTTAACCAAAGCAAGAGGTCGGGCAAACATAAAATCCTCTATTTTAATTGCTGTAAATAAGTCTTTTTTCAGGGAATAAAGAGTTAAGAATGTTTTTTTATCCTTTTTACTCTGCCAGATTATATTAACATCTCCACTATCAAGGATAAAAACTTCTGGATAAAGATTATAAAAACCTTTTTTGGATAAATCTTTATATTTAACTTTGTTTTTATACAATATAAGTGAATTACCTTGTTTTGTTTTTTTTACCTTAAAAGAAAAATTATCCTTTTTATAGATAAAATCGCCAAAGAAATAGTTAATCACTTTATTCTTTTTAGGATATTCTAAATTATCTTCTACTCTATCATTTTTTTTTCTTGCAAAAGAAAAATTTAACCCTATACAAAATATAAACAATAACAATATTATTTCTTTCTTTCTAGTCATTATATTGCCTCCCAAAATATTACGACTTAATGTTATTAATTCTTTCTTTACCCATAAACTTTTTTTTAAAAATATCTATATCCTCTTCTTTTAGCTGCCTGTAATAACCTATAGGTAAATTTCCCAATTTAATATTTCCTATGGCACTTCTTTTGAGCTTCTCTACTGGAAATCCATTAAATAACATTAGCTTTCTAATAACATGTTTTTTTCCTTCATATATAGCTACTCTTATCCAAGAATTACCTGTTTTTGTTTTTTTTACAAAACTTATGGAAATGGGTTTGATTTTTTGCCCTTCCACAAAAGCCCCTTTTTTAAGGATAAAATCTAATTTTGCCTTACTTGGCATACCTTTTACTTTAACCAAATATGTTTTAGGGACTCTATTTTTACTATTGATAATAAAATCAGCTAAATCTCCATCATTAGTTAAAAAAATTAGCCCTTGGGAATTGTAATCTAATCTTCCCACAGGATATACTCTTTGGGGAATTTTTTTTATAAAATGAGATATATTCTTTCTACCTTGCGGATCTTTCAAAGTAGTTAAAACTCCTATCGGTTTATTAAAGATATAATAAACTTTTTTGGCAAACTTAACTTTAACTCTGTTCTCATCAAATTTTAAATGGTCTTTTTGGGGATCAAGCAAAATATTAGGGTCCTTACTAACAACCCCATTAATAGAAAAACGACCTTCATTAATTGCCTCTCTAATATTTCTCCTGCTACTCCAACCTATACCCTGTAAAATCTTTTGTAACTTCATTTCGCCCATTATCACACCTATATATTCTTTTTCACATTCAACCTTTTCATTAATTCATAAAGAGTTGTAGTCTTTAATCCCAAGAGTTCTGCGGCTCCTTTTTGTACCCCATTACACTCCATTAAAGCCTTGGTAATTAATTCTCTTTTATAGTTATTTACCTGCTCATTAAAGAGTCCTTTTTGTATTTTAATGCTATACCTTCCCTCTTTAATCTCAATAGGCAAGAGTTCTTCTTCCAAAGTTTCTTTTGAAGATAGTATAACTGCTCTATGGATAGTATTCTCTAACTCTCTGATATTACCAGGCCAATCATAATCTAATATTTTTTCCATAAATTGAGGACTAAAACTTTTAACTTTCTTATTATTTTCCTTAGAAAATTTATCCATAAAATATGAACAAAGATCCGTTATATCTTCTTTTCTATTCCTAAGAGGAGGTAACTCTATATTAATAATATTCAAACGATAGAAAAGATCCTCTTTAAATTCTTTCGCCTCAACTTTCTCTCTTAAATTGGCATTGGTTGCAGCTATTATCCTAACATCTACCTTCTGGGTTTTATTGCTACCTAAGGGCTGTATTTCTTTTTCCTGTAAAACACGCAATATCTTATTTTGTGTTTCCCAACTTAAATTCGCTATCTCATCTAAAAAAATCGTTGCTCCATCCGCCTCTTCAAACAATCCTTTTTTATTTTCTTGTGCACCTGTAAAAGCACCTTTTTTATAACCAAATAACATACTTTCAAAAAGATTCTCAGGAATATTGCTAGCATTAATTGAAAAAAATCCCTTATGAGATCTTTGAGAATTTTTATATATGGCCTTAGCAATCAACTCTTTACCAGTTCCACTCTCTCCTGTAATTAACACTGTCGAATTTGTAGGTGCTACGCTTTCTACCAACTCCAATGTTTTCCTTAAAGCACCGCTATGTCCTATAATATTCTCAAATGAAAATCTCTGATTAAGTAGTTTTTTTAACTCTATATTTTCTTTTTTGGTCTTATTCTCTTTAACAATCCTATGAATTTTATGCTTGATTTCTAAATTATTAAAAGGTTTCTGAAGATAATCCAATGCCCCAAGTTTAATTGTTTCAATAGCAGACTCTATTGTCCCATAAGCGGTCAAAAAAATAGCCTTTATTCCAGGATCCCTTTCTTTAAGAGCTTTAAATATATCAATACCAGAGCTACCCGGTATCATAAGATCCATAATTACCACATCAACATCTTTACTATGTTGTTCTATTGCCTGCTTTTTTGAAGCTGATATTATTAAATGATACTCCTCTCCTTTAAATATTCTATTAAAAATATCGTGTATAATTTCTTCATCATCTACCAGATGAATTAATATTTTTCTCAAAATAATTTACTCCCCTTTTTATCTGCAAGCAAGCGACTAAGAGCACTTGTGGAAGGCAATTTTACAGTAAATATCGTACCATTTACTTCATCACTCTTAACACTTATCTTACCAAAATGTTCTTCTACTATATTATAACATATAGAAAGACCTAGTCCAGTTCCTTCCCCTTGCTCTTTAGTAGTGAAAAAAGGTTCAAATATCTGATTCATATCCTTGCTTTTTATACCCTGACCATTATCTCTAAACTCTATTACAATCATATCTTTTTCTTCTTTTAGAAGAATCCCAATTTGAGGAGCTTTAACATCAGAAACAGCATCAATAGCATTAATCAAAAGGTTGATAAAAAGTTGTTGGAGTCTGGTGCCAAAAGCAATAATTGTTAAATCAGGATTAAGATTTAATACAAAATCAATCTCCTTTTGCTTAATCTTATGTTCAATTAAAGAAATTGAACGTTCTATAAGCTCTTTTAAATTAAGTTTTTTAGGATTTGCTCCCTTTTGCCTCGCAAAATCTAAAAGTGTTCTTGTAATTTTATTGGCTCTATATACCTGAGATTGTATTTTTTCTAACATCTCTTTATTATCTTCTTCATCAGGGTTATCAAGTATAAATTGACAATATGAAGAAATGCCTGTTAAAGGAGTATTTATTTCATGTGCTATACCTGAAGACAACATACCTATAGAGGCCATTTTCTCAGATGTAATAAGCTGTTTTTGTATATTAATTTTTTCAGTAATATCTTCAAAAACCATAATAAAACCGCTTGTTTTTTGCTCTATATCTTTAAGCTCTGAAATATTCATACTAAAAACAGCCTTATCATTAAGATCAGGGAAACTTATTTCTTCATTCCTATCAATAAATTTGTTTTTATTTGTTAATATCTCTTTAATTTTATTTCCAAAAATATTTTCAACATCTTTAGCTATAACCTGCTCTTTCTCTAAAAAAAATTTTTGTTCCATAAAACTGTTCCAAGTCATAATCTTGTTATCGCTTGATAAGACTGCTATTCCCAGATTAACATTTTCTATAATACTCTCATTGTACTCTTTAAGATAATGAATTTCTGCTAATCTTGCTTCTAAGTTAAAATACAAATATGCATTTTCTATTGATAATGCCAAAGAACCGCTTATATTAAGTAGCAACTCCCAATCTTCGAGTGATAACAAAGATTTATCTTTTTTGGGGGATAAAGCCACAACAGCAATTAACTGGGATCTACTCTTTAGTGGTAGAAATTGAATAAAATTATCTTTCTCAAAAACTTCCCTCTCACAGCTAAAAGCACTGACTATCTCAGATAAATCATTAAATACAACCTTCTCTCTCGAAGTTATATAATCAACAAATTCTTTACTTAATTCCTTTGATTCATTTGAAGGGAATTTTTTGAAAAGTGCTTTATGTTTAATAAAAATAGCACTCTTCTCTAAATTAAGTCCTTTATTTATGGTATCTAAAAAACTCTCTATTAAAGAATCCAAATCTCTTTCTGTTAAAAGAGTATCTATTAAATCTTTTAATCTCGTTTTAAAGGTATAATACCTCCTAAAAAAAATTTTCTCAAAAAAAAGATGTAAAGTTGATTCAATAGGTTTAAAAAGATATCCAGCTGTTAAAATGGCTGTAATAGACCAAAAGATACCTATAAATTTATTTTTTTCTATATTTAATCCCAAGAAAAAGTATATGCCAAAAACGAACAAAAAGATTGAAGATAAAACCAATGTTTTTTTGTTTATAATATAAGCATCTTTAATCTTTTTAGGACTCAAAAAAAGAGTAAGACATAAGGGTAAAAAAACTAAATTTAAAATAAAGAAGAACTTCAATATAGCCAAACTCTCACTAAAATTGATGATAGATAAGGAAATAAAAGAAGAAATAAAAAATGTAATTCCTATATAAGGTATAAAAAAGTTATAATGTCTCTTTCTTACAATTAATTTATAATTAGAAAGTGTGAAGAAAATAAAAGTAAGAATAAGATATAGGATAGAATATTTTTCACTAACATTTTTAAAATAATTGATTATAGCTAAAGATGAATTATAAAGATTGCCACTCTTAGAATAAAGATAATTTCTATTTATTGATGTTATTGTATAAACAAAAATAAAAGTAGGAAGCAAAAATAAAAAAAATCTTAAATATTTAATATTCCATTTTTTTACAAGAAAAGACTTGACGGGATATTTAAGAGAAAATTCCAATAGTAAAGCGGGAAAAGACAATAGACAAAGATAGTCTAGTATAAGAAAAATATAGTCTAAAGTATTATAATCAGGAGTAGCTGAAAATATTGAAAAACCGGAAAATGATATTAAAAGAAGATAAAACAGATTCCCAGGATTGGCTTTATTGCTTTCTTCATAAGAGATATTAAAAACATTAAGTGCCAACAATAAAGCCATTAAACCAGCAAAAGCCAAAAAATAATAACTTAAACCAGTGAAAACTTTTAAAGGCTCCACAATCGTCTCATCCATTAAACCGTTTCTAATATATTCATAACGGTGAAATCCACCTTTAGCTAAGAGCACATTTAAAGTTAATATTGTTTTGACACTGTAGCCATCAACGGAATAAACCACATCTCCCTTAACAATCTTTGAACCGTTAGGAGATTTAATACAGACTAAGCCCTCTTTGCTCTCCTGCCATTTTATTCCGTCAGTATATCCTTGCCACTGCAATTTTATAAAGATGTTGACCAGAACAAATAAAACAAAGAAAGAGAATAAAATGTGAACTTTATTTTTACTGTTCATATAAATTTACAAAAAAGGATTGTGTTCGGACATAATAAATGCCCATTTAAGCTTTTCCTTATTAGAGACTTTATATTTTTTATTAGCCATATATGCTCCGGGAGTTAAATTAAAATCCTGATCTTTGAGAAAATTTTTATTTAAAGAACTACCGTATTCCTTACGAGTAGGGGATAAATTTTTATTCAAATTATCATCTTTTACTATTGCCCTTGAGTTTAATATAGCCATAAATAAAAAAAATATAATAAAAAAAAATTTTTTCATATATAAATTATAGCATATGTAAAAAAAATATCATAAAAAGAGAGAAAAAATCAAACCATTTTTTTTATTATTAGAAAACCACCTATAAGAATTATAGTAAAAAGTATGGCAAGTTTGTTAAAATATTTATCTATAAAATCTTTAATACTCTCTCCATATATTTTTATCAAAAAAGATATAATAAAAAATCTTGCCCCTCTTGAAATTACAGAAGCTATAATAAAAACTGACATATTCAGATTAAATGCTCCCGATGAGACAGTAAATATTTTATAAGGTACAGGAGTAAATCCCGCAGTAAATACAATCCAAAAACCATAGAGTTGGTACTTATCCCTAATATTTTCAAATACTACCTGACTAAATCCAGGGACATGATTAAAGAAAAAATTAGCAAGTGAGGAATATTCATGACCACTCCACCATAAATAATGTCCTATCAAATAACCAAAAACACCACCTGCTGCGGAAGCAATTGTAACTCCTAAAGCCAATTTAAACCATTTTTTTTGTGCTCCTAAGACCAAAGGTATTAATAAGACATCGGGAGGTATAGGGAAAAAACTGCTTTCAGCAAAAGCCAAAGCAAAAAGGAAAATATGTGCTGATGGTTTATCAGCCCAATCCAATATCCAAAGATAACATTTTTTTATAGGATTATTCTTCATGATTACCATCAAATAAAATTTTATTTTTATCAAATTCCTCTTTATTAAATGTGTTGAAACATAAAGGAGATAAGGTTGAATAACCTTGAGAAAAATAATAACAATCGCTATCTTTCTGAGGATTCTTTAACACGGATGTTACTTCCGTCCAATAAGTCTCTCGACCCTCTGGTTGCCTCTCTTTACAAATTTTAGGAGAAATGATTTTATCGTCAACTCTACAAAATTTGAATTTACCATTAAAATTTCTCGGAGTGTTTAAATTATACAAACAAGAAGAACTTTCATTCTCTAAAATATAGTCAATTATTTTCAAACTATTTTTAACGGCATCTAGATAATCATTCCTTACATCTCTACTCAAGAAAGCAGAATTCGCCAGAGATCTTATCCCCATTAAATACCCACAATAAGCAGCAGATACAGTTCCTGAATAAAACACATCTCTGCCAAGATTAACACCTAAATTAATACCAGATACAATCATATCTGGTTTCTCTTTAACAAGCAAATTAACTCCAAGATTAACACAATCTAAAGGAGTTCCTTGCACTGCAAAAGTTTGTGCATCCAATTCTTTATAAGTAAGTTCTTTTCCCAATGTCATAGAAAAACTTTTCCCACTCTGCTGTTGTAAAGGAGCGACAATAAAAACATTATATTTCTTTCTTAAACTTTCCGCCAATATTTGAAGACCGCCAGCATATATACCATCATCATTGACCAATAGAATTTTTTTTTTCATATTTTTATTTTAAAGTAAGATGGTCGGGATGAGTGGATTTGAACCACCGACCACACACACCCCAAGCGTGTACGCTACCAGACTGCGCCACATCCCGACTAACTGGTTACTATTATACTATAATTATATTTTTAGAGCAATACGATATATTTTTAAATTATCCTCTTCTGAGAAGAAAAGAATTTAAAAATATAAAATTGATTGATAAATTATATATCGAATAGAATCAAAAAAAAACTATCGGAACATAAAAAATGTGCCCCGATAGTTTAACTATTTATCTTTTAGGATATTCCGGTCTTGAAGGGAAAGATTGTTTATCTTCATCGACCATTTTTTTCAACTCTTTAATTGCCTCTTCTAATTGTTTGTCTTTGCCTTCAAGAACAGAACCCGGATCGTTATCCACTATAATATCAGGAATTGCTCCTTTATTTTCTACCCACCATTTACCGTCTTTACCATAAAATCCATTATTAGGCTGATAGACAGAACCATTATCAATAGTCTTTTGCATATTTATTATGCCTACCAAACCTCCCCAAGAAGGAGTGCCTATAACTTTACCTCTGCCGTTCTTACCAAAACGTGCTTTAAAATGTTCAATAAAAGCTTCTCCGTCAGACGCATTATCTCCATTACTAAGAACTATATATTTGGCATCCGATGCAGAAGAGGGATATTTAAACTGTCTTGTGCCTATTCTTAAATTATTTCTGGCAACTACAACTCTTTCCAATTTATCCATTAAGAAGTACTCTGTCCAACCTCCATTATTTTTCCTAACATCAATAATTATGCCTTTTTTATACTTAAAAGCTCTCCAAAATTTATCAAACTCAGCTATACCTCCGGAACCCATTGCATTGATATGCATATATCCAAAATCTCCATTGCTTTCTTTTAATACTTTATTGATATTGTGAGATAACCAATCGTTATATCTCAATCTTCTTTCACTAAAAATAGGTTTTACCCTGTATGTTTTAGCACCTACTTTACTTGGCTTGGAATTAATTTTTACTTCTATCTTACTTCCTACGCTTAATTGTAGTTCTTTAAAATAATTATCATTGGATTTTATTTCTTTTCCGTTTACGGCAATCAGATAATGTCCCTTTTTCACATCAACATCTCTATTTCTTAAAGGTGCTTTTAAAGACAAGTTATATTTATCAGGACCAAAAACTTTGCTTATTTTATAATATTTTGAACCGTCATTTACGACTTCTATACCCAAGCTGTGAGGATAGAATCTATCTCTTTGCCTTATAACAAAAGGAGTTAAATCTCCACCTCTAATATAAGCATGTCCCACACAAATTTCACCAACCATTTGAGACAAGAGGTCATTTAAAGCAGATCTTGAAGAGATAAAAGGAATCATTGCTTTATATCTTTGACCAATATCCTGCCAATCTCTTCCGTGCAGATTAACATCATAGAAGAAATCTCTATACCAACGCCAAACATCATTCAATATCTGCCCCCACTCTTTTAGAGGTTCCACATTATAACTCATAGCAGAAAAATTAATCTTCTTTCCTAAAGATTTTGATTTTACTAAACTACTAAAAGAAGATAGATAATAAGTATTCCCTACTCTGACAATAGCGTTCTTTCTATTGTTAGAAAGAGATAGAGAGGATATCCTATTCTTTAAAATATTTTCCTTTTTGCTATTAACATCATAAGTGTGCAAAAACCACTTGGCATATCCTCTTGGCTCAAAAATATCTTCATATTCACCTTCTGTGAAATCCCGCTTAGAACTCCAGGCAATCATTCCTTTGCCGGCTTTAAGATGAAAATAATTTCCTGCTTTAATCTTTAAGGGGAATTGTCTTTCTTTTATGCCGTCAAAATCTATAACTAATGATTTATTCTTTTTCTTGTCAGATTGTTTTTTATCATTTTTTTGTAATTTCACACAAATAATTTTATGAGGATTTTTTACCACATGATTATCTTCATAAAAATCCATCTCTATATCAAAATTTCTTGAAGAGAGATAGTACAAATATTTGCCATTAAAATCAAAAACAGGATTTAGATTATCATAAAAATCATCTGTTAAAGCAAAGGTTTTTCCGTCTGCCAGAGAGTAAATAAAAATCATACTATTTCTATTCTCCGCTACCAAAGAATAGGCAATCCAATTACTGTCAGGAGACCAACTATAATCACTCATCTTCCAATAGAATTGATCGTTTTTAACCTGTTGAGGCTTTTGTTTTGCTATCATATTAAGTTTTCGATTTACCAAATCATAATAATATATATTGTAACTCTTATCTCCAAATAACAATTTTTTGCCGTCGGGTGACCAATAAACTTCATAATTGTAGCTCTTTAAAGTATTGGTTAAACATTCTTTTTTACCGGTTTTCAAAGTTAAAAGATATAGTTGATATTCTCCGCTTTCATCAGAAAAATAAGCAACTTTATCTCCTTTGGGAGAAAGAGAAGGATACATTTCTCTTGAATCAGAAGAATTGCTTAAGTTCTTAACAAAAGCTTTGTCATTTAAGATGTAAATATCTCCTCTTGCTTCTGCTACAATTTCATTCTTTTTATCGCCAGGAGAAACATAATGCAAATATCGAGAAGGATTAATCTTTCTCGGCATTCTTTTCCACTTATCACTTTCTAAAACCAAATCTAACTTTTTATTATTTTTATTTGATAGATTATAAATATTAAGATAACCATTCTGAACATAAACAATATTTTTGCCGTCTGAAGAAGGGTAACGAACATCATAATCTTTAAAAGAAGTCAAAGCTTCACTGTTTTTTCCATTATTATCCATAAGATATAAATTAGAGATTCCTGATTTGTCGCATACATAAGCTATCTTATTTTGCCCAATACTCATCGGATAAGCATTCTTACCAACAAAATCTGTCAAAGGAGTAAACTTTTTAGTATTAAAGTCATAAGACCATATATCAACATAATCTCCACCTCTGTATCTTTTCCATTGATATTCTTCTCTACCTTTACGGCTATAATAAAGAACGGAACCGTCATCACTAAAAGAACAATTTACACCTTTATCTGGCGGTAATCTTTTTGGTAAAGAACCTTTTAAATCGCATATATAAAGCTTAGGTGTTCTTGATATGAAAACCTCCCAAAAAGATTTAAAGATAATATTTTTGCTATCCACACTCCAAGCAACCATTGCTCCGCCACTCGGATTCCAAGTCAATCTTTTTGCTTCTCCTCCCTTAGAGGACATCAGATAAACATTGCTTAATCCATGATAAGTCCCTGTAAAAGCTATCCATTTTCCATCCGGTGAAAATTTGGCATCTGTCTCAACTCCCGGAAAAGAAGTGATTCTCTTGCAATTTTCCCCGTTTATATCTGCTTTCCATAAATCACCCTCATAAGTAAATATAATTTCATTATCTCTTATATCGGGTTCACTCATAAATCTTGCGTTCACTTGAGCTTGTAAAGGTAAAAATACAGCTAAAGCTACACAAAGAAGAATAAATCTTCTCATTTAAAACCTCCTTGTAATATTTAATAAAGATGTACGTCCATAATCTTTATTATGTTTCAATGTGCTTTACTTTTAACACAACACCGTTATTTTTACAATAATGCAACAAATAACATCACCCCACTTTTTTTACTAATATAAAAAAGGAGTTGTGAAGAAACTCAAGGGAAGATTATTTATAAAGTCTGTGTGTGCTTCTTATTTGAGGAAGTGTCTCAAGGATTTGATGTAGAGAGTTATTCTTTTATTCCTCTTCTTCAAGTTCTTTTAAACATTCTTTTCTCAACTTTTCTGCAAGTAACACGCCTTTATTATCATTATTAGCCTTAAAAATCTTTTTTAAACGCAAACAATCATCAGCTGTCTTATCCAGCAAATAATAATAAGTCGGTTCTTTTTTTGAAGCCAAAATATATTTTCTTTTTTTTTCTATAGAAGCATATAAATCTATATTGTTGTAAATATCCTTATATTTACCACTATCTGCAAGAAGTCGAAAGAAAGCACCTACTATTTCTCTCTTGTGTTTATTACTACTTAAATCTAAATTTTCATAATACCTTAAAAAGCGTTCTTGTTGATCGTAATCTTTAATTAATGAATTCGCTATCATAAATTCATCTTTAGATACAGATAAATTTAACTTAATTTTACTTAAAATTTTGTTTAATCTCGATATCATTGCCTCTTTTACAGGCTTATAATGATGTATTTTATAAAGTCTCATTATCTCTCCACAGATAAATGACCGTCTGATACAATTAAAACCTTTATAAAATTTATCTTCATTATCATAACAAAACAAATATATCTTTAAAGCCTCTTTATACTTTTTGCTAAGGATAAGATGTTGAGCTTTTTTTCTCATATAATTTGCCTCCTCTTTACTTATCCTCTTAGCACTTAAAGAGACAAAAAATAAAGAAAAAATTAAAAAAGTACAAAATATATTTTTTCTCATACTTTCCTCCTGTTTTATCTTTTTTACTAATTAAAAATTTAATTTATGAATGTAAACTTTATCTCTTTCTCTGACATCAAAATTAACAGAAATTAAATATCCGTCTTGGGTTACATTCAAGTATCTTAGTTTATCTTTTACTTTAAATTCGCCTATATAATCTCCCTTAATATTAAATACAAGGCAGACATTCTTGTCTTTAAAGACATCCCTGTCTATCTTCTCTCTATAAGAGATAAAACTTAAAACATAATCTTTATAGCTTATAAGTGAGTTCATCTCTATAAATTTATCTCCTTTATCCGGTCTGATTTTTCTCGTTCTTGTATGTTTGGCAAAGCTAAATTCTTTATTTAATTTTTTAGAGATAATTCTTATTAAATTACCTTTATAATCATATACCCAAATTTTCATAGGGTTATTAGGAAATTGAAAACCCACCATAAGAAGTTTATGCTTACGATTTATTACTATATATTTTCTTAAACTATATAAACTAATAAGACTTTGTTTAGCCGGTAGTTTTCTGTAATCTTTCGCTTTACCCAATTGACTAAAATTAAAAAATCTCTTTATTAACTCTTCTTTATCATTAATTATCTGTATGCTGTTCTTATCTTTTTGCCTTGAATTATTATAAGTGCCGACAAAAGTTTTTTCATTAATCGGTATCACCACATCATAAAACCTATTCATTCTCGTCGTGATATATGAAAACTTTTTAAGGTCGGTATCATTAACGGCTATTCTGCTATTCCCGTAATCGTGAATATATATTTTGTTATTAAAAAAATTTAAACTATCAAAGCTTCCAAAATCTTCGGGTCCTTGACCGCGTTGACCTACTTTTTTTATTAATTTACCATTCCAATCAAATTTTTTAATGGAATAATCTCCATTATCCCCAATATAAATATCTTTGTTAGGAGAGATAGCAGCGGAATCTACTCTTAATAAAATAGCATTTTCCTCATCTCCTATGGTCTTTACCAACTTCATGGAAAATTCTTTGGAAACTAAATAATTAGAAACAAAAAATAAAATAAATATAAAAATAATTTTTTTTCAATATCATCTCTTTTTTCATCACAATACTTAATGCCTACCATAGACAAAAATAATAATCAAGTCTTTCCTTTTGGGGCATTAACTTGACAAAAACATCTCTATATACTAGATTAGTAGAATTATAAATAAGTTATAGCAACCACAATTAATCATTGAAATTGTTGTTGTAAAGTAAAAAAAATTATTAAAATATAAAGGAAGGGGGATTAAATGGCAAAAGCTATTATTATTTACGGTTCATCTACAGGTAATACAGAAACTGTTGCGGAATCTATAGAAACAGGTTTAAAGTCAAAAGGTATAGAGGTTGATGTTGTTGATGTGGATTCTTCTTCTGTTGAAGAAGCAATAAATTATGATTTGATTGTTCTTGGTGCTTCTACTTGGGGAGATGGAGAGATTCAAGATGATTTCTTAAATTTTTATGATGCTATAGATGAAAGGTTTTCTGGTAAAAAAGTAGCTGTTTTTGGTTGTGGAGATAGCATAATGTTTCCTGACTACTTTTGTGAAGCAGTAGACCTTATAGAAAAAAAAGTAAGAGAACAAGGAGCACAAATTATATCAAAATCATTTAAGGTTGACGGAGATATAGACGAATTTTTACACGAAGCAGAAGAATGGGGAGCAGGGTTAATTTAGAATTCGGTTAATTGACCATTATAAATAGCTCTTATTAATTTTGGCTCTTTTTCTTTGTTCTTTGTGATTTTTATTGCTTTTTGTATTCTTTCTTTAGTAATATCTATTGATTGTTTGTCATCAAAATAAATTTCTACTAAAACATCTGCTTTTTTTATTTTATCCCCTATCTTTTTTTTGAAAATAAAACCTGCCCCATGTTTAATTTTATCTTCTTTCTTTTTTCTTCCCGCTCCTATCTCAACTGAAGCCATTCCTATCTCATAATTATTGATAGAATTTAAATATCCTTCTTCTTTAGAAATAAGAACTTCTTTATATTTTGCTTGAGGCAATAATGAATAGTTTTTAATAACATCCGTATTTCCCTTTTGGCTTTTAATAAAATTCCTAAATTCATCTAATGCCTTGCCGTTTTTCCAAACTTCTTTGGCTTTCTTGTAAGCAGTATCAAAATCAATATCTTTGCCTACTTGTATCATTAATGCAGCTAAATATAAAGAAGCTTGAATTAAATCATTTTCTCCTTCACCTTTCAAAAATTGAATGGATTCAATAATCTCTAAAGAATTTCCTACATTTCTGCCTAAAGGTTGGGACATATCACTGATCATTCCTATAGCTTTTCTTCCTGCATTTTTGGCAGTATCTATCATTATTTTACATAACTTTAAACTATCTTCATATTCTTTTATAAAAGCTCCACTACCTGTTTTTATATCTAAAACCATTGAATCTGCTTTGAGAGCCAGTTTCTTGCTCATAATACTTGCTGCAATTAACTCAATACAACTCACAGTTGCTGTAGCATCTCTTAATGAATATAATTTGCCGTCTGCAGGAGTAATTTTTGATGTTTGTCCTGAAACTACCATATTATTCTGTTTTAATTTTTCCTTAAACTCTTTCAATTTTAAGAGTACATCCATATTGGGTATTGACTCTAGTTTATCTAAAGTTCCTCCTGTATGACCTAAAGAGCGTCCTGAAAGCATGGGAACTTTTATGCCGGCAGCCGCAGCTATTGGGCAAGCGGTAAAACTTAATTTGTCCCCCACTCCTCCTGTACTATGTTTATCAACCGTAGTTCCTTTTATCTCTTTTAAAGAAATTTGTTCTCCTGAATATCTCATGATCTCAGTTAGATTAAAGAGTTCTTCATTATCAATTCCTCTGAGATAAATTGCCATAAGCAAAGCAGACATTTGATAATCGGGGATATCTCCATTTGTATAAGCACTAACTGCCCAATTTAATTGCTCTTTATTTAATTTCCCTCCATCTCTTTTAATAGATATTATGTCATACATTGAGTTCATCGTTATACTCCTTTAAAATTTTTACTGAATTACTACAGCCTATCCTTGATGCTCCTGCATTAATTAATTCTCTAGTAAAACTCAAATCTCTAATGCCACCTGAAGCTTTTATACCTGCATTGTTTCCTATTACCTTTTTGATTATTTCAACATCTTTAACGCTTGCTCCGCCTTTGGCAAATCCAGTTGAAGTCTTTATAAAATCAACATTTGCTTTTAAAGCTAACTCGCATGCTTCTTTTATTTCATCCTCTTTTAAGAGGGAAGATTCTATTATTATCTTTAATACTTTATTTTTAGCAATTTTTTTTATTGCTTTCATTTCTTCTAAAACTAAATCAAATTGCTTGTTTTTAAAAGCAGCTATATTCATTACCATATCAAGTTCCTCGGCTCCTTGAGTTAATGTATTTTTGGCTTGCATAATTTTTAATTCTAAAGAAGAAGAACCAAAAGGAAAATCTATCACTGTACATACTTTAATATTGCTTCCTTTCAACTCTTTAGCACAAAGAGAAACGTAAAAAGGTTGAATACAAACAGAAGCGAAATTATATTCTCTAGCTTCAGAGATTAAGTT
>PDWI01001283.1_pt1 | contig 56743 bp, 40 predicted proteins | sample 1430891 | NCBI WGS metagenome assembly PDWI01 (sample SAMN01162508, study PRJNA174530) | Oral metagenome, whole genome shotgun sequencing project. | biome: Marine environment; feature: Marine mammal; material: Swab sample of the gingival sulcus; isolation source: swab sample of gingival sulcus... | reverse complement strand
TTCATCGCTCAAGTGCTTCTTCACTGTCATAATTGATAGTTGTTAAAATTAAAATTATTCATTACTTACAACTGTCAACTTTTTTCAGTACACTACAACTTTTCTACAAAGAATAAAGCTGAATGATATTTTGGGATAAAGAGGGTTTGCGAAATAAAAAGCTTTTACTTATCTTTGCAGTGGATTTGAGAGAATACAATGCTTTTCTTTTAATATCTGGTCCTATAGCTCAGTTGGTTAGAGCACCTGACTCATAATCAGGGAGTCCTTGGTTCAAGCCCAAGTGGGACCACATTATAAGTTTTGTAGCAGGTAAGATAGATATTTTTCTATTTTACCTGTTCTTTTTATACCTAAAAACTAAGTGTAATAGCGTATTTCTTTTTATATTTGTATACTTACTTTGATTAGGCAGACAATAAAATAGAAATTTAGTGAAAAGCGTTTACTTCATCGGAATCGGAGGCATAGGCATGAGTGCTATAGCTCGCTATTTCAAGTCTATAGGGACTTATGTGGCAGGCTATGACTTAACAGCAAGCCCACTAACCAAGACTTTAGAGCAGGAAGGTATAGACATACACTATCAAGATGACATCGATTTGATACCAAAGCAATGCCTTGATACAGCAACGCTTATCATCTACACACCTGCTGTACCTAAGAGCCACCAAGAACTAAATTACTTTCAAGCTCAAGGTAATCAAATTATGAAGCGAGCTGAAGTACTTGGACTTATTACAAGAAATAAAGCTGGTCTTTGTGTGGCAGGTACGCATGGTAAGACGACAAGTTCTAGCCTATTAGCCCATCTAATGAAAAGTAGTAAGCTTGGCTGTAACGCTTTCTTAGGAGGTATCTCAAATAACTACAACACAAATCTATTACTTGACGATAAGAGTAAGTTCTTTGTTATCGAAGCCGATGAGTTTGACCGCTCCTTTCATCACTTGCGACCAGAGATGGCAATCATCACATCTTCAGACCCAGACCATTTAGACATTTACGGCACTGAAGCTGCTTATTATGAGAGCTTTGAGCATTTCACATCTCTTATCAAAGCAGGCGGAGTACTCCTTGTTCATAAACAAGTCAATATCAAGCCTCGCCTACAGGAAGGTACGAAATCCTATAGCTACTCAGCTGATGAAGAAGCAGATTTCTATGCCTCGGATATTGTACTGAATAATGCAGAGCTTTTCTTTCGTTGGCATTATATAGACCGAGACAGTCAAAAGCAAGAGAGTGCCATTTTTGAGTTAGGAGTCCCTCTACTCATCAATGTATCCAATGCTGTGGCTGCCCTTGCTGTTGCCTATCTAAATGGAGCAAGTATAGAAGAACTGCAAGAAGGACTTAGAACTTTCAATGGTGTTCAGCGAAGATTTGACCGCCACATCAAGGAGGGCGACACTTTATTTATTGATGACTATGCCCACCACCCAAAGGAATTAGATGCGGCCATTAGCTCAGTGCGTTATCTCTACCCTAATCACAAACTCGTAGGTATATTTCAACCTCATCTATACTCTCGCACACAAGACTTCTATAAGGAGTTTGCCCAAAGCCTTTCTGCTCTTGATGAACTAATTCTCTTGGATATATATCCTGCAAGAGAAGAGCCTATTGATGGCGTTACTTCTAAACTTATTGCAGAGCAAATGACAGGTTCTTGCTCTGTACAACTCATAGAAAAGGATAAGGTCATAGAATATTTCCAACAAGGTCAAGACCTGAAAAATACAGTAGTCATAACCCTTGGAGCTGGTAACATCTCCCTCTTAGTTAATGGGCTAAAAAATATACTCATAAATAAATAAGCAAGTATGAAGTTAGAACTATCAGAAAAACAAATTACAATATTCACGATTGTATGTATCCTATCGGTTGGGGGCTTCATATATTGGTTGGTTAATGGAAATGCAGATAAAAGGCTTCGAGAACAAGAGCTTTGTACAGGTATTGAGGTTAAGCTTGAACAGAATGAGGAGACAGAACTACAGCTAACAAATAGTAAATATGTTGAAGAGCTAATCAAAAGCTTTGGTATTATAGATAGTACCGTTAATCAAAGTCAGATAGATAGTTTAGAAAAGTCCCTATTAGAAATAGGTCTCTTCAATAAAATAGAGATTTATAAGGTTAACACTAATCTATGCTTTGAGCTAAGTATAAAGACTCCCTTCTTCCTTGTCCAATCTAATGATGGCGAAAGCTATTATGTCGTACGAGAACGTGTACAAAACACAGCACAAGAGGGTAACTTACTCGAAAGTAATAAACAACAATATATCCTAAGTACTAACACGATTCCTTATAATAGCAATTACAAAGCTCTTCTACTACCTATTATCACAGGTTCTATAAGTAAAGAATATGCTGTTACACAAGGCTATGACTTACTCTTAACTTTGGAGAAAGATTCGTATTTCAAAGATTATTTTGCCCATATTTATATGGACAAAGATAGAGGACTAATACTAAGACCTAAAAACTGCAATACAGATATTATCTTTGGCTATGCGACCAACTGGCAAGAGATGTTACATAAACTAAGGATATTTGAAGAAGAAGTTATACAACGTAAAGGCTGGGATAAATTCGAATATCTTAAGTTCAACTTCCAAAATCAAGTCATTGCTAAAGCAAAAAAATAGTATAATGAATAACAAAACAAATAACAACCCATATAATAAAGTACAGGCAAGTCCATACATCTATGCTACAATAAACTTTGGACATCAAGCAATATCAGGTATGCTTGCCTACAAAGAAGGCTCTTGTATCGTACCTATCTGCATCAAGAATTACCCAAATAGAGATACTTTTTGGCATGGAACTCTAACCAATGCAAGTAAGTTCCGTGAAATCATGAAGCAGCTAATCAACGACTTCAGACACGAACTGAATAAACTGTTCAAAGATAAAGTTGAACTACAGAAAGTATATATTGGTATCAGCCCAATGTCAATGACATTAGTTAAGTGGACTTATACTCAAGACTTTGGAGAGACAAAAGAGCTAAGCAAGGGCATTATCAGTATGCTCAATAGCTCCTGTATTGAGGACTTTGAGAAGACGGAAGAGAGAAGCCTCAATAAGAGAACTTATATTGACCTGCTCAAACCGATATACTATACAGACAAAAACTTTGATAAAGCCAATAGTGCAGAGAACATATCTATGCTAAAGAAGAAGTCTGTAGAGGTCAATCAGCAACTACTCTGCATCAAGGAGGAATATCTCAATGCTATAAAGGAAACACTTAAATCTAATCAAGCTTTTCCAAACTTAGAATTTCAATTCTTGGGTAATCCATTGGCTGAGGCAAAGTTCTTATCTGAAAAAGAAAATCAGAACTATGTTTACGTAAACCTTGGAGCAGGCTCGACGACAATCTATATGACACAGGACGGATTATTCCCAAAACTTATTGTCCTGCCTCTCGGAGGTGATAGCATCACAAACGACATCAAGAACTACTTCAGCATATCTGATGAATTAGCAGAGAGCATAAAGCTCAAGTACTCTAAATTTAATGAAATAGATCAGTTTGGTACGATAGAAACAAACTTTCAGTACGAAGATATTATCATAGAGGGCAAGAGATTCTCTATCTCTAATCTAAACAAATTGGTCTATCTAAGAATGAAAGAAATACTACTATCAGTAAAGAGGTATATTGAAAGAGAACATCAAAAGAGCAAAGCAAATAAGATAATCTTCTATGGAGGAGGAGCTAAACTAAAAGGCTTAAAGTCTTTACTCGGTCATATGAAATTCAAACTCTCTGACATTGAGGTAAAAACAGACATCTCCCAAAAGGTTGAACAGATTTGCTACAATCAGCATGAGATTAGTTGGGATAAAAACATCAATGACGAACAAATAGCTACCCTTACAGCCTTAGTAGACTATGTTGCTTCAGCAAATGATATGATGGATCATGAATATGGTTACAGCGTACATGTAAAAGAAGCCTTGATGCCTGACTTTGATGATGAATTTACTCCTATAGAAGAACCTATTGTAGTAAAAGAAAAAACAGAAGCAAAGCATGAGGAAACAATAAACTCTCAAGCAAATGCTATTAAACATGATGAGAACTTTGAGGAATTCTCAGATGACAAGGAAGAAATAGCAGAAGTAGAAACTCTTGAGCTTGAAGAAGTTATTGAAATAGAGTCTGAGGAACTTATAGAAGTCAAACAAAAAGAAGAACTTAGTCAAGAAGAGAAAAATAAGCCTAAGGAAAAAGCAACAGAAGAAACAGCAGAAGAGGACGCTGTTTACATACAGCCAGAAGATATTTTTGGAGATTTATTTTAGCAAATAGACTTAGGACAAAATCTTATATAGTTATGAAATCAATTAGCGAAGAAGTCGAAATAACAGTAAGTCAGTATCAAGAAACAGACACTGACCCGATAATCATGGTTATGGGTGTCGGTGGTGGTGGTGGTAATATCGTTACCGAGATGTATGATCAATCTGACTTTGGGGGTGTTTCTTTTGTGCTATGCAACACAGACGAACAAGACCTTTATCAAAAACACAATGCTCATAAGAAGATTAAATTAGGGCGTTCTGGTCTTGGTGCAGGAGCTAATCAAAAGAAAGGACAGCAATGTGCAGAATACCCACAAACACAAGCTGAAATAAAGGAATGCCTAAGTTCTTCTGATGCTTTACAAATGCTTTTCATCGTAGCAACATTAGGAGGAGGAACAGGAACAGGAGCAGCTCCTGTCATCGCTCGCCTTGCCAAAGAGATCGAAAAGCCTACTGAGAATGAACACGAAAAAGATTCCCTACTCGTAATCGGTGTGGTAACACTACCCAACAAGAGCGATGGGGAAGGGGCTATCAAAGTTGCCCTATCTGGACTAAAGGAGTTGATGAAGCACACTGACGCTGTCATCATCATTCGTAACGAAGGAGCCTTAAAAGCTCTGGGTGCTGACAAACCTTGTAGTGAGGGTGATAGAGAAATCAATAAGATTCCAATACAAGCTGTTAAGGCAATCTCTTGGATTGTCAATGAGTGTATGAAGGAAAATGTCGACTTTAACGATATTAAGAATGTCTTAAAAGATGGAGAGTCTGCCTTAATTAGTATCGGTTATGGCTCTGGCAAGGACAGAATGAGAGAAGCCATTCATCAAGCAACAAACTCTAACTTCTTAAACAATACGGACCTCTTTAAGGCAAAGCGATTGATGTACTGTATCTTTGACAACTCAAAGAAATATGGAAGTAAAGTTGAACTTAAGTTAGGCGAACGAGATGAAATCATTGATAAGGAGTTCTTGGCAAACTTTCATAATATTGAAATTGACCCAAATGGAAAGATGAAGCGTATCATCAGAGGGGTAGATAATAAATTTCCTGATTTTGAAGATACTGAGAACTTCCCCGAAGATATGATAGGTCTTATTGTCTTGGCTACAGGTTTTATGTTCCAACAAGATGAATACTACGAACCAACAGACTTTGATTTTGATGAAGAAGCTCCAAAAGAAGAAGCTCCAGATCTTAAAGGAACATTCTACAATGACTATTCCGACACAGCAATCAGCATCATAAACCTTTCCTCAAAGCCCTACGTAATTACACCAAACCTCTTAGACAATGAGGCGGCAATAAGGCTGCTTGAGAAACAAAACCCTGCCTTTCGAGATGAGGAAACACTCAATGCCTACAAAAGTATTGCTCAAAAGAATAGAACAAACTTCCCCTTAGACAAACAATTATAAGGTAGTTAAAGAATAAAACGGAGGAATAAATAAATGAGAAGCAAAGCAAAGCTATTTTTGATTCCAGTACCATTAGCTGACATTGATCATGCTGAATGTCTACCAGCCTATAACAAGGAGATTATACAAAGTCTCACTTACTTTATAGTAGAGAATATTCGCTCTGCAAGACGTTTCCTCAAAGCTGTAGATAAAGCTATCAATATTGATGAGCTACACCTTGTAGAACTAAATAAACACACAGACCCTAAAGCTATATCATCTTATTTAGATCCGATGAAAGCTGGGCATAATGTGGGCATCATCAGTGAGGCAGGTTGCCCTGCTGTTGCAGATCCGGGGAGTGATATTGTCGCTTTAGCACAAGAGAAAGGCTTCGAAGTATGTCCTCTTGTTGGACCTTCCTCTATCCTCCTTGCCCTTATGGCATCTGGCTTTAATGGACAAGGCTTTACTTTTAATGGCTACTTGCCAATCAAAGATGATGAACGTAGTAAGACATTAAAAGAACTCGAAGCTAAGGCGATCAAAGGACATACACAAATATTTATTGAGACACCTTATCGCAATGATAAGTTACTTCAGGAGCTTATCCGTCAATGCAAAGGCACTACCCTACTATGTATTGCCTCTAACCTAACAGCTCCTAATAGTCTAATTCAGACAAAGCCCCTTAATCAATGGGCAAAAGCTATACCGAAGTTACATAAGCTCCCCACAATCTTCCTCTTAGGAGCTAATCACTACGAAATCAATATCCATAAAATAGGGCATGCCTTTTGACACGCCCTATTTTATGGATATTAATAAAGTATAATTAAGACTTCGGATTAAAATCCTCTTCAATATAACAGATAAAAGCTTTGTTGACTAAGTGAGTTCCTCCTGAAGTTGGATAGTCTCCAGAGAAGTACCAATCCCCCTCATGATGAGGAATAGCCTCATGCAAGCCCTCCATACTTTGGAAGATAATCTCGACATCAGCTTTCATGTCCTTTGGTCGAAGTAATTCGACAATCTTTTGAGAGATTTCTTCTGCAGTGAAAGGCTTATAAATCGCTTTTACAACATTCTCTACTGGGACTTCCCATGGTATCTCTTCAAACGAAAGAGCTTTCTTATACTGCTCCATCAGTAAGTTCTCCATGCCTCTCTCTTTGATCAATTCAACAGCAGCTCGGAAAGCTATAAATTCCTTCATCTTCGTCATATCAATACCATAATAGTCTGGATAACGAATCTGAGGACAACTTGAAACAACCACAATCTTTGTTGGGTCAAGTCTGTCTAAAATAGAGAAGATACTCTGCTTAATCGTTGTACCACGCACTATACTATCATCAATGACAACCAACTTATCAATATGCCTACGTACAGAACCATAGGTAATGTCATAAACATGGGAAGCAAGATCTTCTCGACTTTTGCTCTCAGAGATAAAAGTACGAAGCTTAATATCCTTGATTACAACCTTCTCAGAACGAACCTTACGTGCTAAAATATGCTTTAGTTCTTCTTCAGATAAGTTCTGTTTTCCCTGAATAGCTAAGAGTTTTTGACCATTCAGATAGTTATTTAGTCCCTCAAGCATGCCATAATAAGCTACCTCTGCGGTATTTGGCACAAAAGAGAAAACCGTATTGTCAATATCATAACCTACAGACTTAAGGATAGAATCACTAAGTTTCTGTCCAAGAGCCTTACGCTCCTGATAAATATCTCTATCACTACCACGTGAGAAATAAATACGTTCAAAAGAGCAAGCTTTGAATGGCTGTGGCTCAAGTATTTGCTCAACACGACATACCCCAGATTTATTGATTAGTAAGGCTTCCCCCGGCTTAAGTTCTATAATTTTATCTGCTGTAACATTCATTACAGTTTGTATAACAGGGCGTTCCGAAGCAACAACAACAATCTCTTCATCTATATAATAGAAGGCTGGACGAATACCCCAAGGGTCACGCATCGTATAGCTTTCGCCACTACCTGTTACGCCACACATAGCATAGCCACCGTCCCAAAGAGGAGCTGCTGTCCGCAAGACATTAGCTAAGTCCATTCGCTCTTCAATGAAGTTTGTGATGTCCATACCCGTAAGTTCCTGCTCTTGGCTCTGCTTATAGATACGTTCCACTTCACGATCTAAGCGATGTCCTAATTGCTCAACTAAGATATGCATATCTGATATATGACGAGGATATTGCCCAACAGAAGTAATAGACTTAAAGACGCTATCTACATTTGTCAGATTAAAGTTTCCGCAAATAGCCAAACTCTTTGCTCGCCAATTATTTCGTCGAATCATAGGGTGTACAAAGGTTAGCCCTTTCTTATTCGTCGTGCTGTAACGTAGATGTCCCATATAGCATTCTCCTGCAAAAGGAACAAGTCCCTGAACAAAGCTCATATCCTTCTGCTCTTCCTCTGTACCAACATTAGACTTACGTTGGACTATATCGAAGATCTCTTGTATAGCACTTGCCCCCTCAGCCCTTGCTCGGAAAAGATAATCATCTCCGGGCTGACATGCTATCTTGACACAGGCAAGTCCAGCTCCTTCTTGTCCTCTGTTATGTTGCTTCTCCATCAAGAGGTAGAGCTTATTCAAACCATAACGCCAAGTTCCATACTTCTCCTGATAATAAGCAAGAGGTTTTCTTAATCTAATTGCAGCAATACCGCATTCATGTTTTAGTGGTTCCATTTATTTCAAATTAAAAGTTTTGAAAAAAAGATAAGGTGTAATTATACTTAGCCTCATGCCTTATATCCTTACACCTTTTCTTTAAGTTACTTTATAAACTTACATCCGTTTCTTTAGGGTTATCTTTTTTTATTCTTCTGCATAGCTCTCTGCTGACGCTGAGCCTCTTCCATGCGTTCTATCCATTTGCTTTTTTTCTTTGGCTTCCTTTTATTCTCTTCCATCTGAGCAAGGAGCTTCTCCTCATCAATAAGATAACGCGAACCAAAGTATTGCAGAACTGTTATCAGGATTGAGATAAAGTAGTAATAGCTCAAGCCAGATGCATTCGAGTTAAAGAAGAAGAAGAACATGACTGACATCATATAAGGCATATACTTCATCACTGCCATTGCCTCACCTCCTGCAGAAGAAGAGTTCTGAGACATCGTGTACTTCGTATAGACGATATTGACGATAGTCATCAATAGACAGAATAGACTGATATGATTGTCTAATAGACTGCTGATGATAGGAATATTAAAGTCCCAAGAGATAACAGGGTCATAAGTTGAAAGGTCTGCTGCCCATAGGAAGCTCTCGCCACGTAAAAAGATTGATGTAGGGAAGTACATATACAAAGCAATCAAAAATGGCATCTGTAATAACATAGGTAAACAACCTCCTAAAGGACTCGCTCCAGCAGAACTATAAAGTTCCATTGTCTCCTTTTGTTTCTTGAGCATCGTATCCTTGTCTGTCTTACCCTCATACTTAGCATTGATTTCATCAACCTGTGGCTTTAGCACACGCATCTTAGCTTGTGAGAGGTAGCTCTTGAACGTAATAGGGAAAAGAGCTGACTTAATAATAATCGTAAGTAAGAGAATGATAATCCCCCAATTTGTCAAGAATCCTTTCAGTAAGGTAATGATAGGAATAATAATCCACTTATTGACTGCACGGAAGATATTAGCTCCAAGGTAAACCAAGTGGTTCAAATGAAGCTGTTCATCATCACTCAAGTTATCATCGTAGGAAGATAGTAGCTCGTAGTCATTAGGACCGAAGAAGAAAGTAAGATCAGCTGAAGCTCCCTTACGAACATTAAATGGGAAAGTTGCATTCATCTTACAATCTCTCACATAAGTACTCTCCTCATCCATAGCCTTAATCTCAAGTTTTGTATCTTCAAAACTACCATTATCATTGATCAAAACAGAGCTAAAATACTTATCTTTGAAAGCTATCCAGCGAAGACTCTCACCTATATGTTCCTCATCTTCACTTGTTGTACTAAGATCATCATTATCACCTCCCTTAGTATAATAATAGATTCCACTATACTGTCCTTCAAGTTTATGGTTTTGTTCCTGCTGAGCTGTCTTCATAGCCCATTCAATCTCTTGATTGACAGTGTTTATCTTGAGAATCTTATCAAGATTTTTTCCAGAAACATTCAATCCAAGACGATAATCATCTTTCTTCAAAACGTAAGTAAAGTCAAGATATACATCAGGCTCAAATGGAAGACGGAAAGTAGCCGTACTATCACTGCCTTCAACAAGTTCAAAGATCATCTTCTCTGTGTCGATGATTGTATTCTTTGCTGTCGTAAGCGGTAGATTAAACTTAAAGTCCTTTTGATGAAATAGGCTGACAGGAGCTTTAGACTGATTTAGATACTTATAGGTCGCACCATCTTCTTTCTTTGTTATAAGCATAGCCATAGTAGGCTTTGCCCCTGCTGTTGTTAATTCAACAGACAGAACAGAGTTCTTCAACTCAACCTTCTGAACAGGACGTTGTTCAAGATAAGGAGCTACAATCTGAAGACTATCATTAACTGGAGCTTTATGAATTTGATCATGTTCCTCTTCTGTAGCCCCACTACTTACATCTGTGTTCGTTGTAACTTGTTCTGTCTTTTCCGTATTTTGAGCTAATTCTTCTGGACTTGGCTGATTAAAATACGAAAAGCCAAAAAGAATTGCTCCAATTAGGAATAAGCCCGTCAGGGTATTTTTATCCATTATTTATACTGTCTTTGAAATTATTTAGCTTATAAATTATACTTCCTTATTTTCTATAATAGCCTTTACAAAGCTTAAAAAAAGAGGATTTGGACTTAGTACTGTACTACGATATTCTGGGTGATACTGAACGCCAATATACCAAGGGTGATTAGGTAGCTCAACAACCTCAACCAAGCCTGTCTCTGGGTTTTCTCCTACACAGTGCATACCTGCCTTTTCGTAGTCATCACGATACTTACTGTTAAACTCGAAGCGATGACGATGGCGTTCTCTGATGAACTCTGTGCCATAAGCCTGAGCAATCTTAGAGCCCTTGCGTAACACACAATCATAACCGCCAAGACGCATAGAGCCACCAAGCTCTGAGATAGACTTTTGCTCCTCCATAATATCTACAACTCGGTAAGGAGAGTCTGGAGCGATTTCGGCAGAATGGGCATTTACATAGCCAAGCACATTACGAGCAAACTCAATAACCATACACTGCATACCAAGGCAGATACCTAAGGTTGGGATGTTATGTTCACGTGTATACTTAAGTGTCTCAAACTTACCATCAATACCTCTCTCGCCAAAGCCCGGAGCAACGACAACACCGTCCATATCCTTGAGCATCTCTGCCACGTTTTCACTTGTAATCTTTTCGCTATGAATAGATACAAGGTTAAGCTTTCTCTTATTGTAGATAGAGGCTTGATGAAGAGCTTCGTCAATAGATTTATAAGCATCTTGTAGCTCAACATACTTTCCAACAAGAGCAATGTTAATTGTTTCCTTCGCTTCGTCACGTAGTTTCAAGAAGTTCTTCCACTCCTTCAGTTCAACCTCTTGCTTAGCTTGAATCTTTAGTTTTCTAAGCACCACTTCATCAAGACGTTCTTCCTTCATGGCGAGAGGTACTTTATAGATCGAAGGCATATCTACACACTGTACGACAGAGTCTTCACTCACGTTACAGAAGAGGGCAACCTTACGCAATAAGTCTTGCTTCTGCTTATGTTCTGTACGAAGGACTAAGACGTCTGGTTGAATACCAACCTCTTGTAGTTGTTTGACCGAGTGCTGTGTAGGCTTTGTCTTAACCTCCCCAGCAGCTGCGATATAAGGCAGATAAGTAAGGTGTACACAGATACAGTCAGATCCCATCTCCCACTTAAGCTGTCGTACACTCTCCAAGAATGGAAGAGACTCAATATCGCCAACCGTACCACCGATCTCAGTAATCACGAAGTCAAACTGCTTCTTCTGACCAAGTAGCTTAACATTTCGCTTAATCTCATCTGTGATATGTGGGATAATCTGAACCGTCTTACCAAGATAATCTCCACGACGTTCCTTCTTGATAACGTTCTGATAGATACGCCCTGTCGTGATGTTGTTAGCACGTGAAGTGGCTATGTTCAAGAAACGCTCGTAGTGTCCAAGGTCAAGGTCAGCCTCGTGTCCGTCATCGGTAACGTAGCACTCTCCATGCTCATAGGGATTAAGCGTCCCTGGGTCAATATTGATATATGGGTCAAACTTCTGAATCGTTACCTTGTAGCCTCGTGCTTGCAAGAGCTTAGCTAATGAAGCCGCTACGATACCCTTACCAAGAGAAGAGACCACCCCTCCAGTTACGAATATATACTTAGTCGTTTCTACTGTCGCCATTTACTTTATAGATACTTTATATAATTTTCAAAAAATAACATGTCTTCAAGACTGATTTCTTTTCCTAAATCAACAATCCTGAAGTCATAATGCTTCACAAAGTTAAGCCTTTATTTTGACTTAACACAACGTTTCGATTTTACATATCGATAGATTAGGAATAGCACTACACATAGCGTAATGACTAAGCCTAACATTTTGCTATACTTTGCCACCGTTGGCACAAGTTCTTCTTCAGGAACTACCTTACCGAAGTAATAGCCCAAGCCTGCAAGAATTGAGTTCCAAGCCGCAGCACCAAGCGTTGTATAGAATAGGAACTTCCCTATAGACATACGAGCCAAACCTGCAGGAATAGAGATGAGCTGCCTAATACCTGGAATTAAGCGTCCAACAAGGGTAGAGCTTGCTCCGTTTTTATCGAAATAACCTTCTGCCTTGCTAACCTTTTCCTTAGAAAGAAGGCACATCTTACCAAGTTTACTCTCGGCAAAGCGATAAACAATAGGTCGCCCCAAGTAACGAGCTAAGAAATAGTTGATGATAGCCCCAAGATCTGAGCCAAGTGTCGCAAAGAAGACTACCCAAAAGACATTGAGGTCGCCATTTGCGGCACGATAGGCTGCAGGAGGTACGACAACCTCTGATGGAAAGGGGATAAAAGAGCTTTCAATCGTCATCAGCACCGTTACCCAAAAGTAATCAAGATGCTGAAGGGCTTCCTTAAAAAGCTCTACCAAGCCGTCAAACATGACTATTTCTTATTCTGCTTAGCCCAACTATCACGTAGTCCAATAACCCTATTGAAGACTAAGCTCTCCTTCGTGCTATCAGGATCAAGAGCAAAGTAGCCCACGCGTTGGAACTGATAAGACTCGCCAAGTTTAGCCTCTGCAAGGAATGGCTCTACGCGAACCTTCTTGACAACCTTCAAACTATCTGGGTTAATTAGTTCGGCAAGGCTCTTATCCTTCACAGCAGCAGGATTCTCATCTGTAAATAGTCTATCGTATAGACGAACCTCTGCCTCCAAGCTATCACTTGATGAAACCCAGTGGATAGTACCCTTAACCTTACGATTAGACTCTGGCATACCACTCTTAGTCTGAGGATCGTATTCGGCATAAACTTCTACGACATTACCTGCTTCATCTTTCTTACAACCAGTACATTTAACGATATAGGCACTCTTAAGACGTACTTCTCTGCCTTCTGATAGACGGAAATATTTCTTAGGAGCATCTTCCATGAAGTCATCTCGCTCAATATATAGTTCACGAGAGAACTCTGCTGTGTGTGTACCAGAGTTTTCATCTTCAGGATTATTCGTAAAGGTCATGGTCTCAACCTGTCCTTCAGGATAGTTTGTAATAATTAGTTTAACTGGATCAAGAACTGCAGATACGCGTGTCGCAACCTTATTTAGATCTTCTCGAACGGCATGCTCCAAGAGAGCCATATCATTGATACCATCATATTTAGTATAGCCAATCTTATCAATAAACGAACGAATTGAGCGAGGCGTATAACCACGACGACGTAGACCGCTGATTGTTGGCATACGAGGGTCGTCCCATCCTGCGACTAAGCCTTCTTCTACGAGTTGCAGTAGCTTACGCTTACTCATCATTGTATAAGTAAGGTTCAAGCGGTTAAACTCAAACTGATTTGGACGATAGTCCGTATCCTTAAGTAGCTCAACAAAATAATCATAGAGAGGACGATGCACCACAAACTCAAGTGTACAAATTGAATGCGTTACCCCCTCAAAGAAGTCGCTCTGTCCGTGAGCGAAGTCATACATAGGATAAACATTCCACTTATTGCCTGTACGATGATGTGGCTGTTTGATAATACGATAGATGATAGGATCACGGAAGTGCATATTATCCGAAGCCATATTAATCTTAGCTCGCAGAATCATTGCCCCCTCTTCAAACTCCCCAGCATTCATGCGGTGAAAGAGGTCAAGGCTTTCTTCTACTGGGCGGTTACGATAAGGACTTTCCGTACCTGCTACAGTAGGCGTTCCCTTCTGTGCCGCAATCTCTTCGGCAGACTGCTCATCAACGTAAGCATGTCCCTCCTTGATAAGACGCTCAGCAAAAGCATAAAGTTTATCAAAATAGTCCGAAGCATAATACTCACTCCCCCATTCGAAGCCAAGCCACTTAATATCTTCACGAATAGCATCTACATATTCGGCATCTTCCTTGGCTGGGTTCGTGTCATCAAAACGAAGGTTACACACGCCACCATACTTCTGAGCAATACCAAAGTCCATACAGATTGCCTTAGCATGTCCGATGTGTAGATAGCCATTTGGCTCTGGTGGGAAGCGTGTCTGCAAGCGTCCACCGTTCTTTCCTTCTGCAAGGTCTTTTTCGACTATCTGCTCAATAAAGTTAAGGCTCTTCTTAACCTCAGCATCTTCCTTTTTTATGATTTCACTCATCGTCTTTATACTACTATTTTGATGACTTATTATTTCTAAATTATTGCTGTCAATCCCTTATTTATATATGTATGGGAGACGAACACAAAGTTAATATATTTTTCACAAACTTATTAAGACCATTTCCTCTTGAGCCGCTTGATACTACGCTTGACATAAGGGACAGACATCATGAGACCTGTAACCGAGACAAACAAGCCCAGCAAAAGCAAAGACCACATAACAACAGTCCACAGCCATGGATAACGCTCTAAGATAACAAACCTCAAGTTATGAGGCTTTTGGTACAGCCACTGCTCGACACGTAAGCGATGGAGAAAAATACGCAAGCGACCATTCTGATTATTAACATAGACGACAGGATTCCCTGCTGTCTCAAGCTCAGCCTTCCAGACAAAGTCGCCCTCTTGCTTTGGCTTAAAGTTATAATAGCCATCATACTCATAAATCTTATCTATATGATAAGAACTTCCTTTATAAGCTTGTTCAATAAGAGCAGCAAACTCTTCTTCCTCTATAGAGAATGGCTTTAGACTATCTCCATCAAAGAGAAAGAGTTGCTCATCACCCTTAACAGGTAAAACAGATAAGCTCGTATGCCCCAAGGTATTTTGCCAAGAGAGGGAGCGAATACCCTCGGGATATTCCTTAGACAATGCAGAATAGTCAAATGTAGCACAAGGCTTAAGGTCAAGAGCTTGTCTTTTGTAGAGCTGTTCTCCTCGCAAGTCTTCTTCGCCAGCCAGCCAGTCAGGTATATCAACCACCGACATGAAGCCGCTAAAGATCCACGCAAGGATAAAAAAACCAACGAATGTCCCCATGATATGATGCCAGCGATAAGTCTTCTTTCTATAGGGACTTAGCTCTGGATTCTTCTTTTTCTTTCGAGACAGTCGCATCATATCAACACCAATATAAATGCCCGTCAAAACCATAAAAACACCTAAACCTGAAAGGATCATAACAATCCAAATCCACAAATCTACATTTTGGCGGATAGAGGTAAAGTAAACCCAATGAGGAATAGCTCCAAAATATGCACCAATACGTTCTGCTCGTGTATGCTCTGTAATTATTTTACCATCACGAGAACTAATATAAACCTGATGAGCATCATCTCCACTAAGGTTCAGACGATAGAAGGGTAAGTCTTTACGCAGGCGACTAAACGGCGTCCACTGATCAAGGGATTGAATCGTATCGATTGATACAAGATCCTTATTCCAAAGCTGAGCAACTTGAGTAAAGTAAGTAGAGTCAAGATATTTAAGCTGATTAACCTCATTACGTTCTAAGTCATAATAACGTGTTCTCTCTGAACTTTGAAGTTTATAATAAGCTCCCATACGCAGAGAACTTTCAAGTCTAATAGATTGAAGCTCCTCCTTGGGATAATTAGCATGAAAATCCTCTTCTATAATTAAGAGCGTACTATCTTTAGGAAAAGTATTTTCACTTAGGACAGGGCTATGTTTAGCTCGTTCAGAAGGAGTATACTTAGGATAATGGCAGTAGATAATCACAAAGGCAGAGAGAAACCAAATCACAAAGAGTAGGCTTAGTATAGCACCTAAAAAACGATGTATCTTAATGGAAAACTGTTTAATAGTCATAAATCATATCTAATTATTATACTTACAAAGATAGGTAAAGGCATTGATATATAATAAAAGAAATAGATGTGGAGCGGGACTTGAACCCGCACAGCCATAATGGCCAAAGGATTTTAAGTCCTTCGTGTCTACCATTCCACCATCCAGGCAGGTTTTAAGACCTAAGCGTCTGCAAAAGTAATATATTTATTTTGATTTCGCAAATATAATAACCCGACACTTTTCACTTAAGTTATTGCTTATTTCTAAAATACTTTGTAGTTTTGCTTTCAGAATCAAAGACTTATTCAATGAGGGGCTTAAAGTCTTTGATAGAATAGAATGAAGCAACTCAAATAAACAAGGTAAATAATGAATAAACGACAAAGTATTATTAAAGTATGGCTCAATCTTAGCCTACTAATCTCAGCAGTTTTGCTAATGACAAACAGACCTCTATCTGCACAAGAAAATACAAAGATAGAAGATGTAAACAAGGCAAAAGAAGAAATCTATCAATGGGTTAAAACTTTCCCTAAGTACAAATCCATGAGTAAGCCAGAAGTTTTCTCCATAAAAGAGCTATTCCTTGTTCATCAGAATATTAGAGAAATACCAGAGTCTATCTATTTGCTCAAAAACTTAGAAATTATTGATCTAAGATTCAATAAGCTGGAGACTCTTCCTAACAGCATGAGCAAGATCAAAAAACTACATATTCTTAATGTTGCTAACAATCAATTTGACAAGTTTCCAGCAGCAATTTGTAAACTCAACAATTTAGATACACTATGTATCAACAATAATGATCTATTTGAGCTACCTAAAGAGGTTGAAGCTTTGACTAAACTTAAAGCCCTATATATAGAAAATTGTGGACTAAACTCTCTTCCAGAATCAATTCATAAACTTGCAGAACTTAGGATCATATACATGCCACAGAATAATCTAACAAGTTTGCCTGAGAGTATATGTCTGCTATCCAAACTTGAAGTTCTAAATCTAATGCAGAATAAACTCCGTGTGCTACCAGAGACTATCGGTAAGCTCAAAAGTCTCAAGAAATTTAATTTAGTTAGGAATAGACTTGAAGTCATACCCAACAGCATCGGAGCATTGAGTGAACTTATATACCTTGACTTCGGAGAAAACAAACTAATCTCTGTACCAGAAAGTATCGGCAGTCTAAAGAAGATTATCAAACTCAGTCTATCACAAAATAGGCTAAAATCTCTTCCAGAGACAATCGGTGATATGACAGCATGTCAGGATCTTATTGTCAATATGAATGAGTTAGTCTCAGTGCCAGAGAGCATCGGAAAGCTACAGAATCTCATCGAACTAAGCTTTCAAGATAATAAGCTAACACAACTTCCTGAAAGCATTAGTGATTTAGTTAATCTAAAAGTTCTCTTCATTGCAAGAAATCAGTTAACAGAACTGCCAAAGGATATGGCTAAGATGAAAAACTTAGTTCTGCTACATGCTATCAATAATAAGATTAGCAAAGTACCAGAGGGACTTCGTAGCTTACCTAATCTCCGCCATATATTACTTTCAGGAAACCCTATCAAAAAACCTACAGAACCTCAAAATCTTAGAGAGATCTAAGACTTCAAAAGAGATAGATTATACAATGTATTAAAAAGGCTATGGCAAAATAATAAATTTGCCATAGCCTTTTTAATACATTGTATAACACAGCCTTAGAGCCATATTATTCAGGGATTTTTCAACAAGACACCTTTGTTAAAAAAATAACGTATATCATTCAAAAAAGTTATATATGTTAGTTGAAAAAGTAATATATATCATTTTGGAAAATAACATGTGTTATTTTCCAAAACGACACATACGCTCGTAAAGCACTATATACAAAGAGATTAGAACACAACATTTACACAACGAATCGGTCGTAGCAAAATCTAAATTTTGCTACGACCGATTCGTTATAATGATGGAGTAAGTTAGTCTTCCTTAACTCGGTTTAGGTATGAACCTGTGCGTGTATCAACTTCAATAAGCTCTCCCTCTACAATGAAAAGAGGAACTCTAACCTCAGCCCCTGTTTCTACAGTTGCAGGTTTAAGTGTGTTTGTTGCTGTATCGCCCTTCAAACCAGGTTCAGTGTAGGTTACACGAAGTACAACGTGAGCAGGAAGTTCACATGTCAAAACCGTTTCACTTTCAGCATGTACCATCGCTTCAACCATATCCCCCTCTTTCAAGAATTGAACACCGTCAATCGTAGCTTCAGGAATAGATATCTGTTCAAAAGTCTCTGGGTGCATAAAGTTTAATCCCATATCATCTTTGTACAAGAACTGATAAGGACGACGTTCGATACGAACCTCTTCAACCTTTACCCCACTATTCCAAGTCTTATCAATGACACGACCTGTTGTTACATTTTTGAGTTTAGACCTTACGAAAGCAGGACCTTTACCTGGTTTAACGTGTAAGAACTCTACAATAAAATAGTATTGTCCATCAATATCAAGACACATACCATTTCTAAAATCTGCTGTACTTGCCATATTTATTATTTAATCTATTATATATTAACTTAAAGACAAAGGTAAGGAAAAAATCTAAATCTTAAATTGCTCTAAAAAAAAGCATTCAAATTATAATGGAATAAAATTAAATTCTTACATTTGTCTCAATTTAATAAGGGACAAAAAGACTATATTTAATAAAGTATAATTATGGTTAGTAGTACTGTTGCAATAGTGATGTCTATCATTTTCGCTTTTGGTATATTATTCATTGCGTTAGAGGATATTATAAAGACAAACAAAGCTGCAACAGCCTTGGGAATGGCTGTTATTTTATGGGCTTTGACTATTGCAAACCTAAGTATTGAGGCACAAGATGTCAGTTTCAAGGCTTTTCTCTCAGATCATAGCGAGCTATTAGATGAAAGCCTTAATATCCAAATGAAGACTTTCGCCACGACAAAGCTAAGTGAACACTTAGGAGATGTCTCTGCTACTCTATTCTTCATTTTGGCCTCCATGCTTCTTGTCAACACAGTAGACAAATATGGGGGATTTAAGGAGGTTAGTTCTCGTATCGCAACAAATAATAAGAGACGCTTGCTTTGGTATATTAGCTTTGCAGCCTTCTTTTTCTCTGCTTTCTTGGACAACCTTGCTGCTTCAATCGTCATCATTGCAATACTAAGGAAGTTAGTACCAGACAGGACAGACAGAATGAAATATGCTTGTATGTGTATCTTAGCATGCAATGCTGGTGGAGCATGGAGTCCTATTGGCGATGTTACGACACTACTCCTTTGGGTCAATGGTCGTATTTCTGTAGGGCATCAGTTTACATCTCTATTTCTACCGTCACTATTTAACATGCTTGTCTCTCTTACTATCTGTCACTTTTGGTTATTCAAGCCAAATGCTAAGCTAAGACAAGAGGGCGAAAACCTTAAAGCATGTGAGCTAAAGACAGAAATGCCAGAACATATTCGTATGACTGTTTTCATCTTAGGACTACTTTCCTTAAGCCTTGTACCAGTCTATCAGATATTCTTTAAGCTCCCCGCATTCTTTGGGGCAATGATAGGATTAGTTATTTTATGGATCTATACTGACCATCTATCCAAGAATAAACTCAAGGGGATAAACCTTGATAAGCTACGTATGACTAACCTCTTCCATGATGCCGATATTGCAACTATACTTTATTTCTTAGGTATCTTAATGTCCGTTGGAGCAATGTCCGTTGCAGGTATTCTCCCTCGCTTGGCAGAGAGTCTGGAAAGCTTAACAGCAATAAGTTCTTCAATAGAGATAAATAGTAGTTTCTTAGCCTCGATAAGTGGAGTAGTATCCTCATTGGTAGATAATGTAGCCTTAGTAGCTGGTATGTTGGGTATGTATCCATTAGGCTATAACGAGATGATGATTACTGATGGAGCTTTTTGGACGTTCTTAGCATACTGTGCCGTAACAGGAGGTAGCCTTTTGATTATAGGCTCTGGTACTGGTGTAACAGTTATGGGGCTTGAGAAGATTCCTTTTACATATTATCTAAAGAGATTCTCTGGCTTAGCCTTGGCTGGCTATATCTCTGGTGCAGCTGTATATGTACTCATAAACTATATCATATAAATATGATTACTTGTTTAATTCAATTATTTAATCTATCTTTGCAAGCGAATTAACATTCACAATGTTGGTGCCATAGCTCAGTTGGTAGAGCATCGGACTGAAAATCCGTGTGTCCCTGGTTCGAATCCAGGTGGCACCACAAAAATAGAGAAGAGGGTGGGTCAAAATGCAAATTTTGGCGCACCCTCTTTAAGTGTGTCATAATAGGATAAAGTGCAAAGCACTGAAAGTGAGGGCGAAGGGAATATACTTTAGTATATGACCAAGTCCTAATCTTGAAAGTAACGCAGAAATTTGCCTATTATGACACACGTTCTTTTTTCTTTTGAAACGGTAATTTTATGAAATACCCCAAACAAATAAGAGAAATTTTTCTCTATTCCTTTTGTGCTTCAATTAAAAGTATTATTTTTGCGAGAAATCATTTGGTATTAAAACTTAATTAGTAAGTAATGGCTTTGAAATTTATTTCAGCAGAAGAGGCTGCACAGCTGGTGCAGCATAATGACAATGTTGGTTTTAGTGGCTTTACACCAGCAGGTTGTCCAAAGGTAGTCCCAGAGGCTATTGCTAAGCGAGCAATGGAGGAGCATAAGGCGGGGCGTGAATTTAAGATTGGTATGTTTACGGGAGCAAGCACAGGTCCGCATCTTGATGGTGCTTTGGCAAAGGCTGACGCTATTAAGTTCCGTACTCCTTATCAATCTAATAAAGACTTGCGTTCAGCAATTAATGGAGGTACAGCTCCTTATTATGATATGCACCTATCAATGCTTGCACAAGAATTGCGTTATGGCTTCTTAGGTAAGGTTGATATGGCTATCGTTGAGGCAGCAGATGTTACTGAATGTGGAGAGATTGTCCCAACTTCGGGTGTGGGTATTTTGCCAACTATTTGTCGTTTAGCAGACAAAATTATTGTTGAACTTAACAATAGACACCCAAAGGAAATACGAGGTATTCACGACCTTACAGAACCATTAGACCCTCCACATCGTAAAGCTTTGGAAATCTATAATGTAGAAGACCGTATTGGCTTAGACCACATTAAGGTTGACCCAGCTAAAATTGTAGGGGTTGTTCGTACAGACGCTCCTGTCGATGATGCAGCATTTAGCCCACTCGATGACGTAACAAAGGCTATTGGTAATAATGTAGCTAAGTTCCTTGTTCACGAGATGCAAGAGGGACGTATCCCAGAGAGCTTCTTACCTTTCCAAAGTGGTGTAGGTAATGTTGCAAATGCTGTACTTGCAGCCCTTGGTGATCACCCAGACATACCGATCTTTGATGTCTACACCGAAGTAATCCAAGATGCGGTAATTAGCTTAATGAAGAAGGGAAAAGTTCACTTTGCAAGTGGCTGCTCGCTGTCTGTTAGCCCACAAGTCTTAGATACAATCTATTCAGACTTACCATTCTTTAAGGAAAGAATAATACTACGCCCACAAGAATACTCAAATAATCCTGAGATTGTTCGCCGCTTAGGTATCATCACAATTAACACTGCTCTTGAAGCAGATATCTTCGGTAACGTGAACTCTACACACGTAAACGGTACTCGTATGATGAATGGTATCGGTGGTTCAGGGGACTTTACTCGTAGTGGTTATTTATCTATCTTCACGACACCATCAACGGCTAAGGATGGAAAAATTAGTGCTTTCGTACCGATGGTTTCACACCTCGACCACAACGAGCATTCTGTTAAGGTAATCATCTCTGAATATGGTGTAGCAGACCTTAGAGGCAAAAGCCCACGTCAGCGTGCCGAGGAGATTATAAATAACTGCGTACACCCAGACTATAAGGACTTGCTCCGTGCTTACGTTAAACTAACACCACAGGGACAAACACCACAATGCTTGGAAGCGGCTTTTGCTTTCCACCGAGAAATTCAAAAGTCAGGCGATATGCGTAATGTAAAATGGGAAGATTACTTCTGTAAGAAGTCTTAGCCTTAAATAATAAAACCATATGTAAGTAAACAGGCTGTGCAATGCACAGCCTGTTTTGTATTAAAGCCTTAAGAACTTGATAGTTTATTTCTATTATATTATAGTCTATAAAACTTTGTGTGACAGATTAAAAGTCGTAATTTTACCAATGAAAAGATGATTTATCACAATAATTGATATTAAAGTAAATTAGCAATGAAATTATGTAGTTTAATTAAGAACTTCCTACAGGGAAGTTCCTCTACTGAGCAAACACAAGAAAGCTCAGCCAAAGGTTCTTGTCCATTTGGTTTTGATAAACTTGGAAAGAAAGAACAGACAGCAGCAGGAAGAAAGAATAAGGATTGGTGGCCAAACCAACTAAACCTAAGCATTCTTGCACAGAATTCCAATCTTTCTAATCCCCTGTCAAAGGACTTTGACTATGCAAAAGAGTTTGAAAGCCTTAATTATCAAGAGCTGAAAGAAGACTTGATGAAGCTGATGACAGACTCGCAAGACTGGTGGCCTGCGGACTACGGACATTATGGACCTCTATTCGTTAGAATGGCTTGGCATAGTGCCGGTACATACCGAACAGGTGACGGACGTGGCGGAACACGTATGGGTATTCAGCGATTTGCACCGCAGAACAGCTGGCCAGATAATGTAAACCTTGATAAGGCAAGACGTTTGCTTTGGCCTATTAAGCAAAAGTATGGTCAGAAGATTTCTTGGGCTGACTTGATGATTTTGGCTGGTAATGTAGCCATTGAGTCAATGGGCTTGAAGACTATTGGCTTCGCTGGTGGTCGTGAAGACGTCTGGGTACCACAAGAGGATATTTACTGGGGTGAAGAAGAAGGCTGGTTAGAAAGCCGTCGTCTTGACAAAGATGGCAACTTAGACCTATCGGTCGAAAATCCATTAGCTGCGGTACAAATGGGACTTATCTACGTTAATCCAGAAGGACCTAACGGAGTACCTGATCCACTTGCCTCGGCAAAGAACATCAGAATAGCCTTCGACCGAATGGGTATGAACGATGAAGAAACTGTTGCCCTTATTGCTGGTGGACATACCTTTGGGAAAACTCACGGAGCTGGCTCGGCAGATCACGTAGGCAATGCCCCAGAAAGTGCTAAAATTGAGGAACAAGGCTTCGGTTGGAAGAGCAGTTACAAGAGTGGTAAGGGAGCAGATACGATTAGCTCTGGCTTAGAAGTTATCTGGACACCTACACCAACGCGTTGGAGTCACGCTTTCCTTAACACTCTTTTCGACAACGAGTGGGAACTAACTAAAAGTCCTGCTGGGGCTCATCAATGGGTTGCAAAAGGCGTAGGCGAAATCTTCCCTGATGCCTTCGACAAGAACAAGAGACACAGACCTACAATGCTAACGTCTGACCTTGCTCTTAAAGCTGACCCAGCTTATAACAAAGTTTGCCGTCACTTCATTGAGAACCCTCTTGAATTTGACAAAGCTTTCGTGAATGCTTGGTTCAAGCTCACGCACCGCGATATGGGTCCTAAGACTACCTACCTTGGTAAGGACGTTCCAGCCGATACCTTCATCTGGCAAGACCCTATTCCAGCAGCGACTGCGAAGAGCCTATTAAATGAAGATATTGAGGCTTTGAAAGAGCTTATCCTAAACTCTGGAATTACTCACAACGAACTCATCAAGACAGCTTGGGCTTCTGCTTCAACTTATAGAGGTTCGGATAGAAGAGGTGGAGCAAACGGAGCTCGCATTCGCTTTGAGCCACAAGTAAACTGGCAGGCAAACGAGCCTGAAATACTTAAACAGGTACTTGATATGTATGCTAAGGTTCAGAAAGACTTTAACAACGAGGCAAGAGAAGTTTCTATGGCAGACCTCATCGTTCTTGGCGGAACGGCAGCGGTAGAAGCGGCAGCTAAGCAAGCAGGCGTAGAGGTTGAAGTTCCATTTACAGCTGGTCGTATGGATGCTTTGGAAGCAGAGACTGATGCAGAGTCATTCAAGGTGTTAGAGCCTATGGCTGATGGATTTAGAAACTACCAAAAGGCTAAGTACACGCTTAATGCAGAGGAACTGCTTGTAGATAAGGCTCAGTTACTAACGCTGACAGCACCAGAAATGACTGTTCTTGTCGGTGGTATGCGTAGCTTAAATACGAATTATGAGGGGACTAATCTTGGTATCTTGACTAATCGTGCAGGTATGCTTACAAATGACTTCTTTATCAACCTATTAGATATGAAATATACTTGGGAAGCTGAAAATGAAGAAGCTAATACCTTCATCGGAAGAGATAGAGATACTAATGAGGCTAAGTGGCGTGCGTCTCGTGTAGATTTGATTTTTGGCTCAAACTCAGAGCTTAGAGCTTTGGCTGAGGTCTATGCAAGTGCCGATGCTAAGGAAAAGTTTGTCAAAGACTTCGTTGCAGCTTGGACTAAGGTTATGAACCTTGATCGTTTTGACTTGAAATAGTTTAGTTACTATTAAGTCCTGAAAGGTCTTATTCTAAACAACTTAAAACAGTTGATTGGGATAAGACCTTTTACTATATTAGAGAATACATAAAGATAGCTGCTTGATGCGGTTGCCCCATTTATATTTATAAAAAAGTTTTTAGTATCTTTGTTATAGCAATTTAGCTTACTTGTAGGTATTTGAGAATTAAATGAAGAATAGATTAGCTAAACATATTGAGCAACTGCTGAGCAAAGAGCTATGTATTGTGGTACGTGGCTTGGGAGCTTTTATCATCGAGCAGAAGGCTGCCCACTGGAACAAAGAAGAGCTATTAGCCTTTCCTCCAAGCGTTGCCCTACACTTCAATGAGCGTTTAGATTATCATGACGGTTTCCTTGAAGAGCGTTATGCCGAAGTCTATGGTATCTCTCTTCGTCGTGCAAGGATTATGATTGATGAAGATGTTAGAGAACTTCGTCAAGAACTGATCAAAGAGAAAAACTATACATTAGAAGGCTTAGGAATCCTTTCTCTAAGTGATGAAGCTATCATGAGCTTTGAGCCTAAATTATCAAAATCATTTGGGTCAGTAGCCTATGGTCTCAAGCCAATATCTATACCTAATGCCTTAGCTAGAGAAGAAAGCAGCGAAAAGACAAAGACGGACGACAAGCGTTACTTTACTCTACGCCTATCGAAGCGTGCCGTAGCATGGACTTCTGCAGCAGCAATACTCCTAATAGCTCTATTCCCCAACAAACTTTCGGACAGTACACAGGAAAGCTATCAGGCTGCCTTAGCTCCAAACACAGAAGTCTTAGGCAAGTTACTTAAGAATGATGAGCCAACGCCTGTCATTGAAGAAAAGAAGGAAACCCTAATAGCACAAGAGGAGGAAAAGAAAATAGCAGAAACCCCTGTAGAAGAGGCTGTAGAGCTTAAAGCAGAAAAAGAGGAAGAGAACAGTCTTTATATAAATGCTATTCCAAAGCGTTATTATATCATCATAGCTTCGGAGAGTACTGAGGCGAGAATAAAGCAAGACCTTGAGCTATTCAGAGCTAACACAAAGGACTTTACTGAACTTGGAGTCCTAAAAGACAAGAAAAAGTATCGCCTTTCAGGAGCTTCTTTCGACAATGTTCAAGCAGCTTACAACTTCGTCAATAAGTTAAACGATAAAGGATTAGAGGCTTGGGTCTATAAGGCTAAGTAAGAAGTGAGGGAAAGCAATCATCAAAATATAACAGAACTGATAAAAGCCGAAGCCTTGAGTCTCGGCTTTTCTGTTTGTGGAGTAGCCAAAGCTGGAGAAGTTCCAAATGAAGTCTGTCAACACTATGATGAATGGCTTGAGAAAAATTTTCATGGTAATATGAGCTACCTTGAGCGTAATAAGGAGTTACGCCGAGACCCTCGTAAACTTGTTGAAGGCACACGCTCTGTCATCATGGTTGCCATGAACTATTACCCAAAGGTCAAGCGAGATGAGAATAGCCCAAAGATAGCTTATTATGCCTATGGTAGGGATTATCATAAGGTCGTAAAGAAACGCTTAGACAAGCTACTTAAGTTCATCAAAGAGCATATCAATGAGGAGGCTGACGGTCGTTCCTTTGCGGACTCTGCCCCTATTATGGAACGCTATTGGGCTGTACAAGCGGGACTTGGTTGGATTGGTAAAAATGGTCTACTAATAATCCCCAAACTTGGTAGTTTCTTTGTGCTTGGCGTCCTGCTACTGAACCTTGAACTGGAGGCAGATAAAGAGATGCCCAACAGATGCGGTCCTTGTGTTCGTTGTATTAAATCTTGCCCAACCTCCGCTCTGCTCGGCAATGGCGTCATGGACGCTCGCCGTTGTGTTAGCTATCTAACAATAGAAAATAAAGATGAAATACCAAAGGAGCTTGCTGATAAACTTGGAGATAGACTTTATGGCTGTGATACTTGTCAAGAGGTTTGCCCATGGAATCGCTTAGCAAGACCAACGGAGGTTGAAGACTTTCATCCCAAGGAAGCAATACTTAGCTTAGACTACGAGACGATAGAGAAAATGGAAAACGACGAATATGAGCAGCTATTTGCTGGTTCTCCTATTCGTCGTGCAGGTTTAGAAGGCCTTAAACGTAGCCTTCGTGCAATAAAAGGACAAGAATAGGGCTTTACTTAGCTCCTAATTCCGAAGTCGAGAGTATAATACTTGTTGCTCCTAATGTAATAATAGTACCGTCTTCTATTTCTCGCCACTCTTTCGGAGCAAGAATATCGCCCAAGACGAAAGTTCCGACACGGCTTTCATCATCAGCAATATAAAACTTAAGCTTACCAGACTTCATCTGCTTAACCTTAATAATGGCATGATGTCGATCCATGCTTGGGTCTCCTGTGATAATCGGAATATCTGTTACCGTATCTTTGTTACGACGACCGAGGCGATTCTCCCCAATGACAAGGGGGAACTCTTGACGCTCTCCGAAGACATTTTCCAAAACAACAATATAACCACATTGCTTTGCCTCAACCTTTTTCTGCGGTGGCGTTAGGCGAAGCTTAATTTGATAAGTACAATTATTGCAGACGACAGCTGTCGTCTGCAATTTTTCTTGCTTCCATTGTCGCACTCGCTCTAATGGAATCCCAATCTCATAATCACACTTTGGGCAAAAAATACGCTTCATCTTATTTCCCTTTCTTCTTTAATTGCATGACTACCTTAGACTTCTTAGGCGAAGATAGTAACTCTTTCATTTGCTCTTCAGAGGCGAGTATCTTATCCGCCTCTTGAACATATTTATCCGTAAGTAGGTGTCGCTCAATGCTACCCTTATTATAGTAATAACGCTTGATGATTTTATGCTCAAGTAGGTCTTTGATGTCTTTCTCGAAGGCATGTAGGTCATGGTCAAGATTAGGCGTAAGAGCGACTTCAAGGCTGTCAAAAAGTTGCTTATTTTTATCTAAGTAGCCTTCTAACTTAGCCATCTTCTTAAGATTCTCAAGCTGCTTACTACTCTGCCTATCATAGTTAAATTTAGATTCTTTGAGCATTTGACCAAAAGCCCTATAATCTTCTTCACTAAGTTTAAAGTCTTTAGGCAAAGCAATAGTCTTATGTTTGTAGCGATAGCTCGTTACCCAGTCAAAAACTTTGGGTTCATAATCAAGGTAGTAAAGTATTGTTGGGATAGAGTCGCTCTTAATTGTTACGTCTGGCGTAATACCTCCACTCTCTTTCACAGGGCGACCGTGGGCTGTGTAGAAAGTCTTCGCCAAGCTATCAGGAATAATATGATCTCCACGACCATTGCGGCGGCTCTTGTAGTCAATCTTCTGAATACAGCGTCCACTTGGGATATAATACTTTGCCGTTGTAAGCTTAAGGACAGCCTCGTGTGGTAGTCGAAGAGTTGTCTGAACAAGCCCCTTACCAAAGCTCTTCTGTCCAAGAATAACAGCTCTATCCATATCTTGTAAGGCTCCACTTACAATCTCTGATGCTGATGCTGAAGAGCCATTAACAAGGACAACGAGGGGTAGATTCGGTGCAATGGGCTTATCTTCTGTTTTCTGTGTAAGGTTTCGCTTAAGCTCAGGGCGAGCCTTTGTCGAGACTACAAGGCTACCTTTCGGCACAAATAGGCTGACAATCTTCACAGCCTCATCAAGTAGTCCACCGCCATTATTACGTAAATCCAAGACTAAGCCTTTGATTTTCTGTTCCGTCATCAACTTCTCCAAGGCAAACTTAAGCTCCTTTGTTGCACTGCTTGTAAAACTGGACAGTCCGATATAGCCAAAGCCTTCTGGTGTAATACCATAATAAGGGACTGCATTAAGATGAATTTTCTTCCTATCAAAACTAATCTCCAAAGGCTTCTTGCTATTCATTCGCTCAATAAGTACCGTTAGGCGGCTATTTGGCTTCCCCTTCAATAGCTTAGTTACATCTGCACTTGTTGACTTTCGACAATCTTTGCCATCTACCTCAAGGATTCTATCTCCTGCACGCAGCCCAGCACAATCAGCAGGCATGCCCTCCATCGGCTCACTAATCAAGACCGAGCTATCAGATCTCTGCATGATAACAGCTCCGACACCTCCATATTCGCCTGTCGTCAATAGCTTAAGTCTATCGTCATCTTTGGGATAGAACTCTGTATAAGGATCAAGACTCTGCAACATTGCCTGCAGACCATACTCGCTCATCTCTTTAATATCCACAGAGTCTACAAAATATCTATTGAGCATAGACATTGACGAGCCTATTAGATCCAAAGCCTTAGCAAACTCTTTCTGATTTTGCTCTGGGCTTGGCTTCTGAGCATAAGCCTGAAGGCTAAAAAGTGAAACAAGGATAATACTTAGGATATACTTTATTTTATTCATCTGATTGCTGATTAGCTAAATGATTATCTTTAATAATTCTTTTAATAGTTGCTTTATTTGTTTTTCTTATGTCCCTTTGGGAATAAACCTCTCAAGCGATCCCAACGAAGCTCCAGCACGCCAAAGAAAGCTTCGCCAAAGATTGAGCCACTCATCTTTGACTGCCCAAGCACTCGATCAGTAAATGTTATCGGCACCTCACTTAGTTTATAGCCTAAACAGTGGGCTGTATATTTCATCTCCACTTGGAAGGCATAACCCTTAAAGCGTATGGCATCAAGGTCTATCGCCTCAAGCACCTCACGGCGATAGCAGACAAAACCAGCTGTAGTATCTTTGACAGAAATCCCAGTAACGAGACGGACATAGAGCGAAGCTCCATAGCTCATTAAGATTCTCTTCAAAGGCCAATTCTCAACCTTACCCCCCTTGGTATAGCGAGAGCCTACAGCAAGATCAGCCCCTTTACTATGAACTTCCTCATATAGTTCAATAAGTTTATCAACAGGATGACTGAAATCACAGTCCATCTCAAAGATATAGGCATAGTCTCGTTCCAAAGCCCAACGAAAGCCCGCAATATAAGCAGTACCTAAGCCCTGTTTTCCTCTCCTCTCCAAGAGATGAACCCTCTCTGGATATTCTATCTGTTTTGCTCTTACTTCAGTAGCTGTCCCATCAGGAGAAGCATCATCAATAATAAGAATATCATAAGCCTTATCAAGAGCAAGAACAGAGTCTATCATCTTGCCTACATTATCTCGCTCATTATACGTCGGTATTAGAATGACGCTATCACTTTGCATTTATTTTTCTAATTTTAATTGCTTGAGTTATGTACCCAATCGTTTTATTCTTTATCTTCTTGTATTGCTTTCTGATAAGTATCCAAAAGTTGCTTTGCTCCAATAAAAGAGGATAGACTATCTGATAGAATTGCTTGCTCAATATTAGGCAGTAGAGCCTTTACTTCTTTATTTTCATAGAAAGAGCGATGAAGAGCTTCGTTCACACTCTCATACATCCACCACTTTGCTTGTTTCTGTCTCTTGAAATCAAAATACCCAGAATCCATGGCAAAATGACGATAATCATCTACCATATCCCATATTTCTTTGATACCTAAGCCATAAAATCCAGAATAAGTCATAACCCTTGGTTTCCAACCTGACTCCGTTGGAGGGAATAGGTGCAAGGCATTTCTAAAATGTGATGCTGCAAGGTTTGCTTTTGGGATATTATCTCCATCTGCCTTATTGATGATAATGGCATCTGCCATCTCCATAATACCTCTCTTAATTCCCTGCAACTCATCCCCTGTACCAGATAATTGGATTAGCAAGAAGAAGTCAACCATTGAGTGTACTGCTGTCTCACTCTGCCCTACTCCAACTGTCTCAACAATTATAGTATCATATCCAGCTGCTTCACAGAGCATAATTGTCTCTCTCGTTTTACGAGCCACACCACCAAGCGAACCAGCCGTTGGACTCGGACGAATAAAGGCATTTGGCTCATGAGACAAACGTTCCATACGTGTCTTATCTCCAAGAATACTACCTCCAGAGCGTTCACTACTTGGGTCAATAGCAAGAACAGCAAGTTTACGACCTTGCTTACATAGGTGCATACCAAAGGTATCAATAGAGGTACTTTTCCCTGCTCCGGGAACACCTGTCAGACCGATACGTATAGATTTACCCGTATGTGGCAAACAACGTTCAATAATTTGTTGAGCAAGTTCCTGATGCTCAAGTTTACTGCTCTCAACCAATGTAACTGCTTGACTCAAAATCGTCATATCTCCAGCCAAGATACCTTGGACATACTCATCAACCGTATGCTTAGGGCGAGGCACTCGCCGAAAGCGTGGATTCATCATTGGCTTATCTGCAACACCATCATTAACCTTTAGCCCCTTATAATTAGGATCATTTTCTAAATGATGCTGTCTTTCTTCCTTCGTTTCTTTATGCATACTCTTCCCTTATTCTTAGATACGTTCAAGCACTAAATCTATCAAGCCCTCTATACTGCCCTTATAATCTGTATTCATCAACTCTGCCTTACGTCCTGCAATGATACAGCAGACAGTCATAGCACGATGCCCCATAAGTCCAGCAAGACCAGCAAGCGAAGAGCTTTCCATCTCATAATTTGTAATCACACGCTTCTTATAGTTAAAAGCTTGAATCTTCTTATTAAGCATAGGGTCTTTAAGAGCTAAGCGAAGCTGTCTGCCCTGTGGTCCATAAAAGCCATTAGCTGCAATTGTAATACCTCGTACAATCTGATTATCCGTCCCAAGAATCTGCTTAACAAGGGACTTATCTGCACTCACAACGTAGGGCTGAAGTCTGTCTATCTTCCAGTCTAACTGTTTAAGGAGTTCTTTTTCAAGCTCTATTTCTCGAATATCTTCAGTTTTATCATAGAAGTAAATAACCCCATCAAAGCCTATGCTATACTCTGCTGCCACATAAGAACCTATTGGACTGATGTCTTGTAAACCTCCAGATGTCCCCACACGCACAAGTGTCAGCTGACGAAATTCCTCCTTCATCTGTCGTGTCTCAAAGTCTATATTTGCAAGGGCATCAAGTTCGTTAAGCACAATATCAATATTATCTGTACCAATACCATGACTAAGGGCTGTAATACGTTTACCCTTATACATACCTGTTACACTATGGAACTCCCTATTTGTGATGCTACACTCAATACTATTAAATCGACTGGCAACCCTATCCACACGAGCAGGGTCTCCAACAAGGAAGACCTTATCGGCAAGTTGCTCTGGCTTAAGGTGTAGATGAAAGATTGAGCCATCATTATTTATAATAAGTTCCGATGGCGGAATTGTTCTTTTTGTATTCATTGCTATACTCTACAAAGTGGTTCTAAAATTCTCTATATCTCAACTCAAGATTTTTACAAGCTTTAAGACTATCCTTAATCTTCAACTCAAGAGACTTAATCTCCCTTGGTAAAGCCTCAAGTTCTACCTCTAAATCTTTTTTGCCATTTCTATAACGCTGACGAAGTTCTATTTGGTATTTTCGTTTATCTCTCAATTGCTCTTCAAGAGCTAATACATCACGATAATGAGATAAGGCTTCTGGTGAGCGAAAGCCTTCCCAAGAGCTAATAACAACTCCATCTTTAAGAGGTAGATGAATGGAATGTTGTCTTACTCGTTTTAACTTAGGAATAAAAAAGCTTTTATCTAACTCTCTTAAAAACAAGCCATTTGACTCAAGGCTATCCAAAGCATTATCATGACTTAGCTTCTCTGTATCTGCAATCTCATTTGGCAATCTCTTGAAGCGATACAGCACGAGGCTATCTTTGGGACAAAAGCGATCACTCACTAAATAAGATAAGCCCTGCTCATCATCATAAGCAAGCAAATAGTCATTAAAGAGGGAGTTAAAAGGCATGCCCAAGCTCCTTGCCTTGTAAAAAGACTTAGTATCCGTATTATAACGAGCGTAGTAGAGGTCAGTCTTTCCTAAGCCCTTATCCGATTGACGAGCAAAGACCAAAGTAAGCCCTGTATTTAGGAGAAAAGGATTAAATACTTGATTATTTGGTTCATTAACTGTCTCTGAAAGGCTGATTTTACTTACTCTACCATCAAGTAAAGTATCAGCAGTGTATAATTTAGAATAACTGCTGTCTCTTTCTGTATAATATGTCTGACTTGCTAAAGGACTATGATAATTAACATAGAAACTTGTACTATCAAGTTCAAAGCTTAGGTGATTAGCAAGGAATGAACTTCTCTCTTCAAAAACAGACTTAATATCTTTCTGAGGAAAAATGAGGCTATCAACGAGCTGCACTTTCTGAGCATAAGTAAGGGCATGCTTTGCATTTTTGATTTTACTCTCCCATAACTTACAGTCCTCGTCTGCTTTAATACCTCTACGACGCAATTGTGTCGCATAATTCTGCAAATCTTTGTCAGCCTTTTCAAAGTTATAGTTGTAGTATGAATGCTCCACCTTCTCAAGCAGATGGCTATATCTTTTTCGGATTTTGTCTGCACGACTTTGAGCAAAGGCTGTAGGACAAATACAAAAGAGACTAACGATTATTGTTAGACCAAGGCTTATATATCTATGTTTCTGCATCATCAAATTTATCTACTCTATTATTATATAGGATTAACTAAAACCCTTAATTAGCAAATTTACCTAAAATAACTGATATAGCTTGCTTTTTCTTTACTGAATGACTTTATTTTCAAGTTCTCTAATCTCATCTTTTTAGTAGAAAAAATCACAATCTATTTCTGTTAAAAAATAACGTATATCATAATATAAAATACTTAAAGGAGGCTGTGTCGCAATGACACAGCCTCCTTTAAGTATTATAACAAGGATCTATTTACGCTCAAAGTGTAAGCGTATTGGAGTCCACTCCATACCTCCCATCATCTCGTAGAAAGTCTTCCAACTTGGAGTATCAGGAGACGTTGGCTCGAAGTCTGCAAGCGTACATTCTAATGTTTCCTTAGCATTCTCATCCTTAATCAAACGGAAGTCCACAAGAGCAGTACGTTTCTTCGTCTTACTTGGAGAGAATAGCACATTCACGCCTTCAGTCTTGTACCTTGTCAGCGTAACTTTTTCATTCGTTGATTCCTGCAAAACATCTTCACGACTAGAGTCTATAACAAGCTCGCAAGGTTCAACAAAGAAGTTCTTTAATTTACCAGTAAGCACTGGCGTAAGCTTATACTTAAAGGCATCGCCTTCAAGCTTTATCTCATCGCCCTCTTTGAGGTCAATCAACTCATCAAGTTTAATATTGAAGTAATTATTTGGATCTTCCAACCACTTGCCATTAGCAATTGCCACGAACTTCCAAGTACCTGAAATATCTACAGGACCTTTGATTATAACCGTCATCTTTTCATTGTTACCAGCGGCGAAACCATCTCTATCAGCAAAACGAAGAATAATTTTGTCCTTACCCTCCTCCTTCTTGAGGAACTTAAGTTTGAATGCTCCACGATTACGCTTACGTGGTATGATAGCCTGAGCCTCATCAAGCAACTCAAAGTGAACACCTTGAATAGCTGTAGAAGTAGGGTCTACTTCGATGCCAAACTTAGTAGTCGTATTCTGACGATAATTAGGTCCTTTCATCGCATCAATATAGATACCAAAAGCGGAAACAAATCCAAGTTCACCCTCTGTCTTTGAGAAGTTGAGCAAGAAACCATCTTTACCCAATAGCTTGAGCATACAATAGTTCTTTAACCCAATCTCATATCCTGCTGGAGCTTCTTCTAAAGCTATCTGAACGTTCTTGGGAGCTTCACTAAGTTCATCGCCCTTACGCTTAATCTCCAATAGAGCAGTTTTCTCTCCTGCTTTAAGTGTAAAAGCAGATTGTTCAAGTTCAAAATCTTCACCAAGCTTTGCATCTCCTGTAAAACGAACTGGTACTGTTAAATCAGTCTTAGGAGCTTCTTGGGCAGAAAGTTTGATTAAAACCTTACTTTTGCCAAGCGTATAATTAAGCTGTTCAATCGTCAGCTGAGGCAAATGAGATGTCGGTTCTTCCTTTGGATTACACGAACTGAAAAGTAGCAGTCCTATTAGTACTATTACACACTGTTTCATGAGATTACTTTTTTGCTTTGTCATACGCTTCCTTGATTGCTTTCTCCTTAGCCTTGTCATCGGCAGTCATACTCTTTGGTTCAGGGAGTTTATATAACTGACTTGCACTATTTTGCTTCTTAATCGGAGGTAAGTCCTCATATTTCTCACAAGATGATAGCAAAGAAAGTAAACTAATCAGAGTCAACAGCCCAAAGAAAGAGCTAAGTTTCTTATATATCTGTGTATTCATTGTTTCAAGTATTTTATTCACTTATAAAATTAGTATAACCAGCATTCTGTTTCAAACCTGATATTTTAACATCAGAAGGAGGCAGAGGGTAGGTGTACATATAAGGCAAAGTCGTGTAAACTTGTTCCTTATATAGAGTTGAAAATTCAGGCTTTCCGTTGCGTTTCAATTCAAAGAAACGGTCGCATTCAAGAATAAACTCCTTACGTCGCTCATTAAGGATGGCAGAAATCAGCGGAGTGAGATCTAGTCCCATTGCATCTATCTTGATGACTTCATCATTTACCACAGGGCTAAGTTCTGCCATTGTCAAGGCTTTGTAGTCCTTGATGCGCTTAGCTCTTAAATCATTCAAAGCCCTTAAAGCCTCTTCTTGACGAGCAAGATGATAAAAACATTCAGCTTCTATAAGCTTGAATTCAGCAGAACGAAGACCGCAGAAATAACCCTTCTGAATGATTAAGTTCTTATCCAGCCAAGAAGTATAACGAATATCATTCTGCTTATCTTCCTCTGTAAATAAGTTTGTGTATCGTAGGCTGACAGGACGTCCCTTGATAGTAGAGCTTGCACTATTGAGAGCAAAATCACTTGTTACAATGCGATAAGCCTTGATTAACTGATTGCCTTTCAGTGCTCCCTGCTTGACGTCAAACATTTCCTTGAAAGCATCGCCTTCTACTAAGGGGTGCTTTGCCACAATCTCACGAGCTAAAGGAAGTGCCTTCTCCCAGTCCTTTGTCCAGAAATATAGACGAGCCAAATATGCCTTACAGACATCTACAGTAAAACGATAGAGTTCGTTTTCATTCTTAAGGCTAATAGCCTTTTTCAAATCAGACTCAATCAAGGATACAAGAGCTTTCAAAGTACTACGCTTAGGGCGAGCCTCCAAGTCAAACTCCGTCACTAATGGCATACCAAGTTGCTTATCTAATTGACCTTGATTAGGCATATCACAATAGAGACGCATCAACTGAAAGTATGCCACAGCACGTAAGGCATAAGCTGTCGCCTTAACTTCTTTGGTCATTTTATCTTCCTTATCTCTAAGCCCTTCAAGTACGATATTACAATCTCGGATTAGTGTATAATTATCAGCGTAAGGACTATATGCCTTAGATGTACCAACAATATCGCCTACATAAACTTTCAAAGAACGACCTGTAGAGAGTGTTAGCAAGGTCTCAAAGTCATCACCACAAGCTCCGTCCCATTCATTCGTAAGATAGGCGTTTCCCAATATATAGTTCCCTTCTCCAAGGTCAAGGGTGTTTAGATTATTATGTAGCAAGGCAGAGAACTCCTCCGTAGTCTTTGGAATAGTCCTACCATAAGGCTTGATGTCAAGGTATTTCTTACACGAAGAAAAATTCAAAACAGTCCCTAAGGTCAAAATGTATAATATTATTCTTTTCATATTATATCTGTATTTCAATGATTAAAATCCAATAGACAAACCACAAGAGTAAGTCTGAGGAATAGGATAAGTAGCCCCTGGGCTTTCAGGGTCTAAGCCCTTGTAGGAACTAATAATAAAGAGATTATTTGCCATAAGAGAGAAGCTAACAGAATTCAAATGTAGGACACGCTTCGTCCATTCGCTGTCAAGAGAATAGCTAAGACTAACCGAGCCTAACTTAAAGTAAGACAGGTCTTGCAAACGAGATGCCTTCGTGATATTTGAACTATTAGGCACATAGTTACTCAAGCCCAAATACTCACCATGAGCATTTATCAAACGAGGATGAGCATCTGTACGAGGATTAGCCTCAGTCCATCGTTCAGTAGCGTCTTTATTAACATTGAGATGGTGTACATAGAGGTCATTCTCAACAGTTGGGACATACTCAATCTTCTTTTTATCTACGTTAGTATAACGAGCAGGATAACTTAGATTATCTACCACTTTTGCTCCCATAGAGAATGAACCTCCGAGATACAAGCTTAGATTTTTGTAGCTCAAATTTAAGGAATATCCCCCATTATATGGAGCAGAAGAAGTACCTAAATAATAGAGATAGTTCTCGGCTTTATTACGGTCAGCAGGTGTTTCAAGGACTGCATCTGGACGTGGCTCATAACTATATATGCCAAGCTGAGGATCAATGCTACGCAGCTTACCACTAAAGATAGAACCAAGAGGATAACCTTCATAGAAACCATTGAAGACTCCAGTCGTTGGCGGATCGTAACGCAAAAGCTGATTCTCATTATAGGCAAGATTTACTGAAGCAGAAACTCTCCAGTCATCTGTCTGAATCAAACGGGCATTGAGTTGTAATTCTACACCTCGGTTTCGGAGTTCAGAGGTGTTAAACTTCTGATTTCTAAAGCCCGTAGATTGAGCAATCAAGATATCCGATACAGCATCGTAGGTATGACGATTGTAAAACTCTGCCGAGAAGTGTATACGCTCATCCAAAAATCCCATAGCTAAGCCCAGCTTAAAATCTTGAGTCTTCTCCCAACGGAGGTGTGGATTTGGTGCATTCTTAATCCAACCCATTCGGTAATAATCCTTGTCCGTCTTGCGGAAAGCATAGTGGTAATCCATCACAAGTTGTGGATACACTCCCCTATTGATGTTACCAGTATAGCCCATTGCTGTACGTAAGCTTAAACTACTAATAACATCTTCCAATGGTTCCATAAAACTTTCCTTATCAATATTCCACGAAAGTCCAACAGAACCCGTTGGATTAAATTGCTCCTTACTACCGAAGTTATTTGATCCGTCCATACGAGCTGTTAGACTCGCTACATAACGTCCGTCATAAACATAGTCCGTTGAGAAATAGAATGAAGCAAAAGCTGTCTCACGAATAGAATGCCCATTCAATAAATCCATTAACTTGGCATAGGATTGAAGCTTACTATAATCAACCTTTGTATCCTCTGGATAGACTGGCATTGCCGAGTTACCCGAAACGGGGTCATAGCCATAACGCTTAGAATAGATACTCTTAGCATAATGCCCACGAATCTCTGAACCTAAAAGGATGTTTAGATAATGTTTCTTCGCAAAAGTCTTATTGAAGTGTAGCTGCCCACGCAAAGTATAGTTTAGATTGTAGGCAGAGTTCTCAGAAATAGAACTATATACACGCTTAGTTGCATCGTCCAAAAAAGGTCTATCCATCCAAGCAGCATAAGAATTTTTGTCTAAGAAGTTCTCACCATTATTAGCCACATATCCATAAGAAGCCAAGCCTTCAAAGTCTAAGGCATCAATAATCTTATAAGTTAAGTTTGCAATAGCTGTGGCTGTCAAGTTCTTTGTCTTACTCTTAGTCAACTCCAATTCACGCAGTACGTTGAAGCCATTAGGAGGAATGGTGTTGTCATAGCCGCCATTAATCTTCTTGAGCGAACGGTAGGTCTTATCTGCCGCATAAGTCCCATCCTCATTATAAGGACGTTCGTAAGGATTCGCAAAGTAAGCGTAAGAAAATGGATCAACGTATAAAGAAGCCGAATGTGAGTCCTGCATAGACATATCGAGACTAAGGCGAGTTTTCAGTTTATCGCTATGCTTCATGTCAAGTTTTGCACTGACATTATAACGCTTATAGTCGTCATTTTTAAGCAAACCTTTGTTGTTTGAGTAACCCAATGATACATAGAAGGTATTACGCTTTGAACCACCAGAGAGTGAAACGTAATGGCTCTGAGAGAGGCTAGAGCGGAAGATTTCGTCAAACCAGTTTGTCGTATGCTGACCTAAGCGAGCAATCTCAGCATCTTGTTGCTCCTTCGTCCAGCCATTATAGTCGCCATAGCCCGAGCGAATCATACCAACTGCTCCAATTACGGGATAGTCTTTGCCAGCTGCAAAGCCTTTAGCCGAGAACTCGTCCCAAAGCTCCTGCTCCCACGCCAATTTTTCTTGAGCGTTCATCAAGGAGATAGAACGAGGAGGACGTGTTACCATTGAGACATTAGTAGAGTAATTCACCGAAATATCCCCTGCTTGACCTCTCTTAGTCGTAACAACGATGACACCACCTGCAGCACGAGAGCCATAAATAGCCGCAGCAGAAGCATCTTTCAGCACTGTAATAGACTCAATATCATTGGGATTAATACCAGAGATTCCATTAGTAAATATATCACTAAAGTCTTTTGACAGCACTTGTGCTTGTGAGATCTTAGGTATATCTCTCTGAAGGGCTACACCATCTACGACCCAAAGAGGATCTGCGTTACCTGAGATTGTATTTGTACCACGGATACGAATCTTTACAGTTTCTCCCGGACGACCAGATAGAGCTTTAACATCGACCCCTGTTAGCTTACCTTGAAGCAAACCATCAAGGTTTGCCGTCGGCGAAGTCTTCAAGTCCTTCGTTTTAATCACTGCAAGAGAACCAGTTGAGCGACGTTTTGATGTGGTACTATAACCTGTTACAACGACTTGATCAAGTAAGGCAGCTTCTTCTTTTAGCACAATCTGTCCTCGCAAAGCCTTGTTAATAGTAATTCTCTTTGGCTTCATTCCCACAAAAGAGATGATGATTTGTCTGCCTTTATCCACCCAAAGCAAGACATTACCATTAAGGTCTGCCATTACTCCCTGCTTCTTACCTTTTACTTGAACAGTAGCTCCAGACAATGGCTGTCGCTCACTATCGACGATTTGAATCTCGACAGAGAGCATACCCTTCTGAGGCGGTGTCTTTAAGCCTTGCCCCAAGAGTATTTGCAATGGTAGACTCAGCAAGACAAATAATAATAGAGTTTTGACTTGTTTCATACTTTACTTATTTATCTATGGTTAATAATATCTGTGTCATTAAGTTCTAAACCTAATAAGTTCTTCGCAAAATAATAACGTATTAAGTTTTGATAATAAGGCGACTCTAAGTCATGTCCTGCTTCAGGGAAAAAGAAATAATCAAATGCCTTACCTTCTTTAATTAGGGCATTTGCCAGACGAACTGTGCTACCCATTGGGACATTCTTATCCTTTCCGCCAACGGTAAGCATTAACTTACCCTTTAAGTTCTTCAGAAGCTCAATATTCGTTGGCACAGGCGTTGAGCCATGAAAGACTTCACCCCACCAATTGATGTAAATGTTATTATCGTGATTACCTGAGGCAGCAAAACCAACCTTATAAAAGTCAGGATAAGTACACATAGCTGCCACCGTTTGGAAAGCTCCGCCTGAATGTCCATAAATACCGATATGTGTCATATCAATTGGATAGAGCTTTGCCAACTGCTCAATGCAATACTTATTATCTTCCAGTGGATAGTCTCTCAAATTGCCATAGCCATAACAGTAAAAATCCTTACCACGTAGAGGCGACGAACCACGTGAAGCTATGTTCAGCACCAAGCAGCCCATATTAGCCAAAGTCTGATTGCCATTGTCATCAATACTAAACTTACGTGGTACAAGATCAGACTGTGGACCAGGGTAAACATTCGTAATAAGCGGATAGACCTTCTTCTTATCATAATTATACGGCAGATATAAAATACCATAAAGGTCTGTTTGTTTATCTTTTGCTTTTAACTTAATAAGCTTAGGCTCTTGCCAACCCATCTTTTCAAGCACTCCTCTATCCACCTTAGAGAAAAGCTTCGCCCTCTTAGGTTTATTAAGCCTACCAACTTTCCAATGCGTTGGCAAATCCATACGTGAATAGCTATCCATGAAGTAGTCATTCTTTGTCGAGAACTCCAAGTCGTGCTGTGCATCTTCGGGGGTTAAGAGTGTTTGTTTTCCTCCACTTAGATTAACTTTATAATAATGCCTATAATAAGGGTTATGCCCCTTCTCAGCACCATAGCCTTCAAAAACAAGAACGCCTTCTTTCTCCAAGAGCAGAGTAATCTTTCCTGCGACCATTGTCTTACCCTTAGTTAAGCGACGAATAAGTTTGCCCTCCTTATTATATAGATAATAGTTGCCACGCCCTGTACGTTCACTCCACCAAATAATTTGCTCCCCATTATTAAGTAATTGATAATTAAACAGAGAAAGATTGATGTGTGGCTTGATCGTTTCCGAGATTAAGACTTCAGACTTAAAGCCTTTATTTAGGTCAATAAGGCAAAGTTCGACCTTATCTCCCGAACGAGAGCGACGCGTATAATAGATTTTATTGACATCTTTGACAAGTCTATATTCCAAATTTTCTTCCGTGATAAGTTCAGTTTTGCCCATCTGACTATCAAAGCAAAGAATCTTTGTTCTACCAATATACTTATCTCCAGCAAGAGGCATCTTATAGGTTTTAGTCTTTGGTTTATCTGCTAACCAATCCACATAAGTCATCTCACGAACTTGACTCTTATCTTTTAGAATAACAAGGTACTTATCTCCCCACCACTCTCCTCTTCCAGCAGTATTATTTGCTCTTAATTCCTCCGAGTACTGGTAAGCATAACTATCTCCATCCTTGCCATCAAAAGTTATTTGCTTAACAGTATTCACCTGTTTATCTTTAAGAAATAGATTATATCCCTTAGTCAGTATTTCATATTTAGGATTGATCCCTTCATCAGAAGACATCATAAAGATATTACAACGACCAAGTTGCTTATTGACTGCCTCATTTTGACTAAAACTTAACAAGCCCTTTGCTCTGTCATAGCGAAAGAAACGCCCATCCTTCTTCCAATAGAAATGCCCCAATTGATTCTCATCAAAGACTAAGCCATAGTAACTGACCTGATTGGGCTTGATATATTTGCCAACTAATTTGTAGTATTGCGTAGCAAAGTCAGACATATCCTTAAATAGAGGCTCTTGCTTTCCAGTCTTGGCATCAAGGAGATAGAGGATTTTCGCTCCATTTTCATCTGTCGTTTCGTAATAGAAATGTCGTCCATCCTTGAGCCAATGCGGATAAACATAGTACTGATTAGCATAAGCACGTAGATGAGCCTCAGAAGCACGCTCTATCTTAGCCCAGTCAACTACGGCACGCTCTGCTATTAGCCTTTCAGCCTCCTTTACTGCAGCCAAAGCATCTACACAGCCCTTAGTCTGCTCCTTAACACCTTTGAGCGGACGAGCAGTCTTAATCAGAATCTCTTTAATTTCATCTGCCTTTAACTTAGGGAAATAGGCTCTTAACATTGCTGAGATACCAGAGACAATTGGAGCGGAGAAACTTGTACCATTAACGGCTTTTTGATTTTCTGCCTGAGAAGTTCCCCAAACATTCTTACCAGAAGCATAGACAGAGACTCTCTTACCATAGTTTGAAAAAGAAGTAAGTTGCCCTAAGTAATCCGTTGCCCCTACACAGAGGTAATTAGGAAAAACTTTGCCATCTTTCATTAGTCCGTCTGGATAATACTTAATCTTATCTATATCCTTACAGTCATTACCTGCTGAATGTACAAGTAATACATCATGCATCAAAGCATAATCTAAGGCTTCTTGCACCAGCTCACTCTGAGGTGAACAATACTTCCCAAAGCTCATATTGATAATACTTGCTCCATTATCTACCGCATAACGGATAGCAGTAGCAACATCCTTGTCATATTCATCACCCCTATCAGGGACAATACGCAGAATCATCAATTTAGCATCTGGATAAACACCCCTAATCTCAGGATGTACATTACCAGCACCCGCAACAAAACTTGCAACCAAAGTACCATGTTCTAAACCCTCACCCTTAATCTTGTTATTCCCATAAAAACGGTCTTCCCCATTCGTCATATCGTCTCCTAAAAGCGTACGTTTATCTACGCCGTCTTCCACACTCTTTAAGCGTTGTTCAATAAGGTTAAGGTGAGCCTCTTGTCGCTCTCTTAGTTTAGAGAGTAGTTCGCTTGTATCGGCACGCATAAGATCAGCAACAAGCACTTCTGCCTCTTGCTCCAAGAGTTTATGTTCCAAAGGTAAGTTCATAAACTGTGCAAGAGTAAGCTCAAACCTATCCACCGAAGGCACGGTCTGTAAAATAGAGTCTATCCTATAATAACTATATTTCTTGCGTTGTTCAAGATCTCGTAACTTAAAATACCTATCTATGCGAATTATCTTACGCATCTTCTTATAATAGAGGTAGGTCTCATCTTGGCTATCCTTTGGGAAGTCTTTATATCTCTTGTGCAAACGCTGAAACTCTCTATACTCTTGCGTACCAACAGAAGTAAGATCTATCTTGCCATCCGCCGAACCGATAAAGTTCCAGCCGTTCAGGTCATCTATGTAGCCATTCTTATCATTATCTCTGCCATCAGGGAAGACACCTTCCCCCTGATTAAACCACAAAGCGTCCTCCAGCTCAGGCGAATCAGTATCCAAGCCCGAATCAATAATAGCAACAAGAACTTTTTGAGGCTTTGAGCCATTATACTCTTTGAGGTATTTTAGAGCTTCATCCGAATGTGTCCCCTGAAATTGTTCGCTGTATTTCCTATGCCAATTCCTACGACTAATAGTATCGTTTTGGGCATTGGTTTGATTGCCTATCAAGAAGATTGATAAAACAAGTACAAATACTCTATAAAGTCTTTCCATTCCTTTTATTAGAAGTAAATTATTGATTATGCTCAAAATTAACTATTTATAATTAAAAGTACAACTAAATTGTCTCCTTAAAAATCTATTTTGCATAAATTAGATATTATATCGTACACGACACATAAGCTGACAATTTGACAATTATTATTTTCCTTTCAAACATTAAGCTTATTGAAACAAGAATCGTGAAGGGAAATAGTCTCAAATAAGATAGAGAAATTCTTATAAAAAATCTGTTAAAAAAATAACGTATATCATTCAAAAAAGTTATATATGTTAGTTGAAAAAGTAATATATATCATTTTGAAATTTAATATATGTTATTTTTTCGAACAACTTACAGCATCTCAAAACACAAACACAACAATCTATCAAACAACACATTAACAAGAAAAAAAAGAGAATATCTCATAATATAAAACACCTAAAGAGACTGTATCGTTTTTTATCCCCCCTATGTTGCGAGCATAAAAGGCTTCCTGTAATTACAACATACAAAGAAACAACTGATGAGGAATTTTAATCATAAAATATATTTTCAGTTAGAATGTCTGAATCCTCATTCAAATTTCACATTAAATCAACAAACACACTCTTAATCTAACTGCATTTAGCACAATTATTCAAACATATTTAATTTACATACAATAATTTATATAAAAAAATTAGTATCAGAAACATTTGCAAGTAATATAGAAAGTCTATACATTTGCGATGTGAATATATGAGTTGTTATAGCTTAGTTGAAATACATCAAAATATGCTATGAGTTTGACAGCTCTTTTTGTTCATTCTTTACCAGAGAAAGAAATATCAATTATGAACCTGCTCCAAGACTATAAGGTTTTAGGGCTATAAAAATGCAATTATATGAAGGAACTGTTAATATCATACATTAAAACTATTGTAGTTTTAATCCTTGTTACAGTTTTTGTTTCTTGTTCAAACAATAAAGAACCTGAACTTAAACTTACAAAAGAAGATCTTATTGGAATTCTGTGGGAAATTAAAGAGTTTAAAGTAGTAAAAAGACCAGAGTCGAACGAGTATTATCCGAGTAATTATAGTACCCATACCTGTACTTTCAGAAAAGATGGAGTCTTTAAATATACAGGATGGGGTTCAACATTTCATTATGAAGTTTCAAATGAAATACTTTATTTAGATGATGAGGCATTTAAGATAGCAAAATTTACAGGAGACTATATTGAATTAATATCTGAGGAAGGTCTGACTGATGATATTGCTATTAAGTCTGGATATGGTTTTCTTGTTAAGTATGAACTTCGGAAAATATAGAACTCTCTTTGAATAGATGATAGGGGGTGTCAAAAATTAAACTTTGACACCCCCTATTATATAAACTTAAACCTCATTATCTATATAAGAAACGTTTGATACTTTGCTTAGGCGTCTTCTCAAAAGGCTCTTTTCTCAACTCAAACTTAGTAATCTGCTCGTAAACAGCCAATTCTTTATTAAGAGTGGCTCTTTCACTAAGGATATTTTGCCAAGCTTCATCTTCAGAAATCCCCTGCTCTTCAAGAGCCAAAGTATTAAGCACAATCAAAGCCTCAAGCTTACTCTCACGCATGATAACAAGATTTTCAAGGACATGAGGTAAAAGGTTAATTTTAGCCTCTAACTCTTCTGGATATATATTTTGCCCAGAAGGACTTAACAACATAGTCTTACTACGCCCCTTGATGTATAGGAAGTTATCCTCATCTTGTGAGCCTAAATCACCTGTTCGCAACCAACCATCTTCAGTAAAGAGTTTCTCTGTCTCAGCTTCATTCTTATAGTAACCCAAACAAACATTCTCGCCCTTGACCTGAATCTCTCCAACAGGACGACCAGCCTCATCTTTCCGACTAACATCACTTTCTTCTAAATCATTTACATCAATACGAGCTGTCATATAACCATCAAGTACCTGACCACACGAAGCAAGACGCCAATCTTTAGAAGGAGAAAAGGCTATAAGAGGAGCACATTCCGTCATACCATAACCAACCGTAATGGGGAAGCCAATCTTCTTTAAGAATGCTCCAACCTCTGGATTAAGAGCAGCTCCACCAACGATAACCTCACGAGCAATGCCTCCAAGTCCTCTAATAAGTTTTTTGCGAATCTTCTGATGGATTGCATCTTTGACAAAAGGTACTTTAAGTAAGAACTTAAACTTAGGCTTCTGTATAATTGGATAAATTGTATTTTGATAGATTTTTTCCAAGATTAGAGGTACAGAGACAACAATATTAGGCTCTACCTCCTTAAATGCCTTTGCCAAGATACGAGGTGTTGGGAGACGACCAAGTATCGTTACATGTACCCCCAAAGTCAATGGATATAGGAAGTTTACCGAACAGCTATAAGTGTGGGCTAAAGGCAGAAAACATAATAAGCGATCCTTTGTCTCTAAAACCTTCTTATTTGTACAGAAAATGATATTGCCTGCAAGGTTATTACCCGTAACCATAACGCCCTTACTAAAGCCTGTCGTTCCAGAAGTATAGTTCAGAAGTACCATTTCATGATTAGGAGTCTGATAGTAAGCAATATCTTCTTTGCTTACACCTTGAGGGTATTTCTCTTCAAATAGCTTATTGCAAAGCTCCTCTGAATAGCGGTTTTCTTTATCACAAAGAACTTTATGAGACTGAAGATCTTTGACATGAATAAGCTGAGTAAAGTCCTCAATTCTCATCTTATCCCATAAGGTTGAGTTGATGTAGAGGAGCTTAGAGTCAGAATGCTCAATGATAGTCGTTGCATCTTGAGCAGTAAACTCTGCAAGTATAGGAACGATCACAGCTCCATAAGTAACTGTTGCTAAAAAGAGAATACACCACTCTGCAGAGTCCTTCCCCATTAGAGCGACCTTATCCCCCTTCTTAAGACCTAATTGCTCAAACTCGATATGAAGTTTTGCCACTTCATGAGCTATGTCCTTATATCTATAACTATTAGCACCATAATTAGTTAGAGCTAACAAATCCCAGTATTCTTTTAGAGAATCTTCGTATAATGAAATAAAGTTCTTCTTAATCATTGATCTTAAAGCCTTTTTTATTTATATGCTCCATGCTTATCTGCACAGATTTCTATTTTTGTGCAAAGATATATGATATTTCCAAGACTATCAAATAATTACGATTTTCAAGGTAAAAAACTTCTTAGTCTCACACTGATGAAACAGCTGTCCCAATTCAATTAAACTCATTCTTTTTTTTGTACTTTTGTTTCTATTAGATAAGAGTTCATTAGGCTTGTAATAAATAGAACAATCAAGCATAGCAAAAGAAATAAATATGACACAAAGAAAAAGACTATTCCTATTAGATGCTTTCGCACTTATATATAGAGGCTATTATGCCTTCATAAAGAATCCTCGTATTACCTCTAAAGGAGACGATGTCAGTGCCATCTATGGTTTCCTGCTCATACTTGAGGAACTCTTAGAAAAGGAACAACCAGACCGAATCGCTGTAGTCTTTGACCCTCCTGGTGGAACGTTTAGACACAAGGAATTTGAGGACTACAAGGCTCATCGTCCTGAGACGCCTGATGCCATTCGCTTTGGCGTTCCCCTAATAAAAGATTTACTTCAAGCTTATAATATTACCAGCGTTGAGGTTCTTAATTATGAGGCTGACGATGTCATCGGCACACTTGCCAAGACAGCAGAGCAGGAAGGTTTTGAAGTCTTCATGGTAACCCCAGATAAAGACTATGCTCAGCTTGTAAGTCCACATATAAAGATGTATCGCCCCAACCATAAGGGCGGAGGCTATCAGATTTGGGGAGAAAAAGAAGTTTGTGAGAACTTTGACCTTGACAACTGCAGCCAAATCATTGATTACCTTGCTTTCGTTGGAGACTCGGCAGATAATCTACCGGGCTGTCCTAATGTAGGACCTAAGACAGCGAGCAAACTACTCAAGAAATATGGTTCGCTTGAAGGGGTTTATGCCAATATCAACAAAGAGAAGGGAAAGCTAAAGGAAAACTTAAGCTTAGGAGAGGAATCTGTTCGCAAAACACATTATCTTGCGACCATTTGTACAGATGTAAAGATAGAAGAAAGTCTTGAAGACTTTATTCGTCGTCAACCTAATAGCAAAGCCTTAGAAGACTTCTATACAGAGTATGAGTTCCGCTCAAGCCTTAGCAAGTTACAAAGACAGGGAGCTATCCAAGCAAATGATGATCAACTTTCGATAGAGCAAGAGCAAACATATACTGAGACACATGAGCCGATGGCAGATCTCTTTGGCTTTATAGACCCTGATAAGGAGATAAGTAAACCAATAGAAGAAGAGGAAAATTCGACAAATATAGAAGAAGTTAAAAGCTTGTCATCATTAAGTATTAAACCTAAGATATTAAAGACAAAGGAAGACTTAGAAGAACTACACCTAAAGGCTAAGCAAATAGGAGTAATTGCCTTTGATACAGAAACTACAAGCTTAGAGGCTATCAAGGCAGAACTTATTGCCATTAGCTTTGCACTTAGCAAGACGGATAGCTATGTCCTTTTTGTTCCAGAAAATAAGACAAAAGCTCTTAGTCTATTAGCACCTCTAAAGGCTTTATTTACAGACGAGCAAATCATCAAGGTTGGACATAATATAAAGTACGACATGCAGGTGCTGTTGAACTATGATATGGAGGTATCAGCTCCTTATCACGATACAATGATTGCTCATTATTTAATAGAGCCTGACAAGAGGCATGGACTCGATGAATTATCAAGACTTTATCTTGATCACGAGGCTCTTAGCTTTGAGGAAATGATTGCTCCTCAGAAGAAAAGCAACTTTAACCTTCGCTTGGTTGAGCAGGAGCGTTTAGCTTTTTATGCCGCAGAAGATGCCCTGATGACCTTGATGCTTCATCAAGAGCTAATGCCCAAACTCAAAGAATGTGAGCATCTGTCTTTATTTAATGATGTAGAGATGCCACTCGTACGTGTACTGCTTCGCATGGAGCGTCAAGGAGTTCGCCTTGACCTTGATGTCTTGGCAGAGCAAAGCAAAGCCTTAACAGAAGAGATGCAGGCATTAGAGAGAGAAATCGAAGAGGTTGCTGGTTATCCACTTAATGTTAATAGCCCAAAGCAGATTGGAGAATTACTCTTTGATAAATTGGAGCTTAACAGCAAGGCTAAGAAGACAAAAAGCGGTTCGTATAGTACGAGTGAAGATAAATTAGAGAAGCTAAGACATAAGCATCCTGTTGTAGAAAAGGTTTTAGACTATAGAGGACTTAAAAAGTTACTTAGCACTTATGTTGATGCTTTGCCTGACTTGGTATATGGAGATGGGAAATTGCATTCAAGTTTTAATCAAGCTGTCGCAGCAACAGGGCGTCTATCAAGTAGTAATCCGAACATTCAGAATATCCCTATACGCACTCCACAAGGAAGAGCCATAAGGAAAGCCTTTGTACATGATGAGGGAGATTATATATTTGTCAGTGCGGATTATTCTCAGATTGAGCTACGCCTAATGGCACACTTTAGTGGAGATGAGGGTTTAATCTCAGCTTTTTGCTCTGGTGAAGATGTACACCGAGCAACAGCAGCTAAAATTAACAATGTAAGCATAGAGGAAGTTACAGACGACATGCGTCGAGCTGCTAAGACGGCAAACTTTGGTATCATATATGGCATCTCTGCTTTTGGTCTTGCTGAACGTCTAAACATAGGACGTAAAGAAGCTAAGCAACTTATCGAAGGTTACTTTAGCTCTTACCCTAAAGTAAAATCTTATATGGACAACGTATTGATTGATGCCCGTACTAATGGCTATGTATCAACCCTACTTGGTCGCCGTCGTTACTTACCAGACCTAAATAACAGCAATGCCTTAGTGAGGGGTTATGCCGAGCGTAATGCGATCAATGCTCCGCTTCAGGGAACAGCTGCAGACATCATTAAAATTGCTATGATACGTTTGGATAAAGCTATCGAGGAGCGAGGCTTGAAGAGTCGTCTAATCCTACAGGTGCATGACGAACTAAACCTAAATGTTGCTAAAGATGAGTTAGATGAGATGCTTATCTTACTTAAAGAAACGATGGAGAATGCTTTAGAGATTTCAGTTCCTCTTGAAGTTGAAGTTGGCGTGGGTAATAACTGGCTTGAGGCACACTAAGGAAAATTAGGCGGAATCTGCTTATACTTATATTTACATAAGTAATTTATAAAACCTTGACAGGATTTCTGCTCTACTTTAGGAAGATTATTTGGCATCATAGGATTGTCTAAGGAAAGAAGTCTAAGTTGATAGATTGCTTTACCCTTTGGTGTCCTCTTATTAACAAAAGCGAAATTGTAAGCTATATCTTGCAGTTTGGTTTTAGCTTGAAAAAGAGACTCTGTTCCAAGATATGTTTTCTTAATAAGACGGAGACTAAGCATCATACCTCCCCGTGTTGCAGATGGACTATTCTGATTACTGATAAAGTTACCCAAGGAATAAGCAACAAGAGTATCATGATAGAGGCTATCACGTAGGTATTCCGTCCCCTGAACAACATGTGGATGACTTCCAATAACGGCATCTACATTTTGCTGATGTAACCAGCGAGCCAAGTCTTTTTGCTCTTGATTTGCTTGATGCTGATACTCTTGCCCCCAGTGAATAAAAATAATCTTATAATCTACCTTTAGGCTGTCAGCTTTAGCCAAGTCAAGGACAATCTGCTCTCGCTTAATTGTATCAATAACTGTTGGCTTTGGGATAGGCATGCCATTTGTACCATAAGTATAAGCAAGAAAAGCAAGACGAATTCCTTTAACTTCCATGATAAGAGGACAAGTATTTTCTCTCTCTCCCCTATTTCTATACGAGCCAAAGTGTTTCAGACCTAAACGATCTAATACATCAAGAGTACGGATAAGACCATTTCGCCCTCTATCTGCACTATGATTATTGCATGTTCCCATAAGATCAAAGCCAGCATTCTTAAGACCTTCTGCAAGTGCATCAGGAGCAGAAAACATCGGATAGCCACGATAAGGTTTGCCTGCCAAAGGAGTCTCAAGATTAGCTACTGCAAGATCTACCCCTTGAACAAGCGACTTAATCGAATCAAAGCAAGAGCTATAATCATAACTATCATTAGTCTTTTGGTAAGCTGCCCTAACTTGTGGTGTGTGAGACATCACATCGCCAACAAAGAGTAAGGAGCAGGTATCAACTCTTATACTATCTCCAACCTTTGTCCTCTTTTCTTGTGTTTGCCCCTTGCAAGAAAGAATCATAGGAATAAATAGAGATAGCCAAAAAAGTTTGTGTATCAGGGTATTCATGCTAAGTTTTTTTTTTTTATAGAGTGCCTTATCTTTATTTAGGATTTTAATTAGCCTATCCCTTGACTCTATTTGGATTATTCTTAACAAAATCTGCCCAGTTCTTAACTGCTCCAGAAGATGCTTGAGACATAGGCGAAGATGTCATAAAATGATGACAGAGAGCCGCAGCCAAACCGTCCGTTGCATCTAACTCTTTCGGCATGTTTTTTTGTGGGATTTTGAGGTAATGTTGCAACATTCCCGCCACTTGTTCTTTGGAGGCAGAACCGCTACCCGTAATGGCTTGCTTGATACGCATAGGGGCATACTCTGTGATAGGTATATCATAATTCAAGGCGGCTGCCATAGCCACACCCTGAGCCCGCCCAAGCTTGAGCATACTTTGTACATTTTTGCCGAAGAAAGGTGCTTCAATGGCAAGTTCATCAGGTTTAAACTCCTCAATCAAACCTGCCACTCTGTCGTAAATCCTTTTAAGACGCATGTAGTGATGCTCCATCTTGTCAAGCCGTATCACGCCCATGGCTAAGACTTCTGCCTTCTGCCCCTGAACACGTATTAGACCATATCCCATGATTACCGTACCGGGGTCAATGCCCATGATAATACGTTCGGCTGGCTTCATCTTTTTAGTCATACAACCAAGCCTCTAAAAGCATTTCAGTTGAGAATGTCAGTACTTGCTCGCCAAAGGTCTTAGTCAGCAAAGCTAAACTATTAGCTAATGCCCCTTCTTTAACTTCCTTAAGGCTATCTTGCCCTTCAACAACGAACTGTAGAGCAAAAGATTTTACTTCATCTCCGTGCGGATTGTTGAGAATGTTAAGGAATTTGATGTCCTTGATTGCCTTATCCTTTCGTAATTCAGGGAGGAAAACCTTTGAAATAAATGTCCTAAACTCCTCTGACTTTGCAAGCTCCATCATGAAACTTGTATTGAGTAATGTTATCATATTTTCTAATATATTTCTTAAACAAAGATAACAATCATTCAAAAATAATATACTATCTTTGCAGAGAAATAGGGAAAATCCTTTGGATTAAGCTTGTATTTCACTTGGGGGGATTAGCTCAGTTGGCTAGAGCACCTGCCTTGCACGCAGGGGGTCATCGGTTCGAATCCGATATCCTCCACAGATAAAGAGGGAGTGTTAAAACAGCACACCCTCTTTTTTCTTTATTGATAATGAGAGGGGTATGCTCTGCCTCAAACATCAGTTTGATTGCTGGTTTATCCTCACCAAAGACGAGTTCTTCTTTTAAGTTTGCTCTTTGCATATCTTTATTTCTGTCTCTTCTTGAATGTTCTAACAATTAGGAAAATCAATAAACTTAAAAGGAACACGCCTATCACCATATTTATGGCTAATTGACCTCCGACATCTCCGCCATAAAGCATTTTAACTAACCTCATTCCATCCTGTTCATATAAATTCTGAACACCGACTTTAGTAATAATGATTTTAGGTTCAATAGAACCATCACGAACATTCTTCATAAACTGAGTATATTGCTTAAAAGTCTCAAAAGATTGCCTAGGGGTTCCGTGGCTACCATTGAAAACATAACCCTCATTATACTCAGAAATTATTCTGTCACATCGGTTAATAACCTGACCCAAATCAAAACCTCTTTGCACGCCGACATAATCCAACAGAGAATCATAAAAGAAGTCACCAGTAAATAACTGCTTATACTTCTTATCAACTAAATAAATTGACTCAGGCGTATGCCCAGGGTTACTTACGACCTGTATCTCTCGACTACCTAAATCAATTATCTCATTAGGTTTTATCCACTTAGCAACCCTTATTTTATCAGGGTTCATTTGCAGAGTTTCATCAAATCCTAAGTCTAAGATATTATTTTTTTCCTTATCTCTTAGGTAGGGCAAGTCAATCATCCAAACGGACTCTTGCTTATCTATATGAGCTGTATGATCCAAGTGAAGATGTGAATAAAGCGTAATAATCGGCAAGTCTGTTATTTTCTTAACAATGGGGAGCAGATTACCTGTAAAACCTGTATCAAAAAGTATTGCCTTATCAGCTCCCAAGATTAGATAACTTGTATTGTAATACCAATTAACCTTTGGTTCAGAAATCGCATAAGTTTGAGCATCTATTTGCCCAACGGCATAGGTATCATCAATCCATTCAGCACCTTGCCAAAGAGGATAAGAGAAGTCTTCATCTTTTGCACAAGATGATAAGAGCAGTATAATGCTCGAAATAATCAATAGTAGCTTTTTATTCATAACAATTATTTGTGTCTTATTCATTTTAGTTTTGCCTAAATTAACAAAACATCTTTTTATTGGGAGTGTCCCAAAAAGTGTCTTTTGAGAGATGGACTTAAGCCTTAGGCTTTGCCTGAAGAATTGTTATTGGATTATGTTCATCAAGAGCGACCGTCATCTCTCGTGCAATCTGCCAGCCAATGGTCTTAACAGCTTCACGGAAGAGGTTCAGACTTTTCTCCGAGACAGAGTTAAAGACAATAAGTCCCTTATCTTGCATCTTGCTGTTTAGCTTGATGAGAAAGTCGATTAGCTTACCACCATGTCCACCGATAAAGACAGCCTCTGGGACTTCCAATCCGCTAATATCCTCTGCCATAAAATCGCCGATGTGATAGTTGATATTGGGAGCTGAGAAACGCTCACTATTTAGTCGCATAAGTTCGTCCCCCTCCTGCCTAATCTCAAAGCTACGTATATTTAGATGGGGAAACTGCAAACAAGCCTCAACAGAAACAGATCCTGTACAGAAACCTACGTCCCAGAAGTTCTGTACGCGATGTAGCTCCAGCATGCTAAGACTGAGCAGACGTATCGGCATCTTAGTAATCATTTTAGCACGACCATTAAGCCAATGAAAGTCTGCTTCATCAATCCCTAAAGGCGGAGCAAAATCAACTTTCCCATCTTTTGCCTCCAAAATGATGCAATTTGGAGCAGGGAAATCTCGCAGAGCTACCTCACTTAGCTCCAAGCAATGCACCTCTTCTCGTTCGCCACCAAGCAGAACACCCACATTCATCTTATAGCCAGTAAAACCATACTGAAGCATTCTCTCGGCAATGACGCGAGGTGTTTTCTTGCGATCAGTCAGAACGCCAAGTTTCCTTGTTCGTTCAATGAGAGCCTTATCAAACTCACGCCATGGACGACCTGTCAAAGAGCAGACACGCATATCATGATAAGGTAGAGTAAGGCTGTGAGCTAAGAGCTGCAAGGAATTGAAATAAGGGTAGGTTTTCCGAACTCTATTGGGGAACTCACGCATCAGCGTCGTTGTATAACCAAAAAACAAGGGATCACCAGAGGCAAAAACCATAATCTCTTCATCATATTCTGCATATTGGTCATAGACCTCCGATAGCGGAACTGTTATATCAATCCATATAGCATCTTGGGGTAGTAGCTTTGACACCAACTCATGATGACGTCTACCTCCAGAGAAAACTCGTCGTGCTTGAATAAGTTCAAGGATTTCATCTGTAAAAGTTACACCAGCCTCGTCGCCCATACCAAGGACAACAAAGCTAAGCCCTTCCTTCAATGCCTTCGCTTTATACATCTCGCCCAGGTCTTAGAGCCTCAGCATCATCAAAGCAAAGGATTGAATTTACTAAGGTTGCAGCAAGATTACTCCCCCCCTTTCGTCCGTCAATCACAAGTTTTGGGGTATCCTTAAAGCTCATTGCCATATATTTGGACTCACGAACATTTACAAAGCCGACAGGCGAAGCAATGATACCAGCAGGATTTGCCTTTTTCTTACGCATCAGATCGCATAGCTCAATAAGGGCTGTCGGTGCATTACCAAAGGCATAGAGTGCATTAGGGTGTTCTACAACTGCTAAGCGAATACCAGCCTGAGTACGTGTAATACCATATTTCTTTGCCATATCAGCCACTCGAGGATCATTTAGATAACACTTAACCTCGACACCGAGACGCTCCAAAGCTCCCTTCCTAATACCTGATGCCACCATCGTAACATCTGTAATGACAGTGTCTAAACGTTTGTCTATGATAGCCTGATGTAGCTCTTCGACGGCATTTTCATCAGAATAGAAAACCTTTTCCATCTCAAAGTCAGCCGTCGTATGTATCGTATGAATCAATGCCCACTTATGACCGAGTGGATAGTCCTGCGTACTAAGTTCACTCTCAATCGTTCGAAAGCTCTCAATCATAATGTTTTGACCAAGGTTCTTGCCGTCCTCATCAAGCTCACGATAATAACCACGTGGCGTGATGAAATGCCCTTCCCAGTTGTAGCTCTGTGAATTACCGATAAGCAAGACCGTAAACATGTCAATAGGCTCTGGGTCAAAGTCCCTCAAAGTCGTCAGATGTACTTCCTGCTCCTCTCTGCCAGCCTGACGCACATAGCCGATAGGCGTATCAAGAGAGCGATGCTTCTTAAAAATATCAATCAGGCGAGGCAGCTGCCAGTAACGTCCTTTACTTTTAGGATTGTAAATGGCAGTAACAAAGTCTCCCACAGCTGCCGCTTCTATACGTTTTTCAATACGCAACCAAGGAGTCATCAAATCCGAAAGGCTAATGATACAAAGGTCATGACCTATAGGACAACCAAGTAAGGCAGCTGCTTTCTGGAAGGCACTAATACCAGGTAATACCTCAATCTCAATATTATCTGCCCCTTTATCTCGTTTCATCTCGTAGAGCAGAGGTGCCATACCATATATACCAGCATCTCCAGAGCTAATAACACAAACGGTCTTCCCCTCAAGAGCATAGTTAAAAGCTTCTTCGGCACGTTTACGTTCCTTCGTCATACCACTATCTATACAAAGAGTATCTGGCGAAAGGTGTGCCTCAACAAACTGAAAGTAATACTTATAACCAACAATTACATCGGATTCTTTGATTGCCGTCATCACGGCTGGTGTTATATCGCATTCTGAACCTGGGCCAAGTCCAGCAACAATTATTTTATTCTGTTTCATAATCTTAATTATCAATTATCTTATCTCTTCAAAGATAGTGAAAATCTATTTAGTCCTTAAACAGGATAGTTTCACACTGAACAGACTGCAATCTCTTCTATAAGAAACTCGAGTTTCACCACCGTCAAACTGAAACTTTATTAGGGAGATAGTAGAATTTAGAAATCATCATAAGACATAAAAAAAAGAGGCTGTGTCAAAATGCAAATTTTGGCATGCACTATCATAAAACACCTAAATACTAAGCTTCCCTTAGGATATGCCTATGATTTGCTAAGCATATGCCTACGGAAGGGTAGCCAAATACCCCTATTGTATTAGGCACTTTTTCTCTTCAAATAGCGATAGGATTAGTAGCTATAGCAACAAAAGAGAGCGTGCCTTTTGACACACTCTCTATTATATTTTGTGTAAGAAGTCTATTAAGACAGCCTGTCTATTGCAGCACGCAAACGATTAAGGGTTTCTGCCTTACCAAGGATGGCTGTAATGTCAAATAGATGAGGACCTTTGGCTGCACCAACAAGAGCTAAGCGGAAAGCATTCATCACAACCCCCATACCATAACCTGATGCCTCAAGCCAAGCCTTAACCGTTGTTTCACTCTCTTCGGCAGGCATATCTTCAGCTAAGGTCTCAATGACGCTAATAAGTTCTGTCATCTGCTGAGGTGTTTGTTCCTTCCAGCGTTTCTTTACCGTCTTCTCGTCATACTCCGTCGGAGCTTGGAAGAAGAAAGAAGCTTGTTCCCAAAAATCTCCCAACAGCTGACAGCGTTCCTTAACTAAGCCAATAACCTTAGTCAAAATCTCTTCATTTACTTCGCCTAATTCTTTGACAAAGTAAGGCTTTACAAGAGCTAATAAGCCAGCATTATCATACTGCTGGATATACTGCTGATTGAACCATTTTCCCTTGTTGTAGTCAAACTTAGCTCCTGCCTTGCTACATTTCTCCAAATTGAAATGC
>PDWI01000628.1_pt1 | contig 56914 bp, 62 predicted proteins | sample 1430891 | NCBI WGS metagenome assembly PDWI01 (sample SAMN01162508, study PRJNA174530) | Oral metagenome, whole genome shotgun sequencing project. | biome: Marine environment; feature: Marine mammal; material: Swab sample of the gingival sulcus; isolation source: swab sample of gingival sulcus... | reverse complement strand
ATTTAACCTTGGAATGAAAATATCATAAGAATACTATAGCAAATAATATAAAGAAAATATTAAGTTTTATTCCCTAAATGGGGTCTGACCCCTATTTTTTACTACTTGCAAGTTCCATTATCTATATAATATAATGCTTCACTTAGCATATTACCATTTTCATCTGTTCTTTCAAAATCAATGTTGTCAATTGTACTACAATCTACATTTATTCCATTATAAAAATCACCTTCATTATTAGCATTATAAACTGAAAAGTTTATTAACCAATATATCAATCCTTCTTTATCTCTACCTCTCATTCCAACAGGTTTACCTGAAGTTTTTGATCCTATTATTTTAACATCTATATATGGTTTTAAACTATTTATAATCATTTCACTTGCTGAAGCAGTGGCTTCTGTAGTTAAAAAGAATACTCTACTTAAATTAATTGAATTATTATCTTTTTCAAAATAATATATAGAATTCTTATCGCTATTATTTTGATTCCATCTTAAATATGCTTGAACTGAATTTTCATTATTGTAACCAGCTATCTTATCTAATAAGATACTTGCAGTTAGTAAACTCCCACCACTATTATATCTAAGGTCAATAATCAATTCATCAATATGATTATTTTTAAAATATGTAAATGCTTCATCAACTTCATCTGCACTAGTAGATGTAAATTTATTAAAAAGCATATGTCCAACTTTTGTTCCATTTACTCTTGTTAAAATTTGTGTTTTTGTATTCTTGTATGTATATTTTGATGGTGTAATTGAAATATTTAATTCTTGTCCATCTCTTTCAATTGTAAAAACACTTTGAATATCAAGATTTTCTTGAGCTTCATTATAAATTGTACTTGTAGCATTTTTATAATTAACTTTTGTAACTATATCTCCTCTTTTTAGTCCAGCATTATAACAAGGTGAATTTATTTTCATTGTTTTAATTTTATTACCAAAATAATAACATCCAAAACCTTCGGAAATTTGTCCTGAACTATCCTCATATTCTTTAATAGTTTGCGAATAGCTCCACTTATCATATGTTGAATATTTTAAAGCATCTATCATCTCTTTAGGTTTTTGATAAATACTGTAGTCTACGTTATCTGCTACTTGATTGTACCACAAGTATTCTGTTTGAAATAAATTGTATAGAAAACTTTTTTGGCTTTCATCAAATACTGTACTTTTTTTTTGTGTCGATGAACCACCTCCTCCACCGCAACCAATTAATAATATTGTTACAATTGGTATTAATAGTAATTTTTTCATCATATCTCCAAAATATAAATTTAAATAGGAGTGTTAATCTATAAACACAATTATTTATTAATCGTACACTTTATCTATTTATCACTTAAATATACAAATAACACAACATATTATAAATCTTTTAAATACAGCACTTATATAAAAAAATTATAATATGCAATGCTTTTGCATATATTTTATTATATGGTTTATATAGGAATACCAATAATAAATGTATACTTCGCATAAAATCTTAACAAAAATACATTTTATGATGGGATAAAAAATAGCTAAAAAATTTTAGTGCATAAGGCTAACATATTTTTTAAATTTTTCTCCCCTTTCTTTATACGAGCTAAATTGATCTAAAGATGCGGCGGCTGGGGATAATAGTGCTATGCTATTATTTTTATCTTTAAAATTTTGATTTATAGAGTATATTGCTTCTTCTAAAGTATCTAATTTTTTAGCATTTATCTTATAATATTTAGCCAAATCCGATAATTTACTTGCGTTTTTACCTATTAAATAAAGTTCTACATTATATTTTTGTAATTCAGTAAATAAAGGTTTTAAATCAGCACCTTTATCATCTCCTCCTAAGATAAGAAATATTTTTTTCTCTTTATATAATTTTAATGCTTGCATTGTTGCATCTATATTTGTTGCTTTACTATCATCAACCCATACTCTATTTTTAAAATCTTGAAATTCTTCTAGCTTATGGGGGTCTTGTATAAAACTATTTATTTTTTTATAATCAATTTTATTTGTAATAATTTTTGACACACCCAAAGCTAATAGAGCATCAAGTAAAAAAGGTTCTTTAAAATGTATAGAAGAACTATCAATATCAAACTTTTTTGCTAAATCATCTGCATTATTATAATATATTGTTTTTGCTTTTGTTGGATAATTTTGAAATTTAGATGGTAGTATTGCAATATCTTCATTGCTCATAAATTGTAATGGTTTTATTTTTGCTTTTTCATACTCTTTAAAACTCCCATGCCAAGAAAGATGATCTTCTTTTACTGGTAATAAAACATAAATATTAGGTTTTGCTTTTTTTGTATAATGAAGAGTAAAAGATGACGTTTCTAAAATCCATATATCTTTTGATCTATCCATAGTAGCTAGTGGTACACCAATATTACCACCACATTGGCTGTTATATGAAGATAAAAGATGTTGTAACATTTGTGTAGTTGTTGTTTTCCCATTTGTGCCACTTATCCAAATGGTAAAAGGCATCGTATCTTTCAATAGATCATATTCACTTATTAAATTTTTTGTATTTTTTACAAGTTGGTTATATGGTGGGATTCCTGGACTTACTACTGTTACCTCATCAGAAGTTTTATCATAAATATCTATATTTTTATCATCAAATAAACTAGCCTCTTTATAAATCTCTTGTATAGCTTGTCCTGTTTTTCCTTTTCCTAAGATTCTCATTTTATGTCCTGTTAGATTATCGTATTTTTAAACTAGCAAGAGCTATAAGATTTGTCATAAAAGCTATAATCCAAAAACGAACAATAATTTTATTTTCTGTCCACCCTTTTTGTTCAAAATGATGATGAATAGGAGCCATTAAGAAAACTCTTTTTTTTCTATATCTAAAACTTCCTACTTGAAGTATCACTGAAACTGCTTCCAAAACAAAGATAAAACCAATGGCAAATAAAAGTATCTCACTTTTTGCAACAATTGCTAAATATCCAATAAATCCTCCTATAGTTAAACTACCACTATCTCCCATAAAGATTTCTGCAGGGTGTGCGTTATACCATAAAAAAGCGATTAATGCCCCCATAAAAGAAGCTCCCACTATAGCTAACTCTCCTACAAGTTTTATATTTGGTAAAAGTAAATACTCACTTAATATTGCATGACCTGTAATATACACTATCAAAGACAAAGTAAAAAATGAGATAATAGAAGGAACCGTTGCTAAACCATCTAATCCATCAGTTAAATTAACAGCATTCGTACTAGCTATCATAACTAAAATCCAAAAAACAATAGCATAAAAACCCATATCAAATAAAGGAAATTTTGCAAAAGGGATATAAAAATCTGTAGGATGATTTGCATAAAATAAAACTGAGATAACAGCCAATGACGCTATAATCTGAAATACTATTTTCATTTTAGGAGATAATCCTTCATCATTTTGATTTTTTGTTATCTTTGCTAAATCATCTTTTATCCCTATAATACAAAATAAAAATATTGTAACTATAGCTCCTATTACATAAATATTATTAAGCTTTGCTGTTAATACAGTAGCAATTAAAGTAGTTATTACAAACACTAAGCCACCCATGGTAGGAGTACCCACTTTTAATTGATGACTATTGGGTGCTAGATCATATATAGGCTGATTTGCATTTCTAGATTGTGCCCAACGGATAAATTTAGGCATTAAATATACTGTCATAAAAAATGCAATAAAAAAACCTATCCCTGCTCGTACAGAGATATACTGAAAAATATTAATATCTAAATGTCTATAAAACCAATAAAACAATGTTTAACCTTTTTGAAGTAGATATGTGCTAATATATACCCGAAATAAAATGGATTTTATCTAAATTAGCCAAAAAAGGTAATAAATTAAATGTCAACAACAAAAAAAGCTTTATTGATAATAACAGATGGGATTGGGCATAATAGTTCATGTAAGTTTAATGCATTTTGTAATGCAAACAAACCAACTTATGATCAGCTATTTAAAAATGTTCCATATTCACTTATACATACTTATGGAGAATCAGTTGGCTTACCAAATGGACAAATGGGAAATAGTGAAGTTGGTCATATGAGTATGGGTTCAGGAAGAGTTTTATATCAAGATTTAGTAAAAATAAATATTGCAATTAAAGAAAATACACTAAAAGATAATAAAATATTAAAAAAAACGCTCAATAATTCAAACAATATTCATATAGTAGGACTTTTAAGTGATGGAGGAGTTCATTCACATATAGATCATATCATTGCACTAGCCCAAATTGCCCAAAAAAATAATAAAAAAGTTTTTCTTCATCTTATTACAGATGGAAGAGATGTAGCACCTGATAGTGCTACTGTTTATCTAAAACAAATTTTAGATATTTGTTCTAAAAATATTATGATAGCTACCATTAGTGGAAGATTTTATTCAATGGATAGAGATAATAACTGGGATAGAATTCAAAAAGCTTATGATCAAATAGTAAATGCTAAGACACTTTATAATAATTCAGTAGAAAAATATATAGAGGAACAATATAAAAAAGATATTTATGATGAATTTATTGAACCTATTTCATTTAATAACTATGAAGGTATAAAAGAAAATGATGGTGTGATATTTGCTAATTTTAGAAGTGATCGAGCTAGAGAACTTAGTAACTCTTTTGCGAATAAATCTTTTAATCAATTTAAAACGACAGATATCTCTTTTAGTGTTATTACTATGACTCAATACGATAAAAATCTTCCTTTGCCAATAATGTTTCCAAAAGTTACCCCTAAAAATGTTTTATCTGAAGTGATTGCAAATCATAATCTTACGCAACTACACACAGCAGAAACTGAAAAATATGCACATGTAACATTTTTCTTTAATGGTGGAAGAGAAGAACCATTTAAAAATGAACAAAGAGTTTTAATCCCTTCTCCAAAAGTAGCAACATACGATATGAAACCAGAGATGTCAGCTCCAGAAGTCTCAAAAGCTGTTCAAGATGGTATAGAAAGTGGTATAGATTTTATTGTAGTAAATTTTGCAAATGGTGATATGGTAGGACATACAGGCGTTTATGAAGCAGGGATAAAAGCAGTTGAAGCGGTTGATTTAGAACTAGGGAAGATTATAGAGAAAGCAAAACAAAATAACTATGGTGTAGTACTTACAAGTGACCATGGAAATTGTGAAAAGATGAGAGACGAAAATGGAAAAGTTTTAACAAATCACACAGTTGGAGATGTATATTGCTTTGTTATAGGTGATAATGTAAAAACTGTTAAAGAAGGGGCATTAAATAATATTGCGCCTACAATACTAAAACTAATGAATTTACCAATACCCAAAGAGATGGATAATCCATTAATTTAATATATGGGAAGTTAAAAGTATGATAAAAAAACTTCTTATAGTAGTATCTCTCATTGCAATAGGTATCATAATAGGACTTATAATTTTGTATTCTCAAATTAGATTTGATATTGATAAAATTGTCAATTATAAACCGCGACTTACTACTCAATTTTTTGATAGAAATGGTGTACATTTAGGCAATATATTTGATAAAGAGAATAGGATCTATGTAAAATATAACGCCATTCCGCCAAGGGTAATTGAATCTTTAGTAGCTATAGAAGATACAAACTTTTTTGAACACAATGGTATAAATATAGATGCAATATTAAGAGCCATAATAAAAGATATTAAAGCCATGGCTTTAGTTGAAGGAGCAAGTACACTCACACAGCAACTCGTTAAAACAATGGTACTCACGCGAGATAAAAAAATTATTAGAAAGATAAAAGAGGTTTTATTATCTATAAGATTAGAAACACTTTTAAGCAAAGAGGAGATTTTAGAAAGATATTTAAATCAAGTCTATTTTGGTCATGGGTATTATGGGATTAAGACAGCTGCAATTGGTTATTTTCATAAAGAACTTGATCAACTAAATTTAAAAGAGATTGCTATATTAGTGGGGCTTCCAAGAGCTCCTAGTTTTTATGATCCCACAAAAAAACTAAAATACTCTTTAATAAGAGCCAATCAAGTAATTAGAAGACTAAAAACTTTAGGTTGGATAAATCAAAGAGAATATGATAACTCAATCAATTATATCCCAACTGTTTTTAACGATACATTATCAAAAAATAAAACCCCTTATATTTTAGATACAGCTATAAATGAATTAAAAGACGATGTAGAAGATCTTAAAACAGGTGGATATAAAATAGATTTAACTATTGATTTAACAGCACAAAATATTGCTAAAGATGCTTTAAAATATGGATATAAGCGTATTTTAAAAAGAGATAAAGCAAAAGATACAGAGAAAAGTACAACAAAAACACTCAATGGCGCTATGGTTGTTTTAGAAAATAATTCTGGAGCTATTTTATCAATGGTAGGTGGTATTGATTATAAACAATCCTCATTTAATAGAGCTAGACAAAGTATGAGACAGCCAGGAAGTTCTATTAAACCATTTTTATATCAAGTTGCATTAAATTTAGGGTACTCCACAGCAAGTCACTTAGTTGATATCTCTAGAACTTATAAATATAATTCTAAAGAAAATAAAAAAAAAGTATGGCAGCCAAAGAATTATGAAAAAAACTTTAAGGGACTCGTAACATTACGATATGCTTTGGTTCATTCTCGAAATCTTGCAACTATAAATCTTGTTACTGATATGGGAATCGATATTTTATATAAAGAATTAGAAAGATATGGATTTAGAAATATCCCTTTTGACTTATCAATTGCACTTGGAAGTTTCGGAATATCACCTTTGAGTTTAAGTGAACAATATACAATATTTTCTAATAATGGAATAATGGTTACCCCTTATTTAATATCAAGTTTAACAAATAGATATGGCCAAAAAATTGTTTTTGAGAAGAAAGAACAATATATTATGGAGCCAGAACAAACTTTTTTAATGACCTCAATATTAAAAGATGTAGTACAAAAAGGTACGGGAAGAAATGCAAAAGTAAAAGATCTAGAGATAGCTGGTAAAACAGGAACAACAAATAACAATGTTGATGCATGGTTTTGTGGCTATTCTCCAACTTTACAAACTTTGGTTTGGTATGGTAATGATGACAATAAACCTATGGGAAGAAGAGAAACAGGTGGAAGAACAGCTGCTCCTGCTTTCTCTTATTTTTATAAAAAATGGATGCAACTTCATCCTGAAATTCCAAGAAAATTTTCTCGTCCCAAAGAGGTATTTTCACAAAAAATCAATGGAGAAGATGAAGTATTTACGCAAACTTCAAATATCCCTAAAAATGACAATACCATGGAGATTCAATCAGAACATCTCAAGCATAAAAATATTTTATTTTAAATATGTAACCAAACAGTAATAGTCATATATTATACTTTCTTACATTAAAAAAAGGAAGTTATAAAATGACTAGAAAAAAAACGGCTATTGCACTTTTACTTACATCTGCTTTAAGCGTATCTTTAAGTGCTAGAGATCAAATAAAAATTGTTGGATCATCTACTGTATATCCATTTTCATCGGCAGTTGCTGAAGAGTTAGGTGCAACAACAAACTACCCTACTCCAGTTGTAGAATCTACTGGATCAGGGGGTGGTATGAAGTTATTTTGTGCTGGAAATGGTATGAATACCCCAGATATTACAAATGCATCACGAAGAATGAAAACAAAAGAGTTGAAACTTTGTAAAAAAAATGGTGTCACAGATATAACAGAAGCTGTTATTGGTTTTGATGGTATTGCATTTGCTCAAGCAAAATCAAATACATCTTTTTCTATAACAAAAAAACAATTACTTTTAGCAGTTGCCGCTGAAGTACCTTCAAAAGATGATAAAAAATTGATATCAAACCCATACATAAAATGGTCGGACATTGATACTTCATTACCAAATAGAGAGATTATCATCTATGGTCCTCCAAAATCATCTGGTACAAGAGATGCCTTTGAGGATATGGTTTTAAAAAGTCAAACAAAAAAAATGCCCTTATATACTGCACTCTATAAGGCTGATCCAATTAAAAATAAGGCATATAAAAAATATAAAAAAATCAGAACTGATGGAGTATATATTCCAAGTGGTGAAAATGATAATCTCATTGTTTCTAAATTAAATAAAAATAAAGCTGCATTTGGTATCTTTGGGTACTCATTTTTAATAGAAAATGATGATAAAGTGCAAGGTGCAAAAGTAAATGGTGTATTACCAACTCCTAATACAATTTCAAGTGGTCAATACCCTATTTCAAGAAGTTTATTTTTCTATATAAAAAATTCACATGCTCAAAAAGTACCTGCTATGTCTGAATATATAAATATGTTTATGTCTGAAGATATGATAGGAAAAGAGGGGATTTTGGGTGAAATTGGATTAATTGCTTTACCTGATTTAAGACAAAAAGCCATTAGAGATTCTGTGGCAAAAAGGGTAAAAATTACTTTAGAAGAGTTATCTAAAAAACACTAATTTACAAAAGGGAAAACTCCTTCCCTTTTATGATTTCTTATAAAAATCAATGATCTTCAAAAACGAATGTAATATTCTCTTTTTTTAATAAATCTACAAATAAATTAAAATATTTTTTTGCTTCATCTTTATCATATGAACCTACAGAGATAACAACTGTTCTTTTAGTACCTGATATCTGTGGTAAAGAGGAAAAATCAAGATTTTTAGGTAACTGCTTCATTATATCAATCAAATCATTTTCACTACAATTGGCTTTTAAAAAATATCTAAATTTTTCTTTATTTTTTGGAAAAAATCTATCTAATGCTTCGATAACCATACTTTGAGACATAGATGGAAAGCCAGGAGTAAAAAAATATCTCCCCTCCAATGAAAAACCAGGTACATTATTGACCACATTATGCAATAACTTTGCATTTGTTGGTAAATTTGCCATATCTACACGATGAGGATAGGCATCTTGTCCAAACTCTTGTAATATACACTCTAATGAACCTTCGTTTACTTCCATTTTTCCATTAGTAAAAATATTTGCTGCACACACTCGCGTATAATCATCAGGAGTTGCACCTATCCCACCAAAACTAAATAAAACAGCATCAGGATCATTTTTAATAAGTCTAAAAATATCTTCTATAAAAGGTGGCTCATCTTTTATAACAAAACTCGCTTTTTGTTCCCAACCTCTTTTTAAAAGTTCTTTATTGAGAAATGAAAAATGGGCATCTTTACGACGCCCATTTAAAAGTTCTGTACCAATAATAACTGAATAAAAATTCATTTATATTTTACTTTGAATAAATATATCCATTTCATCAACAATCTCTTCAATTGTTCTTTCACCATTTATTTTAGTAAGTAATCCCTTAGCACCATAAAACTCTTGAATTTGTGCTAATGGTTCAGTGTATACTTTCATTCTATTATTAAATACTTCAACATTATCATCAGCCCCCCTTGCTCGTCCTAAAACTCTATCACACGCCACATCTTCAGAAACTTCAACCTCTATAACATTTACAAGTTCAACAGAATCTTCATTTTCTAGGTACTTATCTAATTCTACCATCTGTTCACCACTTCTTGGATAACCATCAATAACAACAGTTGGTGTTGGTGCATTTTTAATAGCTGTAACAATTGTTTCAATTACAATTTCAATTGGTACAAGATTACCTTGACTTACATATTTATCAATTGTTTTTCCAAGCTCACTTCCTGTAGCTACTTCAGCTCTAAACATATCACCTGTACTATAATGTGTAATATCTTCGTGTTTTGCAGCGATTAACTCAGCATCTGTTGTTTTACCACTTCCTGGTGCTCCGATAATTAAAAATAATTTTTTCATGTCTTTCCTTAATTGGGTTTAAATTAATAGTATTATATCAAATAATATTTAAATTTTATCATACTGTTTTTATATTATCTAGTATATAATTAAACATTCAATAAAAAGGAAAAAGATGAAAAAATTATTAATTTTAATGGTGAGTGTTGTTATCTCATATGCTCAGATGACATTTAGTAACCCGCAACCGTCGTTTGAAAATCCTAGAAAATGGGTCATCAAATTAAGAATAGCAGATAAAGAAACTGTAAATCATATGTTAGGTTCGATATATAATGTTCTTAAAGAATATCCAGCAGAGTCTATAAAAATAGCTGTTGTAGCTTATGGTAAAGGGATGAGAGTTTTAAAAAAAGACTATGATAAGCATATTTTATCACGAATCTCATCATTAATGGACTATGATGTAGAGTTTATTGCTTGTAAAAATACAATGGATACAATGAAGTGGACAGAAAAAGATTTTATTGATGACTTAACTTATGTACAAGCTGGTGTTGCTGAACTTATTGAAAAGCAAGTTGATGGGTACTATGAGACTACCCCATACTAAATAAAGGATTGATAAGTGATTAGAAAAATTATTTTAGGGTTAATTATCTCTTCTCTTACATTATTTGGTTTTGAATATAAACTTGAACCAAAAAAAGTAAGTGATAATGTATGGTGTTTTTTTGGAAAACTAGAAAAAGTAACAAAAGAAAATGGTGGATATATGTCAAATAGTTGTTATGTTAAAACGAAGAATAGCTATGTAGTCATAGATAGTGGTCCAACATACAATTTTGCAAAAGAAGCTTATAAAGTTATGAGTAAAATAAAAAAACTCCCTGTAAAAGCTGTTATAAATACTCATGATCACGATGATCATTGGCTTGGAAATAGTTTTTATAAAGAAACATTTGATGCCCAACTTATTGGAGTGGAACTTCAAGATAAAAATTATAAAGCTGGAGATAAAACAAGAATGTTTCATCTATTATCAGAAGATGCAATCAAAGGGACAAAGATTGTCAAACTTGATAAGCATATTAAAAAGCTAACGACACTTCAATTTGGTGGGGAAAAGTTTATCCTTGTCCCTATAGGAACAAAAGCACATACAGCTGAAGATATTTTTATTTTTATGCCTAAAAGAAAAATTCTCTTTAGTGGGGATTTGGTTATGAATGGAAGAATAACATCAAATAGAGATGGTTCAGTTATTGGTTCATTAAAAGCTTTAGAGATGATAAATTCATATAAATGGGAGATATTGATTCCAGGACATGGTTTTGATATATCTAAAACAGCTACCGATGAATTTGTACAATATTTTACTTTACTAAAAAAAAGAGTTCTTAAAGCAGTAGAAGAGGATGTTGGTGCTTCAGAAGTAAATAATTTTGTTCATCTTAATGAATTTAAAGATAAGGCCTTATTTGAAGAACTTAATAAATCAAATATTTTTGATGCCTATAGAGAATTAGAGTTCTATGAAGAGGAATAGTTGAAGGTAAAACTATTTTTATTTGGATTATTTATATTTATTTTTTCTATTCGTCTTCAAGCAAGTGATGAAACTTTGAATATAGATAGTCTTATAATAAAAGCATCAAAAGAGAAAAAGCAACTTTTAGTATTTTTTCATATGACACATTGCGGATATTGTAAGCGTATGAAAAATATCACATTACAAGATAGCAATGTTCAAAAAAAGATAAAAAAGCATTTTTTATTTAGGGATATCAATATTAACGATAAAGAAAAGGTACTATTTCAAAATCAAAACTATTCTAAAAAAAAATTTGCCCATTCTTTAGATGTTGACTTTTTTCCTACTGTTTTATTTTTTGATAATAATGGTGAAATAACCTATACTGTAAGGGGTCATAGAAAGATAAAAAAGTTTCAAAAAATATTAGAATATATAAAAACAAAATCATATGAAAATATTGATTTTTTTGATTATAGCAAGAGTGAAAAGAAATAGCAAAATTTTATAAAAATATATTAAGCAGAATTAGTATAGTATTGCAATAATCATTATCATAATCGTAGTAGATAGATAAAAAATTAAGGGGATTTTACATGGTAAAAAAAATTATTGAATTTTTTATGGATAATAGAGCCTTAAATCATTTACTATTCCTCCTTTTACTATTAGGTTCTTATTTTTCATACAATAATTTAGCAAAAGAGATGTTTCCACCATCTTCTTTAGAAAGTATAGTTGTAAGTGGTTCTTATGTAAGCAGTAGTAGTGATGTTTTAGATAATCTTATTGTAAGGGATATAGAAGAGATACTTAGTAATAATCCAAAACTATCAGATATAAGGTCCTCTATTTCAAAGGGAAGTTATTCAGTAAGTGCAGATATAAAAGAGGGTTCTTCAAAAAGTTTACTTATAAGTGATATTAAAACAAAAATAGCGGCTCTTAATACAACTTTCCCTGAAAATATGAAAGAACCAAAGGTTTATGCTGTTGATAGATTTTTTCCACTACTTTCTCTATCCATCTATTCAAAAGAAAGTAATAAGAAAAATAATATAAAAATAATAAAAAGTTTAAATGAAGAGATAAAAAAACTTGAGAATATTCATCTTTCCCAACTTCTTGGTGGCTTTGAAAAAACTCTTAGAATAAGTATTGACTATAAAAAAATAGATGCCTATGCTTTAAATAAAAGTAATACAATAAAAGCAATAGATTCTTTATTTTCCATTTATCCCATTGGAAAAATAAAATCAAAGAAGGAGGAATATTTTGTAAGTACTAAAATAACAGGACTTACAAAAAAAGATATTTTAGATACCAAATTAAAAATTGATAATCAAAGCCTATTTTTAAAAGATATTGCAAAAGTAAATTATCTTTACGAAAAAGAATCTTTAGATACTAGAACAAATGCAAAAAAATCCATCATCATTATGACAAAAAAAGCAAAAATGGGTGATAGTATGAAACTATCTAAACAAATTAGGAAGATAATAGAGAAATATGAAAAAAAACATCCTGACTTGAAGTTTGAAGTATTAACAGATTCTTCATTTTGGATAAAAAATAGATTAAATGTTATAAGTTCTAATATTATTATAGGACTAATTTTACTTTTCTTTGCTATTTGGATATTTATTTCCCTTAAAATATCTTTGGTGGTACTTATAGGTATCCCTGTGAGTTTTGCCTTTGGTTTTATAGGACTTGATTTTTTTGATAGTGGATTAAATACTATCTCCTTAATTGGAGTGTTATTAAGTCTTGGTATGCTTGTAGATGAAGCAATAGTCGTTAGTGAAAACATTTTAAGGCATAGGCTTTTGGGAAAAGATTTAAAAACAGCTTGTATAGATGGGACAAGTGAGGTCTTACCTACACTTTTTGTATCTTTATTAACAACAGTTATAGCTTTTTCTCCACTTTTATTTTTAAGTGGAGGTTTGGGAATTTTTGTTAAAGCCATACCTCTTATGGTAATTATTTTAATCCTAAGCTCTTTTTTGGAAAGTTTTATTTTCTTACCAAATCATTACGAACTTATAGTAAAAAATAAGCTTCATTATGCTCGTGATTTTAGGGATTTTTTTTGGGATAAAATTAATAGTTCATATGAAAAGTCATTAATCTTTTTTATAAAATTCAAATATTTATTTACTATATTTTTTATAGTTTTTATTCTAGGAACTTCCTTTATGCTTATTAAGAAATCTGATTTTGTATTATTCCCAGAATTTGACGCTATGGATGTCAATGTTGTAGGTAAAGTTGCACATAATTCTTTAGAATTTACAAGTGAAAGAATAAAACCCTTAGAAGAAATCATATTAAAAAACTTAGAGAAAAAAAATTACTCTTCAATTCATACAATAATTGGAATGAAAACTAATGGAAGAGGTAGTCATGAAAAGTCAAGTAATCTTTTTACAATAACTATACACTTAAAACCAAAAATACCTGATAGTTTTTTTAATAGGGAGATAAACCCATATTTTCAGATTTTTGGAGAAATTAATGAAGAAGATAGAACAAGAACAAAAACAGCTAAGCAAATACAAAAAGATTTACAAGTATATTTAAAAGATTATGTAAAAACTATGAATCTTGAAATTACTGTTCCTCAAACAGGGACTACGAAAAGTGATATATTTTTATCTTTTTCTAGTAATGAAGAAGAAAAAGTTAAAGAATCTATAGATTATTTAAAAGAGAAAATGAAAAAGATTGATGGGATATTAAATATCAAAGATGATATGAAATATGATGATATTTCTATGGAACTTAGTGTCAATGATTATGGACAAAGATTAGGTTTTTCACAAGCTTATTTAATAAATAAATTAAGTTCATATTTAAATACTAAAGATCTTACAAAATTTATTAATGGCAATAACGAACTTCTAGAATTAAAACTTTATGTGAATGAAAAAACAAAACTTAAGAATTTTAATGATTTAATAATAGAGGTTCCCAATAGTAAAGCAAAAGTTTCTATTTTAGATGTTGCTAAGATATCTTATAAAAAAACATTATCAAGTATTAAAAAAGATAATCAAGAAAAAGTATTTAGCATTAGTGCTGATACAGATAAAAAGATTATAACTTCTAGAGGCTTTTATAGAAAAATTGATAAAGAATTAGAAGAGATTAGAAAAAAAGGTATAAAAGTTTTTATTAAAGGTGAGGAAGGTAAAAATGAACAAATAAAAAAAGATATAACAAAAAGCTTACTTTTTGCCATGTTTGGAATACTACTTATTTTAACATGGTTTTTTAAATCTTTTCTACTCTCTTTATTTTCATTATCGGTAATTCCACTTAGTATTTTTGGACTTCTATTTGGTCATTTACTTTTAGGCTTACCCCTTACTTTTTCTTCCCTTTTAGGTTTTGTTGGATTAATTGGGATTGTTATGAATGACACTTTATTAATGTTAAACTTTATTAGAAAATCCAAAAATACAGACGAGTTAATAGAACATGCAAAAATAAGATTAAGACCTATTCTTCTAACTTCAATTACTACAGTCTTAGGACTTTTTACTCTTATATTTTTAGCTTCTGGTGAGAGTTTATTAATGCAACCTTTAGCTGTAAGTATTGGCTTTGGATTAATTGGGGCAACTTTAATAAATCTATTTTATTTACCTATTGCTTATTCCATAAAATTTAGGAAATTGGTCTAATTTATCTTTTAGTTCAGTTTTCTATTCATTAAACAAATTTCCTTTTATTGAATCATTTTGTTATAAAGTTCTTCAATATGATTCATAAGTCTTGGAGTTCCCCTTCCCAGTTTCCACACTTCAAGTATAAAGATTTTATTATTTTTATAGGCTTTTAAGTGCTTAAAAGAGGGAACATTTCGTATATATTCATCTAAACTCATCTTGCTTGCTACTAAAATAAAATCAGGATTTTCTTGCAAAATAAATTCAGTGGATGCTATTGGTCTTCCTCCTTTTAATTTTAAAGCTAAATTTTCAAGTTGCATAAACTCTAAAACCTTTCCTGTAAGTGAGTTTTTTCCAAATGCCATATTATTAGCAAATTCTGCAAAGAATATAACTTTTTTCCCTTTTATTTTGGAAAATTTCAAAGAATTTGCTTTCTCTTTTATTTTTTTGATTAACTTTTCACCCTCTTTTACTCTACCTACCATTTTAGCGATTTTAGCTATATTTGCATACATACCTTCTATATTTAAAGATCTTAAATTTATAGATTTAATATTAAATTTTTTAAGTTCATCGGAAATACTGCTAGAAAAAAGTCCAGTTATAACAAGGTCAGGTTCAAGTTCTATAATTCTTTCTAAATTTGGTTTAGCATAATTACCAACACTTGGAAGTTTTTCAATCTCTTTGGCTGGATAAAGAGTTTTAGTTTCTGTTTGGGAAATAGCAACTATCTTATCTTGAGCACCTAAGGCAAAAAATATTTCAATAGTAGAAGGGTCAAGAACCACTATTCCACCTTTTGCAAAAAGTAAATTTGTTGTAATAAAAATTGCAAATATAATTTTTTTCATCTTCATTTCCTTTAGTTTAAAATAACAACTGGTCTATTTTTATGGTATAGAATTTCACAATCTAAATCATAAATTTCTTTTAAAATCTCTTTTGTAAAAAGTTCTTTTGGTGTACCTTGGTATGCAATTTTTTTATCACTTATTAATAAAACCCTATCACAAACTAGCGAAGCTAAATTTAAATCATGTATTACTATCACTCCTTTTAGGAAAGATTCTTTTATAAGATTTTTACATAATTTCAAAATAGAAACACTAAAATTTAAATCAAGTGCAGAAGTTGGTTCATCCAAAAGTAATAGTGAGGGATTACTAACTAAAGCACGAGCAAGCATAACTCTTTGAAATTCACCACCACTTAGAGAAAAAATATCTCTTTTTTTAAACTCTACTAAGCCAAGCCTTTGCATAGCATTTTCAACAGCTTGTTTATCTTCTTTGCAATATCCTTGAAAAACACTTTTCATATGGGAAAATCTTCCCATTAAAATAATCTCTTCAACGCTTAAAGACATAGTGATCGCACTTTTTTGAGGAACAAAACCAATAATTTTACTGCGTTCTTTTAAGCTATAGTCTTTTAAAGCTTTATTTTCTAAATTTATGATTCCACTATTTGGTTTATAAATTTGAAGTATATTTTTTAAAAGGGTACTTTTCCCACAACCGTTTGGACCTAAAATTCCTACAAATTCCCCATCATAGATAGTAAAAGTAAAATTTTTTAAAATACTTTTTTGACCAAAAGAAAAGTTTAAATCTTTAACTTCTAGTTTTTTTTTGATATTTTGATTTAAACTCATATTATTTTTTTTCCTGATTTTAAGGCAAGGTATAAGAAAAATGGTGCACCAAAAAATGAGGTAACTACTCCAATAGGAACTTCTGTAGGTGAGAGTATGCTTTTACCCACGTTATCACACAAGAGTAAAAACAATCCTCCCGCAATAGTTGAAAGTGGTATTAAAATCACATTATTTGATGTTCTTAAAAGTGTCCTTAAAATATGAGGTATCATAAGTCCTACAAAACCAATCATACCTGTAAATGCAACTGAAAAAGAAACTGCCAAAGAAGAGACTATTAAAAGTCTTCTCTTTACATTCACAACATCAACACCTAAGCTTTTTGCTTCTTCATCACCACTTAAAATAATATTTAATTCATATCTTTTTGTGTAAAAATATAAGATTGATAAAATCAAAGGCAATGAAACATAGCCAATTTTCGACCAAGTTGCAGAACCTAAATAGCCCATCATCCAAGCAACTATTTTAAAGCTTTGTTCTCCTATCATATAAGTTGCAAATGATGTAAAAGCACCCAAAAATGATGAAAAAGCGATTCCTATGATTAATAAGGTGGCTATATTTTGTGCTTTTTGATAAATGGTAAAAATAACAAAAGATAAAATAGCAGAAGAGATAAATGCGAAAACACCATACCAAAACTCAGGAAGTCCTAATAAAAAAGCTAGTACTGCCCCAAAAGTAGCACTAGCTGCAATACCTATAATATACGGATCAGCTAGTGGATTGAGAAAAACACCCTGACTTACCACTCCACTGGTTGCTAAAAGCATTCCAATTAAAAATGCCATGACAATTCTTGGAAGCCTAATTTCAACTAAGATAACCCTTTTAATCCCTTCTAAATCACCTATAAAAAAATTTGCAATATCTTTTATACTTATATCTGCACCACCTAACATAATAGATACAAGAGCAACAAATATAGTTAATACACTCATTATAATAAAAAGTTTTTTAGCATTCATTTTCTAGCCTCTATAAACTTAAGTTATATAATAGAAAAAGCAATTTAGTGAAATATTAAAGTAGTTTTTCAAAATTAATTCCAACATTTATAAAAAAGCTTCTTTGTGTCCCATCTAATATCATATATGGTTCATGATACACTTCATCGGTAATATTTTTAATACCTGCATTTATACTTATAGATTTATATTTCCCGCTAAAATATAAATCTGATGTTGTAAATGCCTTAAAATCGTCAACATTACTAGAGTTTGTGACATGTCTTATTTTTAATTTCAATTTTGGTTTTAAATAATAATCAAACTTTTTCATAGCAGAAAAATTAAATTCTAATGGTTCTTGGTTGAATTCTTTAGTAAGTACAGTATCACCAAATTTTTTCTTAGCGTCACTTACTTTAGTCATACCTACAGAAAAATTAAATTCTGTATTATACTCTGGTATTTTTTTACCTATATCAAATTCAAAACCATAGGAATTAACATCATCAAAAGAACCAAAAATAGTATAAATATCAAATATTTTATCTTCATTTTCTACATCATAAGGATCACAATCAGAATCATCACGACAAGTTTCAAAATAAGCTTTATTTTTTAAATTTCTCCTTTGGTATGTACTATTATAAGTACTAAAATCTGAATAAAATAATGTAATATTAAAATTCAAATCTTTTTCTAAATATTTATAGCTTAATTCAAAATTATTTGCTTCTTCTGCTTTCATATCTTCTCCACCACCTATAAATGGACTAAAGGCAAACCTTTCATACAAAGATGGATAACGATAACTTTTTGAGTAGTTAAAAGCCATATTATTAGCCTCATTAAATGAATATAAAATTCCAGCAGAATAATTTAAAGAGTCATCTTCTAAAGGTTCTTTTAAAACCCCTGAAACTCCTACTAAATCATAAGCAGTATCTTTATTTTGTCCAGGAAAAAGATTTTGGGTAACTTTATAATGATTATATCTAAGTCCTGTAGTAAAATTCCAATTTTTTACTATATACTCTCCACTAAGAAATAAAGCTATATATTTTTGTTCAGAATAAGTAGCAGTTTTTGCATCATCTTTAACTAACTGTGTACCAAAATTAACTAAAGTATCACCTAAAGTGTATTCACTTTCTATTTTTGTAGTTTTTGATTTTAATTCTACTTCATTTGCATTAAATTTATTATTTCTTGTCATTCTAAAAATATTTTGTTCATTATAAAAGATATTTATATAATTACTGTTTAAATATTCATTTGTTTGTAAACCTATACTCCAATCTTCTCGATTATATTCATCATAGTGAAATACCCTTGAAAAATCTGCTGTTCCATAAGCTGAAGTTATATTTCCCCCTTCATAATCTGATTTTTTTAAAAAAATATTTATATTGGGATTTATTTTATAAGCAATATTCGCACCATAACTATCACTTTGATATCCTAGATCATGCAATTCAAAAGCAGTCCCAACTCTTTCTTCCTCATAATTTGTATCATCTATAATATCTTGTAGTTTATTTTTATTTTTTACATTTAAATTCTCTGAATCACTTTTTGAACCATAAAGTTTTAAATAAAGTTTTTTATATTTTGCTTCTATTGAACCTGAATGCTTATTTAGCTTATACGCTTCATCCTTAAGAAAATTGTACTTAAAATTAAGCTTGTCTTTTTTTCCATCTATATTTCCTAGAGTTTTTACTTTAACTACTCCACCTATTGCACCTGGATCATAAACAACGGAAGGACTACCTTTTATCACTTCTACTTTTTCTATACTTGAAGAATCAACTAAGCCAAGTTCTCCCCCACCTCCCATAGTAATACCATGATTTGAGAGTTTTACTCCATCTACAACTGAACTTACTCTGCCTCCTGAAAATCCCCTTATAGATACAGTTTTAGTAAATGTTCCTAAATTTTTCACATTGACATTTGATATATTTTTTAAGGCATCTTTTATATTAGAAATCCCTTCCTCTTTTATATCCTCTTTTAATATAAAATCTTTAGAATAGGTAGAAAAAAACTTCTCTTCTTTATATCTTTCTACATCAAATTCATAAGCTTTAATTGTTACAGGAGCAAGTTTTTCTCCTAAAAGATAAAGGGGCAAAAATGCCCCTAAGATAAAAAGTTTATTCATAGATCCAACTACTATATGGAGCTAATTCAATATAATGCATTTTTTTAGCATCTATATCCATTAAAAATAACTCAAATTTATGTCCTGCTCCACCTATATTATTTGCAAGCATAGCAACTCTTCCTATTCCTGACATCGCTCCTCCGCCTGCATGAATAGAGAAACCTGGATTACCATTTATATTATTAGTTTCAATAACAGTATCACCCTTGCTATCTTTAATAGTTTGAGTTTCTTGATCCCAAATAATCATCTCTCCATCATAAATTCCATTTCCTCTTTTAGCACTCTTTACATAATACGTTCTACCAGATTTTTGTTTTTGAGTTGTATTATCAGTAAAATTAAAAGTATATTGTTTATACTTATAACCAGTTGTACTAGTTCCACCATTAAATAGAGTAACAAATACTTCGTCATTTACAGCAACAGGAACGATTCTCCTTGCTATATAATAAGGAAGATTTTCTTTTGCTACATCAATTGTCTCATTATTAGAATTTTTAAATTTTAAGATATTTAATTCTGTTTTATTGTTCTCTTGAGTACTTAAAGTCCCATATTTAATTCCAAAGCATTTTGGTCCAGCATTAGGCATCATAGGACTAGGATATTTTTCAGTACAACTTTCATCGAAATAACCCAATTCAACAAAAATTTTACCATTTTTTGTCGCTACTAAATTAACATGCCCTTTTATAGGTTCTTTGTTATCTTCTTGTAAAGAAGTATCAACGCCATCTCCATTATCAAATAATTTTATTCCAGAAGTACCTGTTAATTTAAATATTTGAGAACTTTTGTAAGCTCCAAATTTACCAAAGATAAAGGCTTCTCCAACATTTTTATGTAATTCATAATTAAAAGCAAAGTATGCATTTTCTTCATCATTTAGGTGATTTCTTGCTCCTCCAAGTGAAGTACCAGAATCTATCTGTGCCCCAGAACCATGTGAACCTATTCTTGTATGCACATCATATTTAAACTCACCAGCTAAACTTACTCCACTCACTTCCTCTAAAGTTTTAGAAGTTTTATTAAATGCCCAAATTTTATCACTACCTTCTTTAACTAAATATACATACTCTTTGTTATTAGAAGCATAATAAAAATCTCCTTCTCCATTTGCAACATCTTCTTTAGTTTTTAACTCTTTATCATAAATTACCAATTTATAATTAGCCTTACCATTAGAAGGAATATAAACATCTCCTACTCTAGCTAAAACATAAGAGGTTTTTTTATTAATATCTTTTACTATATATACCACTTTCCCTTGACTTACTTTATTATCACCTAATCTTACAATAAGATTAACTTGTTTTTTATCATCTGTTTTTTCACCTGCTAGTACATCGGCTAAAGAATCAAATCCTTTCATATTTACATAAGAATTATCTACATCAACCATGTTTTTATATACATAAAATTCTTTTCCAAGTTTTTTTATTCCTTGATTTTGTAAATTTGCAGGAATATCACTTGATTTGAAAATATAAGATGTTTGACTAGGTTTTGAAGGATTAAATTTCATTAAAGCATTATTTTTAAAGAAATTATAAGTATATGGACCATATCTTCCATTGGCAGTTTTTGTTACTTTTTCAACAGTTGGGTCAAGATATAAACCATACTTTTTAGAAGTATAAACTACTTTTTCCCCTTCTTTTCTACCCTCATAGATAAATACTTTATTCCCCAAAACTAAATCAGGATTTACAACACTTGCTTTTTTATTATCTAAATTATATGCTAAAAGTTGATCATTTCCTGTATTTGGATTTGCCATCGTGTAATAAAATACATTTAAGTTATTTTTAGAATTTAAATCTTTATTAACTTTAAGTATTTTTACTTTTGCTACATCAAAATCATCAGAAGTAATTGTACCTTCTTCTAAAGATGCTAAGGTAGCTAACATATCATCATAAGACAATCTTTCATTCTTAAACTTTTGGGCTAATTCATCACTATTTGTATCAAACTTAGCTTTTAATGTTGCATCTGAAGCAAGTTGGGCTTTTGTTTTTGCAGATTGTAAATCAAAAATTTTAGCCATATAATCTTCTTTAGTTGGTAAAAGGATATCTTTTAAAGGTGTATTATCTTTTACTGCGGTTTCAATCTTAGTTAAAACACCTTCTAATGTATCTTTACTAGAAATAGTTTTTTCTTTTTGTTTAGATTTTTCTTCATCTGTCATATTATTTTCTATCTCATTATACTTATATCTTTTTTAGTACCTTTTATAGATTTTGCAATACTTTTAGATGGAAAACCATTAGTTAAAAGGTAAGCAATTTGTAAAGCTTTTACTTTTAAGTTTTGATTTTTACTTTTACTGGGATCGCTTAATAAATCTTTTTCTTCTATATCAAGAACAGTTTGAACTTCTTGTTTAGCTACACTAACCTTAGCACCATTTTCTACTTTTTCAGTAACCATAGAAGTTATGGGACTAATAACAAGACCTTCTATTTTATCAAATAAAGCCATGTCTGTTTTTAAAACTACTCCTGTAAAATCTACATCAGTTACAGTATCTTTACCACCTTTTGCTTCAATGATATAATTATGTATATCATCACTCGTTGCTATTTTTACTGTAGTATTAAAAACACCATTTTCTTTTGTAGTTGTTTCTACTTCAAGATATTTACCTGTCTTTTTGTTTTTAAATTTTACTACTGAGTCTTTTATTGGACCATCTGATACTATTCCACTTAAGGAAACCTTTTTACCTGTGTCACTACTACTTCCACCACTACTACCGCACCCAAATAAAATAAATGCAAAAATAAATGGCATAACCAAATACTTAAATCTATACATATGTAACTCCTACTAATAAATTTTTTATAATTGTAATTATAACTTGATATTGATAATAATTATCTTAATCAGTAAGTGATATTAAGTTGAAGTTAATTGAGTAAGACTGGCTATTTAAATATTGACTTTTTCTTACTCTTTTATTTTTTGATAATAATGGTGAAGTAACTTATACAATAAAAAAAGGAATAGTTTCATTCCTCTTCTAAAATCTCAGTAATAGCTTCTACAGCTGTATCAGTCATATCTAAATCAATATGTGGTGCATCTACAACTTCTACTAACTTCACATTATAGCCTTTAGTTTTTAAGATATTATAGTAATCTTTAGTTACTTTAGGTTTTGAGATCTTATCTTTCGTACCATAAATCAATAAAAATTTAATATTTTTATCAATATTGTCTATATAGTCTATAAGTGAGATAAGATTTTTACTATTTTTTACTTTTGAGTGAATATCATATCCAGCCCCTGCAGATACCATAATATTGATTAGTCCAGGTGTAAAACCAGTTAAAGTAGAACCCATAAAAGCTCCAGCTGAATGTCCTATATAATTTACCTTTTTAGCTTGGTACTTTGTTTTTAATTTTGTCACTAAATCAGATAAAAATTGTATATATTTTTTATTAGCTGCTAGATTTTTTACTGATTTATTACTTAAAGCTGGAAAATTATTTGTTGAGGAATGAGAATATCCGGGAAGAGCAACCGCTATAGTTGTAATATCCGTTTCCATAGATATATTATCTGCAAATGGTGCATATCTTCCAAGAGTATTTGTCCCTTCATCCCATGTCCCATGAACTATAATATTAATTTCAGATTCTTTTTCCCCTTCAGATAGATAATATTGTATACACTCACCTCCAGCATAAATATACCCTTCACCTTTTAGTTTACATTCTTTTTCATTTATAAGATTGCCTGCATTTAGAGTTATAGTAAGTACACTTAGTAATAGAATTGCTTTAGATAATTTAAAGATATTTGACATAATTGTTGTTCCTTTTGATAAATTTAATGATTTTACGATATTGAAAAGTTGACTAGAAAATAAAAAAGGCTAGAAAATCTAGCCTTTTTTTATTGGTGTATATAAATGTTTATTGTATTTATTATCGATACCTGGATTACCTTTAACCCCTACCATATCAGGAGTATCAACTTTTAAATTACTAATATGTTTTATATTTTTTAAATACTCTTCAGTAATTTCCCATATTGGTCTTCCTGGAGAGATTGCATTAACAGTAGACCAACCAGCAACTTTATATTTTTTATTAGCTTCCATTGGACGACCAGTTTTTGTCATCACTATGTTGGTAATTCTTTTACCAACTTCTTCCATTGGATTTATTCGATAGGAGATTCCTCCTGTTCTTACCATATCTCCACCTGATTGTCTAAATGGATCTTTATGGAATAAGTTATCTGCTACATCTTCAAGAGTTGCATGGATTTGAGCTCCTGTAAACTCTTTTACATATGTTTCTGGATATGTTAATGCAGTTTGTGTTGCTAAATCATCAAATGTGATTGTTTGACCTGGAAGAATTGTTGTTCCCCATCTAAATCCTGGGGATAAAGATACATCAGCACCTTTTACTTCTATTAAACTATCACAAATAATTTGATCCCAAGAACCATTAAAATTACCTCTTCTAAATAAAGTCTCATCAGTTGTAGCTAATTTTCTGTTTAAATCTTGTAAAAATGGTTTTCTTACACCCTCAATATATTTTTTCATATCAGGATCTTCAGGAACTAAATCAGAAAATATTGGAAGTAAAGTAAATCTATGATCAACAACTTTTCCATTTTTACATTCTAAATCTAAAACATTTAAAAATTTTCCATTTGATCCTGCATTACAAACATATGTAGTACCAGTTTCATTTTTTACAGGCACCGCTTCAGGTACACCATCATGAGTGTGTCCACCCATAATAAAATCAATACCTGTACACACCTCTGCCATTTTTTTATCTACATCAAATCCATTATGAGAAAGAACGATAACTGCATCTGGCTTTTCATCCTCTCTTATCATATCAACTATCTCTTGCATAGAGTCTTCTCTAATACCAAATGACCAATCAGGAATATTTCTTTGAGGATTGGCTATAGTTGTATAAGGAAAAGCTTGTCCAATAATAGCTATTCTATTACCTTTCATATTTTTAATTGTATATGGTTTAAAAGCATACCCTTCATCTTCATCATACGCTTCAACACCATTCATCATAGAATCTTCTTTAACAGTAATATTTTGAGCTAAAAACTCTGCATCTAGTAATTTTACATTTTCTAAAACCTCTTTGGCTGTATATGTAAACTCCCAATGTCCAACCGCTATATCAACACCCAATTTATTCATAGCACCAACCATATCTTTACCACGAGTTTGTAAAGATGTCCAGCTACCTTGCCAAGTATCTCCTCCATCAAGTAATAAAGTCTTATCAGCACCAAAATTATTTCGTAAGTGTTCAATAACAGTTTTAAGTTGTGCAAATCCACCAACTCTACCCATAACTTCAGCATGTTTTTCAAAATTTACACATGAAAATGCATACTCTAGTCTTTTATCACCTTTTATACCATAGTGATCCATAAGTTTATCACCAACAATATGTGGTACTTTTCCATAATTTGAATGAAAACCTAAATTAACACTAGGCTCTCTAAAATATACAGGGTTTAACTGTGCATGACTATCTGTCATATGTAATAATCTTACATTTCCAAAATTTTGTAATTTATAATAATCATCAGCTTTCCCAGAATTTACCAATCTTGTATGTGAATTTGCAAATACAGGGGCAGCACCTAGCATCGCCATCATGTAGACAAATTCTCTTCTTCCTAATTTACTCATTTTATATTCCTATCATTCTCATACTGTTTTTATTTACTAAGGAGTACCTCTGGATCAAAAACACTGTTTAACTAAGATAAATTTTCGTTAAACAGTAAAATAATCTCAATAATCTAGTAGGTGAATCCATCACCTGGAACTGCCAATCTCCAAGTCTTTTTACCTTCAGCTTTTTGAGTTAAAGCACTTACAGCAAACTTACAAGCTCTTTGTACTGCATAAGATACAGTTACAGAATTTTTTGTAGCTTTCCCTTTTTTATTTAAAAGAACCACTTTTTTTGCACCTGTCTTCAATGCTTCTTCTGCACCTGTTATGTACTGAGAATTTGTCATTCCAAGTCTTTTAAACTCTACACCCTCAGCTTTTGCAATTTTATTGTACTTTTTAGCTGTTTCTAATACTTTCTCAATACCATTTGCTTCTATATTACAAAGCTTTTTTTCATCTAATGTTTCAAATGATGGTGTAGAAACTACATTTTTATTAGTAGTAGTACCACATCCAGTTATTGTTAAAGCTAAACCACTTACAACTACTAAGCTATATAATTTTTTCATAATATCCACCCCTACTTTCTTACATCTGGACCGTCAACATTCATTCCATTTGACATATAAGCCATGAAATAAAGTAACTCTTTTATCTCTTTACTATTCGTTTTTGGTGGTACTTGACCTTGATCTTTAATACAACCTGTCATTCTTCTCTCTAGGGTACCTAAACCATTAGCAACCTTATCTTTTCCCCATTTAAGTCTATAAACTGGAAAGTGTGTAGTTTGTCCAAGAAGTTGAGATAAACTTTCATTTCTCACTCTTTTCCCTGCTCCTTGAACATGACATGTTGCACAAGAAAGTTTTAAATAACCTCTTTGAGTATAGTAATATTCTTTTCCTCTCTCATAAGCAGCAGCTGCTGCAGCTGATGATATTTTTATATCGACTTTTTTTTCAGCTTCTGTTGATTGATATGCAAAATAAGACTGTAAAATAGCCATTTTCCCTTTTTTTTCATTCCATTTTTTTTGACCAGCATTTACTAAACATTCATTTATTGCACCTGTTAAAGAGATAACTTCACCCCTTTTTTCATCAAAATATGGATAATCGCCTGCAATAGCAGGATCAGGAAAACATGCTTGTATAGCTTTATTACTATTATATATCTCTTCACCCTCTTCTACTAACTCTTCGTATGGAGGCATATCTTTAATTTCATTATAAGAAAATTGACCTTGGATAGAAAATGCATAATTACCCATAGCAAAGTCTTCTTTAGGAATATTTTTCTTAATATTATTTTTTAACTCATCATCTGTAGAATATGGGAAAAATTGATATCTATTTTTCTCCGCATCTTTAAATTTTGCTACTGTGTAATCAGTCAATGCAATTCTGTCTTTTTCTGCTTGTACATTAAACTCACCTGCATGTAAAACACACGAAGCTAAAGCGACTAATGCAGTACTTTTTACAATATTTAATAACATCTTTTCTCCTTAGTTATTTCTTAAATAATTACTAAAAAGTAATTATTTAATTTTTTTCTTATCTGTTTGTGTTGTTCCTTTTAAATCAGTCCAAGTAAACTCTAGCATTTTACCTTTGTTTGCACCTTTAAATTTGAATTGCACAAATGGATCTTTTGATAAAAATTGACTTGTTGATACTTCATAAACAATCTCACCATCAACTTTTGCAATCATAGATGTGATAAAGTTTGCTTCAGTTTTTTTTCTTTTTGCTTCATCATAACTTAACATAGCATGTTTTGCCATCGCTTTAACAGTTGTTATACCTTTTTTCTCTTTTGCTTTAATTCTAGATTTTTTTGCCATTATATTTTCCTTTTAAATTTTCTATTATATTTTTTTATTCTATACTCAATGAACTTGCGTGATGGTTAAATCAACCTCCACAACCACCTGCTGTTACTTTAACCATTTTACTTGCTGAAAATAAATTTGTACCATCTTGCACTACTGCTGTTACTGTACCTGTTTTAGCCATTTTAATTCTAAGCTTATAATCAAGAATACCATTTTTTGGCACTGTAAATACAGCTACTAAAGACTCAGGATTGGCATCTTGAAAAATTGCAACGGTTTTACCAGCAAGTTTTGATGACACTTGTAAAGGTACAACAGCACCATTTTCAGCAATATCAGGAGCTTTTAATTTCACTTTTCCCACTGTTGTTTTTGATGTACCAAATAATTCTTTCATTGCATCATCTACTGTATGACTCTTAGGTCCTGCAAAAGCACTTGGTTTTGTTTTTCTAAAATCAACTGCACTTAATGTTGATGGTAATGTCATCGCAACAGCACCTAAACCTAAACCTACACTTAAAAATTTTCTTCTATTCATTCTTTTATCCTTTTTTTAATTAATTGTTTTTAAATAAGCAACTACTGCTTTAATCTCTTCATCATCTAACCATCCATTTGTTCCAAATGCTGGCATCGCTGAGATTTTTATACCTCTAGCTGCATAAATATCATACACTGTGTCATATAATGTTTGGTCATCCCAATAAGACATTCCTGTTAATTTTGGACCAAAACTTCCAGGACCATCAATTTTTTTGCCATTAACATCATGACATGCAAAGCAATTACCTTTTTTCTTATTATTAAAAATTTTATCACCTTTGGCAATTAAATCTGCGTCCGAAGCAACACTAGCGGTCACTAATAAACCGCTCATTGCTGATGCTACTACTAGATTTCTAACTAATTTCATCATCTCTCCTTTATTTGCTTGCACTAATCATATAATCAACGATTACTTTCATTTCACTGTCACTTAGATCCATACTTCCACCTTTTGGAGGCATTGCATTTATACCATTAATTGCATTGTGATATACTTTATCTAAACCTTTTGCAGTTACTTCTGCCCAAGCATCTTTATCTCCTACAACTGGCGCTCCAATAGCTGCATTTCCATGACAAGCGCTACATAAATTTTCATATGATTCTTGACCTGGTTGTATAGCAGCACTTTTCTCCACTACTGGTAAATCTCTTATAGTTGATGCTGGTGGATTAAAGTCATTTAATTCATTTTTAATTCTTAAAACTGGAACCTCACCTTTAATACAATCACTCATACATCTAGTACCAGCACCATAATTTTTTTGATTACTCAAATACTCAGTGATATTTTTTACCCCTTGAGCTGGATTTTCTGGTGTATCCACATTTGGATAAAAACCATCTCTATTTGGCATTTTTATTTTTAGGAATTGTTCCCTATTCATAACAAATTCTTCATCTAACTCTTCACCATCAATAGTAACTCCATTTTCCATAAGTAAATAAGCACTAATAGCATAAACTTCACTATTACTTAAGCTTTTAGGATGAGGAAATGGCATTGAGTCTTGAATATACCAAAATAGTGTACTTGCATACGGCCAGTACGAACCAATTCTTCTTGAAGGGGGTTCTTCATTTGGTTCTTCATCGGCAGGATTTTGTAGTTGGTATGTTAATGTTTTAATATCCCCACCAGATAATGCAGGGTATCCCTTACCACCAGCACCAAAATCTCCATGACACATCGCACATTGTGCATCATAAAGTTCATTTCCATACTCTACTGTTCCTTGAGCAATAATCTTTTCACCATTTTGATCAAGTAATATTTTTCCATGTTTTGTATCATACATAGGTAAGCCTGTACCATCAGGCATCACATCAATATCCCATGCCGCAATTTCAGTTGGAGTGGCTAATCTTCCTTTATTATATTTTCCCACTTTTTGTGTATTTACTCTATAATCAGTATACTTTCCATTCTCAATTTCATATTTAGCCCCACCATCAACAGCTGCTTTTTTTACAGTAGTTCCAGATTCAGACATACAGCCAGAGAACATAAGTGTAGAAGCCGCTAAACTAAGACCAATAATTGTTTTTTTAAGCTTTGTGTTTTCTAATATGTACATTATTAACCTCACCTTTTTTATTTACTTCCCATGTTACTATTGCATTTCTATGGTATACAGACTCCACTCCAACTACTGATGTTTCTTCATCAATTGTGGGTTGAACATTATTAACATCATCAACCGCTCGGCTAGATAATAATAGAGGTTCCCCATCCCATCTCATTATATATGAAAATCTTGTCCATGATTTTGGTAATACCAAACCTTTTAAACTAGCCTCAGTCCAGTTATCTCCACCATCAAAAGATATATCAACATTTGTAATCGTTCCGTGTCCAGACCATGCTAAACCTTGGATCTCAACTAAATCACCTTTTTTAAGATCCGTCCACGGCTTTTCGGGACAGGGACTAGTAATCACTGAATTCACTTCATTTGGCCAAAAATACTGAATTGCTTTTCCACTTTTTTGCAACATTGTATATTTTGAAGTTTCCTCTTTTGAGTGCCACGGTTTATCAGAAAATTCTAGTCTTTTAAGCCATTTTGTATTTAAGTTTCCTTCCCAACCAGGAACAAGTAATCTTAAAGGATACCCTTGCTCAGGACGTAAGGCCTCACCATTTTGACCCCAAACCAGCATAGCATCATCAAGAGCTTTTTCTACAGGAATTGTTCTAGGATTTCCAGCATTATCACTACCCTCTGCTAACATCCATACAGCATCTTTTTCTAAACCAATATCTTCTAATACAGTTTTTAGTAGTACACCAGTCCATTCAGCTGAACTCATCATACCTTTCATAAATTGAAGATTATTTAATTGAGGTGCTCTCCACCCCGTAGAACCATTTGCAGGACATTCTATAAAATGTGTTCTTGTAACACTTGGGTATCTTTTTAACTCATCTAATGTAAAAACAACCTCTTTTTTCACTTTTCCGTGAATCATTAATCTAAATTTTTTTGGATCAACAATAGCTGTACCACCATGATCTCTTGTAAAAAACAATCCATTAGGGGTAATTATCCCTTCTGATTCATGAATAGGACACATAGAGACTGATGCGTACATATCTCCAGAAGATAAAAGATCCATAGTTCTTCTAATATTATTATGTTCATAAGGAGAAGGCAAACCATAGAGATTTTCTGTTACTAATTTTCCCAGTTTTGTTCCCCACTCTGCTTCATCTATAATCGCTTGATCATCACCTGCAAGTACTTTAACTGGTGATAAAACAGCTGATGCAGCAACCAGACCTGCTGAATAAACAGCTGTTTTTTTAAAAAAATCTCTTCTTGACGTTGTTTCAATCTTATCAGAAATTTTACTAACTTTATCCATATGCTCTCCTTGTAAATTTTGATATAGCTATATCAATATGGTTGAATTATAACCTAATAAACTTTTAATAGTCAAGTTAAAAAAAAAATTTTATAAAATTTTAATTATAATTTTGTATGATAATTATAATTTATATTTATCATATCATTTTCGTTTATATTTTCTGTCTAATAAAGACCTTTATTATCGACTTATAAGATTTTTTTATATCTATTTTTTTATTCTAAATTATTCTATCTCTAGTGTACAAATGTAACACTTTATAAATAATATTTACTTATTTTGCTTATTTATAAAAACTTCTAGGTTATTATATTAATTATCCTTATGTTATTATTGCGTAACTTAAATATATAGGTAAATGATGAATAATATTACAAAAATAGGGCAAATAAAAAAACTATTTATCTCTAGTGTATTAGAAAATAAACGGATTGAAAAAAATTCTATCAAGATCGATCTAAATGGGATAATAGATGATAAATTCTATAATAAAAACAACGATCGGTCGATTTTATTAACCTCTATAGATGCCTATAAGCTTATGGAAGAAAAAAATATAAAAGCACACTATGGCCAATTAGGTGAGAATATATTAGTTGATTTTAATCCCTATAGTTTAGAAAAAGGAACAAAAATACTTATAGGTAATACTATTTTAGAAATTACTATTGAGTGTACTATATGTAAATTTTTAACTAAAATAGACAAAAAAGTGCCAAAACTTTTAAAAAAAGATAGAGGTGTTTTTGCCAAAGTTATAAAAGGTGGTTTTTTAAATCTTAATGACTCAATAAATATCATTAATTAAAGATTGTTTATGTAATGATTTGTTATCATCATTTATGAAAAAATTTATAACATATAATCAATCAATGGAGATATTAGATTCACTTTGTATTTCTAGTTTATCTACTCAAAAACTTTATGTTGCGGATTCACTTGGTAGAATTCTAGCAGAAGATATAATAGCACTTGAAAACTCACCTGCTTTTACAACATCTGGTATGGATGGTTACGCTATAAAACACGACGATTTAAAATTAGGAAAATTAAAAATAACAGGTAAAAATCCAGCTGGTTCTATTGTTAAATCATCTGTAACAAATGGAACAGCAATAAAAACTTTTACAGGTTCGCTGATGCCACAAGGAAGTGATACATTAATTCCTATAGAATATGTTACAGTCCAAGATGGTTATATACTTATAAATGATAAAGTGCCAGAAGGTTTTGCCGTTCGTTCAATAGGTGAAAACTATAAACAAAATGAACTTCTTATTGCAAAAGGAACTTTAATAGACTTTGCCCACATTGGAGTGATGGCTAGTTTAAATAAAGTGCAAGTTGAAGTATATCTTAAACCTACAATTTCTATTGCAAGTACAGGAAGTGAGATACTTGATGTGGGAGAAGTGCAAATAAATGATGCCCAAATCAGAAGTTCAAATCATCTTACCCTAGAGGCCATTGCTAAAAAAAATGGTGCAGAGGTTTTTCAAATGGGTGTAGTAAAAGATGATAGAAAATCAATAACAAACCTTTTACAACAAGCCCTTTTAAAATCAGATATTATTGTTACTACAGGCGGAGTTAGTGTTGGGGATTATGATTATGTCAAAGATATTATTAAAGATGAACTTCAATGTGAAGTGCTATTTCAAGGAGTTTTAATAAAACCTGGACAACATATACTTTTTGCGAAAAAAGGAAATAAATTTATCGTAGGACTTCCTGGTTTTGCATACTCTAGTAGTGTTACATTTATTTTATATATTTTACCACTTCTATTTAAACTAAAAGGGTCAAAGGAATCATTAAACATAGTAGATGCAATTATAGATGAACCATTTATAAAAAAAGGAAATAAAACTAATTTTACAGCTTGTAATATACAGTTTAAAGAGACTCATTACCATATAGATTTTAAGGGGAAAAAAGAGGGAACAAGCGCTATTTTAACAAATATGTTAGGAGATACAGCATTACTTATACAAGATCAAAATAGCGAAGATTTAAAAAAAGGTGATAGAGTAAAAGTTATTTTACTCTAAGAATAGCGTCTGCAATATTTTTTTTGCCACGCTACTTGGATCAAGTTCTTCTATATTTATAACAATATTGGCAACTTTTTCATACTCAATAATGCGTTGTTCGTATATTTTTTTTGCTTCATCTAAATCATTTAGCAGTGGTCGTTTCTTTAACTTTTTTTTAGCATTTGGAGAGTTGCGAATTCCCTCTAATATTTTATCAAAAGAGGATTGTAGATATATAATTGTGCCTATTTTTTTTATATTTTCTTGCTTATAAAAACCCCCGCCTGTAGAAATAATAGAGTTAGTGATGTTTTTTTCACACCATAAAGCACATTTTTTTTCTAAATTTCTAAAATATAATTCACCATTTTCCTCAAATATTTTTTTTATTTTTTTATTTTCTAAACTCTCTATTAAATCATCAGTATCAATTGCAAAATAATCACTTTGTTTGACCATTGTTCTTGCAATCGTACCTTTTCCTACACCCATAAAACCTATTAATACTATATTTTTATTCTTCAACATAATTCTTTCCATTAATATAAAATAGCTAGTTATTTTACTAGTGTTAATTCACCTAAATAACTATGTATGGTATTTCCTTTTTCAAGCCAATTTAAAATACCACCTTTAAGATTTGTTACATTTGTAAATCCCATTTTTTTTAGCTGATAAGCTGCTAAACTTCCTCTTGGACCTTTTAAACAATATATTACTATATGAGCATCAGTACCATATACTTGGGCTATTTTATTAATCGCCATAAATTCCAATTTACCTCTAGGAATAGTAAGATTTGTATGTGCATTTATATATCCACTAGCATACTCTTCTGGTTCTCTTACATCTATTAAAATTAATTTTTTATCTAATGTATACAAATCTTTTGGTTCAATTTGTTCTACACTCTCTTCTGCTTCATGTAATAATGCTTTAAAAGATTCCGAAAGATTTGCTTCTGTTAATCCTTCTGCTAATTGCTGTAATTTTTTATGTTCATTTTTATTTATCATTTTATCTCCTTGCTAATAATTTTTTTTACATTGTATCGCATAGTTGTTTGTAGGGGTATTAAAACTACGCGTATATATCCCAATAAAATAATCTTTAGAATAAAAAGTATACTAAAAAATAATATAAAGCTAAAATTAGATAAAATGTTGAAAATATTAAAAATACTATAAAGAAGAGATATACAGATGGGACAAACAATAACAGAGAAGATATTTAGTGATCATGTTGGACATGACGTATACGCAGGGGAGATTGTAAGAAGCCCTATTGATATGGTTATCGGGAATGATATTACTACACCTATTTCTATTAAGGCATTTGAAGAGAGTGGTGCAACAAAACTAGCCAATCCAAATGGTTTTAGTATTGTACTAGATCACTTTATTCCAGCAAAAGATATAGCGAGTGCAAATCAAGCAAAAATAAGTCGTATATTTGCCCAAAAGCACAATCTAAAAAACTTTTTTGATGAAAAAGATATGGGTATAGAACACGCACTTTTACCAGAAAAAGGTTTAGTAATACCAGGTGATGTAATCATTGGTGCAGATAGTCATACCTGTACACATGGAGCAATAGGAGCATTTTCTACAGGTATGGGAAGTACAGATTTAGCTTTTGCTATGGTTACAGGTGGAAATTGGTTTAAAGTTCCAGAAGCTATTAAAGTAGTTTTCAAAGGAAAACCTAGCAAATTTGTTACAGGAAAAGATCTTATTTTAGAGATCATTAGAATTTTAGGGGTGGATGGCGCTTTATACAAAACCTTAGAGTTTACGGGGGATACCATTCAATACTTAAGTATGGATGATAGATTTTCTTTATGTAATATGGCTATTGAAGCAGGTGCAAAAAATGGTATTGTTGCTGTTGATGATATAACGAGAGAATTTTTAGACCAAAGAGCTAAAGCAAATGATGGATTAAGAGATACTCCAAAAGAGTTTTATAGTGATGGAGATGCTACATATTCAAGAGTAGTAGAGATTGATGTAGCTGCTTTAGAACCAGTTATTGCATATCCTTTTTTACCTGAAAATGGACACTCTATTACTCAAGCAGTAAAAGATAATATAAAAGTAGATCAAGTTTTTGTAGGATCATGTACAAATGGAAGATTAAGTGATTTAAAAACAGCTTCTGAGATTTTAAAAGATAAGAAAATTGCACCACATACAAGAATGATCGTAACTCCAGGTACTCAAATGATTTTAAGAGAAGCTACAAAACTTGGATATATAGATATTTTAATTGATGCGGGTGCTGTTGTTTCAAACCCTACATGTGGTGCATGTTTAGGTGGATATATGGGTATTTTAGGAGATGATGAAGTGTGTATCTCAACTACAAATAGAAACTTTATAGGAAGAATGGGAAGTAGAAGTTCAAAAGTCTATCTTTCAAATAGTGCAGTTGCAGCTGCTTCTGCTATTAGTGGATATATCACAGATCCAGCCTCATTATAAAATGATCAATCTACCTTGTGTTATCCTAAGTGGTGGCGCAAGCAGTAGAATGGGGGAGGATAAATCTCTTCTTCCTTTTAAAAACTATAGTACTCTTATAGAATATCAGTATAGAAAACTTTCCGAAATATTTTCTAAAGTTTATATCTCAAGTAAAACAAACAAGTTTGATTTTAACGGTACAATTTTATTTGATGAATCTGAAGATATTTACTCTCCTATGGTAGCATTAAAATCAATATTACAACAAATAAAAGAGGAAAAAATATTTATTGTTACAGTAGATGTACCCTTTATCAAAGAAGAAACATTTATAAGCTTAGTAAACTCTTCTAATAACTTTAAAGTTACTATTGCTAAAGATTCCCAAAATACACATAATTTATGTGGTGTATTTTCAAAATCTTTAATTCCAATTATTGAAAATTTACTCCATAATGATATACATAAAATAACTACCCTTATTCAATCGACTCATAATTATAAAGAGATTTTTTTTAATGACAGTGAACAGTTTATCAATATAAATACAATAGATGAGTATAATAAGTATAAATTATAATTAATTATAAAAAAAACTTTATTCTTTAATAGAAATTAAGTTATCTATTATCCTTTTTATGTTAACCTTTATGAAAGAATTAAGTAAGGAATAATAATGATAGAAAATAGAAATGTTCAAAAAGATTTAGAACAATTAGATGCAATCTTAAAAGAGAAAGGTATCTCAAGAAGAGATGCTATGAAAATGATGGGTCTAAGCGGTGCGGCACTATTTGCAGGAGGAACAACACTAGAAGCTTCTGAAGAAACAGCTACAAGTAAAGCAAAAGCTAAAATTCTTATTGTTGGTGGTGGACTTGCTGGTATGTCTACAGCTGCAAGACTTACGAATAATTTAACAAATCCAGATATTACAGTCATAGAGCCAGAGGAAAATTCTGTATCGTATCAACCGGGGCAAACATTAGTAGCCGCAGGATTATGGACAAAAGATGATATTATTTATAAAAGAGATGATTTTGTACCTGCAGGAACTAAACTTGTAAAAGAAAAAGCAATGCAATTTGATCCAAATAATAATACGGTTACGACAGATAAAGGAACGGTTCTTAAATATGACTATTTAATTATTGCAGCTGGATTAAAACTTAATTATGCAGGTATCAAAGGTCTTGAAGATGTAGGGGAGCTTTATTCAGCTGGAAATAATGCAGAAGCTATCAAAGCACTAGCAGCAAAAGGTGTTTCTTCAATCTATACAGCAGATGGAGCAGAGCAAACTTGGAAAGATATGGAAGCTTTTATTTCTCGTGCAAAGAAAGGTGAAAAAGTAGAAGGTCTTTTTACTCATCCAAATACACCTATTAAGTGTGGTGGTGCTCCTAAAAAAATAATGTATCTTGCTAATGCTAGATTAAATGAAGCGGGAAAAGATGTAAGAGCAAACGCAGATTTACATTTTTATCCAAATGGTGGGTCTATGTTTGGAATTAGGGATTATAGCGACGCCATTGTAAAACAATTTAAAGCAAGAGATATGAACTATTCTTATAAACATAATTTAATCGAAATTAAAAATGGGGTAGCCGTATTTGATGATCATAGTAAATTTAAAGAAGTTTATGATGAAGATTTAGAAGAGAATGTAAAAGAAACTATTCACACTATAGTTGAAAAAGAGTTTGATTTTATCCATGTAACACCTCCAATGAAAGCACCAGAGGAGATAGGTAATTCTAAACTAGGTTCTAAAAAAGGATGGGTACCTGTCAATAAGGAGACATTACAACATGTAAAATATCCTAATGTATTTGCTTTGGGTGATATTGCGGCTATTCCTATGGGAAAAACAGGTGGAAGTGTAAGAAAACAATATAAAGTACTTGTAAATAATATTATCTCTATGATGGAAACAGGAAAAATCCCTCAAACAAATGCAAAATATGCAGGATATACTGTTTGTCCCTTAATTACAGATATTGGTAAGATTATGTTAGCTGAGTTTAACTGGGCATCTAAAAAAACAGGAAGTGGTCAAAATGCTGCAACGATATCTTTTCTTGATCCTACACAGGAGAGATATATGTGGTGGTTATTGAAACTTTACTTACTAAAACCTATGACAGTTTATGGTCTACTAGCAGGAAGAGCGTAAGTTTTTATGAAAAAAGAGTTAATAATTTTTACCTCTTTATTCGTCTTTTTAAGTCTTGGTATGCATTTTAAACAGTGGGTGGATCATCCACTGGAGCATATTCTAAATATACAATATGGAGGAGCTTTTGGTATACCAGGGGTTATCCATCCTTTAATATTTACACTGATTTTATATATAATAATTGGTGTTCCTAGATTGTTAAAAAAACTTTTCTCAAAAAATATATAGATTAAATTTATAAATTTAATCTATATTAGTAAGTTTTTTACTCTTTTTACTTCCTCTTGAAGATGTTGTAAATCTTTTGAGTTATCAATAATATATGTTGATAATAGTTTTTTCTTTTCTATATCCATCTGATTATTTATTCTTACCAATGCTTCTTGTTTTGTACAATTATCACGCTTCATTAATCTTTTTATTTGAATCTCTTTAGAAGTATATACAACAATTGATTTACTAATATTATAATGTTGTTTTTCAAAAAACAATGGAATATCGATTAAATATGGTTTCGATTTTAAATCAAGTATTTTTGCTTCTTGTATAATAGAATTCTCAATCAAAGGATGGATAAGATTTTCTAATTTTAATTTTTCATTTTCATTATTAAAAATAAGGGAACCTAGTTTTTTTCGTAAAACTATGTTATTTTCTACATATTGATTTCCAAATAATTTTGCTATTTCCAAACTATGTATATCCAATAATTTATGAGCAATTTTATCAGCATCAATAATTGAAAATCCATGTGACATAAACAAGGCACTAACAGTACTTTTTCCTGTTGCAATACCACCTGTTAATGCAATGGCATATCTAAAACTATTATCAACTTTATTGTTACAACTCTCTTCACCTTTTATCATTTATTTAGCCTTTAAATTATTTTTAGATATAATACAAAAATTTAGTTAAATTTTAATAACTTAAAGAAAATCAAAAAAGGAAATAATTATGAATATATATGATAAGATAAGAAATTTTTGTAGACCATTTAGAATAATTATAGGTATATTAGCCATTACAATAGGTTATTTATTAGGTGATGGATCACTAAGTTGGTCATGGTGGTATTTAGGTGTTATACCTCTTATTGCAGGATTAATAGACTTTTGCCCTTTATGTATAATAACAAAAAAATGTACTACAAGGAAAAAATAATGAGTACTATCTCATACAAAGATGCTGGCGTGGATATAGATGCAGGGAATAGTTTCGTAGAAAATATTAAACCGTATGTAAAATCTACAAAAATACCTGGTGTCTTAGGTGGGATAGGTTCTTTTGCTGGTGCATTTGAACTACCACAGGGATATACAAATCCAGTTATCTTAGCAGGAACTGATGGTGTTGGTACAAAGCTAAAACTTGCTATAGATTCTTTAAAATTTGATACAGTTGGTATAGATTTAGTAGCTATGTGTTCAAATGATTTAATTTGTAACTTTGGTGAGCCTTTATTTTTCTTAGATTATTATGCCACAGCTAAACTAGAGGTGGAAGAAGCGTCTGCCGTTGTCAAAGGTATAGCCCAAGGATGTATTCAAAGCCAATGTGCTTTAATCGGTGGAGAAACTGCTGAGATGCCCGGGATGTATAAAGAGGGTGATTTTGATTTAGCTGGTTTTTGTGTAGGAATTGCAGAAAAAGATGAGATGGATAGAGTCTCACGCGTAGAAGCTGGTGATGTTCTTATTGCACTTCCTAGTTCAGGGATCCACTCTAACGGTTTTAGTTTAGTACGAAAACTATTATTTGATAAACTAAATATGAAATTTGAAGATGATTTTAATGGTCGAACATTAATAGATACTCTTCTAGAACCAACAAGAATTTATGTAAAAGAGTTTAAATCTTGTAAAGAAAATATCAATGCCTTAGCTCATATTACAGGTGGTGGGATCGTTGAAAATTTACCACGAGTACTCCCTGATAACCTAAGAGCTGTTGTACAAAAAAATAAAATTCAAGTTTTACCTATATTTGAACTAATGCAAAAACATATAGAAGAACAAGAGATGTTTCGAGCGTTTAATATGGGTGTAGGTATGATTTTTGTAGCAAATCCTTCCCAAGTAGCTGAAATACTTTCAAAAACCGATGGATATATTATCGGTGAGATCATCGAAGGTAAAAAAGGTTGTGATATAGTCTAATCTATATTGCACTTTTCTTTTTTTATAAGCAATTTACTATAAATATTTTATCAAATACTATACTCTATTATGTTACATAAATACTCATTGATAATCTTTTACCTTTTGAAATATGTGTAAATAATACTCATATCTCTTTTTGCTACTATTTTGCTATTTTAGAATGATAAATTTGTTTAAAGGAAATATTATGGACAAATTTTTATATTTAACAGATCAAAATGAGAGTAAAGAACACAGTTTTATAGGACCACTATTTGAAAAATATCTTGGAAAACATTATGAAGTAGATATTATGTATTTTTCAAAAACAAATGAAAATTTTGAAATAAAAAATGGTAATAGATTTATTATGCCACTTAAGCATAAACACAATATTATACAAGAACTAGATAGAAATAAAATTTATATAGGACACTATAAATATGTATTTGTAAGAAATCATACTGCAATTTTAAAAGAGGTTTTAAGTGTAAAAAAAGATTATAATTTTATCCTAGGATATAGACTTTCTTTTCCTAAAAGAATTGCAAAACTACAAAAAGATGAAGCAAATAATAAAAAAAGTTTTTTTGATGTTATAAGTAATAAAGTAAAAACATTTTCAGAATCAGCACTTATCAATCAATGTGATATATTTTTACCAACCTCAAGACAAATGAGAGATGATTATTTAAAAACAGTAAAAACAAGAACTTTTATAATCCCATCTGCTATAGATCCTGAAGATTTAAAGCCAAATATTCAGCATGAGAGTCCTGAAAAAAGATTTTTCTATGCTGGGACACTGGATAAACTAAGAGAATTTGAAACTGTTTTAGAAGCTTTTAGTTTGTTAGATCAAAGTAAATTTAAACTAATGATCTCTACAAAAGATCCAGAATACTTAAATCAAATGCTTGATGCTTATCCTAACTTACAAGAATCAATAGAGGTTTACGATGCAAAAACTAAAGCTGAATTATTAGAGTTGATCGCTAAGGCTGATGTAGGTCTAGCACCATTACCAGATATTATGTTATTTAATAGCTCAACACCTATGAAAGTTTTAGATTATTATACTTCGACAGTACCTTGTTTGATGAGTAAAAATGAAAATAATGAATCAGTATTTACAGATGATAGTACTGCTTGGTTGTGTGACTTTAACGTAGATTCAATTAAAAATAAACTAGAAAAAATCATCTCATTATCCAAAGAGGAAGTTGCTCAAGTTGGAGTAAATGGTCAAAATAGACTCCTAGAGATAAGAAATTATGAAAGAATCGCCAATGAATTAGCACATCAACTAGACATACTCTAACTCTAAAGCTCCTAAAAAAGGGGCTTTAAAAATACTCTAATCAAATCCAAAATGGAAAAATTCTTTTGGTTCTTTTGCTTGAAATTCATATCCTAATATTCTAGTGATTTTACTATGCAACATCACTCTTGATACTTGATTTGAAGCTTTTCCATATTGTAAGTCCCCAATAATAGGCATACCAGCATATTGTAAATGCACCCTTATTTGGTGTGTTCTTCCATTTTCTATAATAATTTTAACCTTACTTTTTTTACCCTCAACCATATTTGGTATCACTGTTGTTTTAGCAGGTTTACCATGTAGCTCATCGATTCTACTTCTGGCAGTTTTCCCTTTTATAGTAGAAATAGGCATATCTATAACTACCTCTTCGACAACTTTACCATCAACAATAGCTACATACTCTTTATAGACTTTATTATTTTTAAACTCTTTAATAGCTTTTTGTCTAAACTCTTCATTTTTTGCTAATAACATCACCCCACTTGTTTCTTTATCAAGTCTATTTAATAAAACAGCTTGTGGAAACTTTTTTTCAACCTCTTGAGCATTGAGATGGGCAGGTTTATCTACAGCTAAAATATCATCATCTTCAAATAGTATTTTTGCATTTGGTATATCTTTTACTTTAAATACAGTATCCTCTTTCATCTCCGCTCTTGCTACTTGAAGTTTTTTACCCATTACTGTAACAACACCCTTATCAATCAGTTCTTTTGCTTTTCCATTTGAGATACCCTCTTGAATTGCTAATAATTTATATGCTTTTTCCATAATTATATATCCTTTATATATTTTACTATAGGCTCAACAGTTCCAGCTTTGCCCAAACTTGCTTGTTTTAAATTTTGTATATTGTCTAAATATTTTTTTAACTCATTATTTTTGATTAGATAATGATTATTGACACATTCAAAAAGCGATTTTTGATTAAAAATAGTCTTACCACTTATAAGTTTAGTACCAAAAAATGCTGGTTCGATTGGATTGTGTCCACCAGCTGTTTTTATAAAACTACCCCCTAAAATCACTACATCACTAATAGCATAAATATTAATAAGTTCCCCCATAACATCTACTATAACAATATCACTATTAAAATTTTCTTTTTGAGAATATCTATGATAAGTGATATTACTATTTTTAAATTTATTTTCAACTAATAAAAAAACTTCCCCAAACCTCTCAGGATGTCTAGGCACTAAGAGTAATTTCCCTTGATTTCTATCCCAAGCATTTAAAATAAGTTCCTCTTCTGTTTGATGTGTACTACCTGCTGTTATAACAATCCCTTCAGGTTTTTTTAATTTTTTAGTTATTTTTGGCAAACTAGATAATTTTATATTACCAATTACTTCTATATTTTTTGCTCCCAAAGCCATAAGTCTTTTTTTGTCGATCTCACTTTGTGCAAATATTTTATCAACATATTTAAATAACTGCTTATAAAAAAATTTGTATTTCATATATTTTGGATATGATTTATCATTTATTCTAGCATTTATAAGAACTGTTTTTGTTCCATTATTAAATGCCGTGAAAAATAACATATACCAAAGCTCTGCTTCCATTACTAACAATACTTTTTGTTTTCTAATCCAAAAAGGTAAAAATATCTCAAATGGTAAATAACGAATATTTTTAGTCATACTACTACCCTGTTCAAAACCAGTATTTGTAATAACTGACAAATTAATATCTTCACTATTAAGTTTCTCAAATATAGGTTTTAAAGCTTTTACTTCACCCATAGAACAACTATGAAACCATATTTTATTTTTTTCAAATGGTGGATTATTCTTTAAAAAGAATTTAGCAGGTATCGCTTCAGAATATTTTTTATTTCGTGATTTATAAAGTAAGTAAGGGACTGCAATTAAATATAAAACCAATGCTAATAGATAATAAAAAAATCGAAACATTATTTATTATCTATTATTAAAATATTATGCTGCTGGCTCATTCTCTTTATAGATAATTCTACCACAATGAGGACATGTCATAATTTCATCAGAAGCTAAAAAGTCACTATAAAATCTATCAGTAAGTTTCATATGACAACCATAACAAGCTTGTTTTTTTACAGGAACAACAGCACTTTCATGTGCCCATCTTTTTATTTTTTCATAAAAAGATAAAACTTTAGAATCCACTGTAGAGATTAAAATAGATTTTTCTTCATAAATATCATTCTTAGATTTCTCTAGCTGTTCAATATTTTTATCAATTGCTTCTTTTAACTCTTTAACCGACTCTTCTTCTTCTGCTAATTGGGCTTTAACAACCTCTAACTCTTCAGTTTTAGCTGCTGATAAAGCGTCTAATCTCGCAATCTCTTCATTTGCAAAATTCACTTGCTCTCTAGCAATCTCTTCTTCTAAAAGTAAAGCTTTTACCTCTTTTTCATTTTTTGCTAACTTATGTTTACCAGCAATTTCTACCAATTTATCAGATAATTCTTTTAGATGAATATCATTTTTGATTCTTTTGTTTTTTGCATCATCAATGATTACATACAGTTTTTCAACATTATCAGATAATTTTGTTACAACTTGTGTAAATGTTTTTAATTTTTCTTTTTCATTCTTGATCTTTGGATCAAAATTTACAATATCCTTATCAAATGTTGATAATTTTACCAATTGTTCTAGATGTTTATTCAATCTGTTTTCCTTACATATAATTAAATGGATTGTGTGATTTCAGCATTATAGCCTTTTTACCATTAGTTTTCAAGTATTTTTCAAGAAGTCCATTTAGAAGAGTGATAAAATGTATCTCACTTTCATAATGCCCTATATCAATAAGACAAATATCTCTTACATACGCTTCCATAGCTTCATGATATTTGATATCACCAGTTAAAAAACAATCTGTTTTTATATTTGTTAATAATGACATACCAGCCCCAGTAGTAAGAGATATACTATTTATTTTTTTCTTTTTATTGACAATCTTTAATATTTTTAAATTTAATTTATCTTTTAAAAGCTTTGTAAGCTCCTCAAAAGATAAATCTACATTTGCACTTAAAATAAAATCTTCATTTTTTTGAAAATCCAATTTTAATATTTCATTTCCCACATAAGCATTTAAATGTGTTTTATCTATATTTGTATGCATAGAGATAAGTGCCACATCTTTTTTAATAAGTTTTTTTAAAATTTTTGTACTATAACTATCATTATTCAGTCTTTTTAAAGCAGAAAATATAAGAGGATGATGAGTAATAATTAAACTATTTTTTTTAACTTTTTTAATCATCTTTAAATCTAAATCTAAAGAGAGATAAATATTAGTAAATTTATCATCCATATTTCCAACTATTAAGCCACTATTATCCCATTTTTCTTGTAATGAAAAAGGAGATAAATCATCTAAATAGTTATAAATTTCTCTTATTCTCATCTTTAATTAATAACCTAATCTTTTTAATCTTTGGGGTTCTTGCTCTTTATACATTTTTGCACACCCTAAAGATAATTCACGCACTTTTAAGATATAGTTTTGTCTGCTAGTAACACTAATTGCTTTTCTTGCATCAAGGGTATTAAAAGCATGTGATGCTAACATACACTGATCATATGCAGGTAAAGGCAGACCTGCTTCTAAACATTTTTGACACTCTTCATAAAACTCATCAAAGTGTCTAAATAACATCTCTGTATTTGCTATTTCAAAGTTATATTTACTAAACTCAATCTCACTTTCCATATGAATATCTTTATATGTTGTTATACCATGCTCATTTTCATTCCACACAATATCAAAAATAGTATCAACACCTTGTAAATACATAGCAAGTCGCTCTGTACCATAAGTAATCTCAACAGCAACAGGATCACATGAGATCCCCCCTACTTGTTGAAAATAGGTAAACTGAGTCACCTCCATACCATCAAGCCAAACTTCCCAGCCAAGTCCCCAAGCACCTAAAGTAGGAGACTCCCAATTATCTTCTACAAATCTAATATCGTGTTTTGATAAATCAAGTCCTAAATATTCTAAAGATTTCAAATATAAATCTTGAATATTTTTTGGACTAGGTTTTATTAAAGCTTGAAATTGGTAGTACGAACCCAGTCTATTTGGGTTTTCCCCATATCTTCCATCTGTAGGACGCCTACTAGGAGCAACATAAGCAACACTCCAAGGTTTACTGTCAAGACTTCTTAAAAGTGTAGCAGGATGAAATGTACCCGCACCAGAAGCAATATCATAAGGTTGTAAAATATTACACCCCTGATCTGCCCAATACTGCTGTAACTTTAATAAAATTTGTGAAAATGTAAAATTATTCTTTTCCATAGCTATATAAGCACTTCAATCTCACGAGAATCATTCTCTACAGTTTTTTCTTTTATGATTCTATCTTCTTGTAATTTTACAGCCAATTCATTATCTGTGATAGCTAATATTTGCATAGCTAAATATGCAGCATTGATAGCCCCAGCTTTTCCCAGTGCAAGAGTAGCCACAGGCATACCAGAAGGCATTTGCACTGTAGAAAGCATAGCATCCATACCATCCATTGCTCCACCTTTCATAGGTACACCAATAACAGGTTTTGTAGTACCTGCAGCTAAAGCCCCAGCAAGATGTGCCGCCATACCAGCAGCTGCAATAAATACTTTAGCCCCTTTTTTTTCAGCCTCTTTTATGTATTTTTTTGTTCTTTCTGGAGATCTATGCGCTGAAGAGATTATTAACTCATATTTTACATTAAACATCTCCAAGGTATCAGCACAATTTTTCATAACCTCATAATCTGACTTACTTCCCATAATGATTGAAACAAAATTCATATTTATCCTTAAATTGTATATTTTTGTGATTATAACAAATCCTTACTTAGAAAATAAAAAAATAACTATTTAAGAATGATACTCATTACCATATATTTATTAAAATAAACTGAATTATATAAGTAAGTTTAACTAATTTAAGTAAAAAAAGATTATACTTGCTTGATTAAAAATCTAAAAAGGAAAAAAGATGTCTGACAAAACAAATAGACGAGATTTTCTTGGTATGTCATTTGCCGCTGTAGCAGCAGTTGGAGGAGCAGCATCGCTTGTTGGTATGAAACAAGCATGGGATCCTCTTCCTTCAGTTCTTGCAGCTGGATTTACTACCATAGATCTTGCTAAAGCTGAATTGGTACCAGGAAAGCCACAAGTATTTACATGGAGAGGGAAACCTATTTTTGTTCTTGAAAAAACAGCTGATATGGAAAAGTTTGATGGTGACTTGGTAATTGGAGACAAAAGGTATACTGTAGCTGTTGGGCTTTGTACTCACCTTGGTTGTATTCCAGCTTGGAAAAAAGACAAGTGGAAATGTGCATGTCATGGAGGCGAATTTAATCCCAATGGTCAACAAATCTTTGGACCACCGCCTAAACCACTTGTTATTCCACCATTTAGTGTAAAAGGTACTGTTCTTACTTTAGGTGAAGAGGGAACTCAATCTAAAGCTATGATGAAAGCTAGAGCGTAAGGATAAAAAAATGGCAGAAATTAAAGAATCATTTTTCAGTGCTGAAGGTCTTGAAAAAAGACTAGCAGGTAAAAAATTCTGGAAAGTAATGATGACAGAGTATTGGATTCCAAAAGATATTAACTTCTTATGGGCTATGGGTGTAGTTTTAGCTACAACTTTCGCAATTTTAATTATTAGTGGAATTTTTCTACTAATGTATTATAAACCAGATACTGCTTTAGCATTTGATAGTGTAAACTATACAATTATGCAAGAAGTTGCTTATGGTTGGCTTTTTAGACATATGCATGGTGTAGCAGCTTCGGTTGTATTTCTTATTATATATATTCATATGTTTACAGGTATTTACTATGGTTCATACAAAAAAGGTAGAGAGATGATTTGGTTATCTGGTATGTTATTATTCGTAACATTCAGTGCTGAAGGTTTCTCTGGATATATGTTACCTTGGGGACAAATGTCATATTGGGCAGCAGCTGTTATTACAAATCTATTTGCTGGTGGTTCATTAGAAGCTTGGGGACTTGTTGAATGGATTAGAGGTGGATTTGCAGTAAATGATGCGACACTTACTCGATTTTTTATGTTACATGTTTTTTTAATACCAATAGTAATTATTAAACTTATTGTATTTCACTTTTATACTTTAAGAATTCCACATGTAAATAATCAAAATTCTGAAGATATTGACTATGATGCAGAAGCTGAAAAATATTTAGCCGGAAATACAAAAGAGTCAAAAGTTATTCCATTTTGGCCAGTATTTTTATCAAAAGATTTTGCTGTACTTGGAATATTCTTGATATTCTATTTTTATTTGGTGTTCTTCAACTATAACTTTGCCATGGATCCTGTAAATTTTGATCCTGCAAACCCTATGAAAACACCTGCACATATCTATCCTGAGTGGTATTTCTTATGGTCATATGAAACATTAAGAGGGCCTTTCTTTGATATGTTTGGTTTAAAAGCTGGAGATATAGGTTTAATGATTTTTGGATTCGCTCAAGCAGCATTTTTAATTATTCCATTTATTGACAGAGATCCAGATATTTTACCAGCACATAAAAGACCTAGATTTTTTATTTGGTTTTGGGTTATGATTATTGATTTACTTGTACTTACAGTTTATGGTAAGTTACCTCCAACAGGTGCGAATGCATGGGTAGGTTTCTATGCGACAGCAGTATTCTTACTACTATTTGCATCAATGCCATTTGTTACAAAAGCAGATGCTAAAGCAAGAGGAGCATTATAATGAGAGAGATTAAAATATTAGCAATTATAGTCTTCTTTACAGGAGTACTATATTGGGGTGTTGAGCCATTTGCTCACACTAAATTACATCCACATGTACCAGCACCAGATTATACATTTAAAGACGCTGATGGTTTACAAGGTGTAAAAGGTGACGCAACAAAAGGTGCAGAGATTGTCTCTGCGAACTGTACTGCGTGTCACAGTATAAAAGCAGTTGGCTTTCCTCCTATTATGAGTGATGCTGATAATGCTGCTAGTTATGGTGTAGTTCCACCTGATTTAAGTACAGCTGGTAAACTTTACAATGCAGATTATTTAGCTGCATTTATTAAAGATCCTGCAAAAGCTACGAAAACATCTCATAAGTTTGAAGATGGTGCTATGCACCCTATGCCAGCGTATAACTGGATGCAACCACAAGAGATAGCAGATGTTGTTGCATATTTACAATCAATCGCTCCAAAAGAGATGACAAACAAAGAGGTATATGCTGATGCGTGTCAAAGATGTCATAGTATTAAGTATGGTGATTACTATGGTGGGTCGATGGCTGCACAAACTCCAGATGCTGATATCAAAAGATATATGGGTGTAGTACCTCCAGATTTATCTCAAATGATTAGAAGTAGGGGGGAACATTATTTACATGAATTTATAAATGATCCACAAAAACATCTAGCAGGTACTGCAATGCCGCGAGTTGGTCTTACACAAGAATCAGAAGAGCAAGTAATTGAGTATATGACTGAAGTTGGTGATAGTAAAAAACCACAAAGAGAAGCGTTAGCTGGACCATTCTTAGGATATTTAGTAATATTTGCAATTTTTGCATGGTTATGGAAAGCAAAAATTTGGCGTCGTGTTCACTAAATTAGGATAAACAAATCTATATTTAGGATCTCCTAGGTGTAGTTTTGGTAGAATACAAAAAGAGAAAAGGAGGATTTATTCTTCCTTTTTTTATTAGAAAAAAGGAAAATAATGTTTAAAAAGATTTTTCTTATATTATTATTTGGGAATTTAATGTTGGCAGATTTTAAAACAATGAGTACACAAGATGTACAAGAAGAGATAAAAAAAGGTACTGTTCTTATTGATATAAGAAGAGAAGATGAATGGAATAGATACGGGATAATAAAAGGAAGTCACAAACTTACTTTTTTTGATGGTTTTGGAAATTATGATATAGATAAATGGATGGAACAATTTACTAAAATTGTAAAATCAAAAGATCAAAAATTTATCTTAGTATGCGCCCATGCAAATCGAACAAAAACTGTTGGTGGTTTTTTAAGTCAGCAACTACACTATACAAATGTTTATGAACTTGATGGTGGTATTAACTACGGGTGGTTAGATAAAGGTTTAGAAACAGTGAAGTAAGGATTTTTATGAATAACTTGAGTGAACGACTCCTAAATGAAATGCAAAAAAATACTAAAAATGGCATATATCATCTCACGCAAATTAAATTTGCCTATAACTCAAACCACATAGAAGGTAATACTCTTACTCATAATCAAACCAAACAAATATTTGATAAAGCACAGTTTGTAACAGATGGTAAAGCAAGTGTCAAAATGAATGACATCTATGAAACAGTAAATCACTTTGAAGCGTTTGATTTTATCTTAAAAAATATAGATAAAAAAATAGATATATCTATGATGAAAAAACTCCATAAAATCCTAAAAGATAAAACCAGTGATGAAATTATCGGAGATTTTAAAAAAAGACCAAATTATATAGGGGAATTTACTCTTACCACTCACCCAAAAGATGTAACGAAAAAACTAGAAAAAATATGTGAAAAATATAATAGTAAAAATAAGATAAGTTTAAATGATATTGTAGAATTTCATTATAATTTTGAAAAAATCCACCCCTTTGAAGATGGAAATGGAAGAGTGGGAAGACTACTTATGTTTAAAGAATGCCTAAAATGGGATATAACACCTTTTATCATAGAAGATGAAAATAAAGAGTTTTATTATAGAGGACTAAAAGAATATAAAAATCAAAAGGGATTTTTAAGAGATACTTGCCTTTTATCTCAAGATAATTATAGTGAAATTGTTAGGTATTTTTTGGAAGATAAATGTTAGTATTGTATAAAATTTATTAGGAATATTAAAAATTTCATTTCAATCGGGTCGAATAATTTTTATTATACAGATAATTTTGAAGCTATTGTAATAGCAGCAGTTTCACTTCTTAAAATCAAATTTGAGTCTATCCCTACAATTTTATTTTGTCTAAAACTCTTTACCTCATCGATGGAAAATCCACCCTCACAACCTATTATAATAGTTTGAATATCATCTTTATAATTATCTATTAAATTATTAGAGAAATGAAACATATAACTATTTGGATTTTCTTTTAAAAATTCATCTAAAGAACTACTCTTTTCTAATTGAATAATACTACTTCTACCTGATTGTTCACTTGAATGAATAAGAAGTTTCTCTAACTTCTCATAGTTTATGGTATATTTACCTTGCGAAAATTCACAATCTATAAAGGTAATTTTACTCACGCCTAATTCATTTAAACTAGCAATCACTTTCTCTATAGATTTAGGATCAATCTTACACCAAGCTATATGCAACTCTTTTTTTGGTTCAACAATTTTTTCTTCAAAATCTTCTAGGAGTAATATTGTTTTTCTTCTATTTATATCTTGTACTTTATAGCGATAAAGATTTTTATCTTTTAAATTACGAAAATATAAATTTTCATCTATATTATGTCGTCGTACCTTAAATAGATATTTATGTAACTGGGCTTCTATCTCTATAGTATTATCGCCAGCATCTTTGTGATAAGTATATTGCATTTTTAGATTAAAATATTTTTGAAATTATATAGGTAAATACAATAGCAAAGATCTCCATTATGTAAATTTTTTTTGCAAATACAACAAACTCTTTTTGCTTATGCACTTCTGCTAGTTTAATAACTCTCATTTTCTTATATCTTTTTATCTCTAGTACCATAATAAAAATAGTGGTTGCAAGCATTAAAAGTACTGTAATACTTAAATCATGAGAATACGCTGCAACTATACCTCCAGTATACGCAACAACAGCATTCATAGAGTGGTAAATGGGTGTCATAATTTTTAATCTTTTTACTAATAAAATATAATCTTTCATCAGTAAAACCGTAAAAAGATTATTTATCATTATTAATACAAGTATCACAATAGCATAAACATGCCATGTAACCGATGTGCCTATAAAATCCATATATAATATTCCTCTTTAATATTTTTTGGTATTATATCATATAATAATTAAGGGGTAATATGATGGGTATATGTATAAAAGAAGCACTAAGAATAATTAGTAAAAATGTAACTAAGGTTTCAACAGAGATAGTGACCATTGAAAATTCTCACAATAGAATCTTAGCAGAAGATATCTATGCTACACTATTTCTCCCTCCATTTAACAACTCTGCTATGGATGGCTATGGTGTCAAAGTATCTGATGGGGGAAAAGAGGTAAAAGTCATCGATACAATTTTTGCAGGAAGTAAAAAAGAGACAAATTTTGATGAGGGAAGCTGTGTCAAAATTATGACAGGAGCTAGGGTACCCACTTCAACCCAAGCAGTTGTACCTCAAGAGCTTACAAAAAAAATTGATGAGAATACTATTTTATTACCCGATACTTTAAAACTCAACCAACATATAAGATTTAAAGGGGAAGATATACAAAAGGGTGATAAAATACTTTCTTGTGGAGATACTCTTAATTTTGCCTCAATTACTCTTTTTGCATCACAAGGTATAACCCATGTAAAGGTGTATAGAAAACCAAAAGTATCTGTTTTTACAAGTGGTGAAGAGCTTAAACTACATTATGAAAAAATAAAAGAGTATCAAATTTATAACTCTAACACCCCTACTTTACTTGCTCGTACACAAGAGTTAGGTGCAGATGTAACATTTGTAGGTATGGCAAAAGATAATGTGGACTCTTTAAAAGAGATGATTACTAACTCTTTATATGCAGATTTCATTATCACAAGTGGTGGTATAAGTGTAGGTGATGCTGATTTTACAAAAGAAGCCTTTGATTCTTTTGATATGGAAACACTTTTTGATGGTATAACCATAAAACCAGGCAAACCAACCGTTTTTGGAAAAATAAATAATACATATATTTTAAATCTCCCAGGGAATCCATTAGCTGCTGCTCTTATATTTGAAGTTTTCGGAAAAATTATTATGCAAAAACTTTCAGGAAGTAAAGATATTTATCATAACACTTTAGTGACAAAAATGGGTGAAACACTACATAATAAAAAGGGAAGAACAACAATCATACCAGGTTTTTTTGATGGGGAATATTTTACTCCTTCAAAAAAAAGAAGTCCTGGAATGGTAGGTGTGCTACATAATTGTAACGCCGTTATGATTTTAGATAGACAAAATGAGATAATTCAAAAAGATAGTGTAGTAAAAATCTTGCCTATTAATTGGAAATTTTTTACAGATAAAGAGAAAGATTATTTTAACTAAATAGATTATCTTAAAATGGATAAAAAAGAACAACTTCAATATAATAAATATAAGCAACATAGACATCATGAAGCTAGTATTTATGAATCGACTTATGTTATTGGTGAAATAGTGAATGCTAAAAAAGAAAAGTTAGAGATAGCATTAAAATCTTTAGGGCAAGGATTAGATCATCAAACAATAAAACTAATTACAGGATTAACTGATACGGAGTTGGCAAACCTAATAAACCAGAGAAACTAATAGGTTATTTCAAACAATAATAAAATAGTTTTTCAATGTGGTCATTATGTCTATAGTTTTAAATATAAAAAACTTAAGTAAATTTCATTTAAGTTTTGATACAATGATATCCAAATAAGTTAATGGAGTTCATTATGCAAACGATAGCAATACAAGTTCAAGATGATTATGTCCAAAATTTTATGAATTATGTCAAAAAGCATGGTGAAAAAATAACGATTTCAAAAGATAAAAATTTAGAATATGATCCCTATTTTTATGAGCGACAAAAAGAGTTACATCAAATCAAAAGTGATATTGATAGTGGTAAAATTAAAATGATAGAACATGACGATTTTTGGAATGATATAGATAATTATGTAAAAACTCTACAAAAATGAGGATAATAAATAATCCAGATTTTTCTAAAGACTTAAAAGATATATTAAAGTATATCTCAAATGATAAGCCAACTGCTAGTAAAAAGTTCAGTAAAGAGTTAAAAGAAAGTATCAAAAATATTCCAGATAATCCATACATGTATCCAGCATCGCAATATTTTAATAATAAAGATGTAAGAGATATGACATATAAAAAATATACTATAGTATATCAAGTAATGCTAGAAAGAAATACTATTGAAATAATGAAAATATTCAATCGAAATAAACCGTTAAGGTAAGATAAGTACACTAAACCACAGAAAGAAACCTAAGTAAATTTCACTTAAGTTTTAATACTCAGATGATTTTTTAAAAGATTTAGAAAATGGCTTAAAAAAGAGTTCAGTTTATAATGAAAATTAAACCAATCAGGGATAATTTAGATAAATATCTTAAAAAACAATTTGGAACAGAAGTACAAAAAAGCAAGCCGATATCACAAAACCCAAGAGAGGAACAAGGTTGTATTTATAATTATTCAAGATTTTTAGTTTTACACAGTTATATTTACACTCTCAAAAGGTACCTATTTTTATAGGTATCTGACCATATTTTTTAAATCTCTCTTTTTTATATCAAGTTTTATGATAACTCTGAGTATCGCTTTTTTCACTGTTGGTTGCCGTATCGCTCCAACTAGATAATTTTTTTCTATAAGTTGTTTTTGTATTTCGATCACTTTTTTATTATCTGCAATCTCTATGGGAACTATCAATGATTGTGTTTCTATATTTAGATAATTTTTTACAATTTTTTGATAAATTTTGATCTTTCTTTTGATTCTCTTTTTATGTTTTTGGATATATTTTAAATTTGTATGTGCTAAGGCTATATCAAAAAGAGATGGTGCTGTTGCATAGATAATAGGTTTTGCTCTATTTTCTAAAAATGAAATAATATGATGCGACGCTAAAATATAGGCTCCATAACTAGCATATGCTTTTCCAAGTGTTCCCATTTTAATATGGTTTGCTTGTGGTTGTATATTAAAATAATCAAACCAACCCAAAAGGTTTTTACCAATTACCCCCGAACTATGGGCTTCATCTACCAATAAAATAGCCTTATTTTTTAAAGCAATATCATTAAACTCTTTTGGTGCTATATCTCCTCCCATAGAGTAAACACCCTCTATAGCTATAACAATTCTATCGGGTATATAGGATAGTTTCTCTAATTTCTCTTCTAAATCTTCCGTATCATTATGTTTAAAAACAATAACTTCACCCTGAATTAATTTTGTAGCTAATACTCCACTTGCATGGTATTGTTCATCTATAAATAAAATATCTTTTTTTCGTATCAAACTTTCTATTAAGGAGATATTTGCTAAAAATCCACTCCCTACAACGATACCATCTTCAAATCCATTGAGTTTACAAAGTTTTTTTTCAAATTTTTGATGAATAGAAGAGTATCCATTAACAAGCATAGAGGATTTAGAAGAGTGTGACTTTTGTTTTTTAAGTTTTCTATATGTTTTTTTTAAAAGTGATTTTCTTGTGCTTAATCCCAAATAATCATTAGAAGCTAAATCTAGTATATTTTTATCAAATAGTTTCCTTTTTCGTAATCTATTTGATTTTTCTATAATATCTAACTCTTTTTTATAATAATTCATAATGGTATTTTATCCTGTTTGTTATTATAATAACTTTTCAATCTTATATTCATCAAATATATCAATTCCATTTTCTTTTAATAATTGGGCCGTAACACCCATTCTTGCTATTTTTACTCCAGAAAATGAACCATCATATATAAACTCTGATGAGCAAGATGGTGAATTTGATTTTAGTATCGCTTTTGTTATATTGTGCTTTTGACACAAATGGAGTGTTTTTTTCGCACCCTTTAAAAATGATTTCGTTTGATCTTTCCCATTTTTATCTCTAATTTGAAGTGGATCATAGGATATAATTTCACATGGTACGCGAGGAGTAGAAAGTCCACCCTCAACTTCTGGACAAAAAGGAAATAGAGTATATTTTTCTTTCAATCTATTTAATACAGTATTATCTATTTTATTGTGATCGCCATCATAACGGACATATTTTCCATATAAACAAGAGCTGATTAAAAGATTTTCTTTTTGCATTTTTACTTGCTTAAATCACAACTCTTTTTTATTTGTTCAATAGCCTCTAGTGCATCAGTATAGAGATATTGGGTATATTTTTTTAAATCATTCTCTTTCCCATATCCACACAATACTCCTACTGCTTGTATCCCTGCTTCTTTTGCAGCTATTAAATCAAGCTTCGTATCACCAATCATATAAATAGTATCATCTTTTGTAATATGTAGATTTTCCATCGCTTTAATTATAGGTTCAGGATGTGGTTTAGGATTTGTTACCTCTTGTCTACCAATGATAGTCTCAAAATCATCAAAAATTTTAAAATTTTTTAATAAAGGGATAGTATAAAGGGTGGTTTTTGTTGTAACTACACCCAGTCTTGCAAAAGATGCAGCTAACTTTACTGCCTCATAGGCATCGGGTAGAAGTGTTGTTTTTTGTTCAGATACTTTTCTATACTCTTTTTTATATGACGCTACAAAATCCCATACTTTTTCTTTAGGAACGCCCAATGTTTCATACATAACATCTAAAGGATACCCTATTTGTTTTTTTATATCTTCATCAACACCTTTAAAATCAAAGTTTAGTTCTTTAAATGAATTATAAAAACATCCTACTATAGCTTCAGTGCTATCTATAAGTGTTCCATCTAAATCAAAAAGTATTGTTATTTTTTTAGCCATTTTATTCCTTTATTCGTTATTGTCTATAAATTAGGCATAAAAAAAAGCCAAAAAGAAAATCTTTTTGACCTTTTTAAAAATATAACTATTAACGTTTTGAAAATTGAGGAGATCTTCTCGCTTTTCTTTTCCCTGGTTTTTTTCTCTCTACAATTCTTGCATCTCTAGTAAGTAAACCATGAGGTTTAATAACCGCTCTAAATTGCTCATCATAAGCAACTAAAGCTTTTGAGATACCATGTCTTAAAGCATCAGCTTGTGCAGAATATCCACCACCTAATGTTTTAGCAACAATATTTACAGATTCTAATTGTTTAGAAACTTCTAGTGGTTGTCTTACTCTTTTTTTCAAAGCTTCATGACCACCAAGCCATGTGTTAAGGGCTACACCATTTACTGTGATCTCACCTTTTCCAACTTCTAGCCATACTTTTGCTACTGCTGTTTTTCTTTTTCCTGTCGCATATACTTTTGCCATTGATTATCCTTGTACCTGTGCTGTATGTGGGTGCTCTGCACTATCATACACTTTTAAGTTTTTAAGTATTTTAGCACCTAATTTAGTTTTAGGTAACATTCCTCTTGCTGCTAATTTAAACAATCTTTCTGGATTGTTTTCTAACATATCAGCCATTTTATGCGTTTTTGTACTACCAAAATGTCCTGAGTGAGTGTAGTAATTTTTATCTGCTAATTTAGCACCAGTAAATTTAACTTTACTAGCATTTATAATAACTACATTATCTCCACAATCAATGTTAGGTGTAAAATTTGGTTTATTTTTACCTCGTAAAATAGTTGCAACTTCTGTCATAAGTCTACCGAAGATTTTATCAGTAGCATCAATAACAATCCAGTCTTTTTTTACATCAACTTGATGTAGGCTTTTTGTAAATTTCATTTGAAATATATCCTTTCTTAAAAATAAGTTTGGAATAATAGCGGTATAACCTTTTAAGAAGCTTAAATTCAGTGTCTTATAAGTTTTATTTTAATTAATCCACCAAAAACTCTTAACTAATAATTACACGATGCTTTGGGATCAGACCCCTTTAGATCTAGTAAAAGATAAAGAACTTACAAACACTCCTTATGTTTTAGTAAGTTCTGGATTAGAAAGTAGTTACTATTCATTATTTATTAATAAATCTCTCCCATTCAAAAAAAGAGATATTTTTCTCTTTTTTTGAAAAACCAATACCAACTAAGTAAATATCACTTCCTTCATCTAAAAACTTCTCATAGTATCTATTTTCTTTTATTTGCTCTAGGGCATTTGTATCATCTACTTTAAATTCTATTATATATCTATTGTTATTTATT